>Ga0179593_1251610_pt1 | contig 11798 bp, 14 predicted proteins | sample CZODoug2_1_08_16_FD_185931 | JGI IMG/M metagenome (GOLD analysis project Ga0179593, IMG submission 185931) | Vadose zone soil fungal communities from Angelo Coast Range Reserve, California, USA - CZODoug2_1_08_16fungal (PacBio error correction) | ecosystem: Environmental > Terrestrial > Soil >... | reverse complement strand
TTATTATTCCTCCTCTTCTGCCTAACCAACCCCCCCCTCACGCCATGTTAATTTTTCCACTTGCTCCTCTTGGGCTGCTTTTTTTTCTCTCCGGAGTGACCTCCCCCTCAAGCTTTTTCGAATCTTTCCTTTCCTCCTGAGTCTCCCCTTTTGTTGAAAGAAAGAAGAATGGCCGTCCCCCCCCCCCATCGCCCCCTCTTTTTCTGAAATCCGCAGAAGCGCAAGGGACACTTATCCCGCTTTCTTGAAACAATACAAGTCTGATTCCAACTCTCTCTGGTGAAGTTTCTTTCAGGACCTGGCATTCTATCAGGCTCATTTTTCCTCACCGGCGCCTACCCCCTCTCATTTAGTCGGCCCATCTCTAAAAGATTGTTTTGCTCGTAAGGGCCACCTCTCCTCCTCTCCCCCCGCACCTTCCTCTTTCAGTCTGTCAAGGCGTAAGATTTTTCTTCAACGGCCCCAGACTCTCCCTTCTTTCCCCTTCTGGTTTTTCCAACAAATAAAGAGTTCTGATCCGTTGCTGCGCCCCCTGCTACTCCCATCCAATATTCTTGGTTTTCCCTCCTTTTGAACTTCTTCCTTCCATTCCTAGAAGGGCGATGCCCCCCTCTTTTTTGTTAGGATGGTCATTTCGAACCATTTTCTCCTTTCATGCAGCTTTCTCCTCCGTGAGACCAACTCGCAGAGGACGAGCTCCTCGCACTTTTCCGCGATTGGCATTTTGATCCAGTTTTTTCCGCTTGCTTTTCTGTCTGGATTGCTTCTTTTAATTCCTTCCTCTAATGGAAAACTACAAGACGTTTTCATGTTTCTGCAGTCCTCCCCCCCTTATTGGCCTCCAAACGCGTTTTCTTAAATGTCCTGAGTTTGTGCTTCGCATTCATCCCTTTCACCGCGTCAAGTCAGCTGTCCCCTTTTTTTTACCCCTTTGGTCCATCCCTCCCTCAAGCCCGACCCCGAAAACAACCCGGCCGCCCCGCCCCCCCACTTCCCTTTCCGGAGCATCCCTTTGCTGTCGTTTTTCAACATGCCAAGGACGGACGACAGCCCCCTTGGTTCTGATCATGAAAGCGTGGTTTAAACCCTCTTTGTGAATACCTCGTGTCTCAACACCAGGATTTTTCCACCCCCATTCAAGTACGTCGGTCCAGATCGACACCCCCCACTTCCTCCTCCCTTAGCACAGTCTATTTGCGTCGACCCCCACTTCTGAAAGGTGTTGGTCCCCTCAGATGGTTGACTTCCTTTTTCTCTTTTGAGGGCATCACGTTCCCCTCCTTCACCGCTTGTTCACCTTTTCTTTTTTTTTTGGTAACTTTTGAGGTGAAGGTGTTTTCCTTCCCCCTCAGACGTTCTAACCCTACGCAACTCTCGCCTGGTTCAGGTATTCTGGCCATTGTGTCTGACGTTCTTTCATTTGTTATGGTCTCCCTACCTTTGGTCAACGCGGTCATCGGAATCTCCAGCCCCGAAGCACTTCCAGACGATTTTTTGCAAGCACAGACGCTTGTCGTTCTTTTTGGCCTTCGTAGAATTCTTTCCCGGGCCACTTCAGCGCTCCCCGAGCAAATCCCCTTTGGCCCGTACCTATGGGTCTCTCTGTTCAGCAGCGACTCAGCGCGCTAAGTAGATTCGCTATCTTGGCATCCTTTTATATACCCCACTGCGTACCCCCCTTCTTTTTTACCTTGTGCGAGCGCTCCTCTACTTTCTTCCCTTTTTTCCATTCTTTTTCAAATTCTCCTCCATATCGATTTGAGGACTTCTGTACTTTTACGGTTTCTTAGACCAATTCCCCAATTCTTCTGCTCGATTACCATACTTGTGGCCATCTAAACTCCTGTATCTTTAAGGTCCTCTTCCTCCCCTCTTTAGCCCCCTTTCCTGTGTCAGCGTCTTCTGAGCAGTTGCCAGCGCCGTCCGCTCACTCTCGGTCTGGTCCACATGGCTCGTCGTATCGGTCCTGTTACCCTTTGATCGCTTGCGAACTGGGGTTCCACTCGTGATACGTTCCCTTTCCCCCTCACACTTTCCTAAGCTTTCTTTTCTCCTTTCCCTTTAGTCGGATGGCAAAGGAACCGATTGGTTCCACCCCTAATGGTTCCTTTTTGCTCAGTTTCGCACGATGGCTCAAGTTAATGGGTGGCTTCCGACACCTCGGCGCCCCGTTGGCGTGGCCTTCTAAGTGTCCCCTCTTCCCCTACACGCCCCCCAGCTTTCCTCCCACACACGACTTCCGGAACTAATAGCTTTTGAGGACATTCTCTCTCTAGTCTTTGTTTGTCGATGCTCAAAAATGCGCTCTCTCCACTAGTGTGATTTCTTTCTTTACTTTTCCCTAGTGAGATTCGCAGCGGTCCTCCACCCCTCTCTGCTCGGGGGCCCGACCTTTCAGTTTAGTCCGTCTTCTGTAACTTCCCCCTTCGTTTCCCGCTAATGTCACAGCCCTTACAAGCAGGCGTCAAGCCTTTCGGTACCCTGCCGTTCTGTCTCTCAACCGACTCCTTACCTTTTTTGAAGACCCCCCATGGCGTTTCGTCATTTTTCCTTGTCATCCTTCCGTTAATTCTCATTGTACGCAGCACTGACTCTCGGATCTCTCCATCATCTCCGAGTTCCTATGGTTGATTTGTTGGCACCGTTACGTACGAAATCAGGACTCTTGTATTCTAATCCACCCCAAGGCTCCTTTCCGCTACGTGCCCTTTTACTTTCCATAAAGGCGTACAGCGTATGATCTGGTTACCGTTTGTACTCGAAAAGCCCCGCCGATGTTACCCGAGAAGTGCGCTTTCCACCTCCCTGTCTCCGCCACATCTGAGTTCACCGGCTTCCCTTCTGTTTTCCCTCTCTGTACGAGTCCTTTCTAGTTCCCCACGCTGCCTTTTTGATAGCTCTATCTTTTTTCCTCAAGTCCCCCCCCCCCAGATGTGGCAACTAGTTGACTTCGTCTCTTTTATTCGACTTCTGTTTCTCGAATTCCCTGCGTTTCCCCGCCCCGTCGGATTTCACGCATGCGGACTTGGGGGGCTTTCGAGGCTGATTCTCAGCTGACTTTTGCGTGTGTGCTTTTGCTTTTTCCCGAGGTATAAACTATAGTAGCGTCCCCTCGCGGACCCTTCTTAAATTCCCCCTGATGCCTTTGCCCAGCTCCGCCTCCTCTTTTACCTCACATCCCAATACTTCCCAAATTTGATGATGGACCATCCCCCCGACTAACTCTCCCCCTCTCATACGTGCCAATTTCCTTCTGTCTCCCTTCAAGTCCCACTTCGTATTCAGCTTAGATGGCGTCTGACAGTTTTTTTAGTTTTTTAGGACCGGACACCTTACCCAAGAATTTATGCCCCCCTCCCCTTGCGACAAGCGCCCCACGTCACTCGAATCGCTTTGCACACATTTATACTTTGTCCACTTTCCTTTTTCCCTTCTTCGCTTTCCTTCTTTATGCTTTAGCAATCGACGATGGAAAGGCCCTCTGTGCGACAGGACCCACTTTTCCACAATTTTTTTTTCGGATGATTTTCCGGTTTTACCCCCACACTCTTGCGACGGAGTCCAAACCTCTACATGACTTTTCCTCTTCTGTTATCATTTATTTCGCGGCACAAGTCTTCCCCCCCAAGCACACTTCTCTTCAGCCCCCCTTCGCGCCCGAAAGCGTCAGGGACCCCTGAGCCCTCTCACGATGTAGCCGCTTTTCTTTTTTGTTTGTGCGCCATCCTTAGTCGGCGCGCTAGTTGCCGCTAAAGTCGTTGACAGTCTTTTCCTTTACTTCCCTAATCTTTTTTTCGCCTTGATCAGATATCATCGCTTTCTTCCGTTTCTTGTTTCTTACAGACCTCTTCGTCTTCCAAGAGAGTGGAATTAGATTTCCCTCTTCCTTCAGACTTCCCACGAATTGAACTCGGACCACGGCTCTGGCCACCGACAGCGCCTGAACCGCCCACACCACTTCCCTTTACGTCGCCCGCCTATTTACCCCGCTGATAATTTAACATTTACCAGCCTCTTCACGACCATGTTTCCGCTCGACGCTGAGATTTTTACCAATTTTTTTTTTTTTTATTGCCCGCTGCTCCCCTTGCCCCCTGATCAGACAATGATAAGCCCTATATATCCAGTCGTCACCCCCTCTCTTCCCTTTTTTCCCGGACATAATCCAGACCCAACTTGCACGCTCTCCCCGCCATTAGGAGTACCCCTGAGCATTCCTCGTCTGAAGTTCTGTCTCACTTGAAACTATGAGGCTTTCACTCCTCCGAAACTCTGAATAGGACGTCAGCCTGTCCTTTTTTTTTCTTTTTCTCTTTTTTTTCGTTTTTTTTTTTCTCCGGACAAGGGGGAAACGGATCCCTGTGCATTTTTCCCACCCTTATACAAGGACTTCGGTGTCGTTTCGCCCGCCTAATAAACTCCTACTTTTTTCTCATTCAACACCATGGATCTTCCCTTCTCTTCAACCCTTTCCTGTTGTAGGACTTTAATGTTTTCTTATTTTCATAATAATCTTGTTTTTGCGTATTGATGGATTCGGCTTAATCTACTCTTTTCCGATTGGGCAAGGCCTCGTGTTTTCCCCCGACGGGCCTGCGATTTCTTTTTTTTGACTCTTTTTCTCCCCTCTTTCAACTCTCACCTGATTCGCCTCCGAAATATAAGTCCCCTTTCCTCTCAACGCTTCGCTACCCTCCGCGCCGAATACCCCTTCCTCATAACTCCCCAGTCAATTCCAGTGCGAACGCCATGCTTTGTCCAATCTGTGTAGGGTTTGCCTCCTGTTTTTATTCGTCTTCGCGACCCCCTTTTCCTCCCGGTTGAGAAGAGCCATGAATTTTCCATATCACGAACATTTGTTAGTGGTTCCAGACTGTGTTCCCCGCAGATTTTTTACTTATTATTCCGCCCGCGTCCACAGTCCCGTACGCATCGGCTTTATGTTCTTCCCCCTCCTCGACGCAGTCTACTACTTTTTTGCTGATATTACTGAGTACCTTGTGTCGTTTTTTTCCTAGTGCTTTTTTCGCTTCTTCGTGCTTTCCTGATTGTTCGTTCTGTTCCCACTGGGCCTACCACTGTTTTGACACCAGCAACCTATATCGTTTCTTCCTCCTTTGCTTTTCTATTGAACACCCTTAATTGATAACGCTGCCTGAAAAAATAAAGAAGCTTCCTCCTCTTTCCTTTCTCGGGTCTTCTTCTTATTTTCTCGTCTCCCCTTCGTTTGTCTCTCGTCTTACCTCCTTCTTATGCTGACTCTAATGTCAAACCTTCCTCAATTTTCTCCAAACTTTCCCCCACCTTTTTGGAAAAATGTTGGCTTTCCCTTGCGTTGTTTATTAGCGCCGCTGCTCACTCCGGGCTCTTCACACTCTGCCACTATATGGTACTTTTAGTGATTTTGGCATCGATTTACCTCCTCAAGATCCAGCCTTTGCCACGATGATTCGTCTTTTTTTTTCCTTCTTTTTCAGCGCCCTCCCTATCCACCCCCCTCTCCCTCTGGTCGATTTCTGTGAAAGAACCCAACATTCCCCCCTCTTACCACATTAGCCCAACGTGTAGCCAGTTTCCTGACCCCTTCTTTGTGATACTATTTCTCCCCAGCTTACCTTTCTAGGTACTCCCGCGTTAGGGCCTTGTGGCCTCTTCCTTTATCGAACCTGAGTGGGTCCAGTTTCCTCATCACCACCCTCCACCCTTCAGACGCCTGACTTCTTTTTTTGTCTAGACCCGCCCTCTTTTTTTCCCCCTTCCTTCAGGATATATGAAGAAGAGCCAGAGAAACTCTGCTGTTAACGCCCGTTTTTTCAATTCATTCCCGATGGTCCCCCCCCATGTTTTCGTAATCTCTAAGTGGACGCCTCGTACATCCGTTGACGTCAGTGGGTCCCCTCAACCTCCGTCCCAGTGTTCGCCTGATTTCACAACATTTTGGCATGCACAAACTGCCTTTTCGGCTTTAGAGCTGCCCGGATTCTTACCTTTGCACTTTAAGAAGCGTCAGCAGCTTCGTTTCCCCCCGCTCGATCCGAAACCCTTCTTTTTTCTAGACTTGATAAGTGACATCAGTTCTCCGGTAGAATTCCCCCCTTCATAAGCCGAGTCACCCCCCCCCTCTGCCCTCGATTTGGGTCCAGCGTCATTTCTCGTAGTAGTAGATTTGCACGCCCTTTTCGTACTTTTTTGCGCCCCTTCACCCGTCGCCTTCCTTCTCCTTCCGTTTTCCAAAAACCAAAACCAGTTCTTACTTCTTACCGCTGTCTTCTTACCCAAGAACTTTGTACCCCTCCCCCTTCTCTCAAAAGTCACCTGGTTTCTTGTGTCGTTGTCCATTTCCACGGCACAGTTGAAATACATCCAAGTTTTTCCAACACCTAGATCTGTGGTGTCGACTTTCCCAGCTCACACGTCCAGATAAGCTCCTTCTTTTTGCTTTTCCCGGATGCTCTCTCCTGGTCGACAATTTTTGGAGCGGAGTCGTTTTTGATTAACCCCTTTTATTCTTTCCCCCCACCCCTTTCCTGGATAAAGGACCTGTCTATTCGGCATTACTTAAGCAGTTTTTCCCCTTCCACACATTTTTATTTTTGACCGATGTTAGAGACGTTGGGGCACCCCTATGTGTTCTCCCCTTTGTGACGTTGTTCCAAACCCCCCCCAACCCCGTGGGAACCTTCATGGATTAATCGACGCTACTACGATATTCTCCGCCATAGGTTGTTCCTTACAGCGGTTGTAACTTTGCGCCAGACCTGGTTTCGCCAGTTCCAATTTCTGTCGTCCCCGAACGTTGATTTTCAAACGGTGTCTTTTGTATTCGATCCTTTCTCTGATTGTAAGCCCCCCCCCCCCAACATTCTTCCATTTTTTCAGAAGTCCTGCGTCCCTCATCCTCCCCCCCCCCCACCACCGCTTTCCAACCCCTTTCTTTTCAATTTTCCGTCCTCTCTTTCTTTTTCTGTGTATCATCCCCCTCTTCTGGATGCAATTTAAGGAAGCAGGTTGGTTTCTCCAAGTGGTCCCGCGTGATACTCCCACGTAGGGTTGGCTTACTACTCTTTTGCCTGGTAATTCGATTCTTCCAGCTTCCTTGGGCTTCCGGGTACCATTTTTTGCTCCCATGGATTCTGTCTTCTTAGTTCTACCTCGGTCGCTCGCTTCCCCCGCCTATCCTTTTTTCTTCTTTGTTTTTGCAAACTCCTTCTCTTGGAGCTATATTGCGTTGCTTTTGGGGGGGGTTTTTTGTTTGGTTTGATGCTTTCCTCTTACTGAAAGTCCCCCCCCTTGTATTCCGTCTCTTCTTGTCCATCCCCCCGGGTTCGTGTCCTGGAAGGTTCAGGGGCCCTTACCGATCCAACCCCCTTTTCGAGTTGGCCCTTAATCTTTTTCGGTTTACCTAGTAACTTTGCGTAGCTCCCGGTCTGAGATAGGATCCCCGTTCGTTCTCCCCCTGTCATATCTTTCCTATGGCCTTTCTTTTTTTCCTTAAGAAGAAGCCGATCTTTGTCCTTTTGGGCGATTCGCTTCTTCTGTCTCCCCAACCTTATGTTTGCGCCTTTTTTTGTTTCGCTGGCCCCTCTTTTTCTTATTCTTTCCCCCAGTGTCCCCCTCCCTTCCTTCGTGCCCTGGAGCAATTAAAGGAACATAGTATGGGATTTCCTCCTGCTCTGCCATACCTACCTTTTGCCAAGACGGCAAATACCCAACTGTTCCCCTTTGCCGCGGAAGTGTTTTTCTTGAAGTATGCGCCTTCCTCTTTCTTAACCTTCTCCGTTTTTTTTTTAGAGATAATACGTCCTAAGTGCAAGGCCCATCAACCCAACCACTTTCCGCGAATTTTTACTTTGTCATTGCAGCGTCGGGTTTTGATTTTAGGCGAGCAGGAGTGGATCCCTATCCATTACTCTTTTCCCTTGAACGATTTACAGTTCACGTTAGATTTGACCTTTGTTTTCCGAAGCCTACTATCTGTTTGAACCGATTCCAAAAATCTCAACAGATTTGTGGCCTTGACCTTCTCCCCTCGCCCCCCCCAATTTCACCCTTTTCTCGTTTATGAAGAAACACATTCAGTGCGCGGAACCCTCCGGGGAAGGTCCCCGGGGAACCGTGGTAATCTGTTAGTAATTTTTTTAAAGGTTATTTACGAAACCCCCTTCGTGGGCTCTCTACCGACCTCGTTCGACCGCTCTCTCCCAACTTAGCTCTCGTATTTTCCCCCTCCTGCCTCTTCCCTAACAAAGAAGTTGCACCCATGTTTCCTTTGTTCCTTTTCTCAATTTTTAATCATCTTTCCCCTCTGCTTGGCTTACGATGAGGGTTTCCAACTAAATTACCCTTATCGTTCTCTCGTGTGAGAAAAGATAAGCCCTCCTTGGGTTTTTCGTCCCCTTCCCTTGAATCGAGGCTCTCCCCTTTCATCCTAGAAGTTTCTTTCCCTCCCTCTTTTGGTATCGTTGTCAACCCTTTTCGACCAAAAAGGTGATCTTTTTCAATTCGACGACTATTCAGTCCTATTGGACGTTAGTCCTGATACGGTTTTCAGCGTCTTTTCCCTTTTTTTATCAATGATTGGATCTCTTTTGTGACTTTCCAGCTTTTTTCTGCATCCTGACAGAGACGTTGAATATCAACCGGTGACCTTTCTTTCCCTCCCCTGATTTTTTCCCCTCTCCGATGTTGCTCATTTTGATGTCAACTCTGGTTTCTCTATCATTTATCGCTTACTTTCCCTCTTTTTTGGAAACCTTGGTTCCCAATGTTGCTTTTGTATGAAACATCACAAACGTGGCACGATTTTAAACCTCACTTCGTTCTCTGCCCGTCGAGGAGCGGACTAAAGTTGTATCTTTTAAAAACTATGATGGTATGCCTAAGAGTCTAGGTACCTGCATCGTGGTTCCACCTCAGCGTGTGTGTTTTCTACTAGTGTTTTTTCCTTGTCCAGTCCCCTGGTAGTTTCCATGCGTACGTTCTGGTGCACCCCTCAAACTCGTACGTATCTCGTGATTTTCGTCGTGAACCCCCCCACCTCTATCCCTTTTTGCAACTTGCCGAGGTCTTTCGTTTTCCTCGAGTCGACCAATACTCCTGGTTGCACCCTCCTTTGATGAGTTCTTGAGGTAGTGGTCAGTCCTGCGAATGGAGTTGACTACGAATGGTTGTTGTTTTCTCTCTCTGTGAGTTACCGCCCCTCCCTATGGTGTCTTCTGGTTCGCACTTTTTTTTTTCGAAACATTTCTTTGTTCATAGAAGCATCTGACCTAAGAATCCTTGCCAGAATTTGCCCCGACCCCCCCCTTCATCGCTGTCTGCTTTCTTTCTTCTGGTCTTGATACTAGATTCGCAGGTCTACTTCCCCTGCCGCTCGTATGGGGGCAACGATCCCCCCTTTGTTCTTTATATCTGTCTTCCCGTCAGTGCCCTACGCGGCGATCTGCTTCAGTTGCCGATTTTTCTTCCTTCAGCCGAGCTCCCTACGACCCTTTTCTTTTTCTTTTTCTCCCAGCATTTGTTGATGCCATTCCCAGGCCCGACCAGGACTGTTGCGGATTCGGAGTCCCCGCCAAAGTCTTTTTCCTTTGATTCCGGCCGCTGCCGATTCTGACCGGGGTTTTTCCAGATTTGCAATTAGTACCGGCCCCCCCCCCCATTCTTACCATCTCTAGATCCCGCGGCTTTAGTGAGTCGGCAATCCGGTTCTCCCACCTCCGTGGGGCCGCGCTGTTTTCGGAGTGTCCGTTTTCTTCGTTTTTTTTTTTTTGCACTCCCTTTTTTACCGTAGCTTGAATGATTCGATTCTACCTTCCATGGGATTGGAGCCGTGGCAGGACTCTTTGTTCTGATTTTCCCCTCAATTCTGTTGGTTCTAACCCCCCCCCAAGGGTCCCGCGCTTAACTTTTTCCCTTTTTAATTCTTCCTTGTGTTGTGATTTTTTTTTCCGACCCTACCCTCCTTTTCATTTTTTTTTCTTCATGTCCCCCGCATGAAAGCCAAACGGACAGTGTAGAACACTCCTCCCGTCATTTTCCTTTTTTCACGGTTTTCTGACGTCTTTTTCCTCTTCTTACTCTTCCCTCCTTATCGCAGAGGGAGGTCAGTTCCCAGTATTTAGACAGAACCTCCTTTTGCGGTGCGGCACACCCTCTTCGTGAGCTCGCGGTGATCCATCGTAGTGTCAAACCGACCTCCCTTGTTTTGGAGGGTGGGCCTGCCCGGCCCCTTTTCATGTCGTGCCCGAGGTTGGTCCTTCTTGGTTTTGACGCCTGTTCAGCCTTTCGTCTGCAGGCGTCAGATGACCTTTTTCTTCGCATGACAGCTTCGGAGACCTTCTCTGCCTTCGCATCCCTGCAATACCGCATGGTTTTAGTGGCAGGTTTTTTTGCGTTCCTTCACAGGCGTCCAGGAATTCTTGGCACGTTATTTTCGCAGCAACGTACTGCTGCTCTCAGCATAATTTTGTGTTACCTTGCCTGTTTTTTTCCCATTTCCTCTTCCTCCCCCCTGTGGGAATTTTTTTTTAGTGAAACCCCCCTTTCTTTTCTTAGACCCCCCCTTTTCTCCCTGTTCCAACATTGATGGAAGTTGGTATGTGACCTCAACGGCCTTCATCTTGATCGGTCGGTACGTTCCTTTTCTTTGTCCCTTCCTTCGTTATACAAATTTTCCCCTACCCTCGATGGAGAAGGCCCTGCGAGGAATACCCCGTTCCGAAATTGGTTTTTCCCGTCTGACCAGTAGTAATCCTATGGTACGGACGTCTCACGAGTCTCGTTACTTTTTTGTGCGACTTTTTCAATCCCCACCTTACGCACGTAAAAAATCCAACTTGGGGTCCATATTATGAATTCCGCCCGGCTCTTCTTGAATTTTTTTTTTCGAAGGTCACCCCTTCTTGCACTTTTTTCGTTATATTTTCTCTCCTGTTTCCTTTCTTTTTGATTCGATGTCCGTTTTTATCTGTGGTGTGATCTTTCTCATCTTCACCGTTTTCTAAAATAGTTTCTGTTCAGAGAAGGCTTCTTTATCCACGATTTTCTCCCAGCGCCTTGCCTACATGGTCTTTTTTCCGTCCTCCCTCCCCCCCCATTCCGCAAACTTCTGATGGAAATCTTTGACCGATACAGTGCCTGTTTGCCCAACAGTTTGACTTTCTTTTTTCTAACCTCCCCCTGGAAACTCAGTTTAAAGGTAGAGGCGATAACCCTTCCGACAGTCTTTGGTCTAGTTTTCTTACGGACTATAATGCCCAAGTCCCTTACTTTCTCCTTAACTCCGTCAGCGCAAACTAAGCTCAAAATTCGCAACACATGTCCACTGGCTTATTCATATTCATCTTTCTCTTGTGGTTGGCCAGGATATTCTCGTTGGAGCAGTGACTAACGCTTGACAGTGCTTTTTCCCCTTTATCTTTCTGTTTCCACCTTAATTTCGTCTGCCATCGGTTTTTGTTCATGTTCTTTTTACACAACCCAGGCCTTCCTTTTTTTGCCAACATGATTAGATTAATAGATTTAGACGTTTTTCCTCTTAGGGTCCTTTTACACCATAACCCCCAACCCCCCAAGCCAATTTTCATTATTTCAAGGCGCGCGTCTCGTCCTTTACTTTTCCCCTTTCATTTCTCGCTTTATCCTTCTTTTCTTTTTTTTTTCGGTTTCGGATTGTGGTGGTAGGGGGGGTTTTTTTTTTTTTGCGGGTTGAGGGTCAAGTAGACTATGGGAAGAAAGTTAGTCTTTTCCTGTCTTTCTGCCCCCCCCGGACCTCCCATCCCATCTTTATTTTCTCTTAT
>Ga0179593_1681088_pt1 | contig 11799 bp, 21 predicted proteins | sample CZODoug2_1_08_16_FD_185931 | JGI IMG/M metagenome (GOLD analysis project Ga0179593, IMG submission 185931) | Vadose zone soil fungal communities from Angelo Coast Range Reserve, California, USA - CZODoug2_1_08_16fungal (PacBio error correction) | ecosystem: Environmental > Terrestrial > Soil >... | reverse complement strand
CTGTCGGGGGACTTTCTTTTTTCTTTTTCGTCGACACTTGGTCGGAACCTTTACCTTTACTGTTAGAGAGGGGCATTTTGGAACCACTTCCCTTTCCCCCCAGACAACACTGCTGGCACTTTTTCATAATCCCCCACCCTGAATTTCCTTGCCCACGTTTTCTTTTAACCGTTTTAAGCGTTTTTCGACCTCTCTTTCTTTTTTTTTACACCTAAGCAGTGCGTTAGCCCAGCAAAAACTGTGAGGATGAATCGCCAGGAAACTATTTTCCCCACGCTTTTTGCGCCAATGGGTTGCTTCTTTTGCTTTGGCAAGGGGCGTGGCAAATCCGGCCCTCTTTTTTTTCCTATCATCACGGTCATCCAATCCCCTCCCTCCAGATTCTCTTTTCCGAAACCACTCCTTCGAATACGGATTCCCTCACTTCCTCCCTTCCCCCTTGACAAAGAAAAAGTCCGGACCCCTCACTTGGAGGTTGCCTGCAACGGTCTCAGTCCATTTTTTTGTAATCTCCTTGCATGACATTCAGCCCTTTTTTTTTTTAGGGAACCCCAGATACCCACCCTCGGAGTTTCTTTTAGTGAAAAAATTCGGGCCCTAAAATCCCCCACGATTTCAAGTCCTACAGCTTTCCAGTGAGGATACTTCACTCTTTAATGTAGTCCTTCAGAATGAGTGGGCCCCCCCCCCCCTTCCACTTTTTTGGGCTTTCGGAATACCTTCTCTAAATTCTCATGACTTTCGTCTGACTCTTCTCCCCCCGCCGTCCTCCAACCCTCTTCCCTGGTACCCCCTTTTCCGCCTGCTTCATTCCCTTAGATCCTCTATGCCTCGTGGCTGCCGAATTTCTGCCAGTTTCCGCCTCCCCGAGCAAACACCTTTCCTCTCGAATTCCTTCCCCCTCGTTATCTAGGCTAGATGTTGATGCATTCCCGTCCGTAGATATCAACCCCCTTTTTTCGCCCCCTGTTCCATTGCATGATCTGGAACCGGTTTTTTTGGAATAATGGGGTTTTCGAAATTTGTCTGGGACATCCCCCTGTGACTTCACCATTTTTTTCTAACTTTCCTCCGGAATCGCTCTTTTCCCTCCGCCGGGCACCCTGTCCGAAATTCGCTTTTCATGTCCCGGCGCAATCTTTGAACTTACCCCGGTTTTTGCATTCAAAAACTTCCCTTACTTTTTGATCTGCAGGACGTTCGGGCTCAGACGGCTTTCTTCCTCCTTTGGTCCGCGGTTTGTTCCAGGTCCCTCCCGAACTGCACTTTCAACTCGACCATGGCGATGATTGCTCCTGCCTCCTACGAAGGAAGTATTTTTTTTTACGTTTTCTTTTTTTGGTGGAAAAGCACCTTGATTTGACAGGTTTCTTTTTTTTTTAAATATCCCCCGAGGACCCCCCCGATTCCCTCTTTTTCCGTGGTGTGATTTTCTTCATTTGAAAGCCTTTTCTACCGGGCACACCGGAGGGTCACTCCCCTCTTTCCCCGCGGACCCTCGTCCTTGAGGAGTTAATGGGGGCTGGGCCCCTCGCGATTGGGACCTCGACTTCCCCGAAAAAAACGTTTGTCCCGCCCTTCTTTTGGCACCTTGCCACTTCCCCCCCCTGGGCCTGGGCTTGCGACACGAAGAGGATCCAAAGGCTCCTTCTAAAAGGCTACGCTTTCAGATTTCCGTGCGCTTGATCCAAACCCTGGCCCCTTTTCCCCTGTATTTGACAAAAACACTTTTTCTCAACGTCATCTATGTGGAGTTTTTTTTTTGACTCCGCCCCCCTGCTTGTGCTTGAATGCGGCAATTGGACTTTTTTTCCCCCCCTTTGTCCAATTTCCAGCCCGTAACGGGGCTTTTCCTCCACTGACGCTTTTTTCCCTGCCCCCCCTTTCCTTTCAACACTATTTCGTTGAACCGCTTCTGACTCTCTTCTTATAGGGGCGCTTTCCGGTAATATTCCGGTGTGGATCCCCCCCATGAGGCCCTGTTTTTGAGCTGGGTCTACTTCTCCTTTTCCCCACTCATGTCCGTTCCTCAAGAACCCTTGTTCTTTTCTGGCACGACTTTTTTCAGAGATTCTGGTTTTTTTTCCCCCTATGTCACCCCTCTGGAGGCCCTTCGGGTTTTCTCCCCGGAGACCGCCATTTCTATCCTTTTAAACCGAGATCATTTTTACGGAGGCGTCTCCCCGGAATATACGCCTCCCCGGAAGCTTCGGTGGCCGGCCCGGAAAACTTTTTAGCCCTTCTCCGTGTCGTATACGAGAACTTCCCTTCCAGAAGCCCCTCCCTTGATAGACCTTTCTTCGACACAACCTTCCTCCTTTTCTGTCCGGACTGTCAACAGAACACACCTCCATGTTTTTCCTGGTAATACCTGGGATCGTTCCCTTTTTGGATGTAGAACCCCCCCGGTCCTCTTGTTTGGTCCCCCTATGTCTTCGGGGCCCCCCCACACCTTTGGTCCAATTTAACAAGCTTTGGCGTTTTCTTTTTTCCGAAAGCTCAACCACTTCCCGATTCCCGTCTGCAATCTTTCCCCGGTTTCCCCGTCAAGTATAGGCGAAGGAGACCCCCCCCCGACACAATTTTTCGGGCATGGGAAGAAGATCTTCTCAGTCTCTTCCTACTTCACTTGGTCTCCACTTTCGAGGATTTTTCCCCCTCCAGTCTTTTCTGATACGACGTCACCGTCCTATGTACGGCTACGGATAGGTCCCCCAGGGTGTCCTCTTTTCCCCCTATCCCTGGGTGAAAACACACCCGTTTATGCGCTTAGGGCAGAAAGAGTTTTCCTCCATTTTACGTAGCTCCCTCCATGGTACTATTTTTCTTTTTTCAGCTTTGACTTCTTTGGGAACCGCTTCTCTTCCTACAAACCCCCCCGATATCTTCTGATCCAAAGGTCCCCCTTCCGGTCTCTTTCCTCTCACCGATTTCCAGCGGGGTCACTTCCTCTTGGGAAACCTTTCGATTCCTTTTTTCTGGCGAGATTTTAGCAGGACTTTCTGGTACGTTTCTTTTTGCCTGTTCCCGACCCAAAACGTTTCCCTGGATTTTTTTACCGTTTTTTCCTGAATAAATAAGACTTTTTTTCTTGTGACGGGCTTCCTCCTGCGCACTCCCTTCTCACCCGGATATTCTTTTTTCCATGGAAACGTCTGTCCCCGAAAGTCTGGGCGTAAAAGTAGCCTCACTGCCTCTTTTTCCAAGACATAACTGCCCCTTTCCCCCGGCGGGCTCGGACATCTTCCAGCGGGTTGCTCGGGTCCCCTGTTTTGACAAGGCCTGGAAAACCCCTTTTTGATGTTGAAGAGCTTTCGGGAAGTCTTTTTTCCTGGCTTCCGCTCCCCTCGAAACTTCCTCCCCTTGCATCTTGTCCCTTTTTCCTTTTTTCCAGATTAACCATTCACCCTTCGTTGATTTACTACGTCATTCTCCTCTTTTTCCGAGTTTTATAAGGACGCCTTATGGTCTTCCCCCCTCTTGGATCGGGCAAGCTATTATTTTTGAATTAGGCCCCCGTCGGTGCAGTGTTCCCCCAACGTCCCCTCCTTCTTGCCGGCGCATCGTTCGGCCCTCCCTTTTGCCGATAATGAACATTTTCCCTCATATTATATCTCTTTTCTCTCTCCTTTTTTTTCTCCTTCAGGACTTGGCTTGTGGCTGTTCCTTCTTTTTTGCACAAACCAATTTCTTCCGACGATGGAGTCCGTTTCGGGATTTTGGGGCAGCGTTCGGTGGTTCTTTCCCGAGCCACCTAGACCCTCCCTTCAGAAACCTTGGACTCCCCCTTTCCCTCCCCCCTTTTTTGGTTCCATACCAGTTTTCCCTTTCTGCAGGAGAGCCGTAAGACCACCCACTTCCCCTGATGACGGAGGGAAGACTCGTTTTCGGCATCCTCGGGTCCCCCTTTTTTTTTTTCCTGCCTTGTCCCCAGCCTACACGCCTTCGAGAGGTAGCTTTCTTTTTTTCCGGAAACCCCGCCGAAAAGGGGCCCTCTCCCGCAGCGGGCCCGCTTGTCTGCGTGACATCTGGTTGCGTTCTTCCAAACGGTCGAGCACTCTGCCGTCTTGTTAGACTCTTGCGGACCCCCTTTGGCCCTTCTGGCTCAGGAAACCCTTTTGACCCGAAGCTCAGTCCCACTCTGAACTCCCCCCATTTTGCTGGAGCCGGATTTGCCAGCCTGCCCGTTGTTTCTACGTCGTGAGACCTTCCTGCCCCCCCCCCTGAAAGCGTAGGAGGTGAGGCGGATTTTTTTTGTTTCTCTCCGGGACACCTGTTTTCTAACATTTCTGTAGCCCCCTCCCGACCCTGCCAGTTTTTTTTCTCTTGAAAGACGATACCTTTATCTGCTTTCCAAGCGACCTGCCCTTTAGTCGTACCCCCCATTTGCACAGCGACCCTTTCGGGGACGACCTTTTTCGGGCTCGAATATTGTCTTTTATCCAGGACTTTTTTGTGTCCCTTTTTCCTGCCCGGTTTTTGTCGTTCATTTGGTCGCTTTCGTCCTTAGTTTTCTCGTGTTGCTTTGTCTCTTTCGTCATATAAAGGCGTCCCGATCGTTTCCCCCTTTTCCCATCAGCCTCGACGGTTAGCAGCCCTTTATAGGTTCCTTAGGGGTCCACTTTTTTTTGGGAGAGCTCCTTTATCGCTCCTTAGGGCGAGTCCTTCTTGACTCTACCGGCGCCCCATTCGCTCCCCGTGCGCGATTAGCTTTGTTCCCCTTTTGCACTGTCGCGGGTGTACGATGCCCCTTTTTCGTTGAGTTTGAGACGCGCAACTCCTACTGTAGCTAAGAGGCCCCTCTGGCTCCTGCTCCAAATTTAGGCCCCCCCCGCGGGAACCTTTGGTAGATTTCCCCCCTTCGATCATTGTTTTCTTTTCTTAACAGCCCGCCCCACCGTTCGTTTGACCCGTACACCCGGTCCTTGTTCACAGGGTGGTAGTCCTTCTTCCGAATTTTTGATGCTCTTGTTTTATGAACATTTTTCGATATTGCTTTTTTTGCGGGCCCTCCCCGATTTGTCTGGGGGGGTTTGAATATCTTCGTGTCCCCCTTTATTACCCCCGTCCCTTAATGATGTTCTTTTGATATTCGAGATCTCTCTGGCGTATCCTACTTCCTTGACCATACCTTCCTTGGGAGGCCTAATCGTGGGAATCGGAGTTTTCAAAAACCAAGCGATTATTATTCTCACTTGAGTGACTGTAGATTCATCGAATGTTGCTGGTTCTGATTATGAGGTTGCCCCCCGCATCCGAATTATCCCCTCTCTTCCAGGTCCTTCTCAATGGAGGACAGGAGGCATTCAATAATTTCTAAAGATCTTTCCTTCGGATCTTTTGTGATTTTTCTTTGAGTTGTCCGTCTATTGCGGAACTTTGGGCCCCTCTTTTATTGGGAAGGTCACTATTCCTACAGAGTGACCCTCCTTAAATTTTTTTTGTAGGACCAAGTTTTTTTTTTCTTGGGGTCTGATCCCCTCCATAGGATTTTTTTCTATTCGGAGAATCTTTTTAAATTCCCTCTTCGGACCCTAATGTGTTGGTTTTTTTTATAGAGTACCCCCTTTTTTTTTCCGAGGTTTCCCTTTTCTTTTAATACCGAGGAGGGGCCTTTATGTTAGTACTCGTTTTTTTTTGGGGCCCCTTGTCCCCCGTCCCCCCCCCTGAAAATTTCCGCCCGAGAGCTTTTTTTATTGCCCTTTCTAAGTAGAGGTCTTCCACTCCGGAATCCAATGGCTTTTTCCTCCCCTAGGGTACCCTCCCTGTATTCCTGAGACAGATTTCTTCAGGAAATTCCCCTTTTAAACTCTTCCCTCCGTTGAATGAGTATAGATATGACGGTCTCTTCCTTTTTTGGCCTCTTTCTTGGAAAAAGGGCATTTCTTCCTCCTTGAAGAGACCCCGGATCTCTCCCTTCAATACTCCGGTTGATGGGTGAGAAGGTTTTTTTTTTTTACCACCCCCTCTGTAGTAGCTTTTCACCTAGTAAAAGTGGAGTTTAACGTCTCGCGAGGCCATGACTTCTTTTTTTTCCCTCTCTTGTTGCAAATCCCTTTTTCTTTTTCTTCTGAACTTTTTCGTCGTTTCTGCACTCCTGTTGAAGCGCAACTTCCCATTTGGATTTTTTTGGTTGCGGTGTTTGTCCTTTTCTTCTTTTTTTTTTTCTGATTTATTTACGGGTCTCTTTGACTTTCCTTTCCCCTTGTTCCGTCCATGCGTTGTCCCCACCCCCTTTGGAGGTTACCCTCCTGCTCGCATGTCGCTTTTCTTGGAATGATCATGGCTTTTTGCCTTTTTTCTGAGATTTAAGTCCTGTCTCCCCCCCTGGCCCGTGCTGAATTTCTGTAGAAGTTTTTCCGGGACGGCCATTGAGGGTTGTTCTTTTTTTTCGGCTGGGACCTCTTTCTCTCAGCTGGTCGTGTCCCAGCCGACCAGTCTAGCGAAGCTGTTCTTCTATTTTCCGTGGATTTTCCCCGGCTTTCATTTCCTGCGCCTGGCTGGATAGCGTTTTCTTCCCGATCCGGCAATTCCTCTTCCTCCTTTTTTGCTGGTTATTTTTCCGCGGATCCTCTGTCATTACTTCTCGTGTCCTTTTTTCGGAAAAGGCAGACCTCCCTCCTGAAAGGGTTTTGATCTTGGAAGACTCTTTTCCCGGGATGATGCATTTTTTCGATGTTTCCTTTTCATTGGTCTCTTTCCCATCTCTTCCCGTTTCCCCCTCGTTCTGGATTGCGGCTTTTTTCTAGGTTCCTGTCTTTCTCGGAGAGGCAAGTGCTTCCCCTGCATTTGGGGCCTTCGGCCCCCCGCCCTTTCGTCATCTCACGGAGCCGTATCGAGATTACTGATCCTCTTTTTATGGACAGTGATGGCGCCCTTCGCCTCTCGTCCAGAGCTTTTTTTGCTCCCTTCTTTTTCCCACAGTCTCCAAAAGAAACCTGGTGCTTGGAAGATTTTCCTCCTGTCAACCCCCGGCTTTCCCCCTTTTAAGAAGGGTTTGCGTTTTTTCTCAGTAAGACCTCCTTTTATGTTCATAAGTTTTGTTTTTCCCTAAAAGATGGATCCCTCTCTTGTTACCGGGAGAACGTTCAGGGAATTTCCCCCTCTCGGTGAATAACCTTCCTTTGTCTCTTTTTTTCGGCTTTTATTCTGCCCTCAAGTTCCCTCCTCCGTGTTTTGTTCGCACCGTTTTTCTCGTCCTGCGCCATCACGTCGAACAATCTGGTCATGACAACTCCCCCCTATTTTCCTCTCCATCCTTTTTTTTTTTGTTTGGATTTTCCTCCTTCATGACCCCTTTTTTTTTCGTAGTTCCATGTGATGGCTGCTTGATTGGCCCTCCCCTCCTTTTTAAAAACTGCAAACCTCCCGTAGGGCGGTCTTGCTCTGTTTTCAAGTTCACTCATTAAAACGTTCCCCCCAGGGCGCCCCGCTTCATGTTTTTCAAACCTCTCGAATTATTTTTTTGAAAACATGTCCAGGCGAGCATTTTTTTTTCCCTTTCACAGTATTGCCCCTTCATTTTCGGGCTGAACCTGCAAACCTTTGAGGTCTCCCGCCCGGGACTTTTTCTTTTCTGGTAATTTTTGCGTTAGGACTGGTCCCCCTTTTTCAACCCTTGGTTTTCGAGGTTTCTGTGAAGAGGCTGGAGGAGAAGGCTTCCTTTTTCCCCGCGTATACCCAGGTCAGGGTTCATCCTTCCTTCCGGATTTTCGATGCCCCCTTTTTCTATCTACTCCTCATCTTCGGCATAAAAGGTTCCTCCCTTGATGAAGAACAATTTCGGTTTTCTTGTCCACTGTTTCTTGAAATTTAGAGTTTCCCTCTCATTTAATGACCCTTCATTAACTCCTGAGTTTTCTGGGGGCGTTTGTTCTCGCCCCCCTGGACGGAAAACGATGACCCCTTCACTACACCGGACCTGTTTTGCGTCTACTGCCCCCCCACGGGTTCATTGTCGCTGTTTTCAATCTTTACGAAGGCTCAGATTGTGACTCTTGCGAAATTGAATTCTCGTGCAATCTCTATCCACCATTCGTTCTTCGATCCCCCCACCCCCCCCGCGTTTTTCTGGACCCATTCCCCCCTTGCACTGAATGGAATACCTTCCCCTTTCCTCCCCTGAACCGACCACGACACTATTCCCGCTGCCGGAATCCACTGTAGAGTTCCCTCCCCTTGCCGCCAGAGGCACTCCAAATTATCCCCAACACCCATTATTCTTTTTTCGCCTTGATCATTTGCCAAGGAACTTATATTCCACCAAACCCCCTTCCAGCAGGGAATCCTTTTCTCATTAAAGGCGACTGGGAGGCGCCCTTCCCCTCCGCTTTTCCTGGGCGGACGTCCCGAGCATACCCCTTTTTTTCCCCTGGACTACAGCTAGATCGTTTCACCTCGCCGCAGTCCCTTTTCTGTGCAAACCCCGTCACCCCTTTGCCAGTTTCGTTGTTTTTTTTTTTCCCTTCCGGCGTCCTCTTTTGGGATTCAAACAAGCCTCATTTTCCTCCGTCCTTTTGACGGTTGTTTCACCTTTTCCCACCTTTTCTTCCGGTTTGAAAATACTGTCATCGATGTGCGCGACCTCGGCACCAGGGTCTCTTTGAGATCTCTTTCGGGAGCTGGAAGGGCCTGAAGTTTTTTTTGGCTGAGTTTCTCCTGGGAAAACATACCACAATTCGGACCGTTATGACAGATTTTTTTTTTTTTGCAATTGAAGTTGGTCCTCATTAACCCCTCCTTCTTTCCAATGAAAGTCCTTTCCGCAAATTTTTTATCATTTCTTTCTTCAGATTGGCCCCTCTCCCCTCCGGTGTGACAAATTCAAGGATAAGCATTTTTTCAAGGCGGCGTTGTTTTTTTTCCCTGCAATGGCTTTTGCGCGCAGACTCTCTATTCCCCTTTTTTCAGTTTTGACTCGATGAGGCACTTTTCCTTTTGTGCTCCGGAATGCTTTTTTGTGAACCCTCTTAACAAAAAACTCCCTCCCCCGGAAAACACTTTTTTCGCTCATAGAAACCCTTTTTTTACTTTTTCGCAGACAGGTCTAGCAACCCCCTTTGGGACAATTTGGGGGCTGCTTTTTTTTTCCTTTGTAAATATGTCCGCCTTGAATGTTTACCCATATTTTCCTCCCCATCGTTAAGATTCTCCTGACGATTACAGGAATTTCCCTGAGTAACTCCAATGATTCCTCGATGTCTGATTTTTTTTCCATCTCATTAGACTTTCTCTCCCAGAAGAACCCCCCCTCCTTTAATGGAATACCCCCCTTGATTTTGCGTGGAATTTTTTTTTTCTCTGCAACTTAGCACGAAAAAACATCCTCCCGATTCGATGGCCCCCCCCCCAATTGAACCACCTTTTCTTCCCCTGAAGGCCCTTCTTGGTTGTTGCCTCCCCCCTCGAAGCCGCCGAGGATTTTTCTTACCCCTCCTTTTTTTTTTGGGACGCCGTGATCCTCCCCTTTGCCCCCCTAGATTTTTTTTTCAACAGAACATTAATTTAACTGGGTAGGCAACTATATCTTTTTTTTTCCCCCTTTCCCCGGAACCGAAGCTCTGCTGCTGATCTTTTCCTTCGATTTCCCTTTTTGTAAACCTCGATTTCAATTATACGCCCGAGCCTCCCCTTCCGAGATATTTTTCTCCGACAATTTTTTTTTGCAGTTTTTTTATGGACGATTCTGGAACTGTTCACGACCCCCTTTTTCCATGGCTGTCTTCTTGGATAGCCCACTCCATCGACTTTTCCCCCAAGTCCCTTCGTTTTGGCGCCATATTTTTAGGTTTTTTCCGGATATCAAGGTCACTTTGATGCTCGTCAAGATTCCCGATTGCTCGAAGAAGAATCGACTTCCTCTTCCCCCCCGAGGAAAGGGTTTTTTTTTCTCCCATGGATTCTTCCCCCTTTTTCCCCCAGAAACTTTCTGAAGGGTCCTCTTCCCCCCTTCCTTGGAACCCTCCTTCAATTTTTCCCTCCCCTTTTTGAGGAGCTTTCCGCGTCGGGTTTGGACCCAATTGTCTTCCCCCTCTAGTACGACTCCTTTACATGATACCTTTCTTCTTTTCCCCCAGAGGTTGACTTACTTGGCGAATTCTTTCCCGGGCACTTTAACTTTATGCGCTAGTCTTCCATCCCCGTCCCTCGGAAACCCTTTTTCCCTTCATCGCGGTGTTTTGCTGAAAGATGGACCGACCCCTATTCTTCCCCTAGGATACAAAGGTCCCGATTCCCCGGTTCATCCCCCTTTGTCGTTTCCTCCCCCCCCGGTGTTAGATTGGAAGTCTTCTCTGAGAAGTTTTCCCTTCTTTTGGAAAAGTCGCTTCCCCGGTTTAATTTTGGCGCTCTAAATGGCTGGTCTTGTCCTGCGACCACAGGACCTCCCTCCCACAGTTCTTTTACGGAATCCCACCTCCGTCGTGTGAGCTCCCCGAATGGGCGTCTCCCCGTTGTCGGCCCCCCCCCGGAGTCCATTAAGTTCCCATTTGAGTAAGGCCCAAGACACCCTCCTTTTACCTCTCCCCGAGGACGCATCTTTTCTATCCCCGCCCATTCCCTTAGGACGGGCCCTTTTTTTTTTCAACACCTGACAGAAAGGCTCCTGAACGTGTTTCCCTTCCGCTTTAGCGACACCTTTTTAGCCTTGCTTGTTTTAGCCTTAGGCGGCTTACGTCTCCCCTCCCCTCCCCCTGGACCTTAGCTTCCCGGACCACCCCTTTTGATTGGGACCGGGTTTTTCGTGCATTTTTTTTTGTCGCTTGCCGGAGACCCTTCCCATTCTTCAAAGGTACCCTATTGTGTACTTTCTCTTTCGGCTCTCAAGGAAGATGTTCAAATTTATCGGGTCTTCCCAAACGTCGTCCCGGTGACTTTGGGTCGGGCAATTCCCGACTTCGGGGGAGACGAACATTCCTCTGTCTTTGATGATCCGAACGGCTTTGGGGAATCCAAGGCGTTTTGTCCCCCCCCCCCCCATCTGCAGGGCCCTCTCCCCCTTTTCAAACACGCGCACAGGGAGCATTCTCTTTTTTTTCCTCTTTTTCCTCATTTTCCCTTCTGGTGGGGCGGCGTGTTTTTGGCAGCAAAAGGAGACGGGGGACCTATTTTCTCGTCCCGCGTCCTCTCCTTTCGGTTTTTACCTCTCAATCGACCAGTCGGTCTCTTGCATGCCACCCCTTTCAGCTCCCCCTTTTTGGAATCGCGACTTGGTTTCCAAGGCTTGTTCAATCGTTTCCTCGAAGCGGCACGGGGAACTACCCACATATCCTCGCTTTACTCTTTTCCGGAGTTCTGAATGACATCTCCCCTCCTTCCCCATCCCGACGACACCCCATTGCCGTTCGCGCCTTCCCTTGTTCGGAGCGGAAAGCCGCTCCTTGCCCCCTCTTCCCCCGGTGGTTTTTTCGCGATTTCTGGTTCAGGCCATTTCCAAACACTTTTCTCCTCGCTGCTTTTTTGGGCCGCGGAGACGTTTTTTTTCTGGCGGGAGGTTTGGAATCTAGATTCCCCCCCTTCTCGACTGTTCAACGCCACAGCCGTTCCCCTCCAATTCTCACCGTATCATTTGCCCTAGTGCCGGAAGTCCGTGCGCCGAAGTTCCGACAGAACCAGCCCCTTCTTCTTGAAGGTGCGGGATGCGTGCTTCTTCCCTTCTTTTTTGGGTATTTTCCACCTTCGGCAAGAAACAGCGCCCACTCCGCCTTCTTCGCATTAGCAGCCATCCCGGGTCAGCCCGCTCCTTCAGTCGCCGCCTCTAAGCATTCTGAAAAGAGTCCCCTTCCCGGTGACCTTTTCTCT
>Ga0179593_1627250_pt1 | contig 11799 bp, 14 predicted proteins | sample CZODoug2_1_08_16_FD_185931 | JGI IMG/M metagenome (GOLD analysis project Ga0179593, IMG submission 185931) | Vadose zone soil fungal communities from Angelo Coast Range Reserve, California, USA - CZODoug2_1_08_16fungal (PacBio error correction) | ecosystem: Environmental > Terrestrial > Soil >... | reverse complement strand
TTGCCTTTTTCATTTCATTCCCCCTTTTTTTGCCGCCATCCGCTGACAGGCGCTGAGCGATCTTTCACCACGACCTGCACGTTAGTTTCGGGTCCTTACTAGCCTTCAAGCAGCGCCATTTTGTGCGGCTCCCCCTACCATTATAGGGGTAGGTGTTTCGAACCCCCCCCTTTTTCCCCCACGAAGGACGAGCCCTTTATTTTAGTACAAAGTTTTTAGTTGGATTAGTAATACGCGGATTTTTCCGGCCCTTCGGTCTTAGTTACCTTTCCATGTTTCGTTTTTCCTTCAGGCTATTTGTTTTTTCTTCGGACACACCTTTCTGCAACTTTTTCCCTCGAACTCCCCCCCTTAAAGTTCCCCCAGCCCCCCTCAGATTTGTCGACCCCAAACCGTACCGATGATTATTTTGAATGTTTTCCCCTTCGTTTTTTCCCTCACACGCCTCCGGCACAGACTCGATCACAAGGAACATGGTTGTTTTTCCTCCTCAACTTTCCCTATTTTCTCCCTAGCTTTCCCTCCGTTACAAGAGATGTTGAGCCTTATGATGGTTCCTAGAGTCCTCGCCCCCTGCTCCAAGAACTAACTCGACCCCGCTAGCTTACGGATATTTGTCTGCTTCATACTCCACAAACTTTCAAATCCCTTCAGGAGTGGGATAAGAACTGAGATACATATTATTTATGGCTTTGTACTTTGCTTTCTCCCTTTCACGAAGCTCGGCGTATGCCCTCAAGATTTGTCTACTCCTACTTTTTGGCCCCCCGATATTTTATTCGGCCCCTTTCAAGTAACGTGTCGATCTCGTCTTCTGACAATCTCCTCCCCGTGGACCCGCCATCGCCTTGAGTTTGGACGTCCCCCCGGAGTTCCCCAAATGTTCGTTTCCTTAAACGTTGCACGTCACTCCTCTAGAATGTACTAAAAAGTTCCCTTTTTGCGAGTTTTTAGGACCCCCCCCTAATACCCCCCCCCTTCCCGGAAATAGTACCCCCCCCCCTCCAGATCAAGCCTATAGTATCCCCACCCCTTCACAGTAGATCATGATTTTTCACTGATAATGTAACCCCGACTGCACCTACCTCTTCAAAACCCCCAATATGATTCTATTCTTACCCCGTATCCTCCAGCCCCCACCGTGCCCTTACGATCTCCCTTAGTTTATAGCCGTCTCTTCTCTGTGACCGACTGGGCCCGCACCCCTGAAACTTCCCTGAATCCACTCTTATCCCTTGTTTTGCTGAATTTCTTTCAGACAGCGTTCGAATTGCCTCCCCCGATATCTCCTTTTTCGCAAAATGTTTCCGAAGCTGTTCGTTTTAGGTGGTCCTGGACCACAAGTGCCTTTTTTTTTTTGTTTTACACCGGAACCGTATCCAACCCGCCTTGTTACGCCCCTCGAAGAGTCTCCTCAATTTTCCCTTTGGTCCCTTTTGAACCTTGCAAAGTTCCCCTAAGACACTCGGCTTTCTTCAGTTTCTGCCCCCCGGATTTCCCTTTTCCTCGGGTTGAACCAAGATCCCCTCAGTTGCCTTTCTCGCTTACTCCGTCTCTCCATCAAAGCACTTTCCGCGTACATCTCGGCGTACGTTTCCTTTTCCCCGACCCCCTTGTGCTTTTTTCCCTTGATGCAACTTGCCCCCTCTGTGCGCTTTTTTTCCTCTCAAATACGCTTTGCTTTTTTTCAATTATATTACCCCTCCCGGTACCCTCGGACTTCCCTTCTCGATCTTTACCCCTTTTGTCATACCCCCTTTTAAAGAACCTTTCCCCAGAGTTTTCTTTTTTTTTTCTGTTGTCTGCGGATGCCGGGACCCTCTCCCCCCCCTTTTGCTCTCCTTCCCTCGAAGCACTCCCCTCTCTTTCCCGAGATCTGCAAAGCCTGAAAAAGAGCCCCCCGGCGGGTTCCTCTCCTTCTTTCTGCAGAGGTTCTTTTTTTCTTCCCGCAGGGAAGCGCTTTCACAGGGGGACCCGGGCCGAGTATTGTTCTCTTTTTAATTCTACCCCGCTTTTTTCTTTCTTTTTACGATCTCCCTTCTGACTCTTTCCGAAGTCGATCCCTTTTTAAGTTATTTTCCCCTGAGGTATAACCTTTCCCTTTCTTTTTAGGCCTGCCGGCTCGGGAATTCAGCTCTTTCTCAGCTTAATTGCACTCTTCTCCCTAGGATTTTCCCTCTTCAGGAATTTTCTTTTTTGTGTGAGTTCTTTTTTCCCCCCTGTATGGGGTGCTTCTCCCGGAGGGTGTTCGTAAACTGAGAGCCTCCCAAGTCCGCTCCGTTGATTCTTGTTTCGCCCTCTTTAGGAGACCCCCGAAGGTCTTTTTTTGATAACGGTTCTGGTTTCACCCCCCCCCAAGGCCCTCTTCTGAGCTGATGACGTCCTCCCTTTCCACCCCACTGATGAACAACCCTTTTTTTAGTGACAGCGGTTTCCAAGCGTTCTTTGATCTGGGTTTTACTCCCCCACTAAGCCTCTTCCCCATCTAAGAAACCTTCCCCTCGGATGAAAATCACATTCCTACTTGCGTTTTTCCGGTTAGGGAGTCCTCTTTTTGGTCTCCCCCCCGGTCTTTTTTGATACCTCTTCTTATATCTTTTTTTCCTGCTGAATATTCCTTTTTTCCTAGCCCGGATCATCTATTTTCCTCTGTTTTTTCTTCCCCGGAGGTTCTATTTGAGTCACCCTCGTTATAGACATGTGGTTGATGCGCCTCGATGATTTTCTTCATATATCCTGATTTATAGTGGCGTTTTCTCCCTTGGATGACTTTCTGGACCGTTTTTTTCTCTTCTCGTAGTTGCAAGTCAACCTTATTAAGGGGCTCTCGCTCACACTGTTTTCCCCTTGCGCCCCTCCTCTCCTGGATTTTTACCCCGATTCTTCCGCCGCTTTTCCTCCCTATCAGCTGTCCTTTCCCCCAGCGTCTGAGACTTTTTCTCTTCTCGCCCCCAACTATTGAATTTCATGCGTTTAACTTGATTTGCCTTTCGCATGTCCTTCCCATCCCCAAAGTCCCCCTTCGATCTTCTTTTTGTCTGGTTGTGCCTCCCCTTCCTTCAAAAAATCGCCTCCTCCTAGATGTCTGCTTTTCCTCGCCAGGCCAGTTCGGATTGAAACGTGTTTTTTTTTATGAACCCTTTCGGGATTTCCCTGACGATTTCCTTTTTCCACTTTTGGCTGCAGCTCCACCACTCAAGCTCTCTTGCTGTTTCCCCCCGGTGCGGTGTGTCCCCCCCCCCTTCGCACCGCAGTCATCGTGTTTTTCAAGTGCTTTCTGTTTCTTGAAAATTTTCTTTTCTCCGAGGTTCTTCCCACCAGGTTACGAACGGGAAAAACCACCCCCCCCCTCTCCGCCTTAACCTCTCCTTCCCGTCATTTTTCTTGCAAGCGCGCGGCTTTTTCTTTCCATTCCCTCTCTCTCCCCTAGACCCCGAATGATTTGATTGTTGAACTTTTTTCCCTTCTCGCGGCGTTCTTTTTCATAAAGGTTCCCTCTTCCCCTACCTCCAAGAATTTTTTATGGCGTAAAGTATTTTCTCTCCTTAGTGGTTACGTCTCTTCCCCCTGCCCTTCGCTTCGCGGACTTTCCTAAATCCGTTCAATTTTCCCAACCAAGAAATCCCCCCCCCCCCCTTTCCGATGAGTCTTCTCTAAGCCAGGTTCTTTTTCTGCTCCTTGTTTCAGTTGAGCTTCCATCCCCCCGATTTTTTCTTTATGCGGGTCCTTGGTACCTTATTGCTACTTGATTTTTGGCCCCCCGGCTTTAACCCCCGCTCTTTTTTTAGTCCCCTAATATTTTTTCCCATAGCGGGGTTTCTTTTCCACTATTAGGATTTCTTCGGTATTTACGCAACGTCCACCCATGATTTGTTCCCCCCCTTTCTCACCCTCCCTGGATTGCCCCCCGAAGTATCCTTTCATAACGAGACACTTTTCCCTTTTTCGAGATACCCCTTCACTTATTTCCCTGGAGACTCCACCCCTCCCCACCTTGCCTTCCTCCTCTTGCTTCCTTTCCTCCAGCCCTTTTCCGACCTTTTCCTTTTCCATTTAGAAATCAATCCTTCTGGGTTAACTTCTTTGTCCCGGGAGGGTCCTTTTCCCTTCGTCGTTCCCCCCTCCCTGACGAACTTTTCTTCGATCGTTTTTCATAAAGGCCCTTCTTCCACAATTTCGGAGTTTTATTGGAATTTATTTGGATGTACTTGCATCCGACTCCCTCCCCTGACTGTCTCTTATTTAGAACCCCCCATTTGAGGCTCCTTTTTCTTCTCAAGTTACCCTACCGCAATGATGCTGGCTCTACTTGCGCTCTGGCCGGCCTCAGATTCGATGTTTTTTACGTTTTTTTTGACCGACAGTGTCTCAAAACTTTCTCCTCCTCTTTTCATACCTCCGTTTTGTTGGTCCTTTTGATTGCACTTTAGCTCGAAACTCTTTTTCGGGACGTTTTCTTCATTCCTGCCCCCCTTCTACCGAGACCTCCAAGGCGACGAACTGTGCCAGAATTCTTTTCAACTGGAGTTCTTTAATAACTTTTTTATCACCTCCTAGAGGATCCCTCTTTTCTGACCCTTCTGCTCTTTCATCGAACTGTGAAAACAAGTGCACCCCCCTCTGCCTTTTAAGCTCTATAAGCTTTCTTTCCTGCTCGTCCGTTCGATTCCCCTTTTCAGTTGAGGCTGTCCTCCAACGGGATACCTTCCCTCCGGCATATTATGACTTCTTCATTGGCCTTTTTTCGCCACCCTTTTGCGGAGTTCGGAAGGCTTTTTTTCTCCCCATACGTAGTTAATTTTCTTCCCGTTTGTTGTGGCTGTCTTGTCAGCCTCCTCCCTTCGTGTAGCTCTCCTTCTTTGACTTCACAGATTTCCCAAGCCATGGTGTTCTTCCCTTGGAAGGGCTTTTCTCGGAAACGCTTCCCTTGCCCTTGGTTGCTGCTTCAATAGTCCATCTTCCACCCCCCCCCCTCCTCCCCCTCTCTAAAATGAGTTTTCCTTCCAACGAATCCCTTTTTCTTGCCTTTTTCTCTTCCATAGTTCCCCCCCTATACTTTTAAAAAAGGGACTCCCCGTACTTTCCCGGCTCTCCGTTGGTTCCGGAGGTCGCATTCCTCAGCCACAGACGTTGTGCATCCGGCTTATGGTCCTCTTCCAAGGGTGTGGGTTCTCTTTTGGTGTTACGATTTTTTTTCTCCGGTTGGTAAAGCTCTCATCCCCCAGGTGAGCTCTTCAGTGCGCCTAAATTCTTTTATCTAGAGATCTTTCTCTCCCTCATAATCCCCTTCCCCCTTGATTATCCTTGGTCGGTCCCCCCCCACTGCGTGCGTGTTCCCCGACCCACCTTCTTTATACGGCCGTTCACATTAACCCCCCTTTTGAGTTTCCTCCTTTGATTTTTTTTATGGGAAGTCTTCGGTAGGTCACACCTGGATTTTTTTTGTTTTCCCCCACACAATTTTTTTTCTTACTCAGTTTCACGCCAGCCAAGCAGTCTTCGCCCCCCCCCGCAAAATGGCGATGGCGTTATGACTTTTTAAAGACCCCTCCTGAAACCCTCTCGATTCAAGAAACCCTTCCTCTTTCGTGTATCCTTTTTTTCACCTTGATGTTACCAGCTTGTATCACTTTTCATCTTAGTCCTTCCTTCCCCCTCTAAACCCTTCTCCCTTCTGTCGAGGTCTGAATACCCCTCAAAGATCCCCCCTTCAAGATCCTTCTTTTCTCTCTTTGGATTGTCGTTTGTTGAAGTCCCCCAACCCCCTTTTAGTGTTCTCTTTTCTTTTTCCCACCGGCCATTCCTTGATTTTAGAAGAGTCTTAGTTATTGAGTCCACCTGCGAAATTGTCTCCAGCCCAGAATTCCTCTTCCTCTCATCTTACATCCTTTTCCAAACTCCCCCCCCTACGGTTTAGCGATCAATGTCCCCCTCTATTTGAAGCGCAGCGACTGATCGTCACCTTTGGTCCGTCCCCAGCTCTTTCCTCCGACCGATTCCCAGTGTGGATCCTTCATTGACCTCCTCTCCCCCACTTCCACATGTAGGTCTCGTGATCACTCTTCGTCGAAGGGACGTGGTTTCGCTCCCCTCCTGGTAAAACTATCCGAGATTTTCTTCGATTTTCCTTGATGATGGCCCGCACCTATCAACTTCCTCTCCCCCCATTTTTTCTCAGGTATTTCTTGACTTTCCTCGTATTTTCAGTCCCTCCCCCCTCTTGAAATTTCCTTCCCTCAACCTGATTTTTTGAGGTTGGTAATGTAAGGACCGTCATCAAACGCTTCTTCCTATTTGTTTTTTTTCCCCCCCCCAACCTCTTCTCCCCCCCCTAACCTATCTCGAACGTGGTTTAACCCGCAATTCGACACCGCTTCACAGCCGACAGAGGATTTCCCCTTCCTGCTCCAAGTTCCTTTCCCCCCCTGCTTTCCGGATTCTACTTCAATTTCGCAGTTGCCTTCTCGCTACCTCAGCAGAATTCCCTTCTGTCAGGAGTACTTGCTTCTGAATAGAGCCTTTGTCCTCCCTGGGTGCTGACCCTCCTGAAACTTCCCCTAGTCGACTTTGTGTTATGTTTCCAGCAAAAAGCCCTTTCTCTTCCTTTTTTTCGAGAGAATGATCGGCACTCGGAGAAATATCTCCCTTCCCCCGTTCTCCCTTCCATTCTGTCCCCTCTTCCTTCCTTTGACTGGACCGCCGGGACCTTTCACATGCGAGCTTTCGAGATTACTTCCTCTTATCATCATCGGTGTTGTTGAGATTTTGATGATCGCCGCCACCTCTTTCCGTCCCCTTTTTTAATCTTTGATTGAACAGTTTTTCTTGTTTTCGACATGTGGATGAGACGGTCTTATTTCCTCTTTCTCTCTGACGAGGCAACATATCCGTAGGCTTGCATTGTCTATCACCCCTTCGACCTTCCCTTCTTTAGTCTTTTTATTTTTCCTTCTTCCCTTTCGTTTTTCAGGAATCTTTCTCATGTACTTCTAAGTACGGTGAGGTAAGTACTATTAGCGTCTTCCTTTTCACAAAGTCCTTTCATTATGGCTTCTGTCCCCCATCTCCCTTTTTTTTTTTCCCCATGGGGAAGGGCAAACGAGGGGACAATACATCCTTTCTCCAGCTCCACCCTTTCCCTATTTTTGGTCGCATGCTCGTTCTGCACCCCCCGAGGGGGGAGACCGGGCGGAGTTTTTTCCGGTGCGGTTTAAACCCACCCAGTCCCCCCATATTCGATATCTTCCCCCCTCCCCCCCCTGACCCGCACTTGATTTCACCTTCTCGGATGTTCCTTTCCCATAAGAGTTCCCTACAGCAACGCACCGAAGCTGATGTTGCATCCCCCTCGCGTTGATTGGGTCCGCGATCTGGTTTGAAGTTGCTGAAGGCTTTTTCATCGGCACCTCTAAGCGACCGGCCCCCCAGAAAACTGTTTTGATCCTTCTGGGGGTCGCGTGCGACCTCTCCTCCCAGACAGCTCGTATCCCAATGTCTTGCGCTCTATCTTTTTCGGCGAGCACCTTTCTGCGTGGTGCGGCTTTTTCCGAAGAATACGAGAGGCTTGAAGCCTCTTTCAGTTTTTTCTTTTCGCGCTTTCGTCAAGGACCCCTGTGGGACCTCTCAAGAGGTGTTTCTATTAATAAGTTGCTCCAGGCGATGGCGGGTTGCCATTGTCTACAGCCCACCTCCCAACCTTCATCGGGAAACTTAGGGCGTTGCTGTATCGCCAATATTGTCTTTTTGTCCTTGCCTTTTTTCTGTTCCTCCCCCCTATAATGCTCCCCTACCCCGCTCTAGAATCTGCTCCCCCGGTCCTGTTTGCCTGTGCTGTTGTTTCTCCATCCTCGTCCACCCATATCACTCCCTTCGGCGAGCCCTCTGAAAAGTGGCGCAGACCAAGGGATCATTCAGGGCCCTCCATTCATTTCCTCTTGGGCGACACCTATTTTATTTTTCCGGACTTTTGGTCCAACTCAAGGCAAGTCCGCACTCTTTGGTTTTCTGCTTAAGATGCTGTGTTTTATTTTTTTATTGCATCTCTCCCTGGGTGAAGACCCCAAATCCTCCCAGAAGCTACGAGAAGGTGGAGTTTCCTCCGTTCTTTTTTTTTTAAGATTGAGGTCCCTGTCCTTTCCCCGCGTCTACTGCGTTTTCCTTTTTTGAACACGTGTGGATATAGTTTTTCTTCTTTTCTTTCACTCCCCCTTGCCGCCTTTTAACCTTTGCTTACTTTTTTCGTGATAGTAGGGGCCAGTCTTTTTGCTTTTCGATTGGATTTATTTCACCCTTCAAGCCCCCTGCTCCCTTTTTGCCCCCCGTACCCCTGATCTCATAAAACCCATCCCCCCGTTAAGATGAGTCTAATATAGCCCGGTGCTTTAGCTCTTCTTTGATCTTTGTGTGTTCTAAGTAATAGTTCCCAGATTCCCCACCTTTTTTCAGATCTACGGACTTTTAAAGCTTGTTTATCAGCTTTTACTTTTTGTTACGTGATCCCCCCTCCAGGTCCTACCCTCCAGGAGCCTTTTAGGATCTCATCTTTTTGGACTTCTGCTGGACGGTTGGTCAAGCGCGACGTCAGGTTCTTTCCATTTTCCCCTCCTCCCTGTCCCTTCCCCTGCCCACATGGATAATAATATCTGGCGGCGTTCTGCCGTCCAGAACTGTTATCCCGTGCTCCTCCCCCCCCCGTATGTCTTCCCGCAAACGCCCCCACAAATGGAATTTCCCCTATGATAAACCGACTTACGAGTTTCTCATAACTTCCTCTTTTTTTCCCGTACCGCCGCTTGGGTCGAATACCCCCCCCCCTTTATTATTTTAAGGTTTACCAGAAGTCATGCCGAAAGAAGGCGGCTCCCCTCTATTCTCTAAGAGCCCCCCGCAGAGCCCAGGCTCCCTGAGAGACTTCGTTGGTGTTCTTTGTAACCTCTCGAGCATGGAGGCAGCCCCCCCCCCTCTCCTTTCAGAACCCCGATTTAGTTTTTTTTTAGTCGACCCAAGGGACTTCGCTTCGCGCATGCCGCCTTTTTTTCGATCCGTATTGTTTATCCACCTTCTTTTTTTTCGCCCCTTTCCGTTAAATTCAAAAACCGTACCCTGCTTTTTTTCCCTCCTTCTTGTTTAGATCGTTTTGACTCTCCCTTCAAAGTCTTTTGGAGAAACGATAGGGCCCTCCCCTTCCTTTTGATTTTCTTTTTTTTTGAATGCAAGGAATCAATTAGGAGCCTGCTTGCCTTTCGCCTTATCACAAATCTTGCTCAGATTGTAGACCTGCATTATTTCTTCTCCTGTAGCCTAATGCTTTCTGAAACGGAACTCATACATTCCGCTTTTCGATTTCCCTTGACTCGCGCCTGGGATTCCGCCGCCGCCTTTCTCGAGTAATTTCCCTTTTGCGTTTTTCTCCCGGTCCCCCTTTAAGATTTCCCATGTTGATTTAGTTTTCCAACCCATTGGCACTGGTTTGTTCTTGAATCCCCCGGATGGGAAGGGCTTTTCTCAAAATTTTTTGTTGATCGTTGTGTTTTGAAGTGCGGTTCGGCATTTTATGAAACTGTCCTGTTTGTAGTCTCTCACCTCTCGGTGGCGCCCTTTCTGCTCGACAAGTCCTTTTCAGAGTTTCTTCCCTTTTGGGGTCAAGGGTCCCTTTTTCGGAGGTTCGAAAGCTTTCGACAATGCGACCGTTTCTCCGCTGCCGCCAGACCTTCCCTCATAATTTTTTTCCTATCCCAAAAAAGATTTGCGCCTACCTTATCACCTTTTAGTCTCTTCTAACACGATAAGAGAACCAACAAGGGCCTTTATCACCTATCTAACCCCTCCCTCCCCCCTCCCCCGGTACCTTCTGATCACCTCTTGTAGCTCCCCCCAAAAAGAACTGCGTGCAGCTGCTAACCACCTGTGATTATATGAGGAATCCCTCTTCCGGGTGCTTTGTTTTTTTCCTTGATATTCGAGCCCCAGAAGCAGAGAAAGCTGAGGAGTCTCATTCTTTAGGTTCCCCCCCCCTCTACAGACTCTCTCTAACCCCTACTCCCTCATTGACTTCCCTAAAAGGCGATCCTTTGCGTGCGTGCTTCTCGACGAACCCCTTTCCCCCCCTGCACCCTCCCCCGTTTTGCGCCTTTTTCCTTTTGCATCTTTTTGCTATACCCCTGAGTCTCAGACCCCCCCGCACCCCGGTGATCGCCCATCCACCTGTTCAGTAGCGTTTTTCCCGGTCTGTTTTACCACTTGAATTCCCGTTTTAGCTGTGCACTACGCCCAGATCCCGCCATTCGCCTAGCTTTGCTCGAAAAAGCCCCTCTCTGCGGTTCTTCCTTCCCCCTTTCGTGACAAGTCCCCAGAAGAAATCTCTGTCGGGGTGATAGCCCCCTCCCAATTCGTTGAGAAGGTGTTCCCTTGTTACAAGCCCCTTTTTGGTTCCCCCGCTCTTTTCCCCTTCCATGCCGACCCTCGCAAATTGGCGGCGATTGTTCCTCCCGATGAATATCTCTCCCATCAAAGCGGCAAACTTTCTTTGCATTTCTCTCTTCTTGATTTTTCATTGGATTTTCGATTCTCCCTTCCAATCGCGTTGCGCTCCGTCCCAGAGTGGCGATCCATTCCCCGAGATCAAGACTCACTTTTCGATTCTCCTTTTCTTTTTCAGATTCCCCCCTTTAAAAAAGCTTCTCTTGAGTAGTGCGACTATAACTCCCTCCTTCGCTTCTTGCTCACTGATGTACCCTGACCTTCTCTCTCCCAATCGTAATTAACTATTTCGTCCCAAACGGTCCAGCTCGCGTTTGAAGCCGCCGCGCGTCTTTCTTTGAAAAAAAGCTGGGTACCCTCCACCTTCCCACACCTCGTTCGCGAACTCAATCCCTCCGTACGTTCATTTCCTCCCGTTATTTGACTATTTGACCGACGTATTCCCCCCTGACAGTCCTCCTTTCTAAATAACGTAATTGCGCTTGCGTGCGCTGTTCTTTTCCTTCAGACCCCTTCCCAGACCCCGCCTCGTAACGCGACACTTCGACCGCTCTCCCGTTATCGCGGCTTATTCAGACCCGGACACTCTGATCAAACTCGCGTCTTTTTGACCTTTTTCTCGGTCCAATGGCTGCTTCTTTTTTTTTTCCTGCCCCATTGCATTGAACCCCCCAGCTCATCCTGCTCACCGATGCACAAATCAGACATTCCTTTTTTTTCGGCCGTTGTTACTGTAATTGACCGTCATCAAGCTATACTAGTTCTTGGTGGGGTACCTGAACCGGATCACAACTCCCCGCACTGTTCTTCTCCTCCTCTGTTAACTTGGTCGCTCCTACCCTCGCTTCCACGTGCGCACAGCCGATAGGATCGACGTTTTGCTCGGATGTGTACGAACAAAGCCGCCACTCGGGTGAGGCCCCCAAGACCTCCCGCCGATTGTTCCGATCGCCCCCCTTACTCCCTCCCATTCCACTAATAGTCCCGCTCGTAGTACGGCTTCGCTTCCGCCGGCCCGGCTGCAATTGGGCACGGGGGTGTCCCCCTGTTCGACACAAAGAACTTAATGCGAGGCATTTTAATGCGCGATATGCAAGCCAATACGCCCCCATGTTTCCCCCTTCTCTCCTTTCCGATCTGCATCGGAATTAGTACAGTTCGTCCGCTCCTAGGGGGGGGCCCCCCCCGTGGTCTACCCGGTTAACGTTACGGATGTCATAGGCGGGACATATGCAATCATCCATCTATTACTCCTTCCGAAGGGCCGGCGGTCTGCGTTTCCTGCGCGCGCCCCTTTTTTTTTTTGACTTCCTCCCCCTA
>Ga0179593_1618867_pt1 | contig 11799 bp, 17 predicted proteins | sample CZODoug2_1_08_16_FD_185931 | JGI IMG/M metagenome (GOLD analysis project Ga0179593, IMG submission 185931) | Vadose zone soil fungal communities from Angelo Coast Range Reserve, California, USA - CZODoug2_1_08_16fungal (PacBio error correction) | ecosystem: Environmental > Terrestrial > Soil >... | reverse complement strand
ACCAAGACCGGGTGACGGTATTTGGTTGCCTCCCAATTTTTGTGGATGACCCCACTTCACCCGTTGCCGGCGGATTTTTACTGGGGACGGTGCTGTTTTTGGGTTTCCCTTTGGCATCAGCAAACAAGTATGGACCCCCCCCTTCCCCCTCTTCTCTTCTTCATCGAACCGCACCTTTTCCCCCCTTTTGTTTTTTTTTTTTCGGACAATCTTTCTTTCCTTCCTTGTCAAAGTTTGCCCTGACGGCGTCCCCTTTTGTCCTTCTTTCCCACTTCTCAAGGGATGGTCGGACGGTGACGGCTTCCGTTTTTTTTCCCAACTCGGCAACAAGCTCTCGCCCCCTTTTTTCCCATTTTTCGTTTGCCTGACGTAGTCTTCACCTTTCAAATGGCATCCCTTCCCCCCCCCTATAGTGGCACCGTTTCCCCCCTTCGAGAGTCATTTTAAACTTCCTTTCCCGTTCTCCAGGAATCTTTTTTTGAATTGCCTTCATTCCCGATTTCCTTCCCAAGTGGGCGGGCGTTTAGCCCCCGTGCCCTTGTTCCCGTTTTCACTCTTTCCACCAGCGTGGACCTCCCCCTTCTTTTCTTTGTTGTGGGTTGAAGTCTCAGGTGATTTGACAGCAACCTCCCTGGAAAACCCTCCCCCCTTTTTTCGATCTTTTTTTTTTTTTCAAACCGGGTTACTCGCTCTTTTTCCAGTGAAACGTGCCGGCGCCGCACCCCCTTTCCCCTGGTAGGGAGGCAACGTTTTTTTGGATCGGTGGGAAATAACTGGCTGCCCTGACTTTTGTTTTGAGGATCGTCTTTTTTTTTTTTAATGCATACCTCCCTTTTTTTCCCATTATGTTCAGCTTTAGTTCATTCATGTGTGCACGGGTTATACCGATTTGTAGACCCATTCTTTTTCCCTTAATTCCCCAGGCAACAAGTACAAGAGACTTTTCCCCCGGAGAACCCTTACATACTCGTTTCCCTTATGTTTTTGTTGTCCGGGTTTTTCATCATTTTTCCCCCAGTTCCAACCCCACCGAAAACCCTGTTCCTCACGTTTTTTTCAAGTTATTTCTTCTTCCCGGACCTGGTATTCTCCAGTCACCCTTTTCATTTTCCCCCTCACTTGTCATTTGGTTGTTTTTCAGGTTTGACCCCCCGTAGCCATTCCCCCCTTGTTTTTCCCGCCTCAGTCAGTTGGGGAAAGCCACAGTCGTTCTCCCAGGCGCTGTCCCTTTCCCAAGTTGCCCCCTTCTTAAGTGTCTAAGGCGACCCCCCGGCCCCCGACCCCTGTTTCCCATTTCGTCCACCGAGGTAAAGGGGCTTTTTCCCCGGCGGGATACGCTTCCCTTTTTTGTCAGTCCTCCATCCGATTTCTCACGCGATCTCTTCCCGGATGGTTTTTTTTTTGTCCCTTTAAGGTGTCATAACTCCCCCGCGTTTCCCCCCCCCCCTCCTCATCGACTCGGGGGCGTTAGTTCGAAAAGCTGGTGGGTTCCCCTGCATTTTTCTGCGTTTCAAATAGCATGCCCACTTCCCCTCCTCTTTTCCCCCTGTGTCCAGTTTCTTTTCCCTTTTTAGGCCTTATGCATCAGGAAGCGCCACCCAGGTTCGCGCATTCCTTGTAAGACTTCCTCCCCCCCCTCCAATTCCAACCCAAGCCCAAACCCCTCCCCTTTCCCCTGGCTTTTCACAGTCCCTTACACTGGGGATCGTTTGACCCCCCCCCCCCGTCTCCCGTCGAATAATTCTCTTTCCTTCCCCCTTTTTGTTGTTGTGTTTTCTCTTTCTCTGATCCCCAACAAGTTTCGGGGGTTTCCCTCCGAGGTCCCCTATTCACTTTGATTGCATCTCGTTCTTTTTGGGTTTGGTCTCGATTTGAGTTGGTCTTATTACGGATGTTTTTTCCTCCCTGGCTTTACTAACCCATGGGCGTGATCACAATGGACCCCTGGTGATTAATGCGTCTTCTCGTTTTCCCTCCTTTTCCCCTCGCTCTCCTTCGGGCAACCTTTTCACACTTTTTTTTGCCATTTTTTGCTTTTCTTCTGTTGCGGCTTCGTAGGGTGCAGTTCCTCCTCGACGAGAGTCCTTTTCCCTGGCCTCACGGACTTCCCCAAGCTTTCTGATGTGAACTCCCCCACTTTCCTTTCTTTTTTGCCGTCCCCCAGGACCAGGCTGCGATTTTTAAATGGAATTTCGGCTTGCCACCTGGTTGCTGGCCCCCAGTCTTTAGCTATGATGGAGTCCCCGTTCCTTCACACTTTTCGTTTTTTTTTCCCCTGCTTTCCTGGCCACGAGGAGGTGCTGTTTTAAACTTTTGTCTTCTTTTCCAGTTCTAAGATACCCAACTTTTTCCCTGGCGCCCAGTTGCTGATCAAATACCCGTTGACCCGAGGGCGGTGGTTTTTTGGTTTCTTTGTCTTTCTCGCCTCCCATCTGACAACATCTGTTTCGTTTGCCTTCCTTCTTTGGACCCTCTTTTTTTTTTCTTGGTGCTCATGTCTGTACCACGCTACCCCCCGCGGGGAACAGCTGCGGGAGGTCTTCTTCCTTTTTTGGGTTCCTTGGTGACTTTCCACTCCTTCGGGCCCGTTCCCCGCCCGGTTCTGACCGCTTTTGGCCTTTTTTCACAGACGTGAAGGTCTGTCCCCGCTCTCCTTTCCCCAAAGGTGCGCCACCCCTCCCCGAATTTTTTCCCTGCTTACCCCGAGTGTCCCACCTTTCTTTTCCCCGTGATGTAATTTTTTCCAGTAGATTATTGTTTGTCCGTCCTTTTTTTTTCCGTTGCAGTTTCCCCCCCTCTTTTACGTGTTTCTGTGGTTGACCAATCAACATGGAGGGACTTTTCCCCCGACCGGGGCCACATTTTGCCCCCTTTTCCCCCCCCCTATGAAACCTTCTGGATCATGATTTCCTTTTCACGTTCCCCTTTTCCCCCTGTAATTTCCCCCCCCCCCGCCTTTGTTTGCAATTTGCAGTACGATGAACGAGTTTGGCCCCCCCTTTGAGGCCGGTTTACGGAGCAGAGAACGTCTCCTTAGATGCCTTGCAACCAGATCTTCTGTAGGGTACTCCGGGTGTTGTGCCCCCCTCTCGCCTTTGGACACGTTTTTGGCTTCTCCCCCCTTTTTTGATTTTCCAAGGGGACGTAACAGGCTCGACCATTCCCTATACCCCCCCCCCTTGGAGTTCCCCTTCAAACCCTGAGGCACCCCGTCTTTCCGTGATCAATAAACGTTGACCCGACAAGAAATGTTCAAGGCGTTTTCGGGTGAGTCCTCTCCCCCCCCCTAGAGTTAGAGTTTCCACCCCCCCCTTCCCCACCTCCCCAGTTTGCACATTTTGACCCACCCAGCCCCCCCTTTTTCCCGAACCCTTCCCTCTGTTCCCTGGTTTTTTGAAATTCTCCCGTGTACTTTCACTCATACCCCGTAAAGTAGTATTTCCCCGCGACCCACTATTTCCTTGTTTTTTTTTTTCGGACAATGTTCGGTTTTTTCTTTTTCATTTTTGCTTCCCGTCAAGAAAGTTGATGTGTAGGGGTGTATTTCCCACCCCCCCCCCCCTCCCCTATACAGGTGATTGTTTTCGTCGGGTCCCCCCTCTGCCCCTTTGGACCCAACCCTTCCACCGGCAGCCCCCCTGTGTGGAGTTCCGCATGGCGCAAGTCTTGTATTACCCTACCCCCCCCAGATTTTCTGGTTGCGTTCAGGACACTTGTGGCAGCCTCCTTGATTGTCTTTTTCCTCTGCTCTGCTGAGCGCTCAGGTGGATCCCAATTGTGTAAAACTTTGTCCCCCCTTTTTTTTCCCTGACGAGTTTCACCCAGTTGTGGCGAGTCTCTTTCCTCCCACGTATTTCCTGGTTGTCCTCACGCTGCAAACAAATGGAACCTCATTCGCATTCCCCCTTTCAACAAGTTTTACGTTTTAATTCCTCCTTGTAGCTGCGCGTTTGCTTCTCTTCGGAGTTTTCCCCTTTCACAATAGGTGAAGGTTTCGAGGTTGACCCGCCCTGTAATTTGAACGTCGGCGGCCTGTGCGTTTCCCTTTTCCACTCTGTTCATTTTGAGTCTCTCTTTTTTTTTTTTTCCCAAGTGTCCCCTTTTTTGGTTTCGGGAGAGTTTCCACCTTTTATTCCCGAAGTTTTTTTTTTCCATTTTTTTTTTTAACTAAGGAATGGTTGGCAGCACAGTCCCCCTTACTTTAAAGACCTACCGGTTAACATTGGACAGAGTTGGCTTCCAACCCCCCTTTGGAGCTTGTGCACTTTTTCCCCTGTTGTTCTTTTTGGTCTTCCTCCCAACGGGCGAGCGCGACACATGTGCTGCCCTTTTTCTTGGATTTGGAAACCCCTGGGTTTCTTACGTTTCTTTGGTCGTTTTCTTTTTCCCCAAGTCTCCAGACGTTTCCTTCCTTTTTTTCCCTGGCTTTCGACCACCCCCCCCCCCTTTTTTCAGAATTAGACAATTGCTTTTTTGCCCCACTTCAACCGTTCGAAACACTGAGAGTCCCCCCTTGCCCCCTGTTGAGACATTTTACCTCCCTTTTCCCAATCCTTTTTCTTTTTTTTGAGGTTGGTCTTTCACGGGTTTTCCCCCTCTTCCCTTTTTCCCTTTTCTAAAGACAAGAAATCGTTAGTTTTTTTTCCCTTGCGAACATTGTGCTTTATAAAGGGGATGGATGTCAGGTGAGGGTTGCAGGTTCCTTTCTTCTTTCTCCACAACTCACCACTTATGTTCCTTTCTTTACTACCCCCCAACCCAGGACGGATATTTTTATACCTTGCCCTCCAGGAACCCCCTTCACAGGTTTTCTTCTGAGGCCCCGCCCGAAATTCTTTTCGTGCGGCACTTCCCTTGACGATTGGGAATTAAGTTTGGCGATTACCTGTCCAGCTCATTAACCTTCCCGTGGATTTCCCTTGTTGGAGTTTATTTCTTGTTTGGGTAACACTTTGCAAATTATGCCCCCGCCCCACCCAACCCCCTTTTTTTGTCACCTCCTGTGTCCCCTCCCGTACTCTTTCTGTTTCCTACCTTAACAGCATTTCCTCGTGTCGTTTTCAAACTTTTTTTTTGGGTCTAAGGGGACAGACGAATCCTCCCATTTTCTCTCCTCTAAAGTTGATACAACGGATGGGTCTGTTCTTTTTCCTTCTCTCACTTTTCCAACCCTTCTGGACGGGCATCCCCGTTCGGGTGATGTTTCTTTTGAGTCAATAACACCTTGTGTCCCAATCACTCAACTTTGACTGATGGTTCCAGTCTCTTCCCCTTAGACGAGTTCTCTTATTTTCTCGTTTCTTCTCGTTTTCACGTACCCAGTTACCTTGCCTTCCCCCTCTTGATCCTTGTGCTTGCACACCTTCCCTTTGTTCTGTGTGGCATGTCCCAGTGAATCACCCTGGACGCCTTCCCCCGTGAACTACCCCCTCTTTTTCGGAAAATACCTCGTTTGTTTTCCCTTCTTTCTGAACTTTTTTTTGGAAAGTATTTAAAGTACACCCGCCGGGAACCCTCCTTAACCCCCTCTTCAAACTTTTCTGAAAACCTTTTCTCTTCCGTTCCTGTTCCTGGTACCACCCTTTTCTCTATCCTGACCCCAAGTTTCCCCAGGGAGGCTAGTTTGTTTGAGCCCCCCTGGTTCACCAGTCGGTCATTGGCGTTTCCCCCCTGCCTTTTTTTGTTTCTTTTATCTGCGTTTTTTTGGACTTGATTGAACGCAAATTCATAGCGGTAACAGTTATCCTTCTTTCTCCCCCCTTTTCTTTTTTCCCAGCCGATGTCCCCCACATCCTCCGCTTTTTTTAAGTTCCCGGCCCCCCCCCAAGTACCTGGCAGATTTGCGCGAAGATATTACAACTTTTCCCCCCGGCCCGCTTGTACTTTTTTTCTTTTTTTCTCGGTTTTTCCTGCCCCCGAAATTTCACCCACTTCGCGGTCGTGCCTTGACGAGTTCAGAGTTTCCTTTTGCTTTTTGCTTTTTTCCAGTGAAAATCTGTCATTTACATCCTTCCTTTGTCGTCCTTTCCCAAAAAGAGAAAAATGCCTTGCACTCGTTTTTTTTTTTTTTTTTTTTTTTTTTTTTTTTTTTTTTTTCCTTCCAGGTTACCCCATTTTTTGACAACTCCTTTTGCAAGCCACTTTACTCATGGCCTTTTCTTTCCAAGCCCATCTGGCACAGAAGTTCCCCCGAATCGTCCTTTAGGGTGCCCCGCTGCCGGTGCAGGCTCAACCAGTTTGGGTCAGCAGCCTTTTCACTGTCTGTGAAGGAACCAACTTATTCAGTTCTTCTTTGGGGAAACGATTTCTCGTTGCTTTTTCCGGGAGGGAAGGATATTCGTTGTCTCGTCGGCCTTACCCTCTTGACTTAAGTATCCCCTCTTCTGATTCTTGTTCTGCTGTTTGGGCGCCGGTCTGGCATTTTGGCGCTAACCCCCCTCCCTCTCAGCTATATCAAGTTTTTTGAATACCTCCTCTTCTTTTTTTTTTTCGGCTTGTTTGAAACTGCCAAAATGTATCCGGCATCTTTCGGTACCGCCAGTCCCCCCCCCCCTCCCCCAATTCCCTTCCCCCCACCTACCCTTTTTCTTAGCGTGTTCCCCTACCACTAGGGATTCGCCACCCCGAAGTTTTCCTGACCCTTCCCTTTTTCCTTCTCTTCCGCATATCCCAGTTGTTGGTTTGATCTAGATTATCCCTCCTAATATTCTTTCAGTCCCTCGCTCCCCTTTTGATGCAGTTGCAACGCTTTGATTGCGGTGTTTCTTGTTGATGTTGTAGTTTTTTTACCTGGGCTCTTTTTTTTTTGCTGACGAACCTCGGTTTTCCCGCCTTGTTTTTTTCCTCTGCTCCCACACCCGTGATCCCCTGGCCACTTGTATAATTGCGTCTTTTTTTGAGGTTCCTCCCGCCACCCTTCTTCCGCCTCCTTACTCATTCCCCCACCATCCGCCTCCCTCCCTTCTTACTCCCATTCTCTACCCATCCCCCCCTCTCTTTCCCCCTTCCTATCCCCCCCTTTTCTTATCCCCTTCCCTTCGAGCTTAACGTCTCATCTCTTATCCTCCCCTGTCGACCCCCACGCTTCCCCTGACCCTTTCCCCCTCTTTTCGTTGTTGCCGAGGCCGCCCTCGATGTTGCTTGTTAGGACCTTTTTTCCTGTGCTTTCTCGCAGTATTTTTTCCAAAGATCATTTGTAACGATTTTTTTCGCAACCTCCCCCTCCGGTCGAACTTCCTTAAGGACCTTCTCCGTCTTGGGATTCATGAGGCTGCACCCCCATCCCCTTTTTGGGCGGGCCCCATTACTTCTGCTCTGGTGCGGACAACTTTTCCATTTTCACCACCCTCAGTCCTTTCTTCAGCTCTTCAAGGGACGACGTCGGCCTGCAACTTTTTGGGCATCTCTCACTCGGTCTGGCACATTCAATGTTTTCTGATTCCCCTCCCCCCTTGTACATTTCCTCTTTTTCTCTGTCTCGACCCCGGAGTACCAGTTGGAATGTGTTTTTTTTTTTTTTCGCATCAGTCTTTCCAAGTCCCCACACCCCCGCGGTCTCTTTGCCTGTATATCTTCCCGCTCAAAATTTTAGCGGTTCTTTTTTTCTTTTTTTTCCCTTTAATGTAGGTGTTTTTGCCTCTTTCCCCGAGGGAATGAAGAATAATTATGACCCTACGTTTTTTCCTTTTTTTCTAAACGTCCCCCCCAACAACCCCACACTCCCCGCCGCCCATTTCTTCAGCGCCAATTACTTTCCCCTCCTGTTGCTACCCTTCCCCTTGTCCAACGTATCTGAGTTCGGTCACGGTTCCTCTTCAGCTCCCGATCTTTTTCTAGCCACGTTTGATCGAAGTACCGGCGTAGGTTCCGTGGTGCGTTGACTTCCACACCCGGAGGTCCTTTCCCCCTGGGCTTTTTCCTTTTCACCCAAACATTTATGGTTTACCCCGGTCCTCTCCCTTTTTCCTTTTCAGTCCCCTTTTTAAGTACCCGGGTTGCTGGCCCGCCCCGACCAACCTTGAGGCAATGTTTGACGCCCCGATTTTTCCCTCTCTTTGGTGGTCGCTTCAGGTTAATGTTTGAATTTTTCCTTTCGTTTTCATTCCTTTCCCCCCCCAGGTCCTCTTGCCACACAGATCAGGCTTATTTACCTTAGGGTGTGCCTGCTCCCCCCTTTTTTTCCACTTTCCCGGTGGGATGCTGCCATGACGTCGTTTCTTCCCCCCCCGGTTTTTTTTTTTCTCTTACCCATCCTTGATAAACCAGTGAGGCGTCACCCCTTTTTTGGCCACCTTACCTTCTCCCCCCTGACATCCGAGGAGTTTCGGCCCCAAACAAACTCTTTGACCCCTCCCACTAATAACCAATGGTTCAATTTCGTCCCCTCCCCGCACTTCTTTTTTTCTGGTGTCACCTTGCTGGTTCCCCCTCTTGGGTCTTTTTGGCCCCCTTGCCCTTTTACCACCCAACCCAGCCGTACCCGGCAATTTGTAGTTTTTTTTTCCCCCGTTTTGAGATCCTTTGAACTCGTTTCCCCCTTGCCCCCCCCCCACCTTCCACCCGTTCCTTATCCCTGCAGCAAAAAAAATGTCTTCGTTCCTCGGCCCCCCATGCTTTTTCTTTGGGGATTGGTTGAGGACAGTACCGCACGCGATGTTGTATTTTTTACCCACACTGCTGCCCCCATAACTTTCCCAATAGAAGTACTTTTGTACCCCCCCAACTTCAACTCCCCCCCCCAGTTCCCCCTTGCGTTTTTTTGCTTTGATACCCGAAAAGGGAAGTCTGTAAAGGTCCTTTGAGTACCATTCCCCCCTTTTAAGACCCCCTCCCCCTGTCCAGTACTTGCGATCTATGTCTCCTTCTTTATCCCGCAATTCACGTTCATTGTCACGTGCCACGCGAGTCCTGGACACCAAAAACCGTTTTTCTCCCCCCCTTCTTCTACCCCCTCAATTGTTTTTTTCTTTTTTAAACCCCCCCAACACCAATGGAACCGGACATCGCATCCCCTGTCAGTTACTCTCTCAGCTCCCTTTTTGTCTCGCTCGCTTCTGACACGCTCGGGTTCCGCGTTTTCCCTTTTCCTTTAACCTTCCCTGGCCGGTTTTTTTTCCCCTAGGTGTGTCCTCCCCACATCCCGCATTTTAACGGTATTTACCTTTTTTGGCTTTTTCCCTCTTGGACCCACGGAAAGTGACCCTTTTATCCTCTTCCCTCCTCTTTTTCTTTTTCGGATGTGTCAGACACTTGAGGGAAAATTGCGCCCCTCCGCTTCTCCCATGTAAAATGCCCTTTGACTTGTGGGTTGGAACACACCCTCACCGGCCAGTCCTTTTTTGCCCTTTCCAACTTTTTCCTGAGCGTTTCTTCCCACTTGCCTCCCCCGTCTTTTTTCGCTTTTTCCCCGACCGTTAACTTTTAAAGGTGATTGGAGATTGCCATGTGTTTCCTGGATGTCTTAAACAAACTTCTCGCCTGTTTCGCGTCTGACTTTTTTTTTTTCCCCCCCCGGGGTTGCGTGTGCAGTCGCAAACTTTCCCCTTCGGGCACTCCTTCCACAATTTGCGGTTTTTTCCCAAGGAGGCCCGTCTGCCTTGTGGCCTTCGGCATCCTTCGTACACCGGTTAAACTCTGCTTTTGAGTTTTTTCAAGGTCCCCTTCCCCGGTAAAGAAGTTTCTTGGGTTTGGTCGTGTTATTCACTCCCTCTTGCGCCTTTAGTGCTCACGGGGAGCTGACGTTGCCGGGTGGTTTTTTATTCTTCCCCCTAAGTCCCCCGTCCCCTTTATGTCCTAACGGTTTTCTACCCACATCTCTGAGGGGACGGGGCCTCTAAAATCCCTTCCCCCCAAGGCCCCCTTTTACTTCCCAGTTGCCGTTTTGCCCCCCTGTGACCGTCCGTTTGTGGTCCTGCGGAGATTTCTTTTACCCTTTGCCCCTTTTTTCCCTTTTTTTTCACACGTTCAGGTTTCGATTACTGAGATCAAAAACGTTCCTTGCCAGTTTAGATTTCCTGTGTGACTGTTTTTGTGTCAATGGCACATTCTGGTTCGAACCACAAATTCTTTTTTCACCGGTGCCAATCTACTCTTCGTTTGTCGGTCTCCTCCCCCCCCTTGAAAGGGGGGCCTTCGTCCCATTTTCTTTAATTTTTGTTGTCCCTTTCCCCCCCTTCGATCCAGGTTCAGCCCAGAATTATTCGGCAGGGGGTCAGGGTGTATGGGTCTTTTCTGAAACGTTTGTTTTCCCTTCCCTTCTTTCCTTCTTGGCTTTCAAAAACGCCCTTGGTTTTTTTTAAGTCCATCCATCCCTTTTTTTTCCCTCCGCGCGATTTCCACCCCCCCTGACGTACCCAGTTCTGATACTGGGCAGCTTCTGCCGAGTTCTTGATTTTCCCTTTTTCTTCTCCTTCCCAGTACCTCTTCGGCCCTTCCACCCTAGTCACAGGCTTTAACCTCTTTTTTCTTGTTTCCCCGGCCCCCTGTGACTTACCGGGACCTGCCCCCGTTGGACTCCCCCTTCCCTTTTTCCTGGCACCCTCGGCTTGGGTGGCTGGTCCCCTTTTTTTTTGGCGGTTCCCCAGAGGTTGAGTGACGGCAACGCCGGACCCCCTTTTTTTGGCTCTCGGATCGTTCCTTTTTCTAAATCCTGCGCGTTTTTTTTACCTTTACCAAGTGGGGAACTTTGAAACGGCGCCTCTTTTTCGTGACATTTCCGGGGGGCTGTTGGTGGCCTTGAAACCTGTAAAAGTCGGGTGGCGGGTTGTCGCTGACCAATTGTTCTTTCTGGAGTTATTTTGGGCGGGTGGTCTTTTCTCTTCAGGTCTTTCCCCTTTGTCTCCCCTGCTTTGGTAAACGATTTTTTTTTTAGCCCCCCGGCCCCCCTTACGTTTCTGCCTTCCCGGTAAGCCCCCAGTAACCCTCCTTTTTTTAGCCTCTTTTTTTATACCGCCCTTCCCCTCCCCTCCGCTTTCGAGGAGTTGTATTTCGGTCGTCATCACTTGAGCTCAGAAAACAAACCCCCTCCCTTTTTCCAAATGTTACCCTGGTTGGCCTCTGTTTTTTTTCGAGGTTTTGCTTCGGACGGTCGGTATTGTATTTTCAGTTCAACTGTTTTTAATGGGAAAGCAACTTGGGTTTCATTTTTTTTTTTCTCCCCCCCACAGATAACCTTGAAGGCCGCCGTGTTAGTTGGTTAAAGCCCCCATCGTCTTTCGTTTTTTTCCTTTGGTTGCACTACTTGCTTCAAAGGTAGCGCCCCTTCGGAGGCTATCTTGTACGCCCCCCCCCCTCGGTGGAAGTCGAGGCTCCCTTTTTAATCTTCCGGATTCTCCACTCGACCCCACATTTGAAGGAAAAGTCTGGTTTTCTTCCCCTTGCTCGATAGTTTTTACACTTGATTATACTTTGACCTACGGCTTCTTCTCTCTCTATTTTGACTGCCTTTTTCCCCTTTTGCGGATTTCCTCGGCCCCCGTAAGAGGCATTTGCCATGATGCCACCTTTGTGTTTCGGTGGGGCTCAAGTTTTTCTAAATCTGCTCCTTTAACTAGCCCCCCGACATAAAGACCTCACACTCACCCCCAGTTCCAGTTCTCCCTTCAAGGCGGAATCCTAGTCCCGCCACCATTTTTCTCTTTTTTCCGTTTCTTTTTAAGCTCCTCCGGCCCACGCCCCAACCAGGCCCGCGCCGACCCAAACTGCAACCTTCAGAGTGGGCTTTTGCTTCCTCAAAGTTCTTCAGGTTTTTTTCCACCCCGCCTTTCTGTGATTTACTTTTTTTCTCGGGACGAAAAGCCT
>Ga0179593_1419537_pt1 | contig 11799 bp, 8 predicted proteins | sample CZODoug2_1_08_16_FD_185931 | JGI IMG/M metagenome (GOLD analysis project Ga0179593, IMG submission 185931) | Vadose zone soil fungal communities from Angelo Coast Range Reserve, California, USA - CZODoug2_1_08_16fungal (PacBio error correction) | ecosystem: Environmental > Terrestrial > Soil >... | reverse complement strand
TATGTTACCCGATTTAGGTTGCGCCCCCCGGATACGACCACGGCACGCCCCCATTTTAGGACGGGTCCTTTTTCCCTCTTTTCCGGCTTTCCTCAGCCCCGTTGCTTCGAGCTTTCTTTTCACTCCCTGCGACCAGTGATCGCATCCGTACTCTGACCGAGGCCTATTCTATCTCCCCACGCTTCCTCTCTTCCCTTCCCCGCTTCATCCCTCTTCGAATCGCTGTCCCAAACCGGCCATCTATTTGCATCTTGCTTCCCGAGCTGTGTTTGCCCTGGGCCTTATTTTTTTTTTTCAAAAGTTTCTCTACTGAATGACCTAAAGGACACTCCGCCGTCGCATCGCTACCTCGCTGAAATTTCCCGATCCCGTCTCCGCAATCCTCCCGATCCAGCTTCCGCCGCCTGAAGTGCCCTTTTTCGCCCCTACGGCCGTCTTCAGGAACAAGTCTCCTTTCGTAACACCGGGAGATCCCTTTTTTTCACGGCGGGAAGGATACCTCATCGCGTTGGTTTTTTTGACGCCTTTTTTGTAGTTTTTTTCCTGAAACCGCAGATTCCCATGTTTTCCCCCTTACGCCTTTGACGGAAAGCCGTTTGCCCCGTCTTTATCCACAGCTTCTTTTAATCCAGCCCTCAACTGCGCCCCTCCTTTTTAAAATTTCCTTCCCCGGGGTTTATTCCTCCCATGACTCTTTCCGACGCCCACTTTTGCCCAGAGTTGACTTCCCGGCGAGCCGAGATGCCCGAGTTCGGCCTCTCTCCGACCCCGTCAAACGACTCGGATTGCCCCAAAGACCCCGATTCCTCTGATCAAGGCTTTCCGTTTCCCCCCCCCCTTCCTTTCGACTGAGTCATGCGCTCTAAGATTTGACGACGACGGGGTTTTTCTTTTTTTTTGGGGTTTTTTTTTCGTTTTGTTTGTTGTTTTTGTTTTTGTTTGTTTTTTGTTGTTTTTTATCCATTCCCTTAGGTCCCCTTCCGGAACGCCGACTCAGAAGGGTCCCCTCGCACTGCCTTTTCCTTTCCCCTAACCCACCAGACCCCGCACGCCGGCGAGGTCTCCGACCCCGCCCTTTTTCCCTTTCTCCCCGATCTGAGCGGGAAAAGTCGTCTATAGTTCGCCCTTTTTGTCGAGAAGCTTTGCTGACGTTTTTTTTCGCGCTTCGCTCAGACGGCATGCTTTTCGGCCCCTCCAAGCAACCTTTTCCCCTCTTACGGCTTTTTTTGTCGCGGGAGGTTTCGTCCACGAGATGCAACTATCTTCGCTACTGTTCTAGCCACCCTTTGAAGCGTAGATTAATTTGATCCCTCTCCTTAGTGAGGGCCTATCCTAAGATCAGATGAACAGGAGGCAAACCCCGCGGAAATTGTTGAAGAATTCAGAATGTTCCTCACGCGTGTGCAGTAGTACGCTGATCGGCCTGCGACCTCCGGTCCGAAATGTACCTTTCCTTTTCTTCCCTTCTTCGTTCCCAGTACTTTTTTGTGTTCGTACAAGAAATAAGATTTCTCCTTCATACCCCCTTTTTTTTTCTCGATATATCTTCTCGCTTGTACGATAAACGCTGTCTTACTTTTCTCGAGTCCCCCCTCTTTCTTCTTATAGGCTTTCTCTTTTCCCCCAGAGAGGACCATCCCGGTATTTTCTCACCCTCGTCGAACTTCTTCCTTTCATCCCAGAGGCACGTGGGGGTCTGGAGAGCGGTCGGATGATGCCTTCTTTTTCTTCCCGATAGGACTTTCCTCTTTACTGATCCTTAATACGTAAGCTGTCGGTATCGAAATCTCAACTTCTACGTCCTCCTTGATAGGACGGGCCTTCCCCTTCCTTCCCGCCGATCGCCTCAGATGCTTTAGACGTTGGGGTGCGGAATAATGCCTCCGACTATGACCAGTGTTCTTCTTCCCTCCTCTTTTTCACCCACTTCTCCCTCTTCTCTTCGGCCCGCTCACCCAGTACCTGAGACGAACTTTCTTCTGCAGAAGTCTTGAGCTCAGGTTTCCGTGGGGGCGGCGGTTCGGTCGTTGCGTCCCCCTCCTGGGGGTTCTCTTCGTATGGCTTCCTTCCCTTCTTCTCGTTTCGTCTGCGGATGTGGTGGCTGCTCCCGGTGACGAGAGGGACTTTTGGCGCGCTCCCCCTCGTCATTGCAGCCTTCATGACTCGGCCTCAGTATTTTGGATTCGTTTCCTTTCCTCTTTTTTTTCCTCTCCCTCCTCTTCGTGTGGACGAGCTCTTCTCTGAGCGCTCTCGGATCTCGCATTTCCTTTCCCCCCCCTTCTTGGCGTCTTGAATTTTTTCGTTGAAACTCGCCGGCCACTGGTACCTTGCGGCGGTCCCGGTTTCTATGAGTCAAAGAGGTTCTCGACCGCCCGCATTGCGAGGTCGGCGTAGCCCCCCGACCCCTCCCCCGTGAAGAGTGCTTCTTTTAGGAGGCACGCGCTTCACCACTCAGAATATCTGATCGCCTTGACCGGCCTTGATCTACCCGTTCTTTTTCCCCTTGTATTAATGACCTTCCGTGTGGTGAGACTCCGGAGGGTGATGTACGTAGCTTCTTCTTTTCTTCTCTGCGGCTCTAAATCGTCCTGAGTCCCTCCGTTTCGTAGCGAGCGTTTTCATGTCCCGGCAGCACGTGAGGTCTCTCCGACCCCAAATAGTTTTCAATCGTCCTCCTCCTGCCCGGCATGTTCTGCAGGCATGTTCTTTCTATCGATAGGTTTCGTGACCGCGTTTCTGTTTCGACCCCTCGTTTGTTTCGGCTCGTTGTATCCTCTCTTGACTCGTTACATATACGGGCTATTTCGGATCACGTTGCCGTATATTCTCTGCGTCGAGCCTCCCTTTTCTTTGCTTCTCCCCCCTTCAACCTGCCAGCCGAAATCACTTTTCGCCTCGTTCCTTTTCCTACTCTCGTTTTGAGGAACAGTTTTTATTCTCTTTTTTTCTCCCTTCCCCTGTTGTTTGTAGATGCTGCCCCGGGAGGTTTGTCCCGATCTCCCATTTCCCCTCCCCGAGGCCTTTTCCGTATTTTTCTGGCGCGGTTCGTTCGCCCCCCCCTTTCCGGCGCGGAGCCTCAGAATCACGGCACCCCGTGTCCCCTTCGCCCTACCCTGATTACCGAGGCAGACTCTCAACCGACTTCGCAGTTTTACGCTCACTCCTCCGCGAGTCGAACGATTGTCACGACCCCCGTCGTCGATTTTTCCTCAGCATGCTGCCGAAGCGAAGCGGCCCGAGGTTTTCGGATGATGACCCCCCCCTCTTTTGTGTTCTAGAAGGACCCTAACGTTCCCCTTCCGCCGCTCTCATCCGCTCGTCTCCTTGAAGCCCTGTTTCCTTTCGATCTGCCGAGAATCAGTCCTACGAAAAGATTCCGACTGCATTCCCCTTCTCACCAACCTGTTTAAAGACAACAGCCCCCTCTTCACCGAGGAGATCCGGGCCTCTGTGAAGGATCAGAGAGCCGGTGCGTGAATGCCCCTTTGAGCTTCCCTTTTTCTTGACACCTCCCCCCTCTCCACTATGTCGTTTTTTTCCCCACCTGACCCATCCCGCGAAAGTTAGGCGTTCCTCTCTCCCCCCACCTATGAATTTGAAAGTCACCTTTCACCGAGCAATACTTACCCGTTCCGGCGGCGGTGCCTTTTGCAAACTCCCTCGCACTCCCACGCCCCGGTGCAGAGGCTTCCCGTCAGAGGCCAGTTGCCGAGTCTCTATTCCTCCCGTGCTTTTAGGAACCTACGCCGATGACGAAATCATGCCATTTTTTTTGGTCCTACGATTTTCCTCCCCCCCGTCCTCTTTCTCTAGCCCTGAGCGACGAGTTCCCGATCTTTCCTCCCGATGGCCCCTCGTCCCTGTTATTCCACGAGCCCTCCCCCACCTTGAAGATTCTCTCCGACCCTCTCCGACTGTCCTGCACTTCACAATGAAAAAAACAAATCTACCGCACGCCTCGGTTCTCTACATGAACCCGCCGCAAACCCGGAATGTCCTTAACCCCCCTTCTCTGCGTCGGACCCAGTTTCTCGTAGATTTCCTCCCCTTTCGCGCCTCCTTCCCCCTTTCCAGGGGTGTGTGGCTTCTCCTCGCCGCCTTCCCCCTAAGGAATAGCTTTTTTCCCCCTCAAAACGCCTCCCGAGAAGTCAGAACTTGGTAGTAGTCGCGGCTCGTGTTTCTCTTCGCGAATCTCTTTCCTCAACGACTCCCTCCGCTTCCGGTATAGACGCCCTTCCCTCGATACTGATTCATCCTTATAGACCCAGTCCGAGCGTTTCCCTTCTCAAGCCTCCGTTTCTGCCCTTTTTTCAATTTTCCCCCCCCAGGGGCCATACGGGGACTAACCGTGTCTATCCTGTTCTACTCTTGAACTTCTTCCTTTTAGGTCATCTAAGGTTTCCAGAAGCTTCTACTCCATTGTGTGCGTTTTTTCCTTACGCCCGCGCGCTTTCTTCCCTTCACTCCCCATAAGAATCTACATAACGTTTTTGTTTCTTTATCTTATCTCTGGACGAGCACATTCTTGTTATTCTCCGATCATTTCTTCACTTCTTTTTTCAGGTAGGTCTTCTTCCCCTTTCGTCCTCCCTCTGCCCTGTAGATGTGACGTATGTCACAACGAGTAGAACGTCTGTAAAGTTTCTGTCCAGTCTTCCCTCTTTTCTTTCAGTAGGCCTTCCTTTTTTTTTCTATCGATACCTTGAAGTCTTGATCCTTAACCCCCCCTCCTGCGTACGGTCCATAGCGGACCGCTTAGTTAGAATCACATCAGCTTCTCCTTCTACCCAGCACTCATTCCCCTCTACGATTTTCTCACTATCTGTTTGGTGTGGGAAGTCCTTACGCCTCCCCCCCCCCCCGATTAAGATCCCGGCGAGGAGAGTCCTCGCAACCCTCCTTATATCGGTCCTACTTCCCCCCACGAGACTTCCAAGACGTCCATTCCTGCGCGGCAGTATCGTTTAGCTTCTCCTTGGGCAGGCTGTCCCCCTTCTGAGTTCTTCGCCTGTCTTCCCAGATTTTTTCTTTTCCTTTTTTCCTCAAAGCGGCTCCCTAGGCGCAGTCCCGATTCTTTGGAGTTTTTGATCCCCCCCCTAACCGTCAGAAGAGGCGCGGCAGTCGTGTCTGCTCCTTTTCCCTTCCTATAGGTACGAAGTCGGACCTATTTTTTTTCTCCCCCCTTTCGTCTTCGATCAATCCATTTTAGAGGGATAGGATTTCTTTTCTTTAGAGCCCTTCACTTCTCTCTTCTTTTGTCAGCTCCCTTTACCCCGATGTTTTCGGGGAACCTCCCGGACCGGTCCACTTTTACGGCGTAGGTGCTTTGTTTCGGCTTATCTTAATTTTTGGCTCGCCCTCTTTTTCGCGTCCATGAGCGACACGAACTTTTCTCGTCGTTCTTCTCAGAGGCGGAACGCGCTTCACACCCAGAATTTTTCATCCGCCCGTGAACCAGGTCCCCTGAGCTTTCCTAGGAGGTTCTTGGTATTCAGCCGGCGTGTTTTCTCAAGGCCCCCCCATTCTTCGGAATTTTTCTATTAGATTCTTCTCTTTTGATTTTTTCGCTCCTTCTCTCATCGGAGTCCAGCTGGGCTTGCTTCCTCTTCTGTCTTTCTTCCTGTTATTATATAAATCGTTGTCAGTCATCTCGCCGTTGCTTCCTCTCTTCTCATTCCTTATGACCTTCCCAAATCTTCTGTTTCGACTCCTCGGTTTTCCTGTTTTTTGAGCGTCCTTCAGTAGATCGTTTCGAGATCTTCTTTTTTTGGTACTTGCTCCCGGCGGATCCGTGCGTGCCCCGGTCTTCTTCTTCTGGACGTACTTGGGCTGATCGCCGGAAACCCCGAACCTTAATTTTTTTTGTGAGCTTAAGTTAGCTCGGCGGCCTCCGGAAGCCCTATCCTCCTCCTTCCCTTTGTTTTGTATCTTCTCTTCCCCAGAGGAGTTCAGATTACCCAAGTCTAACTCCCCTATGACGGTCTTTTTCTTGAGTTTCCTTCCTCCTTCTTCAGTTTGATTGAAGTCTCCTGAAGACCTTCCTCCACTTTGCCACTACAGGATTCTTACTGGTTTTTTTTTTTAAGTCCTAGCAACAATCGGATTGAGTTCTCTCCGCGCGCGAGCCTAAATCTCTGTTCCCCCCGAAAGTTCTCTAGCTCTTTTCTCCGTGCATTTCTTTTCCCTCTGCCCGCCCGCGCGGAACTGAGTTGTCTTCTGTCCACACCGCTTTTTTTTACGATATCTAGAAAACGGACCCTCACTTCCCGCCGCTTTTCGCCCTCCGTCGAGGCCCCTGACTCTCCTGCTAATTTCGATCAGCCCCTTCCCTCCTGCGCGCGCCCCGATCCTTTTCTTTCCTTCCCTTCCCCAACGGCGTTTCTTCCAAGACCAATTCAGTCATGGTGACACCTTCCCACCCTTTAGGCGTTTAAGGATAATAATCTTTCCTTTTCATGCCTCTTTCCGCTTCGATAAACTTGAAAAGCCCTCAATCTTGTCCATTACTTTTTCGCTCACGTTCCTCGCGAAAGTATTTGTTCTCTCTTCGTTTCCACCGACTTGCAGTTGAAGGTAAACCGCGCCCTACGTCTGCCCCATGATTCCGGTGCCCTATGAAGAAGTTTTTCGACCAACCCACGCAAGTTCCCCTCTCTTCTACATTATATGCCCAGCTTCCCCGCTCGAACGCTCTTATCCCCTTACCCTTAGGTTTACGCGAAAGATCAGTGCCAGCCTGTAGCATGAGCTTACGACCCCACTTTTCGTTTTTGCCTCTTCTAAGATCCTTTTCTTGGCCGGGCTGCCCGCCCGAGTTTTCCTTGCACCGGAGACGCCTCCCGCAGCAGAATCTCGCGCAACCGGCCTTCCTGGCCCCCCTTCCCCCACCTCAAAACATTCTACCTACGCCGTCCGAGACGAACCGCCTCCCCCAATTATCTCTTCAACGATTCTTCCCTCTCATGTCCCAAAGTTTTCTTCTATCGGTAGAGGGGTTCTTTCTTGTCTCTGCATGATCTCTCCTTTTGGGATCCTTCTAATCGCCCCGCGGCCGCGGTTATCCGCTTTCGTTAAACTCTTTCCCTAAACAATCCTACCCGTCCTCCTCAATTTTTCCTTTTTTCGTGGAGGGGATGTGTGTGTTCTTCGCAGCCGCCCTGACCGATTCGACTGAAGCGTTCTCCTTCAGGTCTGACCGAACCTCTACAATGGAAGTCCTCTCTCTCGAAGTCCCTATCCTTTTTAAGCACGCCCTCCCCTCCCCCAGCATTATTACGGCGGCCATCACGTTCCACCTGGTGTACCCCGCCCGTCTCCTTTTTTTGAAGTTTTTCCTCCTCAGGCTCGGCGACGCTGGACGGTGCGAATTCTCGACTCCTCAGTGTCTTTCTTTCCTCTCCCTACGAACCCTTTAGCGTGCTGTGCTCTTCTCAAAAGCCCTCCGATCATCATATCCTGTTTCTTGGTGGTGAGTGTATGCTCTTATTTTGCTTGTATGCATAACAGCACGTCGTTGTCATTCTAGAGCCGCCTTTCCAATTCTTAGAAGGTCGGTTATCTTTTTGGTCACCTCTGTTCGAGTCCCTCGAAGTAGCGAATGCACCCGAGCCCCCCCTTCGTCACTTGGCGTTATTATTTTGTTTTTGCTTTCCGCCGTGTCGGTGCTCGGTGCTTTTTTCGCTCCTTTCGGGACGTCGCATCTCAGATCTACTTGAACGAAGAGGTTTTTTCCCAATGAGAGACCTCTTTTTCTCGCATCCGGCTTTCCTTCTCCCAGCAGATCGACGACGTCAGAACCATTTCCTTTATAGGGATTGTGAGCACTCAGGTGCACTCCCTCGATTCATCAGCTAGGAGTTTCTTGAGCGCTTGAGAAAAAACCCTTCTCTAGTCGCTTTCCTCGAGCGGTCTCACAGACCCCTGGCATAACATCGTGTTTTCTTCGATTCCCGTGTGTTCTGTTCTTTACGGCTCTCTCCTGGAGAGGTCGATTTTGATTTTCTCTTCAGATGCGAGGTCCGGATCTCTCTTTCTTCTATTTGGCTTCTAGTGTGGACACGGTTCTTCGCTCGGCGCGGTCCTTCAGCGTTAGACCCTCTCTCTAGCATACTCTTGCTCGTCACGTGTTTTCGGAAGATAGCTCTTCTCTTCCTCCTTCTAGCTACCTCCCTAGGCTCTGGGTCCCTCTTGTCCTTAGAATTCTCTTTCTCATGTCAATCTCGCTCTTGTTGGTCGCAGGTGTGGCACCCTTCTCCTGTGACAGGTTAAGGGAACCTTCTTTTTTAGGAAGTCGTACCTAAGTCTCTTACAGGCTTTGTTCGTTTCCTGTTCCCCAACATTTCCTCCCCCTTTGGAGCGATCCACCGAAAGTTAGTTTCCTCCTATTCTGCGTAACGACATTCATGTTCCAGTCTTCTTTTTTTTCTTTTATTCGTAAGTCTTCCGAGCGAATCCCGCCACCTTTCTGATCATTCACCCGTTCCCGGCGACTCTAGGGGCATTAGGTCTGGGTTTATTAAACGGAACACCGAACTCCTTGGATCGTCGGCGGTTATTTGATGGCGGATCTCCTTGAATTTCACGCGCTCGATCTGGGAGCGCGGCGATGCGGGATTTTTCCCTGGTCTATCTCCCCCCCCTTTTCCTATATTGGTTTGCAGATTTCTCCATGCTGCGAATTCTCTCCCCGTGTCTTTAACTTTAGAATCTCTGCGTTGGCGCCGTTTTTGAGCTCGTTTTTCTATCGATATGCACAGTACATACACTTGACCTTTGAACTTGCTTCTTTCCAAGGGAGGCTTTATTATATAAGATCGTTCGCCTTTCTTACTGAACCTCGCGAAATTCCAGGGAACGGCCTCGGTTGCGTACGCTTCTGATATTGTGCTTCACCCTAATGCGTTCCAGACTATTCTATTCTTTCTACTCCGTGTTTTTTTTTGGAGCCTTAAGAGTTCTTTGCGCCTCTTTTTGTCACCCAGCTTCGAAGCGGACCTCCCACAGAGTCCTTCCTTTAATTCTGAGTTGAATGCTGTTGGGTTCCCCCATGTCTTGTTCCGGTGTTGGTTCCCCCCCCCCGGCACATTCCGGCTTCCAGGCGCGAGAGGAGATCATGTCAGACGTTCCCTCACATCCGCAAGGCCCGTCCTTGAAACGATTCCCTCCGATTTTCGCAACGAGCTCTTCTCGTCCTCTCCCCCGGAGCGCGTCAACGACGAGTCAAACGTGCGATCTATTTTCTCCAGTTTTGCATAAGGCCGGAAGATTGATGCTTTCCAAAGAGTTTGGCGATTCCGGCTGAAGCCGCTTCTCTCGCGCGCGTTCCTCTCCGCAGAAGGTCTTTGTATTCCCCTCTCCAAGTCCTATCCAGCCGAAGATTTCTCGATGACCTTTTTTTAGCACAAACCCTTCTTGAATGACCCTCTCGTCGGACTCAGACATCAGATATTTTCACCTCGGTTTTCCCAGTCGGTTGAATTGACAGTATTCTCCTCTCTGTGCTGAAGCGGCGTGCGCTTCCCTCTTTCCTCCAGCCCACATTTTTAGTTTTCCCCCCCCCTGACCCTCGTCTACGAGGCTTGCAGTCTTTCTTTTCCCGATCTTAAAGTTGACTTTGAAGTCCGCAACCCCTGCTCCCCCCCCTAACAGTTTTTGGCTTACCTATCTTCCGCACCAACGCCCTTTCACAGAGTGGCGACTTACCGTACCTTTCTTTCATATTGCGATCCTCCCTCTCTTCCCCCTAGCTAGTTTTAACAAGAGGTTTCTCGAAACGATCATCGATTTTCTTCCCGATCCTTCCCCCCAAACCAGTGCAGCCGAGTCCTTTCCCTCTCGATGAGGCAGTTTCCCCCGGCTCTCCTCTCCAAAGCGTCCAGGTAAACGTAGCCGAAGCCCTCTGAAGACCTCCCATCGTCTCGCGCCTCTGGTCCTTCACGTCCCTCCAAAACCCCCCGACTCACTGCCCGGATAGGAGCCGACCGACTCCCCGAACCACTGTTACCGATTCAAACTATTCTCGCGGAAAGTTCCATCCGTTCTGGGGCTTCGGTCGAAGGGTCCCGCCTTCCTTCTGTCTTCCTCCCTTTTAAGCTTCTGCACTTCCCCTCCCACGCAAGACGAGCAAGACTCTTTCTTTCCCTTTTCCTTTCGATTGCATGCGGAGGTGTCGCGCCGCACTATGCACGACAGCGGTTATGATCATGTTCGAGCCCTGAAGAGGATTCCGGACTATTTATACTCCCGTCCGACCCTGGTAGATGCTCCCCTCATCTTCGTCGGCCCCACCCCACAACCTTGGTACGAAGACGACGTTTCCCCTCCTTGCTCTTCGCGACCTTTCTTTTCGTACCGCGTGATTCAAGATCTGCTCCCCTTTTTTCTTTTCCTTCGGATTACGTCCCGCGCTTTTCTGATGATCTACAAGCACTAAACCTTTACTTCTCCCCCCTTTTGTTGATCGACCTCGGAGTGGATTGAAGCCTCCACGCGTCGTGGCCGTCTTCTCGTAGGGTCAAGTCTGCATTTTTGGTCTCTCTATTAACGAGCACGGTCCTACGACTCCCCCCATCAGTAAGGCGGGTACCGTTGATGGCGTGGTGTATGGCCTCCCTATCTTTTTTTCTTAGTAGACCCTCTACCGCCTCTTTACGTGCCTTAGATCTCCGGAGCTTTCTTCGGGTTCATTCTCCTCTTTCGTTTAGATCTTCTTCCTGATAAAGCCTTTTCCGCTACGTCGACCACTTTATCCTCTTCGGGCTCGAGGAAGCCTTTCTCCCCTTACTCTCTTGCGGATCCTGAGGAGAGCTCCTCCGAGCTCCCCACCCCCTTCTCTTCCGATTTTACTTGCCCCACTCGATTTCACCTTACCTTTCCTCTAGGATTCGTTTCTCCAGTGACCGTTTGGAGGCACGGTTAGGTAGGCGTTTCCGCGCCGTTGGTCCCTTGTCGGGGAGTTCGGTCCCCGTCTGCGCCCGGAGGAGGCGCTTCCTTCGGCGGTGGCGCGTTTGACGTTCCCATGAGTTTTGCGCTGCTTGCCCCGTCTTAGACATTACTCGGCGCACGCACTTTGGTTTTCTGTGTACTCTACTCGCTCTCTTCTTCCGCTAATCCTCGTATCGTCTTAGGTGCTCATCTCTTCTTTAGTCACGATAACGTGAAATTCTTGCTTTCGTGGAGTCGCTTCTCGCTTCTGCAGTGACGTTCGTTGCCCCCCCTTCCCTTCCCATTACCGGGTCTTGCTCCTTCTTTCTCGAGTCAAATTCAGTTCTCGAGTCCTGCCGCTAGCGAGGTCGGAGATACACCGACATCTCTGTTAGTTTTCTTCTGTCCGATACTGTGTACTCGATAACCGCACCGCTCTTTCGGTTATACTTCACTTCCTTTGTACTCTCTCCGAGGTTCTTCGAGGACCTTTTCTTTCTTCACGAAGGCTTGGGTGCCCTAATGACCCTTGGATCTTCTTCTTCTCGCGCGGTCTTCTCTGACCTTCTTCTTCCGATTCAAAAGCGTCTTGGATTCGCGTTCACAGTATGTCCTTTATAGAAACCCACGTGTCATCAAAGCATTCCGGTTTCTCTTCCTATCTTCCTCCGATCTCTCCCGTGGGTTGTAGCTTATCCGCTCTCTTGCTCTTGCGCTAAGAGCTCGTTGGATCGATCTGCTTGACACCCCCCTGATCAATAGTTTTTTTTTGGCCTGTCTCCCCCCCTCTGCGCTCCTTTTTGATCGAATTATACCGCCTGTCCCCAGGCCCCGGCTCGGTTATCTTATCTTGTCTCGCCGCCTCCGGGCACCGCT
>Ga0179593_1285783_pt1 | contig 11799 bp, 13 predicted proteins | sample CZODoug2_1_08_16_FD_185931 | JGI IMG/M metagenome (GOLD analysis project Ga0179593, IMG submission 185931) | Vadose zone soil fungal communities from Angelo Coast Range Reserve, California, USA - CZODoug2_1_08_16fungal (PacBio error correction) | ecosystem: Environmental > Terrestrial > Soil >... | reverse complement strand
TATCAAGAGGCTTTTTTTTTGCCCCAATCGAGGAATCTTATTATCAGAGGGTTGGCCTCTCGCCGCCTCGGATTCTGTCACGGCGGTCTCGTTTTTCCTGCCCCTGCAGGTGAACATCGAAGTGCAATCTTACTTCCTCCCCCCCCCTTCGGTTCCTTGCGTTGTCGAAGTCGATTTGTTTCCGCCTTCCCTTGACCATAAGGTCCTTTTATCCTGCAACAGCTTTTCTGCACTGTTTCTGAAGGAGTGGACGAAGGTTATTTGGTTTGTCCCCCTGAAACGGTTTGGGGATGAAGTCTCTCCTGTACACACTTGGTCCACTAAGTTGATGCCGTTTGTTTTTGATTAGGAAGGTTGCATGAGGCTCTTGCCTTCGAGCCACCCACCCCCCCACCCAATGAACTTTTTCCCAAAGCCCTCCTTGAGGATCCCCCTTTCTCTCTCGCCGGATTTGGAGATTGGTTGCCGCTCTTTAGGTTTGAGAGAATGAAGACCCCGGTGTTGCGAACCCCTATTTGTCGCCTGCGCGTGCTCCTTTTTTCTTTCCTTCTATGCCTTCCTGGGCCCCTCTCCGTCCCCCCTTCCCTTACTTGCGCGCCGGCCAAAAGACTTTTTGACCTCGTTAATGATTGATGCTCGTCGCTTCGACATGGTCAGGCCTTTTGTCGCCCTTTATCCGACGCAAACTGCATTCTGCGGTTCTTTTGTTGCCGGCGTTGCCACCTTCCGCCGCACCCTAACTCCTCACAACCCCTGTCCCCCTTTGCTTTCATTTGTCAGCTGCATCCATGGGGGGGTAGCGGTGTCCTTGTTTTCTATTCCGCGCGCCCCCTGTGGCGCCACACGGCCATGGGGTTGGTTTTCCCGATGCCTTTTTTTTTCTTAAGGCAAGATCTCCGCAGCCCGCTCCTCCTTCTGGACCTCGACCTAGCCGTCCTTCTGTAATTCTGCCTGCGTACGCCGGTTAGATTTAACCTACTGGGCGTATTTTGGTCGACCAGTTCTACCGAGGGACCCCCCGAAAGGACGCCTCTATTCTAATGGTTTGTCGACGGTCCCAACTCCTAGCGGCGGCCGATGCGCCCCCGGCCTGACGATGATCTGTTTTAGTACCTTTTGAAGTGCTCTTGAATAACCGTTCCCGTCAGTCCACTAAACTCTCCTTAGGATCGTCCCCCCCGAAAGGTGCTTTAGTACTTTTCCCCTTTCAAACAATCCTGGTCGCTGTGAAGTTAACTCTGTTCGCAATGTTTTTCTCTTGAAAATTTGCTCACCCTTTCTAGTCGTGCGGCGGACGTACACTCCCCCTAACTCCCGCGTTCGGCCCGACGGTCATCCCACCGTCCCTATAACGCTTATTTCTAGCATCTTGCCCTCCCAAGTTTCCCGCCGAGGCAAAGATCTGTTCGGTTTGTTTTTCGCAGACCGCCCCCGCTTTCCTTTTCAGCGGCCCACAGTGCATAGTGCCTCAGACGTGGTGGTTCAAGAAAACACTTACAAAAGCCCAGCGCCAGCTCGGCCTACAGGTCATGAACCTCAATCACGACAACAACTTTTTCTGGTTCAGGGAATTTTCCCGACATGTCTGGTGCCAATCCTCCTCCACCAGCATCCGGTTTTATCAGTTGCCACGTGCACCGTTATGTTCGCTCTCATTGCCGCGCCCGTCATCCCTTTTGGGGCGCTCCCCCCCCTGACCGCTTTCCTTTCTAGTTACCGGACTCTTCAGTCACGGTGACGGCCCTACTTTGTGGTTCTTTGGTAAAGTTCCGTGAGGTGACCCGCACCTCCGTATCTATTGGGGGTGTTTTTTATTAGTTGCGCCCACTGACCCTCTTATCGTCAATTGACCCGTAGCCTTCCTGACCCTCTCACCGCCCTTACCTGCCTCCGTTTTTGGGACCTTGTTCCTTCTCGTGGAGACGCGCAGAACGTACCTCCTTCGACCTCTCTCCGCTTCGTCCCCGTCCTTTTGTCTCGTTTGGATCATGGCTTTACCCCCGAAGCTCGACGTGGCTGTCGCTCGCAGTTCCCTCCCCCCCCCCCCTCAGCTTTTTCTGGCCTGTCAGCAGCGCGCTCATTGAAGTGATTCTCTGGTGCTCTGTCGCTGCTGGCCACCTAGGCCTTCTTGCTTCCGGAATCGTTGCGTCGGACACCGCGTCTGGTTCGCTTTAGCCGTGCGTTTGCTATTATGGCTTCTTCATCCTTTGAAAACCCTTTTTCTGGGCCTTTTCCCTCAATATTCCGACAATCCTGCCAGATCCGGACAGCTCATAGCCGGTACTTCGCGGGAACTCCCCTCTCCCTTTTTCATGCGTGTCCAGGTGTCCAGCGGCTTTCCCGGATCGGTTCCGGCCCGAGGTTACGAGACCTTCATTGAGCTAATTCCAGCCTCTCGCCGACGACGCCTTCGTCCCCTTTTCGCCGTAATGAACCGCGTTCTCTGCCCACAGACACGTTCTTGGTTTTGGGTTTACGCGCCCTTGACAACCACCATCGTTCGCGACGTTCCGAGGCGGGTTTCGTTTCGCTCCCTTTCCAGAACAAACCGAATGAGTAAATACCCGCTGCCACAGCTGACTTGCCACGTACGAATTTTCCTTCTTCTATAATTTGTTGTGCCCGACTCTGCTCGTACTGAGAACTTAGAGCCTTCGTTAAGCGGTCTAAGACTTTATTTGATTTTTATGTGCATTGATCCGCATAGGTAAGTGCCGCCTGGATTTTTGATTCCGTGGTTTTGGCCCCGCGTGTTATCCCTGTCAAAATGACATGATTGACTATTCTGCTGGAGTCTCTATACCTCTTACCTTCGACCCCCTTCGACAGTCTTAGTCTTTAGAGCGATGCGGATCTCCTTATACCTTTACGGTCTCATCCTTCCGCTTGACATGCAACAGAGGGTCTTGCAACGTATGGCCCCTTGAGCCAAGTCGAAAAGGATTCGACCCCGTCTTTTTCTACGAGCTTTCTTAGTGCGTCCCTGCTTCTTCGGGAACGAGTGACCGTGTTTCCGAATGATGAGTGCAAGGGCCATCCATAAATTTTTTTTCGGCTAGGAAGCCGAAGCCTCCCTGTGCCAGCGGCATTCAATTATTTTTGGCCCCCATCTTCCTTAGACTTCTTCCTTTTCTCCAGAATGCCCCTCGCTTGGGTCTCATACGACAACGAACCCCCCCCCCCCCCTCCCGATCGCGCATTCTAGGCTCCGACCCCAATGCCCATTTCTTCCCTTCGCGGACTTGCACATGCTTTCGATTCTTCTGGCTAGCCAGCTCCCGGATGCGTCCCAGTTCTTTCGAGTCGTAGGTTTCTTTTAGAATTTTTAAGGCTGGGCGCCAGTGGTTACTCCAGTTCTTCGCCGACTTCCTTCGCCCCTTACGACCCTTTTTATGTGTGGTTACGGTGAAGTATAAAGGTCAATTTCTTTCTTCCGTCTTCCCCGACATTTCTTTTGGCGGCCTTCACTGGCAAGATGGGAGTTGGCAATGACGGAATTCCAAAGACTGGTAGGCAGCTTCTGGATACTACTGCAGGTCGGCATACTTTAGACGGGCCCGTCCAACTGATGAGGACCCAAAATTGCATGTTGGCGTTTTTTTCACTTCTTCGTTAGCCATTTTACTTCGGCACGGTTTTACCGCCCCAACATTAACATAACCCGACTGTGTGGTGAGTCTTTTTCAAAAAAAAGTCTTCCCCATGACCTCCTCCCCTGTGGGCGGGGGGGGTTTCCGGTGAACGACGACGAGTGCCCCTCTGTATTTTTGCGGTTGGGAATGTTGGCGTTGAACCCCACCCGCCGCGGCCCTACTTGTTGGGCCCGATAGTGCATTGCGCGGTTTGGGTATGAGGCCCATCACCATGGTCGGTCGCTGCTTTCGCGTATTCTATAGATTCGATAGAAAGAGCGTAGTCCCCTGTGTGAACCTTCCCTTGTTTTGACCCTGTGGAGTTGAGTGTTCGTCCGTACGCCGCTACGACGTCTCCTGCTTTTTTCCGCAACGATTTTTCCCCCGTACCGTCTGGCTGAATCGTTCCACCTCTCCCTATTTTCAATTTTTCGATTTTGCAATGTCCTTTATAGGCTTCTGATGTCGCCCTTTGCCACTGGCAAAGGGCGGTAGTGATGAGCCTTGCGGTTGCTTCGCCTTACCGTTTTGGAACTGTCACCCACCGATCGTGCAGGCCGGGTGCGATCGGACGTGACCCCCCCTCCCCGGATTTTTTTGCCGGCTCCCAATGCGGGAAGATTTCTCTTACGAGCGGTTCCCTTTTTTCTCATGTTTCTACCCCCCATACCTCCCCCCTTTAGCCCCTTCCTGACCCGTCCCCTCTTTCAGATCAGCAAAGTTGCCTGCGGCATATCCGGTCCCGTCTCCTATGGTTTTTTATTAGGTGCTTTTATTACTTTTTTCCATGTTGACTTCACCCACTTTCTTTCAGTCGCCGGGGATCCCCACCCAACGCGATGCGAACTTTTCTCCCTTCCTTGCCAAACTTTTTGACAAAATTCCCCCCACCCCCCCCCTTGATCATGCTTTTCCTGATTTGAATTTTGCCGGATTAGTTTAGTTTTTCAAGTGTATGAGAACTGGTTGTCCCAAACTGCAGTCAACCCCCATTATCAACCGCCTGCTTCTTGGTTCGTATTATTAGTCTTCATCCGGACGTCCAAAAGGCTGTTTACTTGACGGCTGCGTAGACCTAATCCCCACTCTGGGCTCCTTTCCACCCCTTCTTGGTTTTGTGCCGTGTCCTCGCAGCACGACGTCTTTTCGGGCCGCCGTCGGCCACAGGAAGTCAGCTTCTTTTTTTTTGGATCCCGCTTTCCCTTATTACATTTGCCAATTTTTCCACCGCTTTTTTTTCCTGTTCGGCGCACCTGCACTGTCTCCGTTTCGCCACGACCTCGCGGTTTTGATCATTCATTCGGCGTTTTTGATCCCCCCCCCTGTTCCTCGCCATGGCCAGAGCTTGCATGAGAGACTTTTACCCCCCATTCGGGTGGCCCTATCTTCCCCTGGTCGACTCCGCTCGCGACCCGAACCTGCGGGTCGCACAAACGACATACACTTCGATAAGCTCGCCCCTTACTTGCTCCAAGTTTTTTCCGGGTCCCCGTTGTTCATTCACCCGTCTGATTGTCCAGAACTCCTTTTGACCCCATCTATTAGCCTCCGCCTCCCCCTTGATGCGACGCTAGTTTCGATGATGGTAATTTCTATTCTTCTGCGAGTCCAGCGCTCCCTGCACTCCATTCCGGCTTCGATCGCCATTTGATCTTGATTAGATGAAGGGCGAAATTTCCTGTCCTCCATCTTTTCCTAACTCGTTTGTTTTATCGATCTGATCCCTATTCCCACGGGTCCAGAGCCATCTGTTATCAGCGGGTTTTAGCCGCCTCGGCTATTTCAAGGCGGCCCTAGTCGGAGCATCTCTGGTGCCCTCCCTCGTTGTCTCTGCTCATCACTCTTCTTCTTAGGAGAGTGAGATTTCTTAGGGTCTCCTTTTTTAATAGGTCGGTATGCATGGCAACGCCGATTAGCCACTTTTTCGGCCATCGTCTGCGTAGGATCGTTGTTTTCGTTTCTGACCCCGGAAAATGTATGGTTTTGCTTCTAAGTTTTTTCTTTCGATCGACCTTTATCTGGCCCTGCTGGATGAGTTTTGAAGGCGCATTGGTTAGTGACATTCGAAGTTCCTTTGTCCCCGCTGACGGTCAGGATCCCATCGCGCGCCTTTCTTTTTCCGGCTACCGTGTTGCTCGGTTTTTTTTGACGTCGTCCCCATTTTTTCGTCTTGCCCGCCACCATTTTGCCGCGAGAGATGAGCGCGATTCATTCCTGCCCTGGGGACCCCACGTCGCTAACGTCTTCTTTCCCCCGACGGCACCCCAGCTGGGTTTACCTGGCTTTTGCGCCCATAGTGGGATGCGTGTTCTTCGTCCTTTCTAGCTGTCCTCCGGTCTTTACGACGACCTCGACCCCATGACTCAGTCCTTTTTGATGTTGTGTTCTTAGTTTTCCACCGTGCGCGCAAGACTCTAAACGTTTCCTCCGTGGCCTTGTTTGGATCCATTGTGGTGGTAGTTGTTGTCTTTTTCCCTTATTACGCCCTTTTTTTTTTGGCACCGGCGTATTTTGCTGGGTTTTTGGTGGAAATTTATGAAGGTCTTAAGTTTTTTCATTCTCTCATCGATCCCCTTTCTTTGCCCCCATCGTCCGCCCCTGTCCTCATATCCCCGTCCAGTAACGTCCTTAGGGATTTAAGCGTATGTTAGCAGTTTCTCAGTGCCTCAATTTGGGAGTATTGGGTTTTTAGACCCAGGCTAGGGAACCCGCGAACTACTTTTTCCCATTTTTCTGTCACTCCCCGAGCTGGGCCGATTTTAGCACCCGGTCTGGGGCAGGTTCTTCCAAGGTGCCTTTTGCCGTCCTGCCGAATTTCCGATCGCACGCAGCGCCATTTCTGCAGAAGTTGATTCCGGTAGCAACACCGATCATGCCTTCCCCCCCCCCCCCCCCTCCCTCGGTGTCGCTTCAACGTTCGCCAGCGGGCGCGTTGGTACACGATGCGGCGGCTCCTGCTCGTCGCGCGTTTGCCTTCCCACAACTTTTTACCCGCCCGCAGCACCTTCCTATAATTTCCATCTGATTCCCTTCGGCATTCAATGGCGATCAATCTCGGCCATCTCCATTGATTTTTTCCCGCGACCTGCCCAATGTATCCCTGCACGCCGCGGCCCCCGTAAGAGGTTTCGAGTGGTGTTCCCCCACACTTCCCCCCCTCAGAACAGATCTTCTCGTTTTCGGTCCAGACCGATGCAGCCATGTTCGGCTTTTTTCCCCCTAGACAATTGTTGACAAGCGCTCTCACCTCCACCTTGTTCTTGGCGAGGTTTTTGCTTCCACCGTTTACCGGGCTTTGCGGAATCCGGCGCCGTTTTGCTCCTTTGGTGGTCGTGAAAGCCCTTGACGCCGTTGATGTATCTTCCCCCCCCTTCCCCCCAGCTCGGGAATCCCGCTCCCGGCCCTCTTTTTGGTTTGCGTGTCCTCGGCTGAGTTTTTTGAGCGACGGGCCTGAGTGACAGCGGCGCCCCGAAGTCGTTCCTCATCTCGATCAATTGACCTGTGCCGACGGACGTGCCCGGCACACGCAAGGACTGCTTCTACGCGACTTGAAAGCGCTCGTGAGCGTCGATTCCTTTGGATACTGCTGTTACTGACGTTGTTATCCGCCCCGTCTCTGGCCTGCCGCCGCGCGACTGGCTTTTTCTTGTTCACCTTTTTTATCAGCTCGATCATTTCTGCGTCCCCTGCAAGGGCTTTGGCGGGATTTTTGTTAGCCGCGTTCTTTGCAGTGCTATTTGTTTTTTGCCTCTGTCGTTCTGTCGGACAAAATTCCTGCGTTCTGCGGCACGGGCTGCGTCTTCAGGCGTCTTTGCTCGGCCCCCCACAGCCCGCTTCATTTTCGCCGATTTTTCCCTTCGGCTTTCTCGTGCACAAGTTTTTTTTTTTTGTTTTTTTTGTGGCGGACTTGCGCATCGGAATTGCCCACGGTCAATCTATTCCGGCAGCCGCATGTCTCCCGGCGACGATAGCTGGAGAAAAGACTATCCGCCGTTTGAGGCAATTTTGACACCCCCGGCCGTTTTTTTTCCCCATTTTTTTTCCTGAACTCGGTATATCGATTGGGCGTAATGTATACCCTGTAGCTTCAGAGACGCTCGCCGCCTCCCCCCTGGTGCTAGCATTGCCCGCGTCTCGGCGTCCCCATCAGCATCATTTGTGACCTCCTGGCCTGGGTCCGAAATTGAAACAGTCAATCCTGTGAATTTCCCCAGTTTTTACGAGTGCGGTTGGCACAAGTTTTCAAGCTTCTCCCCGATCGTCACAGACCATCCCAGACAGGAGGACATTTCTTCACACCCGCGCTTCATTTAAGTACGATCTATTCCCTCTTAATTTTCTTGTTTTTATCGGAGATAGTAAAGGCTTTGCGCTTTTTACACGTTTTTTTGATGTGAACACCGGTCACCTGTGTCCTGTGCTGGATGTCGGATTCGAGCGCGTGCTAGACTTACTTGTCCTCCTTCTGTCGCTGCCGCTTTTTGTGGGGGCACCATAGGGCGGGTGAAACCCTACTTTTATTCTGGTCTTATTTGACGCGCATTCATGTGGTCCCTTCTTCGTACCCCAAATCCTCCGTCTTTGCTTTCCGAATCTCCTGTGCTCAATGCATTTATAGATCTTACGGCTGCGGGAAAACCTATTTCGGCCCCTCGCTGTGCAACCCTTGAGCACCGCTCGACCCATTATTGATAGGCTGTGCTCACGCGCTCGTCGCCGTCGACCTTCGTCTGCCGACCGATGCCCCGTGTCCCTTTTTTCCGAAGATTCTTCCCCCTGGGCCGTTCCCCGATTTTTTCCGGTGAATAACGCCCAGCCGAAGACGCCAAGTAGGCGACGCCGTCGACAGACGCCGAATCCAGCGCCGCATTTTCCTCCAGACTCGTCCCCCTCGCTTTTTTCACGTTCGCCCATCCGGCACATAAGATTTACTGATCGCGCCTGCTTACGCCCCCCCTGAAAGAACAGTCGTACGACCCTGCCTCTTCACGCAGCCATGCGTTTCGCGTTATCTGTACCCTAAGCCAGTTCTAGGACGAATTCGGCTCCTTTTTTTCGTCGATCTCGTTCTATGTTCCCTTCCCTGTTGAGAAGGGCGGGCTTTGTATGTCCGTTTAATGGCAAAATGGGTTCCGGTCGACTGTCTTGCTGTGTTCTCTTCGGGTTTGCTCATTTTTGATCGTAGGAGGTGCGACATTTTGGTGCGATGAACCTCGGCCTCCTTGGGCGGGTAACATACGACGGCTTTCCACCGGGTTCCCTCCGGAGTCCGATTGGTAGGCCTACGCTTCGTCCCCGGCCCGTCCGTGTCAAAGGTTTTTCGGACCCCAAGGTATCTGGAGCGGAATTCAGGATCCCCAATGAACGGAGTTCACTTTGTCCTCCACCGCCCCCAAGAACCTTTTATTGATTGCTTGTAGATTGACGTCACCTCCATGTCAGAGTCCATTTGACCGTCTGTCCCTGTGGCGGTACTATTACCTGTCATACTACTACTAGGACTATCTGGTGAGGCGCTTCCCCTGTGGTGGCAATGGGGGAGTAACCACCAACGAGTCTCACTTTCTCTTTCCTTAGGGCCGTTAGTCGACTCTAGATTTTTGCTTTCTGCCCCCCTGAACACACAATCACCATTAGTCTTTTCATGAGAGACTTGAGGTGTATTCCGAGAGCCATCACGATTTATATGGCACGGTTCCTGAAAGGAGGTTACCAGACGCGATTTCGTTTTTTTTCAGTTCACTTAAGAACGTCCCATAGGGACAGTCTTCTTTCGCCTACTCGTGTCCGACACGGCGGTCCGACCCCTCCTTTCGGCAAAGCGACCCGAGGAGATTTTTTTGCATTGTCCAGGGATAGGGAACCGCGTTGATTCGCCTTTTCGCCCTCTTCACTTCGGGGTCGTGCTTTGATTGCCTGTTTTAGCCGGCCCCTTGGAGCAACTGCACCCAAATCCTCAGTTCGGAAGTTTGCCCATCCGGCCTTCCTATCGGCTTTTTGAGGCTCACAAATACACCGAGGCCGCCAGTCTCTCTTTCTTTTCGCGGTTCCACTCCGTGTATCTGGTCTCCCCCCCCCTCCTACCATATTTTGTCACTTTTTCAAAAGCGGCATACGTTCCGATAAGGACAGGGCCGGACGGTAGTTGTCCGGTCTGCCTCGGGTTTTAGGGCTTGGCTTGCCTCTTTCCAGGAAGCCTATGACTTTTTTCACCCCAACCCTCCGCCGGCCGTACGCGTGTGTCCAACCCCCCCAACGCGCTGGTAATCGCTCAGTCGCACTGGAAAAGAAGCTAACCCCTGATCGGCCCGGCGAGAGCCTTCTCCTCCGGATTACGTTTCTTTCCCTGTGCGCCTTTGTGCACCCGACTCTCCGTCCCAAACCATCTACACCGCCTTTGTTGGGTCTCTTCGTCGTCGCCCCCACCCGTTCTCCCCAGGCCCCTCATGCCCCATGTCTGACTTTAGCAGCTATAAGCCGATGTGCTCAGGTCAACACTTGCTTTTGAGTGGGCGTATCTCCTTCGTCGCGCCGCGGATGCCCGTCGTCTATGAACCACCATTACCTCTCCTTTTTAATCTGGTGTTCGTAAACCCGCCGGCCTTGCCTTTGCATTTTTCCCCCTGGTTTCGGGAACATTGATTCGACCTTCTTTTTTGGGGGCGAATCCCGTCGCGGTTTGCAACTTTTTCCCCCTGCTCTTCAAGTCGGCGCGCATGGTCTTTCGAATCCCTGGGGACGTCCGTTTGCTTCACCCCTTTCCTGATACCTCTGTCCGCCCGCTGTTCCGTGTCCCCCTCGCACGACCTTCGCCGACGCCTTCGCGATGTTTCCGACCTTGATCTATTTTGGTTGTCCGCCCTCCCTCCTTTTGGTCCCAGGAACTGCAACCTCGCTTCTCCGAGGTTCTTGGTCGCCGTGTGACCGCGAGATGGGCATTTCATGGGCCACCTGGGATGATTTGTTCCCTGCTCTCCATCTTTTCTTACCGCCTTCGAGCTCAGGATTCGCAAACCCGATGACCCCCCTATCACCCGATGAAGGGCGCCTTTTTAAATCCTTTTCCTCTATTTCTATCCTTTTTTTGTGTTTTTGGTCTGATTCTCCCGGGCCATTGCGTTTCCCCCGAGACGTTCTTTGTTCGGTCGGCCGTCGCTCGCCTCGGCTTGCGGTAAAGGTTTCTTTTCTCGTCTTCAAGAGGTGAACCTCCGCCTTTTTCACATCGTAACTTTCTTTTCTTCGGGATGAGTCAGAGGTCCTTTTTGAAATAGTTGGCACTCCCGAATCTCTCCTTTGTTTCATTTCCTTCGTTTTATTTTTCGGTTTTATTTCGTTGAGACGGAACTTCCTTCGGTATGTTGAGCGACCCCCGTGCCTAGTAGATGAAGGATCCTCCGTATTCTCTGCGTTGGCAGTGTTCCCGTTTCCACAGGCTCACGGTGTTTTCCCCCCTCTAGTAGGCTTGGCGTCTTTTGAAGTAACGGTGGGTTGCCGCATCATTGTTTTTGTGACGAACAACATCTTGGTTTCGCCTGATTTTCCTCTCTTTTCTTTTTTCTCTGCATTTAATGGGACGACTTTCTCCTATAGGACTTGACGCCGGCCCCACTTGGTCCCTGCGTGTTTTTACATTGTATGCTCCGCGTCTCATTAGACCGGCCCCATCGACCTTGGTGTCGGTATTTTTGAATCAATCGAACCCAACCGCGGGTCATGTTTTTCCTTCCTTGCCAAGTTCAAGCACCCCCCGAAAACGCATTTTTTCCGATCCTTTTTTTGACTAAGGTTTGTTCGGCTTTTTCCTGTTTGATCCGAGTTACGTTCTTCGGGTTGCCCTTTCCTCCGGCCTCGGGTTCTGTGAACGTCGAAGGTGACTGATCTAGTCCGCCCTCTCCTCTCGGACTTCCTCACTTCCTTCCCCAGTCCCGTTTCTATGCTCTTTCGCGTTTTATTTATCTACACTGGGTGCTTATTCTTGCCCAACATTCGGCCCTGCGGTCACCCGGAACTCTACGCTTTTCTCCTCATTTGGTTCCACCACGCCCTCTCTTAGTTCCTATTTTTTTTATACGGTCCTGCCGATTATCTGTCGGTTGAAGTCTTCCACTTTCCCGAGTGATTGCCGAGCAAATACAATCGTCAGACGACCAGCGCCTTTTCTGGAGTA
>Ga0179593_1635722_pt1 | contig 11800 bp, 16 predicted proteins | sample CZODoug2_1_08_16_FD_185931 | JGI IMG/M metagenome (GOLD analysis project Ga0179593, IMG submission 185931) | Vadose zone soil fungal communities from Angelo Coast Range Reserve, California, USA - CZODoug2_1_08_16fungal (PacBio error correction) | ecosystem: Environmental > Terrestrial > Soil >... | reverse complement strand
TCTCCATTTTCTCCAGACGATTTAGATTCCCCTTATTGAGGCCGAGCGACCGAGTAAGACGGCTCATTTTCCCCCCTCCTCTCCCCGCATTCCCCCCTATTTCCTTCCCCCTCGATGCGCGTTCCCTTTCCGAGGATTTTTTTTCCCGCGGCGTGCAGATAGATCTGAAACGTTTTGGACCCACCCCCTTTCCCTGCCGCAAGGCGTTCTGAGCCCCCGTCCTTCCTTTCCTCGGAAGCTATGGGCGATGGTCGTCCTCTTTTTCCTCTGTCGTCGTGGCATCCCGATGAAGTTTTTTTTTCCGGCCCGCTTGATCCGGCCAGATGTGGGAGAGGTTCCTTCCCCAGTCTCTTGGACGATACTCCAGGACTTTTCTCACTTTCCTCCTTTCCTTTCCCTCGTTGCCTCTCCAAGTCCTTCCTCTGAGGCGGACGAAGACGCCTTTTTCTCTCTTTAACTCCCGCAATCATTCAGAGACTCCAGCGCAAAAAAGCGCCTAAGCGTTTCTTTCTCCTCCCCCCCCCCCTTTATGTTTTTCCCCTCCCGGATGATTTCCTACTTCGGCTCATCCAGGCGTTCTTTCCCCCGACCAGGCCGGGCGCCGAACTCCAGCCAGGTTTTCCTCCGGATCGCTTTCTTCGAAAGCTTTCGTCCCTTATGAACAGCGAGTAGCACCTTCTTCGAGCGAAGAGGCCGCTCACCTTCTCCCCCCTGTGATGCGTCCCCCTTTTCTACCATCAGACGCGCGAAAAGTTTCGCTAAGACCACCCTATCCGCCCCTTTTTCTCCAGAAACGCTTTTTTTCTGCGCATTCACCTCCTTACGACAGCGACCCGATTGGCTACACATAGTGCCCCTTCGCCGCTAAAATATGGCCGTCTTTCCCTTTGGTTGGGCGTGAAGGACCCTTTTTTTTTCCCTTTTTGTACAGATGGGAGACAATCGGAGTCAGAAGACTTTCTGCTGATTTTCCTCCGTGCCGCCGTGCAAGCACCTAGGCGCTAGACCTCCCTGCGGCTAGAAATGCGTCTCTCCCCTCTCCTGGCCCTGTCCCGATATTCCTTTCCGCCTTCAGAAGCAATGGCCCAGCGTCTCTGGTACCGTCGTCCCACGTTGAACACAGCCGGTCTCCCCCTACCCTTTTCCTCCCTTTCCCATGGTGGGTTGTTTCCCTTCCCCTTTCCAAGAGGACGGCGCAGAGGATAGTTTGTAGGTAATTTCCCTTTACTCGTTTGTCATTCTCGCCAAACCCCTACCCCCTTTTTCTTTTTCCATTCCGGCCGCTTTATCGAAGGTGCAGCAATTTTGCATGCTTGGGGCACTTCCCGCCACCTTCTCTCTTTCCCTCCCCTAAGTGACATGCGGCCTTCCCTCCCTTCTTTTTCCTCGCCGCCATCCATGGCTTTCCCTTTTGTGGTGCAGGTGTTGCAAAACAGCCCACATCGGTCCGGCGGCTTGGTTCTCTATGCACCAGACGGTGCTTCGCTCTTCCCCTCCTGGCATTCTTCCCAGGTGCGGGCCTCTTCTGAAAGCAGCAGAAAAACCTTTTTCCCCCTTTTTTTTTCCTTGGTCACGAAGAGATGATGCCGGAGTAGGGCGTCCGCTTCACGAAAGCGAGGCTTTTTCCCCGTTTTCTTTTTGCAGCCAGTGTGTTTTTTCTGCCCCTCCCTGACTCTTCTCTCTTTTCCTATCCTAAGTTGGGGTTGTTTTTTTTCTCTCTTTTTTTTTTTTTTCCCGACCTGGAACAGGCAGTCTCTTCACCTTTGCCCTACACCCTCTTGTCGTGCCGCGTTCCTCCTCTCCTTTTTTTGCCTTCGTGACAATGGCAACAGGAACGCCTTTTCCCCCCTTTTCTTTTCTCGCGCGGACTACGGCCGACATGGGACTCTTTTTTCCCTCAAAACCGTCTGGTGCATCGCGAACACCTTGCCGGCCGATCACTGGTGTGGCTGTTCTGTTGCCGCCCCCAATCCGGCGAACCCTTTGTTTTTTCGTCCCTCCTTTCTTCCTTTTCCCTTGTGCGCGCTTGCCTCTTCTTTCTTTCGTCCTCCCTGCGCTGCATTGGAGGCACTTGAAAAAAGGTCCCTTCCCTTCGATCACCGGCGGGACTTAAGAAAACTGCCTCCTGGTGTTGTCTGCGATTGCCCTCGAGGACGGAACTTCCCCCCCCCTGCGCCGACTAAGAGTAGCTTTTTCCCTCCACAACCATGGAAGTCGAAAAATGTCGTTTTTTTTTTTTTTTCCAACGGGGACGACAGGTAAAGACAGAGAGGGAAAGTTATAGGCGGAGACCCCTCTTACAGGCCTATAGGGTTACCCTTTTCCCTTCCCAGCGCGCCGGCATTAGAAGAATTTTCTGTCTCTCACGGGCGTGCCGTCTTAAGATCAGTTTCCCCTTCTTTTTTCTACCCCTTTGGCATGCTGGCCAAGGAAAAACTTGAGAAGGTTGTCCACCGCCGCTGAGCCCTATTTTCTCTCCTCCCCATTTGGCGCAAGCGTTTTTCCTCTTCTCCGACCAGGATTCGTGACTCCTCCTTCCTTTTCTAGCCGAAGGCGGGCCGAGGTCGTATTCCTTTTCGCGCGGGCGATTGTCGATTCCTGGACGCCCATCAAGCGGAGGCTTTCCTCTTCCTTTTCTCGTCGCGAGAAGATTTTTCCCCCTTGACGCGCTGTTCATAGGATGCTTCAAAGCTACGTGCCCCCCGCGATTCCTCTCCCATCTGCAGAGGTAGTTCTCTTTTTTTTTTTTTTTTTCTTCGATCCGGGAGACTTCTTCCTCCAGATCACTCGTTTTTCCCTGAGGAGCAATGCCCTAGCTTCATCCTTCGTAAAACGCTGTCTTTTTTTTCTCGAAGGATGGCGGTTCCTGTTTCTTTCCTTCGAGAAGGCGGCCAGCCTCCCCGTATGAGGTGCCTGGGAGAGGCAACCCTGCGCTTGCTTTTTATTTCCCTTTGACGTCCTGGAGGAGATTCCCCGCTAGGTTTTTCTCCTTCCCCACCTGGTGCGGGATCAAGAGGTTTTTTTTCCGTCGACATGCGGATGACCCCTCTACATATCCTTCGGGCTTCCCCTTTTCCCCCCCCCTCGCCCATTAGATTCCTTGTTTCTCTTTCTTCTACTGCATTGGGCGACAGAAAGTTCCCCCCTTACGGAGGGTAAGAAGCCGTTACGGTCCTGGCACGCTGGCCTATAAGTCTCCCTTCTTTCGAAATCCCTCCTCCCCGATATTCCCTTCGGATAGGTATGTTTTTTTGTTCGGCTAGCGATTAGGAACCAATGAATGTTCATCCCCCCCCTGTCTGTTTGGCCCTTACATTATCCTTTCCCCTTCCTCTCCGTTGTGTTGTTGGTCTCTTCTATCGCCTTCTTTTTGGCGAAAGACCTCTCACCTTCCGCGAAGAGAGAGCAGCACCCATGCTGGGCGTCCTTTTTTTTTCCCCCCCCTTCTCCGAGGCACTATTCCTTCCCCTCATGCTGCGGATTTAGAATTGTGTCGTTCCCTTCTCGCGAACGCGTAGTTACAAATCCTTGAAAGATGCAAGGCTTATCGGCCCACTGCAGGGCTGTTTGGCCTCTTCCCTCCGCTATGGGCGATTTTTTTGATAATCAGCGGATAGGTTTTCCCCCCTTTTTGCAGGTCGAAAGGCGTGTAAGGCGCTTGATCCGCCTTTTGATCTTTCCTCTTCTTCGAGGAAGATCATAAAGACTTTTTCTTTCCTCTTCTCGCGTTGCCTCTACAAGGCCTCATGACATGATGGCATTCCGGCGAAGGCCGCCGTCTCTGAAGGTCTTTCCCCTCCCCGAACTCCCCCCCCCTTCGCAAAAGAAAACCTTTTTTCTCTTCTTGCGGGGACGGGGTCGCTATGGCATTGCTTCCTAAGTTGAATTTCCCGGATTTCTCTCTCCAGGCGGTCTCCCCTTTCCCTGGCCTCCCTTGGGCGATCAGAAAGAAACTCTTCTCCTTCTTCGACGTGCGTAGGAACCTGAGACTCCCCAGCCTATGAAAAGCGCGTCGTGTGCCCCCCTCCCCCCCCCCTTTCGTCGATCCTAGAAGGAAGCCTACCCTCCTCCCGGTGATGGTCCTATGTCTTCCTTCCCATCCCCTAAACGCTCCCTCCTCCGGCAACGTACCTAGATGAATTTTTTTTTTTCTTTTCCCAGCTGCAGCATAACACTGACTCCTTGGTAAGGAGTGTGACGACCTCTTTTTCTGCAGACACTCGTGCCAGGATCCTTCCCTACCATTCGATTTTTCCTTCTTTCGACCGGAAGCCCAGGTTGAATGGGACAGAATGGAGAACCTCCTGCTTATCCTCCCGGGCCATGAGATTGGATCTTTTCCTTTCGCATAGTAGATGAGCTCCCCCCCCTTTTCCCCGAAATGGAGGATCTCTCTCCCTGTCCGAGAGGCCAGGTATAGTCGAAGTAAGCATTTGTGCCTGCAGGGATCTTGACCGTCGTAAAGTTTGGAACCCTCCTTTTTCCCAGCCGACCGTTCGCCTTCCTGTTGTTTTGTTCCCTTTCCTCGGACGCGGAGAGGAGCCCTTTTTTTTCCTTTTATTTCCGTCCTCGCGTCATAGCTGCCCAAACCAGCCATTTCTCCGCTTTCAGGAGCTCCTTTTCTCTAATTTTTTCTTCCCCCTTTTTCCTCTTGCAAGGGCCGCCAATGAAGAGGTTACCTTCCTTAAGCGCGCCCCAGGTAGACCCCGACATCCTGGTCCGACACCGTTCGCCGTCGATTTGGAAGGAAAACAGAAACCATCGGTCTCGGGCTTCATTTTTTTTTCACCAAGACGGTGCTTTCGAGCGGGCCGTGCCGCTTTTCCTTTGTCTCTCCCCGATGCTTCAGCCAGTGACCCCTTCCCCGTTGCAATTGGTCACAGAAGAGATGCCCCGGAGTTTTCCAGTGTTTTCACAGACCAGGCTCGGTGTTCCCCCCCCCTTTTTGACTTGAGTTGCTGAATTTTTCCCCACTTTTTTCTTCGATTTCTCTCTCTTTCCTCACTACCTTTTTTTTTTTTCTATCTCCTCTTTTTCCCCTGGACCCTGCAGAAAAGTAGTAACCCGTGGTACATACACCGCGCGTGCGCGGGCCGACGACTCCCGGACATCAAGCTTTTTCAATTGTTCCCCCGTTTCCCTCTTGTTTTCTGCTGCGTAGGCGTTCCCCCCTTTTTTTCTCCTTCCCGGCTTCCGGGCCCGCTAGAAAGCAACCTTTTTTCTTCTTTTTCTTCATCCGATGTTGCTGTTTGACTGCACACCCTTACTCCCGCCCCTTTTCCGCCCCCAGGATGGCGGCGAGACCTGGTCCTCCTGCTTGGTCCGGGCCCTTCTCCTTGCGCGCGCTGCATGGCTTCTTCCCCCCCTTCTGCGCAAGGCGCAAATTAGATTTTCCTTCCCTTTCCGCAAATGGGCTGGTTGGCGCGATGACAGAGAGGACCGGAAATGACATCCCCACTCCTCTGTTTTCCCTTGTCGCCTGATGGTGACGTCTTTTTCCCCCCCCACATGGACCGTCGAACTGTAGGCGTGTCCTTCCTTCCGTTTTTTTTTTTTTTTTTTTTTTTTTTTTTTTCCCCTGACGACGGTCCAAGACCGAGAGGGCAAGGTTCTGAGTCCTTTACGAATCCGGCCTATAGGGACATTTCTTTCCCTCGCCGGCATTTCGCAGAATGTTTTTTCTTCCTCTGGTGAAAGGAGGCGCTTCACCCGTTTCCGTCGGCGACAGGCCGCGTCTTCTCTGTTCCAAGGCAAACCCTTTTCTCTTTCCCCGCGCGCGCGATGGTACCTCATCTCTTTCTTGCCAAGCGGGCGCTGTAGTAACGCCCTCAAGTTTTGATTCCGTGTGAATGAGCAAGGACTCTCCTCCCCCCTTCGCATCGAGGGTCTTTTTTCTTTTCTCCCTCGGGCGATGTCGATGCGATAGGAACTCCTCCCCCCTTTCTTTTGGCATAGAGAGCGAGACCGATGGAGAACAGATTCAAGGCTTTCCTCTTCCTGACTCGAAGGCTTCTACTCCCCTCCTCCTCCCCCCCTCTTCCCTCTTGGAGTTCGCATTCTTCCTCTTGTCGTCGATCCGGGAGGACTTTTTTTCTTTCCACTATGGAAACAATAATCTTGAGGACCCGAACATCGCGCGTCGCCCTTACGATCTTAACCTCGCGGTCTCGTAAGAAGATTGCCCCCCTGTGTTTAGGTGCATGTTGGAACCCCTTTCTTCTTCCCTCATTCGCCGCATCCCTCCTTTTCTCTTTTCAAACGCGATGAGAATCTGAAAGTAAAATTCCGTCTGGGAGGATCTTCCGCCTTTACCGCGGAGCAGAATCCGCTCCACATAGGCTTTCTGGCCGGACACGCAGGGTCGACCTGAACTTTCCTCCCCCCCTTCACTATCAGGCGGATTATAGAGGAGACGCCCTTCCCAGTGCACAGACTGAAGTGGGAGAAGAACTTGCGGTCCGGTCAAGGAGTTTTACCGAAGCGTTCGCTTATGTCCCCTTTCCTCTCTCTCAATCGTCGAACTCCCTCTCCTCGATATTAAGATAGTTTTTCCCTTTTTTCTTCCTGTTTCCCGTCGCAAGCATGTTCGGCTCGAGATTAGGACGCTGTCAATCCCTATCTTCTGTAGACAAGCTACATTGTGTAGTCCTTCTCCCTCCCCCCTCACCTCCGTTGTGTTGTTGATTTTTAATCTTTTCTTCCATGTAGCAGGGCTCAAAGCCTGCTCTCTCCCCCATGAGGCGAACGCTTTGAGAGCCACTGCTGGCTCCGTTGAAACGAAATCTCGGGAGTTAAGCTTCCCGATTTGATGCGTGGATTCTTTCCGCGATGGAGCGGATCGTCCCTTTTTCCTTTTTCCTGCGCGTACCCCTCCTTGAAAGACGCCAAGGAGTTGACAACTGGCCTTTTTTTGGCCCTTAACAGCGTACTCTTTTCCCTATTTCGTCGCAGGGACCTTCCTTCCTTTTTTCTTTTTTTTTCATCCCGGGCTGGTCGAACCTGAGTGTCTTTTTTTTTTGTGGGATCTGGAGGACGATCCCGAGTAGGCGGTTGATTATTCCGGTTTTTCAGACTGATGCCCGATGGCGCATCCTCCCTTCCCTCATCCTGAGGTTCTTCTTGCGAAGCCGCCGTATAGGACCCTTTTTTCAGCACCGAACTAACCGAAAGCCTTAGAGACGTTAACGCCACCCCTCTCGTTTAAGAGCGTATGCTCCTTCTTTTCCTTTTCCTCAGGATTCTTCTCCTCCTTCGCGATCACAGGACTTTTTTTCCCCTTTTTTCCCGACCAGGCAGGGCAGATCACTCACCCTTCCCGCCGCTGAAGATTCTTCTTTCCTCTTTTTCTCGGAAGCTTTTTTTCTTCCTTTTGAACAGCGAGTCTTCCTCCCATCGTTCGCGCGCGAGATTTTTCCAACCATCCTCCCCCTCCCCGGTGATGCGTAAGAGTCTCATCGTACCTCTCCCTCCGCGAAACCTTTTTCCTCGAAGACCTCACGATGCCGCCTCTTCTGTTAAGATCGCATTCAAAGAAGAATTTACGTTTTGTCCGAAAGCCTCCCCCCTGAGTGGAGACCAATCGTTTCTTTCTCCTCCCCCTGTGAAAATAGCTTTTCGCGGTTGGTGAAGAAAGTAAGACCCTTTTCCTTGGTACCCCTTCTTGACGAACATGTCGGCGTCGCAGAGGGTACCTATTCCCTTCTCGGCCTTGTCAGACATAGAGATGATTCCTCCTTGCCTGAAATGCAGTGAGAGAGCTCTTGGACACTTTCCTAGTCGGTCATAGCCTCCCCCCCCCCTCCGTTTTTTCTTCTTTCCCCCGCTCCGTTGGACCCTTCGTCACCGCGTCCCTCCCCGCGGACATTTTCGACTTCAATGGGGGTGTGGGGATCAGGAACCCCTGGGGCCGAGGGACGGCGCAGTTGAGGATAGTTTTTTTTTTCCCGTCCCAGACGGCGTCATCAGCGACAAAAAGCCAATGTGCGCAAGCTTATGACTGCCTCTGATCTGAATTGTGACCGGCCTTTCGCATGGCTTTTTCTTTCCCCTTTTTCAGCGCGCGCATAGACAGCCGTGCACATTCTTTCCTTTTTCCAGGTCTGCCGCATAATGAGCCTGCGAAAACAGTTTCGCAGAGATTTGTTTCAGGAAAAACGAATCGGATCGCTGGCATAATATTTTTCCCTCTGAACAGCCGGGGGTTGCCCTTTTTCTCTTTAGAGGGAAGGAAGTCTCCCCCCCCAGTTCTCCGTAGTAGAGAGAGCGTCCCCCCGAAGCCTCCCACAACCCCCGTCGTTTCCCCGTCGGTTTCCCTTTCCTAAGATGAGCTGATTTCTCTCCTTCCCTTTCCAACAGCGCGGGATGTAGGGACCCTTTTTCTTTCCCTTTTTTCTTGGGTCCGGTTTCCGCCATAGTAATCACGTCAGATCTAGATTTTCTCATCGTGTTTTGAGGAGAGACGAGGACGATGGCGTAACTTTCCCTTTCCCCCTTTTTTCCCGTCCCGTGGCCCTACACCGCTTGTTCGGTGTTTTTTTTCCCTCCGGCATCATCTTAGTGAAAACTTTCCACCCCCCTTTCCTACGGGTTTCTGCTGCGCTTCGCGAAGAATTAAGGAAGAACCTGGGAAGATTGCCAGTTCCAGGCCCTCCTTCCCTCCTCACCTTATTGGCCTCGCGACCCCTGTTTTCCCTCCCTTTTTCTCCCCCCCCAATCTCGGCCAGCCCCTTTTTTTCTTCCCCTCCCCTTTTCCCCCTTCGAGAACTTGGCGCGCCTTGAAGAATGCTTCTACCCTTCATTTCGTGCCCTTGCCAAAAGGGAAGTCTGAAACTTCCTGGCACATTCGATAACCGTTGCAGGTCTTCCTGCCTGTCGGCCCTTTTCCTTTGTTCCCCCGCGAGTGGGACCTGAAAATGATCCCCCTCAGCGTCGTCCTGATGGTTCGAGCCCAAAAAACACCCGGGAATGGACCCTCTGTTGTTTATGCGGCGGGTTACCGTTTGACCCCCTCTCTCCCCGCGCGGGGACAGTCTGTTTTCTTATACCGGCCTGTCGGGAAAGTTCCCCCCTTTGCTCTTTTCTCCGCAGGGGAGGGAGATCTCATAGAATATGTTCTCGGCGGCGGTCCCCCCCTTCTCTCGGCAGAAGCCCTACTCTCCCCTTTTTCCCCCTTGCTGCCGGTAGTAACCCCCTCTTTCCTCTTTTCGGTCAGCGCGCTCGGCAAAACGTATTTTTTCCTTTTTTCCCTTCCTCCGTACCAGGATTAGTGAATGCCGCAGATGACCCCTTGTTTTTTACTTGATCCTTCCCCCGGAATCGAGGGTCTTTCTTTCACGTTTCTCTCCCGGGCGATGAGATTGCGCCTTCTTTCCCCCCGGAGGAGGTGCGCGGCACTAGAGCGCGCCTTCTTTTTCCCTCTCCGGCTGTTCATCGGGATGCATCGCAGATTCGCCCCCGTTCGACCCTTTGACGATCATGAGCTGTGAGTTCGACCCCTTTCCCTTTGTGTGTTAGTCATTCCTTCGCCTCCTTTTTTTGAAAGATCACTCGGAATAATACTGCTTTAATGGTACCCAGCGCGTCCGCAGACCGCGTAAACTCTGGTCTGTTTGCGTTTCCTCTTATTTCTTTGAGTCGGTGCTTGTGGCTTCTCTTTCCCGCATACTCATGTATGAGGAATGAGGAGAGGAACAACCTCCCTCTTCGTCTCACACTTCTGACCGTCATGGAGGATCCAAGAATAAGAGTCAGATCCCTCCCCCCCATCGGGTACTGCTTAAAGAGGCCTGTACACTCCTTTTTTTCCCCTTTGAGCACCCCCTGCCCCAGACCTATAAGTCGGGGCCCTTCCATCGACCATAGAGTCAAGGTTACCATCTTCCCCTTTTCCGTGGAGCAGAAAAGAATTGAAGAGGTCCCCTCGTTACGACAGAGTTACGGCGGTAATCTCTTTTTTCCCCAAGCCTTCCTCCCTCCCCCCCCCTTAATACCGCCAGCAAATAGATATAAGATAGTTTCCTCCCTTCCCCGTAGCAAGCATTTAGGATCGCAGATTAGGCCTCGTACACTCGATCGTTGCTCACGCTAAATGGAGCACTTCTCTCTCCTTTTTTTTTTTGATATAGATGCTCCCTTCTTTCCTCCCGATCGATTTAAAAGACTCGGGTGGGGTGTTTTTTGTGGGCCAAGACTCCTTTTTTCTTCCCCCTTTTTTCCCCATGATGGCATCTGTTTCTTTCCATCTTTCCTCAGGCAACAGAGCTAATATAGATGATGCTTTTATCGTCTTAGCTGATCGGCAAGTTTTCTATCTTTTTTCCCCCCCCCCCTCCCTTGAACGCTGCAAGTCTTTCCTTTTCCCCCCCCCCCCCTCTGGAACAGGAAGCTAGTTCTTTTTTTCCAATCGCCGGATAGAGTAGGGAGGTAATCACGGCAGGTTTTCTGTGTCGCGGCCGCTTTTTTTGATTCCTGCCGATGTTTTGATTTCCCTCTCTTTTTCTTCCTTAAGATCCTCCAGGGACGGTTTACCTTTTCTGCCTCCTTCGCGGGTTGCCTCTCAAGGAATAATCTTCCTTTTTTTCTTCGAAGCCGAGTCTCCTTTCGGATTGCCAAAGCAAAGAACTCACCGCCCCCACATTAGAGCAAGTCCCCCTGCCCCCCCCCCTTTTTTCAGAAGTCTGAGAAGAGCCTCTTTTCTTTTTCTTTTTTAAGAGGGAGTAGTCCAGCCCATGCGGTAGTTTTATCCTTTTTTTTTTTTTTTTTTTTTAGTCCCCCTTTCATACTCAAGAAAACTGGCTGCATGTCTTCGGGACGACCTTTTGCGTCGGAAGCTTTCCTTTTTCCCGCAGTAGCCCCCTTTTTTCCCCCCTTTCCTGCGGCGCGAGGTGAAGAGAAAATCCCCTACGGGATGCGTCTCAGAGCTCGAAAGCGGCCCGCGCTCCCCCTTCTCTTACTCCCGACCCCCTTCCCTCTCCTCCCTTTTCCAACGAGGTAAGCATGTTCTTCCCTTCATACTGGGGTAAGGCGTTGAAGAAAGAGCCCCAGAACATTTTTCTCCCATCTTTGACGGAGAGACGGCTGACCCTTTCTCTCAGGGGTGAAAAGGCCTCCAGTTACTTTGAAAGAATGTCCGGAACGGCTGTGTCTCGTTTCCCTCTATGAAGAAGGCCTCCTTCCCCTCCCCCCCTTAGATCGACCTCAATTCTTGCGCGCGAGAGAATTTTTACAATGAGACCCTGTACCGTATTCCCCGGATCGTCTCCTCAGCAGGCACTTTCCCGTTTTTTTTCCTCTCACCGTGAACCCGCAGGCCGTCCTTTTTCTCCTTCATGGTGGGTTGTTGATCTGGAACAATCAGAAGATTTTTGACTGTGCGCAGAGGATAGTTGTGTCGTCATTTACGTCCCGGGCTGTCCCTCCCTCCCCCACTTTGCGGCCTGCTTTCAGGACCTGTGATCTGAATGTGACGAATTTTTCTTGGGGCAAGGGCAGGCCAATGCAGCGCGCCGACCTCACGGACTCACCTTCCCGCGCGCCCAGGTCTTCTCCTGGCTGCCTTTGCCCTGAGTATTGGTGAAGGAAAAACCCCTCCCCCTTTTTTGGTCTTTGTCATTGGTCGAGATTTCCCCTCCCCTCTCGGGCCCGGAAAGCAGGGCAATATTACCCGTTAGGCACTTAGTCTCCTGCGAGCTTCCAGCAGAAAAAGTCGGTCCCGGCTTTCGTTCACGAAGTTATGCCGGATTTTCTTTCTTTTCCCTCTTGGCCCCCGTGGTGCGTAAAGTTGAGGAAAGGGTCCCTTTTT
>Ga0179593_1542642_pt1 | contig 11800 bp, 10 predicted proteins | sample CZODoug2_1_08_16_FD_185931 | JGI IMG/M metagenome (GOLD analysis project Ga0179593, IMG submission 185931) | Vadose zone soil fungal communities from Angelo Coast Range Reserve, California, USA - CZODoug2_1_08_16fungal (PacBio error correction) | ecosystem: Environmental > Terrestrial > Soil >... | reverse complement strand
TGCCGGCAACCCCGTCGCCCTTTCCCCCCGCGTAGAACCCTATTCGGTACTTCGATTTCCTCTCCCGTCGTTCTTTCTGTCCCTTTCCGACGATTGTTTCTCCAAAGGTTGAAGGGAACCTCGATCGGGCGGGACGTGCGCACGTGATCTTTGGTGCTGGCTGCTCATTTTTTTTTGTCTCCTAGTGGCTGCTCCCCCCCCTTTTTTTAAACTGTTGGAGTTCACGCCCGTGGCCCCAGAATACGCGGAGTATATGCGATGTCTCGTCCCCCCAGAACATTTCAAGCCGGTGGTCGTCTTGGTTCTCGGGGTTTTGCTCCTGTATAAGCAATTGACCAAAGCGTGGGGCTCGGGAGCGCAGTTAAGGTTTACGTGTATCGACAAGATGTTGCTTACGATGGTCCTTCCTCGATTTGTTCCGAGCCCCGGCTCTTCATATCGCCTTCGTCTTATTTCGCATTCCCCTTGATCGATTATTAAGATCGAATCCTGGCAAATCTCTGCCCGGACCTCTGTTTGCTGTTTTGCTTAATTAACGGTTTGACCTATTCTTTATCTCCAGCCACTCCTGCCGACTCTCGGGAAGGCCCTCCAGGTCCTGGGTGACTTCTCTTGACGGCGTCGTCCCCTTGCCATTTTTTTTCCCACGAGTCTCCTTTAAGTGTTGGCCCCTCTTCAAAACACCCCGCTCGCCCAAGGGTAATCTGACCCCACCTCGAAATTGACGTTAATGGGCGTCTTTTCCCCCCGGCGGTCCCCGGGTCAGCGACGCTTGCGACTCACTATGTCTCCCGCCTTACGTTTCTCCCCCCAAACTTTTAGGAGGGCGTTGCCCCCGGAGTTTTACGCCGGCGTTACTGAAAGCTGTTCAATCGCAACCCGCCTCTTTTCTTCCCCCCTTCCTCGCCCCGTGACAGATAGGGAGCAAATTAGATCCTTCGCGAGCTCAGCTTTGACCTGATACAGTCGCCGTGTGGACGGCCGTTGCATCTCATGTCGCCCTCCGGTCTCGCCGGTGCCCCCGAGCTTTCCCCCTCAGAAGAGGTCCCGCGCGCTCCCTTGGGGAAGTTCTCACCGCCCCCTCTTTTTCGACCGCGCCTGTGCTTCGTATTCGGTTTAAATGGGCTTCTCCTGCTTGCGTCGGAGAGCAATCTTCCTTTTTCCCCCACCCCAACAGGCTTTATTTTTCTGAAGGGCCATGCTTTTCAAGTCTCATGGGATGCTGTGAGGATCTTATCCTCCCCTTTCTATCGGAGAGCGGCACCTTGCCTTCCCGCACGCGTCGACCGTCGGCCGTGGCCCAGTCTCCCTGTTTCCTCTCTTTTCTGACCGGATGTGCTCAGTGCCCCCTCTATTCAGCACTCGCCCCTGAGAGTAGGGGCGGATCGGCTAGCTTATCTTTTTTTTCGTGGAAATGACCCATTATCCGTGTGTGTGGCATCCCTTTTTTTTTGAGATCCAGATTGCGACGAACCCGTCATCTGGGAACTGCGTATTGATCGGTTATTTTTTCGTTCTTCGAGGCCCAACCCGTGGCTACTGAACTTCCTTCAAGAACGTCCCTTGACCGATACTTCGTTGTGGTTCCTCCCCCGACCTGCGTCGCTTGCCCCTTTTACGGACTCAATTTTTGCCCTCCTTATTGCCCCCAGCGACAGTCCCAGTAGTGACAGGGGGCTTCCTGCGCTGAGAGCTGAAACACTTGCGATTTCCCTTTTTTTTCTCGCCACTAAAACAAGAAGGACCCCGGGGATAGAATCATACCACTCCCCCAATGGAAAAAGGGAGTGCACTACCCAGAAATAACCAGTTTATATGGCTGCTCCGGCCCTCTCCCACTCCTCTTCTCCCCTCAGGTGTTAGGTTGAAGCGCCACCGGTATCAACTTTCCCGCTCCACCTCCCTAATCATTACCCCCTTGCCTCCATTCTCCCTACCCGCGATTTCTCTCTCTCTCCCTCCTCACCCCCCCCCCCCTACCCTTCCCCACCTCCTCCCCCTTTCTCCTTCATGACCCATAAAATTTGTTTATTTTCTCATTATCCCCCCATCTTTAGTCCATTTCTCCCTCTAAGGACGTTCCAGATTAAGCGTAATCGTCGATGGTTGTCTGACGTGGGCCGTATTAATTCAAGGCCCTTCAATATCTGACTTTTTTATCTCTTCACCGGTAAGAGTTTAGGGACACATCGGAAAATGCACCCACTCGCCTAGTAGAACACCCAAAACGTAAAGAAGCCTCACTCAGTTTTTCCTTTGATAGGGTGAGAAAAGCAGGGGGGATCTCCCCCACTCTCTGCTTCGTCCATCCCCTCTCCTTCCCCTCACTAACTCATCCGTCGCACTCTACCCCTCTCCATCCTTTCCCCCTCCTCCCTTCCCTCACTACCCGTCACTCCCACGTCCACTCCTTCACCCTATCCGCGCCCCACCCCCACCCCTTTTTCCCCTTTACACCTTTTCCCACTTTTTTACTCCTCGTTCCCCTTTTTTTCCTTTTCACAGCCCGTTTTTCTTGATCCTACTGAGGGTGGGCGGGTTTTCTCGGACCCCAGCTGCTTCATCCTTTCAGGATGAGGGTGAGAACTCATTTTGTGGTCTCGTTTCCAAAGTTGGATTTTTATCCTTTTTTTTTTTTAGAGCCCCCCCCCTACTTTGGCAACAACTGTGTTTTGGTGATGCCCGCAAATCCTGATCGTGTTTTCCCTGAATCTCTCCCCAAGATTATTACTGAAGAGGCTAGCGTTGTCCGTTTAAGACCCGACACCCCAATCTCTGCTCCATGGTTAAAATTCCGCTGCCCCAATTCCGCCAACACCCGGTGTGTTCCGCGCATTTTTTTTGCTCTTGTTGTTTTGCCCGGATTGCCCGTTTTTTCGCCCTTGCGTTTGTCGCGGGCATCGCGTTTTTTTCCCCCTCGGCCTCTTTTTCTTAGTGTTGAAGGAAAGACCCCCAGACGTGCACTTCACATCCTCTACCTTCGAGTCCTTCTTTTAATCGACCGGAACGGCTAAGGACTGTAAAGCAGATTAATCCCAGGTGCGGCTCATTCTTGATACCTAAAAACTGTCAGAATGTTCAGATAGAAGCCCCATTCACTTCGTAGATGTTAGGGTCGCTTCGGGCCACATTGTCCACCTTTTTCTCCCTCGTGGTTTCCCCGCATGAGGACCCCCGTGCACAACGAACTGTTTCACTCAACTTCATGCTTTTCTTCTATTGCTGGGTAAGCTCGGGAAGTCTCTCAGAATCTGCTTCTCCCTGTAAATTTGTCCCGCCCTCTCACGTCCCTCGGACTGTACGGGTACCTTGGTTCAGATGCCTTGAAAATCTTACGGATTTGCGGATTCTTCCCTTTTGGTGGCCCCCCCCTTTTATTGCTTCCCCCCCACCACCTTGATCTTCCTCTGGCGGTATTTTAGGCACCGAGCCCCCTCACCCCGTTCACCTACCCTTTAGATCCCTGAATTAATTGACCCGACGTTTTATCATTTGTGATGCCATTCAGTTGTCCAAAGATTTTTTCGCCTGGACCGAGAGCCCGCCCGTTTCTTCTTTTCTTGCCTTCATGATGTCCAGCACTCCCAAAGTCCTGTCTTTCTTCGACACCCCCAAAGTCCTTTTTTGTACGATCTCCGCAGCGCCCCCCATCCAGTTTTTTATCTCCCATTAATACGCCCGCCCCCCCCCCTCGCGCAAAACTTTTTTGCACTGTTCGCCATGCCGCGTTTTCGCCGACGTCCCCTTTTGTAGAACGCGCCTTGTGGACTCTGCGTGTACTTAGTCCCCTAGCGATGGGTCCGGTCTCAAGCCCTTTTTCAAAGATGGGCACGCAGACCATCAGTCCACGATGTCTGTTCGTCACCCCCAGTATGTTGGATGCCGGCGGGAGGAGACCGCTGTTCCTCGGTGAGTGCAGTTGATTTCGAGATTTTTTAGTAGATACATTCGCTTGCGTTTTTTTTTTTTGCTTTCCCCCGACTTTTTCCCCCTCCCTATTTTTTTTTTTACCCTATCATGAATCCCCCTACAACGCGGAGTTCAAACTCGTTGCTGTAGTGCCAGATCAGGAATCCTCTACGCCGCTTCGTATTTCGCAATTTTTGTCCCTTTACTTTTCCCCTGCCCCCTTTTACGGAAATGTCTTCTTTCAGTAACCGAGTTCCTCTCGCCGGTTGTGAGGCAACACGGCCGGCGTCTTTTTGACCTAACCTTTCCTTTTGGCCAACCTGCACCGGAATGGTACGCCGCAGTTCTTCTACGGCCCTTTTTCCCTTATCCGGCATAGCCGAGATGGCATGCGGTGCCTGCCTTCCGTCCCCTACAATAATGCCAGTTCACCTGTTCCCACCCCCCTGTTACTTTACAGAAACGCCCGCAAAGAATAAAGTTCGTCGTGTATTTTTTTTTCCTTTCCCTTGCATTCTGCCAGGACATCTCAGTTTCGGTGAATTCTCTCCGGTAATGACGTTGCTCACGCGATATTCCTTCCCCCGTTCGACCTTTCCAACCGATAGAAATTCCTGCCAGAGTCGACTTGCCCGTACATTTTCCTCCGCCCCTGTTTTTGTGTTGTTTATTTTGAACCCTTTGGCCTTGAGGGTCGATGGTTCCCTCCCCCCTGATTTGGCCCTCCTCCCCCCGGCTTGACCCTTCGTGACCCAATCTCGGCGCCCTCTTATGTTCGCTTCCGGGCGGGAACCTTCACTCGGGCCCCCCCTTTCCACCAAGCCCTTTCAACGTGTGAAAGAATAGTTTCAATCCACCCCACCTGCCGTCAAGCCAGTCCAAACTTAAGGCAGACCTTTCGGTCGCAGTCCGTTTTTCACTCTTCTTTCGGGCTTTCCCCCTTTTCCAACCGACTTTGCGTCATTGCTCTCCTACCTTGCGGCTACAAACTTTTGTCGCGCTTTAACCTGCACGGCCGGAATTCGTGCTTATACCGTCCCCCCTTTATGCTTGAGGAAGCGCATATCTATCTCTTTCCTAATACTTTTGTTTTTTTTCCTTCACGTAGATTATGAGCTCCCGGCAACGGTTCGCCCAGGTTTTAAAGCCGTAGTAGACCCCGTCCCCCGTGCTTTTTTCGCGTTTTCCCTTTTTCAGACGACCCGTCGGATCTTATGAAATGAGTTTCAATGCACATACCGCTTTGGCACATCTCTTGCGGAGCCTTTCCGGCGAACGACCTGCATATTTTGGATGGGTCTGGCAGCGCTTTGGGCCCTGCTTCCCTTCTTGGGACCTAGACGAAAGGTTCCCCATGAACGTTAGCCCCTTCCAGAGCCCCCTGACGCGGCGGCTCGGATCTTCTTATTGCTTTCTTCCCACTAACTTTGACGTTTTTTCTTTTTCCCGGGAGCCTTTTTCCGGGTCCCCCTTTGGGTGGAATTTCCTGCCAGGTTACAAACCAGTTGCAATTTCACTTATTTTTTTCGTTAAAATTTTCCCTGACCTTTTCCCCCCTCGTTCTTAAGATGTATGTTTTCCCCGCCGGAATCGCATGCCACGCTTTTGCTCCTTTTTCTGACTATCGCCTTTTTAACGCAATTTCCTCAGTATTCATCGAATACCTGTCAAAAGATTTACGTCGGAACGACCTGCCTCTGTATTTCCTTTTGCTGCTTTGTGAGTAAAGGTTTTCCAGAGGAATTTTTTTACCCCAATCTCCCTTTTCCCCCCTATCTCGGTCCTGCTGGATACTTTTTAATGGTGAAGTTCTTGACTTTCGTCCTACTTGTTGTAAAGGCATATCCCAGTCCTAAACCCCCAGAAGCGCGTATGTTTCCAGATCCCCATGAGAGTTCCTTAATCCCCCCCCTTCCCCGACAGGACGGGCGGGATTTTAGGTGAGAACCCGTTGACGCTTTGCGAATAGTACCTTCGCTTTTTTTTTTTCCTTTTTTCCAATCCGCCGGCGTCGAAGAATAGGTGGTGTCCTCCGTTCTATTCTGTTCAAGAACGATTACTGAAATTGACTTCACCATATGTTCCTTTCCCACACACTTATCACGGAAATCAGGATAAGTAGCCTTGTCGATGGGCAGCTTCCTATCCCCTTTCTCGCGTCCTCTCAGACTTTTGACCATGTATTGCATAGTGTGATTCCTGATCCCCGAACTCTTTCTCCCCCTTTTTGTAAGGCGGCGCCCAATACAGAGCCGCGAATTATGCACCCCCCCACACCGGGGCAGATTCGTCAATCATGTTTGAAGTATCTAACGCAGATTTTAGTAGGCCTGTTTTTTCCTTATGCGTATCCTTTGACGGATCCTTTCACTGGATGGATCGAGGCCTCCAGCCCGAATGCCTACATTCTTTTCGTCCTGGCATGGATGATACCTCCTGCAAGGGACTTCTCGGTCTTCCACCGCTTTGACCTGATGGACCGCTGCCGTCGACCTCGGTCAGTCCATGCCCTCGGTGGAGACATTGCCCGCGTTCGTTTCCGCGGTGTGCTTCCGTTAACCTACATTTCAGCAATGCATTCTTTGGTTGGGGAGGCCGGCGAGATTATCGGGGCAGGAACTTTCCCTATCCAGGTGGCCCTTGCTCTGCGCCCTCCCCCCTCGAAATTTCATCGGGAACGGGGGGATCCTGGTGACGGTCGCGGCGTCTTCGAGGCCATCCCCCTTTCTCTCAATCGTCATTAACGATTGGCTCTGAATGCTTTGTCTTCCAGGACCCGGCAGTTTCCTCACCCGGACCCTTTTGACTCTGCTTTACCTATGTCCCCGCGGTCCCCGGAACCAGCCAAAAGGCTCTGGTCTGAGCGATTGTAATTTGGTTTTTGTTTTGGTGCCCCTACCAACCTGTCATTTTAATGCATCCTTCTTCGTTCCAGTTCCCCGGAAGGCCCGTTCAGCGTCATCGCTTTTCTCAGCTCCCATCGTTTTTCTTATTAAGAACTTAAGGGAAGGAATCTTGACCTCGATTTAGTTACCCAGAGTCTTGTCCAGGTCTTCCCCCCCTGCGATCTCGACCCAACTAAGCCCTCCTTCTCTTTGCACCTTCTTTTTGGTCCCTGGGCGTAGCTTTTACCAGATGGTTCTCGCTTTTCGTTTGCTCAGATGCGGTGCGTTGTTTCCGCGAGAAGTCGTAGATGTTTCCGGTGCACTTCGACCCTCGCATCGTATTTTTTCAGGTTCAATTCGATTTTCCTCTTTCTCTTTTTTTTGGGTGGTATCAGAGAAAAATTTCTAGTTGTGATGCAGCCATACCCTATTGTAGGTCGGCACGTTTTTACTATTCCATCGATACGCCGTTATGACTCCGCCGCAACGCCCACAAAATAATAGCTCGAGACCAATCCCCCCCTCTGCAGCTTGTCAACACGTCCGCCATTGCCCCCCAAGACCCCTCATTCCGACCTTTTTCTTTCCAGGTGCCTTGGTAGATGTGCGGACCAGGGGAGTTCTCTTTTCCCTGTCCGCGATCGACGGCAATCTTAATCAATTGGTTAACCCAAACTCTTTGGAATCCCAACATCTCATCGCTTGTACGCTGACATCCCCCGGAATCGTATGAACTGGCGAAATTTTTGTCCCGACCCCATTTTCTTGAGCGTTGTTCGAGTGAGCGAAATTCCCAGTACCGCGAGAATGCCGAATTTTACTACCAAGTACCATCGTAGAGGTGCGTCGCTGGAATCCCCATTAGTTCCCCCGAGTAAACGTCCCTTTCCTTCCCCGACGTGGACCACTCACCCTGCGTTCATCTACCCGTTTTCCCTTTCTCCTCGCGGTCCCCTTAAGCTGGTTTGTATGGTCATAGCCCTCCCTTAGCCCCCAGGCTCCGACACCGTATAACGACCGACAGTTTGACTGCCTTTTTCCCTTTCCCCTAATCTTCAGATCGAAAACCTTCCCCCTGAAGATATTTTCCTTTTTGGCCAAGGGTTTCACTCCCGATTCCTTCCGCCCCCCCCCCCCTACATCAATCCTCATAGATGAGCGTCTAGTATACCGTTTTTCACATCCCGGTTTTTTTTTATCACGGGAAACCCTTCCGATGTCCCATAGTTTTGACATGCGATTTCCGACCCGAGGGCCATCTTTCCCCCACAAAGAGTTTTTTCGCGAGCCGATTTGCGCCCGGTTCCATTGTTTCTAAACGCATCCCCTCCCTCTTGAACAGTACCCATCGTCTCTTTTTAGAATCTCTCAGAGATTTGCTCCCAATTTACCTTTACAACCAGATCCTCATAGACGAATATTTCCCGGCCTTTCTCGCCGTGGTGAGCCTACCGTCGCCCCCGCGCTTGTCCCCCCCTCGGAGATGTTTGTCGAGCGTCGGGTGAGACGTCAGTCGTCACCGATCGGCAGCGTCCCCATGACCCCGATGCTATGTATCATTTCCCCCACAATTTTTAGGGTGTTGCCGCGGATTTGTAGATGAATTTTCATTGCGCTTCCTTTTTACGCAAGGCTATAAAGTTGGTGTTGTCTTCTCCCATAAAACCGTCCCCCCCCTTTGCGATTCCCGTTTCAGGTCCTCGGTCGTACCTGATTTCCGCACTGACCTCCAATTTTTAAACCGCGGCTTCTGGAGATCGCCCCATTTATTTCCGTTTTCATTCTGTAAGCTGAGGCCTCGAAAACTTGCCCCATTCCGTCAAATTTTTTCTGCATTTCTTCCCCCGGAGTCCTTTTTTTGTGGTTCAACACTTTCCCTCTCGTTTTCGGTTTGGCCTGCGAGAATTTTCAGTTTGGATAGGACTACCTCGTCGAGAGTCACCAGGACCTGTTACACGGCCTTCGCCTTCCTGCCTGCCTTCTTCTTGCCTTCACCCTTCCCCTCACGTCCATCTTGGCAAACCGTATAAGAACGCAGCCTACATATCTTCAAGGTCGTTCGACGTCCCATCATTACTTTTTAGGACTTCTTCCTGAATCCTTCCTAAGTTCCCTTTCCACGTCGATTCCCCCCCCGAACTTCGCAGTTTGCTGAGACTTGGTCCCAATCTCTTAGACAGTAATAAGCCAGTTTTTAGATCAACAGGCACCCCCAGCTCCTTTTTTTTTTTTTGTATGTTTTCAACCGCACTTTTGTATCTTGGCTTGATCCCATTGCTCCCCACTTATGTTCCCCCCTTTAAGACGGCTTGCGTGTCCCCGAATCCCCTTTTGCACCCATTTTTCTTGAAGATCTTTCTGGACTTGAGGCCTCCCGAGGTCTTTTGTCCCGTTGGCACGGGACCCCCCCCCTTCTGGCGCCCCCTGCATTTTTCAGTTTGTTTTTTTCCATCCAACACCCCTTCTAAGACCCCCCCTGTCCGCCTCGCGGTCCCGTTCCCGTGCGACACTGTCCACACTCGGAGTTACAGTCGTTCACTTAAAATTGGATGACCCCCTTGGGCCTTCCCGATAGTCCCTCCCACATTTCATCGTCGCGCTGCCTGACCCGGCCGTGAATGGCCTCTTCTGCTTCCCTTTTCCTTTAATCTGGAATCATCTTATCTTTTCCTCCTCTAATTTTTGTTTTCTTCCTATTTGCCACGCTTTTTTTTCCCTTCCGCGTCGACCAATCGAATTACGGGCCGTTTTTTGCAGCTCGACTTATGATTTCTCGCACGTCGATACTTTTTTCCGCCCAGATGGTTCGCCAGGTGAAATCCGCTTTTTCAAAGCCGGATTTTTTGCGCAGCTACTCTTTTTTTTCTTGATTTCTCTTGTGGCTCGAAGAACGTGAGTATTTGCCCTTGGTACCCGGCCCCACTTCTTGTGACTTTCCCGCCCGGAAGCTTCCACGTTCTTTTCCGTTCTTTCCTATATTCTCAACCCTTTTTTGCAAATTTGTAGTCTTTTACCATGCATTGACCCTGTGCCCATTGCCCTTTGGGTTGGAGGTGGGATCCTTTGTCAAGCCATTTTCCTCACACCCCCCGTTTCTTGATCTGGTAACGGTGACCCTGTTTTCCTTACCTCTTTCCCCTTCTGCCCCGGAGTTTTTCCGCTATATTTTTTAGCCACGACGGCTGATCTGACCCACTTTATCTGTACGTTCCTTGCAATGCTTCAGGAATTGATAGGAATTACAGAATTTTATCCTTCACACTATTTCCTTTTGGCTCCCTCCAATCTTTTTGACCCCCCGGTATGTCTTTTTGTTCTAAGCCCTCATTTCCAGATTTTCCTTATCCCTTTCCCCTTCCAGCCCCAGGAAGATCTCGGCGAACTTCTCCATGTTCTGTGACTATCTTCTTTCCTCTCCCGGTGCGCTTGGCCCAGCCCTTCCCGCTTTCTCGCAATCAACCGGACGCGCGCCTTCCCCGATATTTTTTACCCGGTCCGCGAGACTTTTTTCGAATAATTCAAACCGTAATGGTTATTTAGTGAGGTCCTTCATCAGCGACGCCATTTCTACCCGAATTCTTTCCCCCTTTCTCCTTCCAGCTTCTTTCCACTGTTCGCCGCAATGGTTTGGGCCTAATTCCTCTTACTGACGTCTTCCACCTTCCCGAGGTAATCGCCCCCCGCACCTCTTCCCGGATTTCCCCCCCCCCTAGCCATAGTAACGCGAAGTTCCGAGAGCCATTCCTATCCCCTTCATCAGCCTCAGCCCTCTACTTTTTGGACCCCCATGACGGCAGTGATTTCTTTTCAAGGTCCTACTACGGTATTGAGGGGGGGGGTGGGGTTTCTTTCGTCCCACTTTCCCCTCCACGCGCCCCCTCGCCGACCAGTCCTCTTCTCCAGCCTTTCCTGTCTGCCCAGGTTTAGCCCTTGTTCTCTTGCGTCGCTTTTCTCTGGTATTCTCTGAACCTTGCGCATTTCGGTTTTTTTTCGGTCTTCTTAGAAATCCCAGGTCTGGTCTATTTTTAAGGTCCTCCTTTTTTTTTCCCAGTAATGGCCTGGGATGCTGGCGGACTAATGAAGTACTCCGCGGCGCTCCCCCCCCCTCTTTTTTTTGGTCTGATGGTCCGAACCCCGTTCCAGAACCCCTGTGTTCAATGAATGTGAAACTGGTGTTTAGTGAAGTCCTTCTTTGTGGCTCGGTCTCCTTTCTAGGACCGTTCTTCTTTAGGCTGGTCTACAGGCGTTCTTATTCTTTTGCCGTGTTTTTTCTCCCTATATATATCCAGGGAATTTTCCCCCTCTGCCTCCGGACCCTTCCTTTTTTTTTGAAATTCATCTTCCCAACGTTATGGAGTTTTAAGTTTTTCTTCGCTCTTTTTCTTCAGATGCCATCCAAACCTTATGTCCTCCCACTCCCCCCCGTCGTCCCCTTGGAATATTACACTCCAGGGTCCTTCCCAACAAATTTTCCCCACGGCCCCCCCTTTTTTCCGGTTTTCCCCCAATTTCATTGCTGTTTGGCCGTTTTCATGCGATTGGCTTCACGCGGTTTGGAATTTCCCTCATGCCCGGCGCCGGAAAAGGCTGCCCACACCCCCCCCACCTTTTCTTTTGTGTTCTTTTTCGAGCCACGAACAACAATCCCCCCTTCCAACTGGGTTACCTTTTTCCCGGATTTCCGCCCTTTGTCCTCTCATCGCCTCGGAGGGATTTGTTGGATGCCCTTTTCTTTCTTCCGTAAGACACTCGGGTTTCCTCCCCCTCTTAGTCTACACCCCCCTTTACGCGTAGGCATTTGCGGCGAAATGGACCAATTCCCGAACTCCATGACTCGAGGGCCTTATAAATTTTTTGTTTTTCGGCTTGCTTGCTTCCTCCTTTTTCTGGATCTGTCTTTGTTGGAGGGTCACTTTTTCGAGGACCTCTAGTGTTTTTTTCGTATACGATTGAAGGAGGAATTTTTGACTTCAGTTCCCTTATTGCGTCTACCCGTTCCCTTAGGT
>Ga0179593_1357961_pt1 | contig 11800 bp, 16 predicted proteins | sample CZODoug2_1_08_16_FD_185931 | JGI IMG/M metagenome (GOLD analysis project Ga0179593, IMG submission 185931) | Vadose zone soil fungal communities from Angelo Coast Range Reserve, California, USA - CZODoug2_1_08_16fungal (PacBio error correction) | ecosystem: Environmental > Terrestrial > Soil >... | reverse complement strand
TTTCGCCACTTTAGTAGAGGTGCTTAACGCTCAAATGACTTCGAAGGTTGTCCGTTCCTTCCGCCCCTGCTACCCATCATTTTCCCTCTAGAAATGATTTCCTAGGTCCCTTTTCGTTGTTATTCTCTTGCTCCCGTTCTCTTTTCCTTGTTTGCATAATGAAAGATGTTGCTCCCCCCCCCATATTCGGCCACATTCTTCCTTATTTCTTCCCAATAGGATCTCCCATTCAGTTCTCTTCCTCCAGTCCTCCTTCGGTGCATTTTCTCGCCCTGCCGCTCTCGTCGTTGTGTTAAGGGGGTTCCGTGAATTTAGCATTTCCACGTAATTTCCTCCTTCCTTTCTTCTTCGCCTCCCTTTTTTCCCTCGTAAATTCTTACTCCTTTTTGTCAATGACCTTTCCCTGCAATCTTTTTTTCGTTTTGTTTTTTCTTTTCGGCTTGATTCTCCTTCCCTCCCCCTCCTTCTAATTTCCGTGAGCGTTTTTCCTTCTTTGGCCGAGGAAAATGACCGCCCCCTTCCTTGGTTCGCTTTTCGTTCTTCAGTTTTGCCGCTCGTTTTTTTTCTTTCCTTCTCCACACCTCCTTAAGTTAAGGAGAAAATGCCTTTCGGCTTTACTGTTAAACCTCAGCGAGACACATGCCAGGCACCTCCTCCCTTGGGTCTGTCGCGGCTTTAATTTCCCCTTACCTTTTTTTTTTTTTCCTTTCTGCGCATTTGAATTTTGCGGAGGTAGTGTTTCCTTTCTCCCTTCTGGGCCCCTTTCCCCTGTCCTAAATCAGTCTCTTTTCTTGATTCTTTTCCCCCTTTTTTATCATCTTCACAGGCATCGGAAAAACGGTTAAATTGTTTTCCTGCACGGGTTATTTCTTTTCCCTTCCCTCTTTCTCTTCAGATCAGCGTCTCAACCCCCCCCTCATCCTCTCGGTGAGAGACAACATGTTTGCGTTCTTTCTGAATCTGGTTTCCTCCTCGAATGATCTGGCACAATCGGTCGTACCGGTCCTTATTGAAGCCCTTTTCCCCCTCTTCTAGAAAACGGTCCCGTTTGCCCGCTATCCAGGCGTTTCCCTCTTTCGTTCCCTGGGGGTCTTTTGTCCCACCCCTCTTCATTTTAGCGCTTGCCCCCTTTCTCCTTTTTCTGAGTGAATCGCCCCATCAACTTTGGCCGACGCTCTTCCCCCAGTCGTCCTTAGCTCATCATGCTTCTAACGTAACTTTCCTCCGTTCTTTTTATATTTTTCCCCTTGAGACGTTCAGGACTTGCTCCCACAGTAGGCCCATTCTCCCGTTGGTTTATCGTTTTTCTCTTTGACAAGCGAATGTCTTCTCGCGTACCTTTTTCTTCCTCCTTTGTACCTTTTGATTGAGACGTCCTCCTTTTTTGCTATTTTTCCTGAGGAGCCCCCCCCCCTCTCATTCCGTTTTTTTTCTGAATTGTCTGGCAGGGGGCTTCGTTGACATTTCTTTTCTTTTCTGCTACTCTTCCTTGAAGCCGAACCGAAGATTCCCTTTCCCAGTTCCTATTTTTTGAGAACGCCTCTTCTTTCCTCTCCTGCGCTTTTCCACGTTCCTTACTCGAGCCTCTCCCGCATTCTACTCTTTTCTTTTTCCTTTCTACCAGGTTAATTTCCCCTTTTTAATCTTTAGGACGCGATTTCTTTTTTTTTTCCCGGTCTTCTCTTTTTGGCGAGAGGTGAGCACTAGTCGTCTCCCTTCGACCCCCTCGGCCATGCGTCTACGGTTTGGCGTGCTTCGGCGGTCGGTTAAGAGCCAGGAAGTTTTTTTTCGTTTTTGCTGCTCTTTTCTTTTCATTTAGTAGCCCTTCCAAGGGAAGCCGTTCTTGTAGGATTCTATTCAGTGGCCCCCCCCTTTCATTTTTCAGAACGGATCCGCTGCCTCCCCTCTAGTTGGTTTTTTCTGAGCCCGGAGAGGTTTCTCCCTAGAAGGAGTCGCTGCCGCTTCGTTTCTTCGCTGGCTTGGCCCGTCTTTTCCCCTTGTTCATTTGACCCTTTGTTTCTTCCGGTCCGATGAGGTTTTTTTTCTCTCCTTCTTTTGCCGGTGTTTTCCGTGGGGATTCGTCCTTGCCCCAATTTTTTTTGGTTTGGTGGACCTCCCGGCGAAGGCACTTGTCTCTGACTTGTTTTCAATAGCGATAATCGAGTCCCGGCGACGTGCCGTCTTTTTTTTGGTACCTTTTCCGAGCCCATTTTTTTTTCCATTCTCCCCTCGCCACCTGATTTGTCTTTAAGGTTCCTCTTGATGTTCTTTGATTTTCTTTCCCTGGCCTGTTCTCCCTCCTTTTTCGACACGCGCGCGGTTTTGTTATCAGATTTTTTTCCCCCCCGCGCACCCGTTCAATCTCCTCCTTTCCTTTTTTTGTGCTCTACGCTAATGAATTTCCCTTGCTCTTTTCTTTTTTCAGGACGACAGCTCCGATCGTACTCTCCTCTGCGGTGAGAGTATCAAGAGCTCGCTTTTCACCTCCACCTTTACACCTCTTTCGTCCCCAGAATTCATCCCCCTCCTTCCTTTCTTTCCGCACATGAAAATAGTTTTTCGAATGTTTTCTCTCTCTCAACCAGCCCACAAGTCCCTTTCACGCGTATTTCCTTCCCCTCTCGCTTTTCGACTCCAAAGGGTCCCTCCCTTTACCTCTTTCTTGCTTTCGAGGCGACCTGCTCCTTTCCCCTCCTTACTTTCCCAAATCTACCTCAAAGAATTGTTCCCCAAAATTGACCACCTTTCCTTCCCTTTACCAAGGGCCATACCTAGTCCTAGTGCACCGGCAGTGAGGGTTCTTTTTCCCTTGTATATTATTTAGTCCTACTTCGGGTGTGAAGATCACTCCTTGATTCCGCCTCCAACTGATTTACTTTTATTCCCTTTCTTTTCCCCCCTTTTCCTCCTAAGTTTTTCTTTTTTCTTATTGCCGTTTGATCATTCACGAAGAAGGAACAGGTCTCATTTCTTCTCTAAGTTATTTCCATCTGCAACTTAGTGAAATCGCTCCTCTGACAACTTCTTCCTTCCATTCGATCACGCTCGTCATCACGCGGAGCTGGCTTCCCCCTTTCCCTGACTTCAAGTTTGTTCAAGTTTTTTCACGTGACTTTTTTTCTCTTGATTTTTCCCTTTCGGAATTTGGTAGTCGGTTCAATTCTAAGGACTTCTCCCTCCAAGATGTAGTTTTATGGTTTGTAATCATAAGCCGTTTGAGGTCGAACAATATTTCCTTCTTTCCCCTTTTTTTGGTATGAGGAGTGTTGGGTTTACGTATCCAGTGGCGATTGGAGGCGCCTCGATTTTCCTTGTCGGGTAACTTTTTTGCATCGGCCTGTCTTCTTTTCCTTGCTATCGTTTTTAGCGGTTTTCTTTCCCTGGCTAGTGTTTACCCCTTTCCAGCTTTGCTTTTCCCTTCTTTTTCTTTTCTGTTACTTCTCCGATCTGCTTCGCCTTGCATGTTCTTGTTGCGCCACTTTTGAGTTCCGGTGATGCTTTCAGCTTCCTCGGCAAAGCGCACAAAACCTCTTTTGCGTGCCTCGTCTGGAAACAAAGGAAGCCCTCCCCCCCCTCCCCTCCCTCACGTTCTTGTTTGAACATGATCAATTCCGGGGTGTTGGCGACTTGTCCCCCCTCCCTGTTTTTTTTTTGCCCGGTTCCTTTCCCACTACCCGCTGGCAACGTCGCCGAATATATTCTTTCTCTGGATCTTTCTTCTTTACCGTGCGCACGCGGCCGTGTATTCCCCACCTGCAGCCTTCCTTTTCCACCCGTTGACTCCACGGAACGGGCCCCCCGGAAAGCAGGACCCGTGGTCCCCCCAACCCTCATTCCACTTCTACCTCCCTCGGTTACCCATGAAACAAGTGGCAAACCTCCCTCGCCGATGCAGAATGCCTCCTTTCCCTCTTTCTTGATGCCTCTCTCCTCCCCCCTTTTCTCCTAAACTACGGAATGCAGAGGAGAAGTTTTCAGTGGCCCAAAACGCCTGTCATCTCCAGTCACTCTATCTTTTCGCTACTGCTGACCTTTCACCCCCAGACCTCAATATTTCCCAATGAACTCCCGCGAATCCCCCTCTGGTCCTCTCTCCCCGACCAGCCCGCGGTTTTCTCCCACTTCCTCCGTTTTCGCCTTTGTCGCCGACGCAGTTTCGCAAAATCTCCTCTGCACTCGTCCCCCTCCCCCCCCACCCTCCCCTCGCGGTCCCCCATGAGATTCAAGCCTAGAGCATGAATTCCCAGTGTTTCTTGTGGAGCCCTCACTAAGTCCGACTTTCCGGAGCGTTGCATCTTCCTTGCCCTGGTAAAAGAGAGGTCTTCTCTTCCCTCTGCCAATACGCGTCCTTCCGGACTCTCCCCTCGTCAACAACAGTTGCGCTTCTCCTTTTTTTAACCAAAGCTGCCCCTTTCGAGCATACCCGGCAAGACATCGCATCTCTTTCAAGCTTTGGACTTGCTATGATCGCCCCCTCGCACCTTGTCCCTATTTTTTTCCGGTACACGGCGGCCTTTCCCCCCCCCTTGTCAGTTTTTGAGCTTTTTTGAGTCGCGGAGATAAACCCTAACCCTTCCTATGTGTCCTTGAATGCGCCTCCCCTTTCCACGCTCAAGTTTTTCCAATAATCCCCCGGCTTCCTGCTTTTTTGTTGACTCACGATGTCCTCCCCGAACTTGCTTCAAGTTGGTTTTCTTCGCTTCCCCCTCGATCGACCCTGTTTTTCGCAATTCCCTGAACTTTTGCGCCCGCGGCGTAAAAACTTTTTCCTCCTTCCCTTTATCCGAAAATTTCCCACGTTCGAATTTTCGTTTCGTTGCTGTTTTTTTTTCGGACCTTCCCTTTAAGTTTCCCATGATTATTTCTGAGCTTTTGCCCGAGGTTTTCCCCTCCTCTTTCCCCTTAACTTCGCGTTCTGCGTATTTTGGATCGCGTGCTTTAGATGGTAGTTCCTCCCAATACCCCCCCTTTCCCGTATTCCGAGGCGGCAGATGACATATGGTTCTCTCGCTCCGTTTTTCTTTCGGTAACGCGGGGTTTCCCCCGTTTGTCTTTTTTTTTCTGTCACTGTTCTAACCTTCTTCTAATTCCCCCCCCCCAACGTACTGCTTGATATCGCTCTCCCGGTAAAATGCTTTCATTGGGCATTCTTTTTTTTCTCTTCTTTTTCTTTCTTCCTGCAGGGACTTGCATTCATGTGCCCCGTGCTTCTCTTTACGAGCGTCATCCCGCCAGAGTTTCAGCGTTTTCAGAGTTCTTTTCGCCCCTTCGGCCTTTTCGGTTATCGGCCTCCGGAATCCATTTACAACTTTTTTCCAGTTTCCCTTCCTGCGTTGCATGGGATTGCCTTACGTTCCCGCCTTACCCTCCCCGAAACCGGCGGGTCAGGGCATTTATGCCTTCCCCGATTTACCTTCCCCACACTCTGCCGCTTTTTATTCGTTGCCAGTACCTGCGTTCATTTGCTTCCTTTCCAGTGTACCCCTCGATCCCTACGACGTCCCTTCTCTAAGATGCTTTCCATTCTTGGCTTCACTTCCTCCTGCTATCCGCTTTTCTCGCGACCTTTCTTGACTCTTTGTCCTTTTCCTTCTTTCAGTATCTCACTTTCACTGCGTCCCGAACCGAAGAACCTCTCTTAGTTCTTTTTTCCCCGCCTCTCATGGTTCTCGAATTTGACCCCTGTCAACTCCCTTTTTCGGGAAGGCCACCCGACATATGACATTGCCGCGTTTCCCCCACTCCTCTACCTATTTGCATTCATCGAGATATTGTTCCCCGCCCTACTGTTGTTGTTTAGCTGAGATGAAGGTAAAATGCTTTCGGGTTCGTTCCCTCTGGCAATTTAATACGAACGGTGCTCCTCTGATTTGCCAGCAGGTCAAACTTACCTCCCCTTCTCTTTCGTTAGACAGGAATCCGGGAGCCCTTTGTCTTGCTTCTTCCTTTGCTTTTTGCGGTCATACGAAGATGTGGCGCACCCCCTTCACATCCTTCGCCAGCTGTTATCTCCCCCGGCGGTTCGCGGATGATCAAGTCTTTTCCCTCCCGCCATCGTAGAGCCTTCCTCTCTCTTCCCATTTCATGTTGTTGGCAGGGGACGCACCGCCATATCCTCTTTCTGCGATTGGATTCCTTTCTCCCCAGGACCTTTTTCACTGAATTTTTGGAAACTTTTCATCTACCCCTTCACCTGCACCGCCGGGTTTTCTTTTCTTTTTACCCGTTTTTTCTTTTTTTCACGTTTACTCCAATCCCCAGCCACCTCTGAACCTTTAGGGAGCGGTTGTATTTTTCCTCGTGGGAGTCAACCTACCCCGTTGCCTGCCGGGGGTTCGGATTTTCGGCTGTCGATGCAAGCTTCCGTTTATGCGGCAGAGTCGACTCATCATTTCCCTTTTCCCGTTGAATTCCTCCACGCAGTTCCTCTTTCCTTGACCCCGATTTCTCCACCCCAGGACTGTGGCCCGCATGAAATCCTGGGGTGAGGTGGCCTGGCTTAATTCCTTCAGCCCCCTTTTTCCATGTCTCTTGACCAATTGCGCGGCCGTTCTCTCAGGATGATGCACAGTAGACTTGCGTTCTCCCTCTTCGAGAGGGAGGGATGTCTTAAGTGTCCTGTCATTTAATCTTCCCTTCCTCTTTCCAACCTGTCCAGGTGTCCCGCCACCCTTTATGGAGACTAGGCCTTTTATGCGCCTGTAGAGAAGCCCGCCCCTCCCCCCGCCCTCCCCCTCTCTTTGCGCGCCAAATTTTGCTGGCTGAGGGCCCCCGCTGCTTCGGATGGCTTTGAACAGATCGGGATAACGTGACTCCTTGAGTTCCTCCTGCACCATCTTTCCGGCCTTAAACCGAGTCCGAGTTAGTCCTTCTGTCCCTTTTTTTCTATCGGTCGTTTCAGGTTTTTCCTTTTCGTGGTTAGAGCTGGCGCGCCCTATTTTTTTTTCGCGTGTCCCCGTTCGCTCGACTTTTTTCTCGAAGAAAAGGTTTCCACCTAACTGTTTCCCCCCTGTGACTTCGATCAGCGAGATCCCTCATTGGACAGGTTTCCCCGGTTTTGTAGTCTCTTTATGTCCTTTCATGCGCGGTTAAAAGGATTTCTAGGGCGTACTCTTTTTCAGTTGGGTTATCGACCGGCTAATCATATCGTTTTTTCTTCTCTGCCTTGAACTTGGAGGTTTTCTCCGTGGTTTCCAGAGGACTCTCCGTTCCATCTTTCCCCCCTTTTTTCTTTTTGAGCTCTTTACGAGCTGACCCCCCGTTCCCTTTTTTCCCGTGCGTAGGTATGTTCTTCCGGGTTTTTCTCCTTCCAAATGCGTTGCATGTTCTTCCTTTGCACCCATTCCGTGAAGCCGAATGTTGTTTTTTTCCAGCCTTATGATTTACCCTGTTCCGCGGATGGCGAAACCCCTGTTCCGATCGCCTCCATTTCTTTTTCCCTCCCTGAGAGGCGACTGCCTTTTTTCCCCCCGACTCTTCTTGTTACCGGCCTCTTTTCTAACCTGTCATTCTAGGATGACTCGCTTTTTATTTAGTCCCCCCCTGACGCTGTTTTGCCCGGTAAGGGATTTTTTTTTTCCGACCTTCGGATACCACGGCTGAACACTGACACCTTGCTTTTCTCAGGCTCTGTGCGGATTTTGGCGTTTAAGCGCCAGAACCTTTGTTTTTTTCTTTGATTTGTCATTGACTTTGAACCCCTTGGTTGCTGATTTTTCTCAATTTCCCTGGGAGAGACTTTTTTTTACTTAATCTTCTTGGCATTTTTTTTAATACAGGGATCCGCTGCATTATTAGTGTGTCCGCGCACCTCCCTTTGGTTTCTTGTAGGACTGGGCACCCCCGCCCCTGCGGTTTTCTTTGTCTTCTTGTTGGACACTTGTTTCATGGAACCTCTCAGTTGTCTTCCGATGCGGTGTTTGGGTTATTCCTTTTTTTTTTTTTCTTTTCCTTTTCCGTGGCCCTTTTTTGGACTTTTGTTTTTTGTTTTTTGTCCAACTTCAACGGCCATTTTGCTCCTGGTCCCGATCTCAAAATTCTCTTTCAATTATCCCTCCTTAATTTAAGAGAGCTTTCCCCGATTTTCCCGTTCTCTTTTTTTTGACCTTAAGTGCTTCCCAGCCCCTCTCCATTTCCTCCTTCCGATATTGTGCTGCTTTTCTGGATTCTTTGGTTCGTCTTTTTTCCCATACGTTCGACCTCCCGTGTTTTGTTCCGATGGGAAGCAGAGACGCCCCTCTCCCCCGGTTTGACCACCTCCTTCTGAGCGAACTCCTTTTTGCCTCTCGATTCCTTCGCGCTCGGATGGCGCCCTGACGCGTTTTAGTCCTTTTCCCTTAGCGCCTGCGTAAACCCCCCCTGTTTTTGGACCCCGGTTTTGTAGCCAAGAATTCCCCCCCGTGATGACCTCTGTTTGATTACCAATCGATTTGCCCTCCCGACGACGCTTTTGTATAGGCCGCCCCACACTACGTCCTCCGCTGTTGGTTATGAAAAGCATCAGATTGTCGACAAAGTTTTCTTTATTCCCCCCACAAATCCCTCATCTTGCTTTTTTCGTACGTCTGATGACTTGTCCACTATACCGGGCCCGCCTCCCCCTTCCCCCTCAAAAACAGGGCCAAGGACCCCCCTCACCTGTTTTTCACGGTCAGGACAGGGCCAGACGCTGACATCTTGTTTGCCCCCACCCCCCCCTTCTCTCTTTCTTCTGTCGGCGTCGCGGTCGTCTGATTCCCGACTTTATGTGCGCTTCATCATCTCTTGGGGAATTTTTCTCCCTTCTGTTTCCTTTGTGATACATCGACGGCCCCCCTTTCCTTCCTCCCTTTGTGGGTTATGAGGACTGTCCCGGCTCGATCCCCCCCTCCTAACGTTTTTTGGTGATTCGCGCGATGCAGTTCTCCTTAAATTCGGCAAAGTCGAATTTTTTCCTCCCCTACGCGTACTGCCGCAATGAGAGCGTTTTTCCTTTCAAGAGTTCTCTTGGCCTTTCCTGAACTGAGCATTTGAGTCACTTTTTTCCCCCGTTCTTTTCTTTTAAGCGGTGAGGCCTGGTAGTCGTTTCTCTTCCTTTGGTCTTCTCGCCTCATATGAGGGGGTTTTGAAGTAAGTTTTCCTTCTCGGTTGAGTCCCTCTTTCTTTTTTCGGACAAGCGTTCGGTTCTTCCGTTGGTTTGTGTGGCTTTCCCAGCCGGCTTTTCCTTTTTTTATGGAGGCGCATCGATTGGTTTTTCTTTTTCCGGGGCTCTCTTTATGGAAGGCTTATAGAGTCGTGTTTTTTCGCTCGGGATTTTCAGTTGCTGTTAGATGGTTTTTCGAGCTTTTCTTCCATCATATCTGGTTTTGTGTTTCTCTGTCTCTTATCAGCTCTTCTTCTTGGATTCAGACCGGTCTGATCGCTTGAGAGTTCCTCTTTATCGCGGACAATCTTGCCAAAACCTTTTTTTTTTCCAGTTATGTCTTGGACCCCCTTCCGCCCAGGACCTCTGACGCCTTCCTTTGTTTGCATGTCCTTTTGGCGCTTTTGACTTGACGCTGCGTAGTGGTGAATTTCAACTCCTCCTTCTTTTTTTTTCCCCTTTGCCGCCTCGATTAATCTTCCGTTAATTCACTGACCGCCGCTTTTTACGCACTGCGGCTTGGAAGTCCCCCCTCCCTCCTTTCTCGTGGCAGGACGACTTACCACGCTTTCTTTCCCTAGGCCCCAGGACATCACCCCACCTCATGGCCGTCGCAGTTTCCCGTTACCTTTTTTTACTGAACAAGTGTCCCCCACCCCCCAAACTCCTCCTCCCCCTTTCCTGCCCTAGCGTCTGCGCTTCTTTGAGAACATGCCGCCTCCTTCTGCGACACTCTTTTTCTTCCTCGGACCGTTCTTCCGTGATGGCACGCCCGGCCTGATCCCTCTACCCTTCTTCCTCTCATTGACATTTCCGAATCATCACGTATCCCGCCCCAAGAGACATGCCCCCTCTCACCCTATCGAAGAGCCAGTCCCTCTTTTCTCCTGGCCGAGTTTTTTCGTGGTCGACGACTTTAGTATCCACCTTTCTCTCACTCATTACCGCACCCATACCCTCGCAGGATTCCCCACAGCGATTAAGAAGATACATTCCAGACGGCTTTTTTTTCTTAATGGAGGAACTTTCCCCCCCTTTATTACGTCTTCCCCCTTTTTTGGGGGGACCCCCTTTCCCTCGCTCTCTTCCTGGGACCCTCATTGGATTCGTTCTCCCCTTCGTTCGCCAATGCAACTTTCTCTCCCATGACCATTCTCCCTCTCTTCCAAACCCACAGGTGCTTTTGCTGAATTACTTCCCTTCTAAAACGCCACTCCAACCTTTTACTCCCCCCTAGTGTCCCTCTCATCTTCCCTCCAAGCGGCCGGTGAGCTTTCGTTCTTCGTCCAACCCTCTCTATGAAAATTTTTTCCCGCACTTTTCGACCTTTCAACGTCGCGAATCCTCCACGTTTCCGGCTTTATTGACTGTCTAGTCCCGCGGCAGACCCCCCCCTTACCAAAGCTCCTTTGTGTTCGTTTCTTGGATTAATTGGGAACGCCTGCTGACCAACCTCCTCTCCGGCTGCCGTGAAACGATTCTTTTTTGCTTTTGCTCTCAGAACGCGGACGAAGATCCCTTTTTCCCATTTTCTCGATGCCTCCCCGCGACCACCGGTTTTTCTACCTTTTTTTTTTTTCCCCCTGCATATTTACGCCGACAGAGGTCTGACAACCCTCCTGTTACGTTCTCAATCACCTTCCCTACCGTTTTCTCGCGACGAATGTGCTTTTTGGAACTTTCTTCCTTTATAAAGATATCCTTCTCTCCTCTTTGTCTTCCCTCTACTTTCCCCTCTTAAAAACGTGTTGACCGTCTTCTTCTTCTTTGGAGAGCGGGATGCTATAATCTCCTCCTTTCTTTACTCCATTCCCCCCTTGGCGGACACATTAACGTTTTTTTTCCGTGTTTGGATTTCCCCCTTCCCCTCCCCCTCTCGACTCCTCTCTGATTGTCTGGACCGCCCTTTTCTTTTTTCGCTTCCTGGTTTTTCCCTCCCCGCCTCATTGAAGGAGCATTTCAAAACACCATTTGAGATTTTTGATTTCCTCCCGCCTCCGCAAAATGACCTCGTCCCCCCTGTTTTTTTCCTTTTCTCACGTCTCCGTTTATAGTGCCTGGATTGGCCTTCATTTCTGATGTATTTCTCGAATATTCCTAAGCCTCTTGACAAGCGCTTATACTTTCCCCGCTCCCCTTTTGTTCTTCCTTTTCTTTCTCGGCCACCTAGGAATCTTTTCCCCCCCCCTTCCGCCCCTTTTTTGCTTTTGGTTGCCCATTACCTCCCCTCTCCCGACAAACCGCCCCCTCACCTCTTTCCTGGGAATGGGTCATGACTACCCCCCCCCCCCCTTAGCTTGGTGTGTGCTTTTTTTTGGGTGTTTTTTCCCACTTATGAAGTTTTCCCTTTCCCTGAGCGTCTTTGGAACAGTAATTTTCCTGTCAGCCTTTGGCCCAACGGTCAATTTTCCCTTTGACGCCTTTTCTCGCTTTCTCTCGAGGCCGCGCTGATCTGAGTACCCGCGAACCGCGTTTTATCCGCTTTTCTCGGCAAATTGCGTTTCCCTCCATTTCGCCCCCTCTTTCCTGATGAACGCACTTCCCTCGGATTCCTTTCCCCCCAAACCGCTCAGGAGCGTTTTGCAACCCGTGATCCCGAATTTGACCTTATGACACCAGAATTTTCTTCCACGCCAACTCTCCCTACAGTGACCTTTCTTAACCTCTCGCTTTCCTTTT
>Ga0179593_1280723_pt1 | contig 11800 bp, 10 predicted proteins | sample CZODoug2_1_08_16_FD_185931 | JGI IMG/M metagenome (GOLD analysis project Ga0179593, IMG submission 185931) | Vadose zone soil fungal communities from Angelo Coast Range Reserve, California, USA - CZODoug2_1_08_16fungal (PacBio error correction) | ecosystem: Environmental > Terrestrial > Soil >... | reverse complement strand
TTCTAAGCAGGGATACTCGCCGTGTCGAGCCGCTCTATAGAAATTGCCGAGTTGTGGCCCTTCTACTGTGACTGATTCGTCTTAGCGCATATTCGACAGGGCCGTCTTAAATGCCCCCTTTTTGTCAGTCCTCTCATCCCCTGTCCCCTCCGCAGAGTGGAAGTTTTGACTCGGACATTAATTTTTTCATTTCCGTGGCGAAAAAGTCTTGCCTTGTTCCACTGGGGTCCATTTGTCCCGTCGGTGTTGTAGATGCCCTAGAACCCAGGAGCCCTCTTTGAAATCCTCCGAGTCACCTCTCTGAGTCTACCCCTCTGCAATGGAGTGATAATCAGTCTGCGCACGCGATCCATTAGCGTCAGGTCCTTTTTGGACCCGTTTTAACGCGCTGTCGGAAGCGTGCAAGGATCCACTCTTCGATCCTTTTCCGGCGATACGGGTTAGAATGAATGAAGGGCAGACTTTGGCGGCGGCCAAGCATATCTTGGAGGTCCCCCTCCATGTTATTAAAACCTTTTGCAATATTTGACCTGCCTCTCTAAGTTAGGTAAGGAGAAGTGTGAGGGGGTTCAGTGGTGGGGTTTGGGTGGTTTTTTTTTTTTTTCGGTTGTCTCTCTCCTTATGTTTGGGTTGTGGTTTTGGTTTTTGAGGTCGTTGTGAGGGGGGTGGGTTTTTCTTTATTTGGGGTTTTTTTTGTGGGTTGTTTGGTGGGGGTTTTTTGTTTTTTTTGGGTGTGGGTGTTTTTTGGGGGTGTGTTGGTTGTGGGGTGGGTGTGTTTTTGGGTGGGTGGGTTTTTTTTGTGCTTGGGAGGTTTTTTTTTTTTTTTGGGGGGGTTGTTTTTTGTTATTGGGGTTTTGTTGGTGTTTCTTTGTGTGTGGGGTGTTTTTTGTGGGTTTTCTTTGTTGTTTTGAGGGGTTTGTTCTCGGGGGTGGGGCTTTGGTTTGGGGGTGGGTTTTTTTTGTGGGGTGTGTTTTTGTGGTTGTTGGTTTTTGTTTGGGGGTGGGTTTGGGTTTTTTTGGTTTTTTTGTGGGGGTTGTTTTTTTTTGACGAGGCTGGTGTACGCTCCTTGGCATCTCCTGGAAGAACTTCTACCAAGGGTAAGTTGCAACGTCGGGTGGTCGCGCTGCTATTAGGGTCCCTATCCCCCGTAATGTGAGGCCTTTGTCAGAAATTTCTCCCCAATTTCCATAGTAGCCGCGGGTCCCCCCTTAACCAGCTGCATGCGCACCCGTTATTTGGCATCAGACGCTCCGCGTTTCACGATGCCTCCCCCCGACGTTGCCACCCTTCCACCGGACTGCGGTGACGGCTCATATGGCCTCTAACATCAGGAAAATCGCTCGGCTTTTCTTTGAGTTCATGCGTGGGCAGATGTTTCCAGTTCGATAGGCTTGGCTGGATTTCCCCCCCCGAGTCTCCCCCTTGAGACCACCGTGATTACCCTCAGAGAATGAACAGAGTTATCGTGTGCACGATTTTCCACTTTCCGAAACTGGCTTCGTCCGGAAGGTCCCTACCCCTAGTCCCCCCTGTCTTCCTTAGTATCTCCTTCCGTCACCTGATCGCTAGATAAAACGACTACAAGTTTTCACATGGGAATAGTTTTTATTCTTGCCCCCCTGTTTGTTAATCGACTAGCACGCTCGGTCCCTATGGCGCCCCCACATGTACCCCCACTTCTTGCGTTCCCAAAGTTTGAGGGGCTTTCCATGGCATACCTTCGTTTCTTCTCGGGTGGCCCCACCGTGGCTTTTCCCCTCGCCCGAAGGCGGTTTTCCCTTTATTAGGTTATCTTGGTTTTCGCAGAGTTTCTCGCACGCATTCTTCTTTGTTGTGGCGCGGCTTGGATTCGGCGGACAACCGTTTGCACCCCTCTTCCCGGTCTGTCTTCCCCCGTCCGATATTAGTATTGGAACTCCCCTTGCAAAGTTCGACCCGCGTCCGGTTTCACCTTAAGTGTAGCTTCGCTTTCCGGCATTTCCGGCTCCCACCCTCCGGAGACTGATCTTTGCTGGTGGTTTCCCTTTCTTTTGAGAAAAACCGTCCCCTGCATGTTGTAGCTTTGACTTGACTTTCCTTGACCTCCAAATGCTGTATTGAACCTTCATCCCTGGCCCCACTTGTTCGATGCAATCCTAGGACTTAAGGCCATCTGAAGGCGATGCTGGAGGTGCTGGCCTCCTGCCCCTTCCGACCTGGGGCGCTTCCCACTTCCCCCTTGAAGCGGCAAGTTCGTGAAGCTCTTTAGGGGTTCTGTGGTTTACGCGCTACGAGGTCCCGATTTTTCTGAGGACTTTTCCCCAATTCCCTTATCCATCTGCTTCTTTCTCTTCCCTCCCCCTCAAGCTTTACACTCCCCTTCTGAATACGATTTTGCTTGCAACCTCGCTCTTTGCAGATGTTTGCAATCGGGGGTCCCCCTATCGTTCCCCTTACCTGTTATCGGATTTCCCGCGGGGCTCCCCCGCCGGTGACCCTCCTTGAATTGTTCCCTTGATTCCCTTCCCCCCCCCCCCATGCTACAGCTAGATTGAAATGGTTTCCCCTTTTAATTCCCGGCCACTCCTTCTCTTTCGCTGGCTCTTTGGCGGGTTGTTGGTGCTGTTTTACGGCACCAGGGTGAGGTATTTCTCCGCTCTTCTTTACTCAGAGATCCTTCTTTTTCTTTTACTCCTTTTTTTCGATCTTTTGATCTTCGGCCTGGAGTCCCATCTCTACAACACCCCTGTTTTTCCCCAAATCAACAACAACAACCGGTCATTCAGATCCTCTCCCTCGGCGTTCCTTTTGCTCCGCGGGTATAGATTAGCGGCCCAAATTGCAATCTCGTCGTCGCATGCAGGTTCATCCCCCTTTCTTGTTTTCATGGTCACCGGCGTGACCCTGTTCTGATCTCCCTCTCACACTTGGCACTTTCCGATGGCCCGACCTACACAGTGACAATGAGAGAGGCAATTGCCTCGCTGGGTTCAGAGATGCTGGTCCCTTCGCCGTTTATAGTGTATCGGGGGTTGCCACCTCTCGACGAGGCTAGGGGTCACGGCACTCTGAAACCTTGATCCTTCCTAGTTCCCATTCGCTTGGAAATAGGTCGCGTTTTCCACCATACCCGAGCACTCCTTTCCCTGACTCCTTGCAGGCCGATTGTTGATTCTCCCCTTTCGGTGCTGTGTCTCTTGGAGCATTAAACTTGACCGCACATAGTTGCGGCCGGATCGGCCCAGCCCTTTTCAATACTTCTTATTGGACTACTTCCATCTTATTCTGCTCAAAGTGTTGGACCCGTCGCTGCACATTTTACTCCCTGTGCGACAAGCGACTTTCTCCAAGGTGACTCAAAATTTTTGTCTGTTTTCACTCGAGAACGGCCCAGCACTTGCATTCGTATTCCCGTGCCCCAAGTGAGCTCGAGACGGTCACATTTCTTGACCGCTCCGCGTCCTGGTTTCAACCCCTTTCGGATCGTATCGAAATCGTCTGCTTCCCGGCAATTGATAGAGTTTTGATTTCCGACGGCAGAGCTGGCCGGTCCCCCATTTCTTTTTCTTACGCAGCTTCCGCTATCATCAACGGCGCTAAGACCTCTGCGCAAACTCCCCATTACAGCCGTTTCCTCTTAGTCTTGCAGGGCGGCTTCTTTCCGCCCTTGGCCCCTTACTCCACCAACCTCATGATGCTGCTGACCCAGAAGGGCTCACCTTTGCCACTCGGGTATTGGTCCCCTGATCCCCGATCGGGTCCTAGGTACGAGAACTTCCTCCCGCCCGGATCCTCCGTCGCATACATTTTTTGCCTCATCGGCTCCAGTCGCGGAGTTTTTCAGCCCCCCCCCGGATCGATGAGCGACCTTACGTTCGGGTACCCATTCTCCTCTCAGACGACTGTTTTTTCATTGACCTGAACCTGATAGTTTCTGGCTCGGCGTCATGACAGGTTCTCCCCTTCTTTTCCCACCCTGCTGGGTCAGAAAAGGAAAGCGATTTAGCCACTGGGCAACCATCTGGTTTGACCTCCTGAAGCCCCTTCCTTCGAGCTATTTTCCTGTCTGTTCCTTTGGCCGCGGATGTCTTTCTCTGCCTTGCTTGCACCCAAATCTGACTTCGGAAATCGTTCTTAGCGTTCTGGGCCCCTCTTGGCTCCCCACCGCCTCTTGACTGGTGATTGGACCGCCTTGGAACACCGACCTTTGTTCCCTATTGTTAGACTGATGCCCTTTCGCGACCCGCTATTCGGATCCGGTCTCCCCCCCCCCCTTCCGCCGCCGACACCCCACAAGGATTGCCTCTCCTTAGCATCTCCTTCCGGTTTTGGCCCCATGAAATTGTTGAACCAGCCTCGCTGCCCTGTCCCTGATCCTCCTTCCGCTTCTCTTTTTTGGTCCTCGTATTCCCTTCCCCTGTCTAGAGAGGGGGCCTCTTCAAGGCTTCCGGTCTCTGGATATCGAAAGACTTCTTGATCCCTGTTCCCAACCGATCGACTCCTGATCCGTTCCCTCCCCGCCGTTTCTTCCTCAACGGTTCTCCTTGCGGGTAGGTTATACGGCGCTACTGATTGCGAGTCCTCCCTTTGAACACTATGAGCATCTCTTTGGTCGGTCGGCGTATTCCTTAGTTTCCTGACCTGCTTTTTTTCGTTTTTTCTCCGATCTCCGCCTTACACCCCCAACCGGCTTAGTTCTCCACGAGACTTCGGACGTTTGCCTCGTCACCTGACTCTCTTCTGGAAACTTCAGTCTCCGAAAAATGGGGGGTACGTTCGATCTCTGAAGGCGCCGTCGACGCTTTTTTCCTACTGCTACATGAGAGGCGCTGGTTTCCCTAATCGAAGGGTCCTAGTTCGTGAGACAACTCGGCGTATAGCGCACCAGAAGAACGTACTTCCCAACCCCCCCAGGCCTCCACCTCGCTTTCTCCCCCCCTTTACGCGATATATTCCCTTTTGGTTTAGTTTGGAATTTCTCAGCTCTCTTCGTGCGCTGCGAGAGGCGGGCCAGCTCGCGCCCCGAGTTGCTTTCCCCCTCATCGACGGTCGACGTCGCGAGGAAGTTTGACCTACTCCACTATCGCCGTCGAACCCTCTCTTCCTACTCCAGCTTGCCTCGAGCGTTTCCGTTATTTAAGCGGAATGTAGTTCATAGACCGAATTCAGTTTTTGGGCTTCCGTGTCAGCCGACATGTGGCTCAGGACCCTTCCCAGATCCCCAGTTCCGACATCTTTCCCCACTGACCGCACGCCAAGCCGTGGAGCCTACGCTCCTTTGATTCTTTTCTCATCTCTGCGTCGCGTCTCTGTATGCCCGATCGGATCCACCCTGCGTATCGAAGCAGATTTGAGGCCGGTAACCTTGATCAGACGGCGATTCTCCCTTCATCCCGTTAAGCAGAATGACCGTTACGTTCCGGAGGCAAAGCCCCTTCCCCTCCTTCAGCTTCGAATCGGGCCCCACGGGGGCACTTTTATGAAGAAAGTATTCTCTTCCCGCTAGGGCAGCATGGTCTTTCCCCGCGTTCCTGTAGATCCCCCCAGGTATGCACTACCCCAACGCGGTGCCTCGGCTCTTTCTCGAGCAACGGAAGTCGTCTATGGACCTGTCTCCCTACCCTGCTTACCAGTCCCTGCTTCGTCCCTTCCCCCCCGCCTAATAGGTGGCGGTCCCATTTTACACAGAAGCTACAGACAGTCTCGCTCAAGTTCTGGCTTGTCACGAAGTACGGTAGCCGATGATCATATCTTCCCCTTCAGCATTCTCTCCTGGTGGAGGAGAGGTTCTGCATGGCGGTGGCTGAACACTCTGCCCTCATCTGACTCCGTGCTTTGGTTCAATGAGTCCCCATAGGAAGATGGCTGACCGGCCAGCCTCCCATTTTTTAACTGGATTTTTGTTTTTTCCCTAGTCTGCCGTGCGCCGCATGGCTTCTCCGTGGCCATTTTTCCCCCTCCCGTACATCGTCGCTATTGGGTCAAGAAAAAGATTGCTTATGTGTTCTGCGATTGAAGCGGCTCCTTCCTTTTTACCTCTTATGGTTTCAAACTGCGGTTGTTGTAAGCGACCCTCAGGCCCGATCGAGGATGGTGGCCAGGCAACGGGGGTCCCGGGTGGCGGCCCAATTGCTTCCCTTTCCCCCTTCGTTTTGAGATGGGTTTTAAGTGGCGGCTCCCCCCAGCCGCTCCCCTGCAAGCTTCCTAGCTAAATCTCTTTTTCACTGCTTCAGATCTCGCAGAGGTCTTGTATTTCAGGAAATGTAGTGGTCGGAGGACACCCTCCCCCAAGCTGAAACTGCAGTTCAGTTTTCCCAAGTGATATCCCTTTTTTTTCAAAGGCACGCTCTCTTCCCACCAGCTCCCCATCCAAGGATGAGCTTCTCTTGTCCTTCCCCGGCCTCCTCCCTCCTCATGGAGCTGCTTTCTCTTTGGTGTTTCCTTCCCCTGAACACAAAAAAGTACCAGCCCCCTTTTAATTCTCCCCTTTGACCTACTTTCCGATCTGCGGTTGCATCTGTGTTAACGCGCATAAGGCATCCCACATTGAATTCGGCCAGATCAGAGGATTTCTTTCAAGTCCTAGGCGCTGGCTTTTCCCCTCGCAGACGCAGCATCTGCCCGGGGTTTACCTGAGAGTGCCCCGAAGGACCGCTCCTCCCCGGGCGTGTCGCGTTTATTCGGTGGCTTCCAGGTCCATCGATTTGTGCCCCTGTCCCTATTCTCCCCCCACCCATGGTGTCTTTTTACTGCTGAATAGCTAGGTCTACGACCCAGTCTTTTTCCCTTCTCAAGTATGGCAATCTGACCCAGCTCTTCCTGGTGCCCTTCTTCCTTTTTCTTTCCTTTTATGACGTAGAAGAGGATTACCTACGATCGTTCGCGTTCCCTTTTTATTTCCCCCTGCGCCGGATTTAAACGCGGGCCCCCTTTGCCCTCGCTGTATTCGAGGCTAGGACTGCCTATCTGACATGTTTTCCCATGAGCTCAGAAATTAGCAACGTCACGGATTTTACTGATATGTCCGTTGCCGTGGTTCTTTTTTCTTCCTCGGAACGGATTTCGGCCTTTCAGTATCTCCTCAAGGGCGAAGATCTATTTTTCCTCCTTGTTTCTAGGCTATTCGGCCTGAGGCTTCTTAAAGCTCAATCCTCCACCCTGGTCGCTCTCACCAAAAACGGCCCGGTACCAATGTACGTGGACTGATTGCGCCCCTCGGGGGTTCGTTCTTTGGATCCCTCAAACTTAGCTGGAAGCCCTTCCTGAATTCCTGGTCACAGGATTTGCCCCCTTCGGGCAACGGTAGGATGTCCTAAGTTTTTTTTTTCCTCCCTCATGATAACACATTTTAGTCCGAACTGACCGGGCTCTCTTGTTTATTCCCAAGGACCCATGACCCCTTTCCCCCGCTGGTCCCGGGAATTTCTCAGTGAGTTAGTCCCTCCGCGACGAGGCAGTGCCTCTTTCCCCCTCGAAACAGTATAGGACCAATTCTCCCTCCCCCAACACCTAGTTTTCCCACCCAAATCTAGCTCCAAAAGACTTCCCGACCGCGGCGGGGCTTTTCGATTTCCCCCCTTCATCACTTCGGGGCGATTTATCTGGGCCGCCCACGGTTTTCCCTAGCTGCTAAGGCGCCGGGCCCCGGTTTTACCGTCCATTCCTCTTCTTTCTTCTTCCTCCATGGACGTAATTCGCCCCCCCGTTTTTTTTCGCATTGCCCCGTTCCATCAGCCTTCTCCTGCAGCATCTTCACTGATTCTAAAGGTGAGGCATATCCAACTTTTTGTGTCGGGTTTTTCTACTTTTCCCAACCCCTCACTGGGCGTTTTTTTTTTTGTTTTTTGTTTGTTGGTCCTTATTTACTGTACATGAAGCGCGGAGTCCGGACCGCTCAGGCCAACTATTTCGTTAAGTTTTGCCCGTGGGTCCGAACGTGGCATCCTGAGTCCCTTTTGTCCCTTATCGTTCTAATTTTTCTTCCCCGTACGGCAGGTTGTCCAACTTTTTTTAGGGCCTAAGTCCCGACACGAAGGCCGCCAATTTTTGGCTATTTTTGACTCCCCTTTCTGACGAACATCATGATCCCCCCACCTTTCAATCCCTCTCCCCCTGGTACCTTCTTTTTCTTTTTGGGACCCTGCCCCTTTGCACTAGATTAATAAAGAAGGATTTCCCCCTCTGGCCCTTCCACTTGGGCAGCCATCGTCCCAAATTTTCCCCCTCTTTCTTCCCCCCCCAGATCTGGAAGAGGTTAGGACCCCCCCAGCCCCATTGTTCTCAAAACACTCCCATGTAACTTGTCCATTTTTTTCCTCGCGGAGAGGCTCCCTTAATCGTGCTCTCCTATTCTTTTAGGACCCTTGCAAGATCCCCCCCCCTGTTGCGCACGGTCTCCTTGCCCCGTTTTTTTTTAACTAACGCTAGTCTCGGGAGTATCTTCTTTTCACGTTAGTCCTTTTCCCCCTTAACCTGTGAAATCCAGAACCCTACTTTCGATCTGACCTGCCTCTGGTTATGACAAGTTCGAGCACCCCCTGAAGAAGACCTGAGGCCAGCTTTTTTGCTGAAGCTGGCGTTCCCCTTTCCTTCCCCCGGCTGGTGTCCTCAAAGGATTTCCGCGCTGAAACGCCTTCGGAGACTTGGTCCTAGGGCAGACCTTGATGCTGGTGAAGGGAAGCTTCAGACACCGAATGGATTGCTTCTTCACTGGCTTACTGCAGAGACCTGGTCACACACTTCGGCGCCGACCTTCAGGCCCTTTAACCTTGTTCGCCTCTAGTCCCTTTCCCAGATGGTCCCATTATTCGGAAAAATTATGGCGCACTTTGTCAGAGACTGAAATCATATTCCTTTGCCTCTTTCCCCCCCGGTGGGACAAGTCCTCCCCGCCCCCCTCCCCTCCCTTTGACTCAGCCGTTTCAGCCTTTTTTGGTATTCTTTCTCTGAAAGACCGTCTCCTTACACTCCCCCTCCCCTGATCGACGGTCTGCCCCGGGACCGTCCGCGTTTCTCGGGAAGCGAGGTCTTGGCCTCCGGCGCACTGGAGCTTTTTTCCCCCTCAGTTTGTACATTCCTTTTCTCATTTAGGATCACCCTCTTGATGTGGTCGGCCCCGGTTTTTCCCTGCTAGTGGTGGGGTCCCGCGCGAAGATAAATTCTGTTCCACCACCCAGGTCCCGGCTGGTTCTTGGACAGTGGCCTTGTCACTCTCTTCACTTATGTACGCTTCAAGACCATGTTCGCACGCTTCCCTCGGCTCTTCGGCGACGGACAACGCGTGTTACGTCTGACATCGGAGGAAGAGGTATTTTTAGGCCCAGGCTGTAGTAATGTCTTCCCCCCAACCTCGCTTCTCTCCCTTCCCTCCGCCGAATATTCCACGTCCTCTCATCTTCTAGCTTCTTTGCCTTTCCTCTCTTTCTTTTAATAAAGCCGTTTTCTAGACTGACTATCCCCCCTTTTTCTCCGCAGATCTCCGTTTGGGTGCGACCCTTTTTGCGCTTTCTTTTCCCCCTGATCTCCGCCTGTGCCTTTTCCCCTCGTCGAAAGATCGATTTTTTTTTGAGGTCCCCGATAGAAAGTGCTTCTCCTCGTCTCCCTCCTCCTCAACACCGGTTCGTCCCCTTGCCAGACTCTGGGCCTCGCCGCGTGTTCCCTGTTCTTGCAGCTCATCTTCCTTTCGTTGAATTTTCCGGCTCTCGGGCTTAGGGCAAGCAGTCCTTTTTTTTTTTCCTTATTTGTAGGATGCTGCCGCTTCGCTCCCCTACCGCCCATGCACTTTGAAAGCCGACGCCGGAAACGACGATGTCTGCCCGATGCTTGCGGGTCATTTCCCGCCTCTCATGTAGAAGCCGGCATTGCCCCTCCCGATTATCATATTCGCTTTTTTTTGGAGTTTCTTTGCACGGCATTTTCATCCGGCGATCAAGGTCGTGTCCTGCCCTCATTTCCGCCTCCCAGATATGACGGGAGACTTTCTCGTTTCCCCAGCCCTTTAGATCCGGCTTTTTCCTCCCACGGAGTTAACGGTTTGTACCCCCTAGTGAAATGAGACCACCCACTCATCACTGTCCTGCGCGTCCGGCGCCCTTTCCTCTATGGTTTCAAGTCTAATCATGGATTTTTAAACTACGGACGCGGTCCCCTCCCCCCTGCCCAAGTCATCGGTTCCGAGGTTCCTGTCGGAGGACAGTTTGAGGGATTCCTCCCAGTTTTCCCTAGGCTTAACAAATAGTCGAATGCTTTCCTCCTTTGTCCGTTTTTCCCCTCAAAGGCCATTATGCCTGTGGCGCCCTCTTCTTTTTCAGCACCATAAGGCGTCTCTCCGCATTCATATTGCATTCCCCCCTGCCGTTCCGGTATCCGATAACCTTTGCATCAGGCATCTGGCTCGTGGTTGTCGCTGCGCCGGGGCTGAAACATGTAGTGCCCTCTCCTCCTTTGTTGAATGGGCACTCCCCCGTGTCGAGCCCTTTTCTTTCGCATGTTCCCAAGAAGCAATAGGCACTTCTCTTCGTGGGTGTCCCTGCAATGTGTTCCTCTGCACATAGTTTCCCGAAAGACTTTTTCTCCTTTCGTCTGCTTTGGCTTCCCCCCAAAGCTCTCGAAGTGGAGCCTATTCCCCCTTCCCTGTCCCCTTTTCTGTCCCAGGATGATTTTTTCCCCCCTGAGGTGGGTTTTTAATCTACTCATGCCCTCCTTTTTTCCGATTTTTTGGACCAAGGATTGCTCTTAGGCCTTTGATTGCCATGCTGGGGCGTTTTCCTCCCTTCGTTTTTCGATATTGTTTTTCTCTACCACACCAGCCCCGGACGTCCTTTTTTACCTTTTTCTATTGGTTAATGATGTTTTCTAGAGTTCTTTCCCTCCGCCTGTGAGTTTTTTTCGTGTCTTTGCTCGGCTGTTCCCACCGCCCCATCAACCGTCCGGCCCCGACTTAGCAAGTCCCCCTTGCAAGCTAGATGAACGTTTTTCTCACCTTCCCTGTTACTTCTCTTTTCGCTTCGCCTTGAGCGGTCCTTCGGAGCCCCTTATGGTCCGGCTCTACCGCAGATCTGTTTCGGGTCTCCCCCCTCGCCCCCCCAAAAACCGAAAGAAAGTTTCGGTAGGCGTTACCTTTCCCTCTATCATTTCCTCCCCCCTGCCCTCTCCCCCCCTTGGCTGGGAAATTATCGTCGACACCCAAAGTGTTCTCCTTCCGCTCTCCTCCCCAGCTTCATTCCCAAGAAGGAAGGAGACGTTCTTTTGCGCCGGTCGTTACCTCGGGCTAGGCCAAGTTTGTTGTCCCCGATGTTCCCAAGCGGCCTCCCCTTCCCTGGAGACTGATTCGTCTGTTTTGATACGGTGGACGCGTCTCGGATTTCCCCCGCCTCTGTGAGGTTGGGATGGATTTCCAACTTGTTTCGATACTGACCATTCAGTCGCTCCGGATGCACCCCCGGAATGAGGTCTAGAACGGCGCCACCTCCCCGCCCCCATCGCTATCTTTTTATAGAGTCCTTTTTTGACCTCCAAGGCGATCGCGGCCTCGGCACACGTTTTTTTTCACGTGTCTATCGTTCTCTTTTTTCCTGTTGCCCCGGTTACCAGAAGTTGCAAATCGCCTGTTGACCCCTGTCATTTCTTCTTTCTTTCTTTTTTTTTTTTTTTTTTTTTTTTTTTTGATGCGGCCCCTCCGTATTTCATTGCAGCACCTTGAGTAATCTTTCCTCTGTCCCACTTTTCCGGTCCCTTTTGCTTTGCGGTGCCTTGTTGTGTTGGTGTATTTCGGTCCCAACCAGGGTTCGGGATTGATTTTTTTTCCTTCCCCTCCAGGACG
>Ga0179593_1591270_pt1 | contig 11801 bp, 13 predicted proteins | sample CZODoug2_1_08_16_FD_185931 | JGI IMG/M metagenome (GOLD analysis project Ga0179593, IMG submission 185931) | Vadose zone soil fungal communities from Angelo Coast Range Reserve, California, USA - CZODoug2_1_08_16fungal (PacBio error correction) | ecosystem: Environmental > Terrestrial > Soil >... | reverse complement strand
TTCTATTTTCCTCCCCCTCTCGAGCGCCGGCCCCTTGATCACCGCCCCTGATTGCCTCTCCGCACCTCCTTTCCTCCCCTGAACCCCTCCGACGCGCTTCTAGGTTTTCTGCAAGAATTCGCGCAGATCGTTTCCGTCATGAATCTCCGTGCCCCGGACCGAACCCGAAGTCCTCCCCTAAGTCCCCCTTGATTTTGGACAAGGGCTAATCTTCCTCCCGGCCCTCAAAGCGACTCGTGGACTCCTCCCCCTTGTTGAAAGTGGGTTTCCTTCACTGCTCCTAACACCCTCTTTTTTGGCCCTCAGAAAAAAGTTTCCGCCCTATTTTTTTCTTGACACCTTCTCTTCATCAAATGGCCTGTGTCCGCAGCGATTGGTCCCAATGCTTTCCTCTAATTCCCTTTTTCATTGCTTACTGCGGACATGGATTTTTTTTTCCCCCCCCCTCTGCAGTTAGGAGTAGTGAAGGAACTTCCGCTGTGAATTTCACGCCAGGGCGTTTGCTGAGGCCTGACGATTGGTTAAACGGTCCCCTTTCCGCAGGCTTAGACTCCCGCCCCCGGCTGTGATCTTGAACGATTTTGCGCGCGTCTTATGTGGCGCCGTCCACGCGCCCCAAACTCCGCGCATCCTCCTGTTCACCCTTCCGTTAATTTCAAGCGCCTCGCGTCTTGCTTCCCCCAGTCCCCCCCCTCCCCCCTCTTCACTTAGATTATGTAAATTTTTTTTCCAGTAAAGGCTTCCACCTTCCTCCGCCCCATGTTCTATGAAGGCTTGAATCGAATTTTTGAGGTTTTTTCCCCATGACCCTTAGCCAGAAAGTCGCATGAGGGTTACACTCCCCTGAGTCTCCTCGATGCCCACCCTTTTCCCCGCTTCGATTCCACACGGAAAACCCGTTTACCGCACGTTTCTCCACGCGACGGGTCCCTCCGCATTCTGCTCAGTCCGAGTAATCTCTCTTTGTCGGGAGCCTTGGTTGCCTGCAAACCTTCCGGCGCTGAATTTACATGTCTGTCCCCACCACCATAGCTATTTTTCGGGTTTTTTTTGTTCCAATGTGTCCACGGTCGGATCTTACCGTTCCTGAGCAGGGGTGGATCTTAGTGGTAGTTTTGTCTTGCCGTTTGCAGGCGACCGTCCCCAATTCTTCTTGCCGAATGATCTCGGCGACTTATTCGTCCGGTCCGCGGCAATTTGCGCTCTGCTCGATTCTCCTCCCGTTCTTCTGCAGAGGAATACGACCACGACGGCTCGCAGAGATTTGCCATGTCGTGACACCGAAATGCCTTCTTCCTGATTGCGTTTCGGGCCTTCTTGTACCTTCTGTTAGCCGAGATTGCATTTATTGCAATTTTCCTCAGCGCTCTCCTCCTCCTTTTTGTTAGGATGAGCGGAATTGAACCTCCTTTTTTCTTTCTACCCTTTCTTTTTCCGATACGTTCGAAACGCAAACGTCCCCCCGGGTTCTTCCAGTTCGACTAGGTACAAGCCCCCTGGCCTACTTCGATGCCGTCGTTTCGTCTCTCCCGTTTTCCCCCCCCATTCATTCGAAGCGGCGCGCGCTTCCCATTCTTTTTAACTTTTTTTCTTCATGCCGAGATCTGCTTTAATGTCTGGTCCTTGGCACGAACGGAACCCACTCACGACCTAACACGCACTCACCCCAGAAGTTTGAGGTCCTGCCCTTCGTCCCTTCGGCATCCCCCCTCCACCTTGCGCTTGTGGGCGCGGTTCTTTTTTTTTCCAGACCCTGACGTTAGCGACGGGACCTTTCGCCCTTCAGTCCTTCGTTGTCCCCTCTCCTCCCCTACTGCCACCTTTCGAGCGCATTCGTTGTTCCCGCTATCCCGGCCGTTTTACGGTTTTCCCCCCTCGACCATCCGAGGCGCGAATGGAAGCCGAGAGGAGACCAGCGCTCCTCTTGTCACTCTCCACTCCCAGCCCCTTTGGACCTCCGCTAAGTGAGGTCTTTGCACCAAATCGAATTCCGCATTGTCCTGTTCGATCAATAGTACAGAGTTTCTGCCCCCCTCTCCTCCCTTTATCCTTAGTTCCCCCCCTTGTTGAGCATGACCCTTTCCGGCTGTACCCAAAATGTTTTACAGAATGTTCCCCCTCTTGAGTGTTAGAGGAGCGGGATCTTAAACCCCCGATTACGCAGAGTTTCCCCCCTCTTTTGCTTAGTGGTAAGCCTGCTTCCCCCTATTGCCGTGGACCGCCCGCCTATCGACGATTACGTTTTCCCACTCTTTCAATTCACACGCCCTGAAGTCTTTCGTAGCTTTACCTGATCGGCAACACCGCCTGACCCTGGCTATAAAAGGGCTTGCCCCCCACCTTAAAAAGTTATAGCCTTCAGTCCCCCTCCCTCATTCTTCCGATTAAACAGGTCACTGCTCGCATCAATTCCAGGACTCTCTCTCCATGAGTTGAGAGATCCGGTTCCCCCTCCCCCTGGGTTTACCGATATCGGGGACCGTTTCCTTGAACACTTTGTTCCTTTGACCACCATCTTCCCTCCCGTTCCCCCCCTTTGGCAGGTTGATCCATGGGAATGAATCTCCCGGTCCCCTGCTTTAGGCGCCGCGTGATGAAAACGATTCGAAGCAAAATTCATGTCAGTTATCAACCCGTTAAGGATTTTATGGTTCTGGCCTCGACTTTTCCCCCTCCTAAAGAAGAATGTATTTTCTATTTGAATTATCTTAACCACTTCCAAACTCCTTCTAGAAGGAGTAGGTAACTTCGTCTTCTTTGGGGGGTCCCCACAGGCGGAATAACAGAGGATCTACCTTCTTTCCTTAGGCCCATATAGGTGGAGGTCACAACTTTCTTTCTTCATCTTTTTCGAGATATGTCCCCCCAATTTCCTTTAGAGAGAGGAATTTTGGCTCACCTTCCCCCCGTTTACCTATAGACCGAAAGCGGGGCAGTGGAGTCCCCCGACCCCCCGTTTTCGCGCTGACGTGTTTGTTTTTCAGAATCGCGCAGAGATCTTTTTTTTGAGTCCCCGCTAATCCGCCCCCGTGCCCCCCGGCCCGCGACCACAGCACTCTGGCATGATAGAACCCCTGAAAAGAGGTTTTCGGGAATAGATTGCGTGGGGTTCATGGACCACCCCTCCCTTTCCTCCGAGAGTAGACCGCTTCGTCCTCTCTGCACAGGGTGATAGACCCCTTTCCACCCATTGGACTGTTGTTGCAGTCCGCCAACCAAGTTCGTGGTCCAGTTTCCAGGCACTCGATAGTTCAGCACCTGGCTCTTCCCGTGTTTTCTACGCAGTGAGACCCTTTCATGAATGGCCTACCAACCGGAGCCCTGATGATACTCAGGAATATTAACTTGGGTTCTTTAGCGTGCAGGAAGTTTTCGCACAAATGCGCCTTCATAGTTGAGAGATTTTGCCTGTCGTTTGAAAGATTTCCTTAAACCGGGGTCCATGTGTCATACCTGGCCGTCTATCAGCCCCCGCTTTTCTCCATCCTTTTTCGAGGTAATCGTCCTTTGTAGTTTTCCACCTTCCACTCTCCCAACAGAGTGAATTTTTTTTCTTTTCCTTCCTAACCCTTTAGAAAGAGAATCCCTACTCGTTTTGGAGTCGCTCACCTCCTCCCCCCAATTTGACGGCAAGCGAACTACCTTTGTTTTTCCTTTGCTGGTGCGAACTTTGCATACGGAACATGCCCTCCTATTCTAGGTTTTTCCATTTGCATCCCGCCCTTTTGGTCCCCCCCTCCGAATGAGCATGTTTTAAGCACGACGCATGGGGTTCCATAGGTGCTCCCCCTATTCCCTCGATGCCCTCACCCCTTTTATTCGTCGTCTCTTCACTGACACACCGTATTTTTCAAAAACGTTTCTCCAAAACGCGGAAGTTCCTTTTCCCCCGCTCCCTAGACTTTTCCCCGTAGTAACCGATTGCGTCGGGATCTTCTTTTGGTGCAGTTTCAATGGCAAGGTCCGCCCCTGTCCAGTTCCTGTACTGTAGAATTTATAGTCATTTCAAAAAAAATCGCCACGCCCCCAAATCTTGGTCCTCTTTTTTTTTCGAGACGCCCATGCCCGTGCGATCGAGAACCCGCTCTAGCTGGCCTCGATTGGGTCGTCGTCCTTGTCTTCCTTTTTTTTCTCTCCCCCGCGATTATAGAATTTTTCGTATACGGAGTCTCATTTCGGCGCGCGTTTTCAATCAAACCTGCAGATTGAATTCATATGGGTTTGTCCCCTTCCTCGAAGACCCCCCTTCCCGAAAGCAATATCTTCCCCGAGTGCAAAAACCACTGCCCCCCTTTCAGTGCTTTTGCCGTTGTTGGATTTCGGCCCTTTCCCGTCCCCCTCAACCGTCTGGTTTAGAAGCCCAGATTTCGTCAATTCTCCTCTATCTTCTTCTCTTTTTTCCTAATGTTGTGTGGTGATTCGATCTTCTCCCTTTGATCCCCCCTCATCGGATAACGCGGCATTGTTCCGTCATTCCCCAAGTCAATTCGGGGGTTCCTTTAAACGCGGCACATTTCGATGAAGTTCTTTTTTCTAGTCTCTACGGCACCAATATCGAATTAGACCTCCGGCCGCGACACTGCCGATTGTCCGGCGCCCTCAAATTCTCGCCTAGTTTCTTCTCCTGTGAGCCCGGCACGAATCAACCCTACTCTTTTTCCGCTTCGCCGAAATGCCCCTTTGGATGCTCAGTATCATGGAGGCATCCCTCACCCTGCCCCCACATGAGCGGTTTTAGCAGGTTTTTGGGTTTTTCACGTCAGCAGAAGCTGCGACGTACCTTCAATGAACGTGACTGTTGCAGGTTGCCTTTCCCCTCTTTCCGACCCCCCTCCCTCCACAAACTAGTTGATGTGCTTAACAGCTTCGTTGAGAAACGTGCCGTTGGTTTGCCGTTCTCTAGTATTTGCGCCAAGGTTGGCATTTTATGATCTGCCTTTTTCAACTTTTCCAACCCGTGCGGGAAGTGCGGGATCCCACTTTCCTAGAATTTCGCGCGAATTTCATGACCCATCCTCGATCGGTTCATTTTTGCCTGTTTTCAAGGGTTGAGATGCCCGGCCCCTGTCCCACTAAGAATTTCTTGCCCACCCCCCGGTGGAGTCTCGATGGGGATCCCCTCCATCCCCTGATCCCTAGAGGTTTTGTCTGCCCCCTCTTTTCTCTCTTGGCTGTTGATTCCGAGTGTTTTGCCCCCGCCAGAAATTCTCCCCCGCGTCACAAATCCTTTCCGTATCACCGCCGCGCTGAAGCGTCCCCGCTGTTCCCGTTGACAATCGTTCAGCCTACCATCCCCCCGTTCCTGCGTGACAACTGCGACCTCGACCTGCTGACCTGCCAGACCCCTTCCCCCTTTTCCCTTTGCAACCTTCTATGCAGCATTTTTCAAGCCAATTGCCTTTTTTTATCTTTTTCATGTTCCAATAGGCTGCTCTCCCCGCCCTGTCTGGGACCGATCAGGGGCCGGTACGATCTTTAATCTGACCCTTACCAAACAAGGCGGAGCAAACCGTTTCCCTCGGCTTTTTCTCCCTGGGCAGCGAATCGTAAGATACCATACGATTAGGCGAACGCTTTCTCCCCCCCGCTCGCGAGGCCTTGAACCCTTTACGGAACTCCCGTCGCTGAATGCTCCTCTTGGGATTTCTTTCTTTGTTTATGCCGGTGGTCTGAGTTTATATTCCTTCATCATCCTCTCCCTACCTCCCAGCGAAGTATTTGCTCTGCCCTTCCACCCAGAAGGTAAGAGTCTCAGGCTTCGGCCAATTTGAGACCCAGGCGGATCCCCACTTTTCCCTCACGGTTTTCTTTTCTTTTTTTTTTGAAAAGTGATATAGGGTGTGTATGGTCCAGTATTTTCGGTATGGGTGTCCGTTGTGTTGTTGAGAGTCATATTTTCCTCCATTTGAATCCGTGAGAGAGGCAGAAGGTGCCCCTCCCCCCTTCTTCCTTCCTTTAGAGCCCCGAAGAAGTTGATTACCCCCGAAGCATTTTTCTCTCTATTTCAGCCTGTTTTTACGACAAAGAATTCGCGTTTTCTCTAGTCTTTTTCTTTGACTCTTTTTGAAGGAATATAGCCGGCCCCCCCACCAACCCGAATTTTGCCTCTTAGCGGGCATTTCTCTACGTCACCTGAGGACCGGAATAGCGTCAGAGTTGTCTAACATCCGTATGGCATAAAAGCCGCTGGAGAGACCCCCCCTTATTTGGGCCCACAGGGGATTAGAAAATGAGATTTTAGGTCAACACCTCTTTTTTCCACTTCTTTCCCTGTTCAGACACCCCAAAAGTTTCGGAAGATAGTCCGGTCCCCCCTCAGACTTACGATTGACCTTTTAGAGGCACGGGCATTTCGCACTTCCAATCCGGAATTGGAGATCTTTGGGGACCCCCCCCCCCCCCCCTTTTTCAAGAAACGGTTTTTTATGCGGTGATGTAGTTGCAGGCGACCGTTTTTCCCCGTAGAGGTTGTTCCCGATCCCGTTTTTTTACCCTTAGTGCGGCTAACGTGATCAAGGCGAATACGAACCGTGCGCCTCCGGGGTGATCTTGACTTTGTTCTCCCTATTTTCTTTTTTTTCTTGTCGGCGCTTCAGCGCCCACCTTTGTTGCCTTTTGACCCCCGCCCCGAAGCGCCACTTCCCTCTCCCTGCGTCTATACCCCCTTCCCCCAAATTGGCAAGGCTCCTGTACTTTTTTTTCCTCCGCTGGGAGGAGAACACTTTCTCCCACTATTTTGAGGCGAAGATGATAGACTCCGCGGACCGACCCCCCCGCTACCTTTTGATTTTCCTCCCCGCATTCCCCGTTTTTCCTCCCCCCCCGGTTGCCCTCCTCGCTGCGGACGCCCCACAGCGACCGGATGAGTAGATTGAGAACCGTCCCCCCACCCCCCCCTTCACACGTGATTATCAACGAACTCTTGTCCTTCCTCCCCTCCCTTGCGTTTCCCCTTTTCCGGTCTAGTAATAGATGTACTGTTGGGGACAATCAAAGTCCTAGGGAAGTAAAGTCTGCTCTCGTTTTTCCTTTTCTCCCCAAACCAGAGCACAAACCGCTCTTCTAGGCGTTTCGATGCCCCGTTACCCCCCTTTAGGATAGAGACAAGCTCTCCCTATTTCTTTTTTAGGTCGTGGTCTTCTTTCGGTCCGAGTAAAAAAGAGCTTTCGCCGCCTGATCTCGTCCTCCTTTTTCGCTCCACCGCGGCCTCTCGCGAGCACGTCTCTCTTTTACGAATCTCCTGATCACGGTGGAAAGACACTCCTGTCGGATTTGTCCCGAGTCGTTGCCGAGTGCACGACCCTCCTTTTTTTCTAGAACCGAAGGCGTTGAACTTTTTCTTTTCGGATCTTTCTTGAGTAGCCGAGATGTTCATAGACCCCTACCGTTCATCATTCTTCCTTCCAATACGTTTTTGTCGGATTGCCGAATCCTGTTAAATCATACCCTTGTCTCTCTGCCCCTTTCCTTTTTCTCAAAAGCTTTTATGCTACTGAATTTTCCCGTACGACGCGGCAAATTATAGCGACGATGCCGTCTTCTGGGAATAAGCCCCGGAAATCCAATTTTTCTCCTCCTCTTCACTCTTTTCCCCCCCCATTGAAGTGTCCGGCGTTCGAACAATTTCTCGGATCAAGAGCTGTGGTCCGCTACGTGCCACGCCCACCGAAAGACTAGCCTGCTTCAGATTCTTTCGGTCTCGCATCCTCATTGTCCCACTTGGCGGAATATCAACTCATCCCGGTTTTACCCCAATGATTTGGCGCGGTTTTCTCTTTTTTTTCTCCTCCCACACCCGGTATTTCCTTCCTCTGACAGTGGAGTTTGTCAAAAATGTTCCCCTCCCGACACATCGTCCGGCCCCCCCTCCCTCTCCCTCCTGAGTGTGCCTTCCAGCGGTTTCGTTCTAACTTTCTTTTTTTTTTCCTGGTTTTATATTTTTCGGGGTGCGGTTTGCCGCATATTTCGACCTCACTCGTGGAACCCGCAGGCGTGCAGTTACCCCCCTTCGTCATTAGCAGGGCGCCGCGACCTTTCGATGCCAAGAGTCCGACTCATATTTTCTTTCGTAATCGTTTACCGGGTTTTGCCCCTTGCCCATGAGAACCAAATCCCGAATGCCCGTTCTCATTCCCCGGTGGCGAGGGGTTTTCTCGCCTCCCTCCCGAGGGAGTGGGCGCGAATTCTTGCGGCGTTTTTTGCTTCTGTGTGGCGGTGAACTTTTTTTTCCGAAACTCTTACTTTGTTCAAAGATCAACCCGCTCTTTCCTTCCCGCGCGGTATGTCGTTTTCCGTTAAGAAGCAAAGAGACCCGCCCCCCACTTAGTCCAGTCTAGAAACATTCCCCTACCTTGAATCTCTCACAGGTCTATGAAGCCGCCATGCAGGGATTGAGCCCTTCATCGCTGCTCATGAGTTCAGCTCACGGACCGACCTTTTCTTTTCTCTCTGGGCGTACCTTTTTTTTGCGGACTTGTCCACTTTCGGTTCATAGTTCTCGGCGACGGTTCTATACCCACTGTTTCATCCCCTCCTCCCCTGTCGCTCCATATTTGAGGCCCTATCTTTTCTTCACTTTTTTTCTTTTGTACGAGATAACGTGCACCCACCTTCGGTACTCGGCCCTCCGCGAAGTATAGTTGGTTCTTTTTGCATTTACTCCTTAAGCCAGACCGACTTGGCCCTCTTCTTCGTCTGGTTCCCTTTAAAATGAGGTCAGCGCGATTCCCTTGCCCCCAAATGTTTTCGTGCGAGAAGGCCGGGCAAACGGGCCGGTCTTTCCCCTGCCGGAGAGTCGGCCAAACTATTTTGCTTCCCCTCTTTCTTTTCTGGTTAATTCTTTTGAGCTTCTTCTTTCCCCTTAAAAGATCCCTTTTTTCTAAGATGCGCAGTCCGGACACGTTCTTAAGCCCCCCTTCTCCCGAGTCAGGTGGGAGCCGACGACCCCCTTTCTCTCTCTCTTTTCCCGGTCTTTGTTTTACCGCAGAAAAGCACCTTACGCCTCCGTTCCTGTAGGATGCGGCGAGAATCTCCCCCTCTCCCCCACCCTCCCCAGACAGTCAAAATCCTTCAGAGGAGTCTTCTCGACTTTCAGTTCCTTTTCAATGTTCGCGGAGGGCGAGGGCCTTTTTTTTCCATTAAAGCGTATGCCCCCCCCCCCCCCCCCCCTCGCTGGAGAGAATCCCTCTCCTTCTCCTTTGTCCTCCCCCTTAGCCTCCGAAACCTCTGTTCTGTGGTGGCCAGTAAGTTCAAGGTTTCGGCCTCGTTCCCCCCCCCCCCCCCCCCCCCTCTGTCAGAACATGGCGATGACATTGAGCGTCCTCCCCCTTTCCGAGATCGCGATCAATCCCATTTTTCTGCTCGCTGCGGCATGCCGGTTTGCTCAACCTCTGCCGTCTTGTCTCGTCGTTCCTTTCATTAACTTTAACGGGGTCACCGCCCCGGCGTATAGCCTTTTTCTTTTTTGAACGATGGGATAACCCGGTTCCTCACTCTTCCCGTGCCGCCTTGCGAGGCCGGGTGTGATCTTAACCCTTCTTTTCTCCCCTTGCTGATGTACGGAGCGTTTTTCCCCTTGATCGTGTCGAGCCTACTGACCCGCAGTTCCAGTCTTCGAGTATGTAGTGGAGCTTCTCCACCCCCCCTTCCGCCCCAATTGAGGGACGCATCTGCCTTGTGTTAGCAGGGAATTAGGCGCAACCCTTCAGTACCCCCCCTGAGAGCGGCGATAGATGTTAAGATTCACTCTCGATTTTTTTTTCCATTCTCTTTGGGAGACCCTCCCCCCCATGCGGGTTTACCAAAGAAGGCCTCTTTCGTTCCCCCCCCCCTGCTCGCCTCCGTATGTTCGAGGCATGTCTCCCCTTCACAACCCCCCCCACGGCCCTTCTCAAAGAAACGCTGGCCCCCATGTCTAGGTGACGTACCAGGTGGCTTTCCTGATTTTGAAAAACGAAACAGTCCCCCGGCATCTCCGACTGTATTTTTTAGTCTTGACCACCACCCAGCCCTGCCCAACCGATCTTTTGGTGCAGTATTCTCCCCGCCATGAAGAAGGTCTTCTCTGACTAGTCTCGGCCGCTCTTTTTTTGAGCGTAGTCGTTTTGTGGTATTCCGTTTTGCTTCCCTACTGCCAACGCGCTTGAGAAGACTGTCTTTCTCTTCTCACTCCTTCTCACCTCTTTTTTGAGCGCGCGCCCTTCGAAGGTCCGGGCTTCACGGCAGAGGCCGACGACCACCCTCTGTCCTGCAGGTCGTTGGGACGTCTTGTCCCCCGCAAATGCCTCAGGCCTTTGACGTTGGAGTTTTAGGCCGTCAAACAGGTTTAGCGAGATGTGTCCAACATCTCGGAATTCTTTCCCCCATACTCTTCTTCCCCAATCCCCTCCTCCTTTTTTTGTTGTTGTTGACTTTTTTTTTTTTTTTTTTTCGATGTCGGAATTGACGAAAATACTTTTTTTCCCATCTACGTGCGTTCCGATAAGTAAGCCTCAAGTCAACACTCCCCTCAGCTTCCCCCTTTCGGTGCCCTCGGTAAAGCTCCTTCAACTCGTTTAGTCTTTAATTACTAGGCCGTGAAGCCCGGCCCAGCTCAGGTTTGAGCTCACGAGCGAAAATGTTTTTGCGGGGCCCTTTGATCCTGCGGCAGAACCGCTGTGCTGGACGTCGGCCTACCTCCCTGCCCTACCCTCCTCGCTCATGCCTCCTGAACATGTTAGCGAACGTCGAAATGGCTGACCAACGCCTACTCCCCCCCCTTCTCCCCCCCTTTGTCCGAGGGCTGGGTGGTGGTATTCCAGCCTCCGACGTTCTAACTGAGACTGCACATGACTGGTCACCCCATTGTCGACAAATAACGCCCCACTCGCCTTTACCTCGAGTTGTGATGCAGTAAGCCTGTTTATTTTATACCTTTCCTTTTTTATTTTGAAGTTTTTCTTAGTGAGTTCTTTTTGGCCGAATAGATTTCGCTTACTCATGGGTGCGAAGGCGGGACGTGCGGGAGACCAGACTCCTCTCACCTTCCCCTTCCTGCCCTTTAGAACGCAGAGGAATTGGTTTCCGACCCCTGTACAGGAGACCCATTACGAATGGTCCTATCCCCCCGAGTGTTCCGCTTTCTTTGGCCTTCGCCCACACGCCGATAAGATAGTCCTTGCGAGCTTCGGGAGAGGAGGCCTTCGCGGTTCTTCTTCCCCTGCGATTTCATCATCGACGACTTACGCTCCCCTGGTCACTTTTCCGCGCTGAAGGCGGCACGCTATTTGTACCGTTGATCGCAAATCGTTCCCCGCACCGATATACTCCTTTCCCCTTCGACAGGTTTAGACCTGCCTGTCCCCTCCGACTCCCCCGCCTTTAACCGTTTTCTATGCCGCAGCGATCAGTTTGATGTTCGCGACTTCCTATCGAATGCCCTTTTTAGAGCTCCGGTTCTCGGTTACCTATAGATTTTCGTACGATCTGCCTAACTTGTGCCCCCCGTGCCCTCGCGCCCTCGTGTTTCTCGGCGTTTTCCCCCTTTTGGCAGCCGGCCATAGGCGGCGCTCATTGTGATTTTTTCGTGATGTCTCCAGATTCTCTCTCTTCCCCACCTTTTTTTTGCAGTTACCGAGAGTTTAGGTTTCGTCTGGTTTATTGCCGGGGTTGTGGAGATTCTCCTTCTCAGTCCTACGATCGACGACTTTTCGGAAACACAAACCTGCCCTTTCTACGACTTCTTTGTCCAAACCCTTCTTCGCGGCCTTTCCCCACGGGCCTTGTGCCGGCGCCCTCTCGGCAAACCTTGATGGCTTGACAAT
>Ga0179593_1503707_pt1 | contig 11801 bp, 8 predicted proteins | sample CZODoug2_1_08_16_FD_185931 | JGI IMG/M metagenome (GOLD analysis project Ga0179593, IMG submission 185931) | Vadose zone soil fungal communities from Angelo Coast Range Reserve, California, USA - CZODoug2_1_08_16fungal (PacBio error correction) | ecosystem: Environmental > Terrestrial > Soil >... | reverse complement strand
CCCGTTTTCATCTCCCCGGGCTTGACTCTCCCTTATCTTCCAAAGTAATTCCCTCCCTCCCGGTAGGGTATGTATCACGCGGACACAGGCATATCATTTTTGCCAATGTAACTTTTTCACGGTACATTAATTGGTGTTTTTTTATATAGCTCATTCCGATCCTTTTCTTGCCGTGCATTCAACTTCCCATATATACTTCCCCCTTCTGTCACTGCTTGACACCTTAAAAATTAACCTTGTCTCCCCACCACAATACTCTTCAAGACATTTCCGATCCCCAAGGATGCGACACAAATAATACTTTTTTTTTCCCTTCCGCTTAGCCGTACTCTACCCCCAGAGTTATCGTAACCTTTTTTTTTTCCCCCCTATACTTCAAACCCCCCTCCGACTTCTCTCCCCCTTTTCCCCAATGACCGTTTCTTCGAAAGTATTTCATACGAGTTATAGTGAACTATCGGCTAATTCTCCCCCCTTTTTCTTTTTCCTCTTTTTCCCTTATAGGACGTCACTACTTCTCTCCACCAGGAGATTGTCAGTGCCCCCCCCCCGAGTATAGTAGCCCGATACCTGCTCGGGTTCGAAAGATCCCCTTTTTCCTCTTTTCCCCTTTTTGACTAAAGTGGCGTCAGGCGATCTCCCCTTCCTCCCCCCCCCCGTCTTGTAGTCTTCCAATTTTCCTTTTTTCTGAGATTTACGCCACGCCGGGCACAGTCTTGATGCCCGGTTCCCAATTCGATGTGCCACCACATAGTTCCGAAACCGCGTATTGAACATACCGGATGATTAGTTACCATACGTACTATCCTTTCCCCCCCCTTGTCCTTCTTTTCCCCGGAGTTTTTTTCCCCCCGCTGTGGTCCCCATGAAGTAAGTGACTGACTTGTTGAGGCCGCCTCTCTTATATGATCTTAGTCTCCTCCTTCAAGGTTCATTGACTGCCGATCCGGCACGATATCCGTTTTCATTTTCAACGGAAGCCCCCCCTTATTTAGTAGTCGTTCCCTCTGCGTCATACCCAGACGATTTGTTTCTTTTCGGTCCTACTAGTAGAGATGTCCCGCTATTGACTACCAAAGAAGGGCATCCGGTGTTCTACCTCATTGGGCGTTTCGCGGACTATCCCTGTCCCCGGCTGGAGGATTGCTGCGATCCCAGCCCCGATCAAAAAGGATGGACCTCTCCTCTCTTCCTGCTCGTATCTAGAACATGTGGTTTCCGTATGTGGTTCAAAGGGAAGAATCCAGTGGACAGCAAAGCCCCCCTTTTCGATCGATCTAAAGGTGCGGCCCCTCTCTTTTCTGCGCCTGCGTTATTTTGAGCTATCGACTTCAACAGTGCGTTCCCTTCTGGCCCGGCCATTCTGGCCGAGCTCACCTTTTAGGACGCCCTGAGATGAGTAGTGACTCCTTCAACCAGCGTTGGCAGTGGGTGACTCCCTTCACTTGTCCCTGTTTGGTGGGTCTTCAGTAAGGTAGACGAGGAAAGTCTTTTTCCTGCCTGAGCTGCATGTGCAATGTCGGTCAATTTGGCCTGTGTCTCCTCGTTCTCACGCCGTAGCGACTGGCGTATCATTTCGACGTAATACTTTCTCTCCGGTCCCCAGGTAGTGTCAGCCCTTGAGGTCCCCCCACCCCTTTCTTTTCCCGGTTGTGTTGAAAACAGACGTGATGGGTGTTTACCCTAGCGTTCTACTCTTTCCTCCTCCTCCGTTTGGTTTTTTATCTCGACAAGCGCTTCAACCAATCAATTTTGGAGGTTGAGGGGATCCCCGGTTCACCGCGCCCTTCGGGCCCGGCTACACCTCCTTTGATTTTGTATCCTTCCTCTCTTCCCCATGCCCCCGCTGGCTCCCTCGGGGCAACCTGCTTCACCCTTGCCCAATGTCGCACCCATTGTCTCCCGGCCGTATTGAAACCAAGCGGTCCCTTTTCCCCTGCTGCCCCCAACGTTTTCGACCGTCCGGAGGTTAAACCCCCGCGTGTCCCCTCCCCTTGACCGCAGGTCAAGATGGTAGTCTCCACTGACCGGCCAGCGACGCCTTTCTACGTTGTTTATCAGTCTTGCTATGCAACGCTAATGGACAGACCTTTCTCCCTTTGCCCCAGCACCCCAGGGTACCCTTAGGATCGACGAAAAGGCCTTTTCTGCAACGTCGGCTCGGCCCCTTTGCGTCTCCCCACACAGCGTGACTGTGAACAATCCGACGAGACTCATGAGTACGCGATAACTTTCGAGTCATCTTTTAGGCTGGCGCTTCCGTAGCCCAGTTTCCTTTCCTCCAGGGGAACCGTCGTCAGTGAGTCCCTTTACCCCCTTCGTCTCTCTGGATGCTTAATAGTCCTCTCCCGGTTTTTCTACTTGATAGGAAAATTCCGTTCCACCCATCTCTGGTTTTGCCTGAATCGAAGTTAATCTGCCACATAATAGGGGTCCCGACCTGGTCTCTCACTCTTCTATCGTGCCCCCCTTATCTTCTTACCCGACACCCCCCTTCTGTGCGACCAGGTGGAGCGCCCTTTTTCCTGAAATTAAGATTTCTCCAGACCAATAGGTCTATTTTATGCCAGTTATGGTACACCTGGGGTTTCTCCTCTTGTCTGCAACTCGTCGGAGCATGATAGTGCCGTATGGTCCACCCTACTTTCCCCTAATTTCAATTGTTCCCCCTTTCCCCTTTCGAGTTCCATGGGATTCACACCTGGGTCTGTATTCCCTTGTGCTAAATTTCAGTCGGCATTGTGCGTAAATCTCCCTCAGACGTTTTTAACTCCACCCACCTTTCTGTCTTGTCTTCCTTCGCATCGCATGACGATAGTTTACGTTCCCTCCCCCCTTTCAACAAACCCTACAGACAAGTTTCAGACCCACACGGGCGCCGGCGTGTAGTTTCGAACCCTCTCCTGGCTAAGTTGCCACTGCAACCTGGTCTAAGGTCGTACTTCATATGTTCCCGCGCCCAAATTTCTACTCTAGATATCCCTTCTTCTTTCCTTTCATATACCCAAGCGTATTCTCTCTGAACGGAATCCCCCTTTCTTTTTATGCCTTCTGCTTCACTTAAGATTACTTTGTTTTACTGTATATCCTTCTCCCTTAGTGCCTCCATGGTATGTGGATCCTCTCCCTTTTTCTCATTCTTTCTAAGTAGTTGTTCTCATTCCTTCCTGTATTATCAGTTTTAACTGCCAAGGTGATCTTTAATTAATGAAACTTTTTAAGCTGGCCTGCTCCGAATATGATTCCAAATACCAGCTCCCATAAACATTTTATTCACCGTTACGCCTTCCCCATCAGTTTCTTCCACATCTTCTTTCACAAACATCAACCCTAATGCATTCCCCATTCATTGAAATAATTTCCCCCTTTCCCAAAATATTCCTGTGTCCGCGTGCTAGCAAGCCCCATACCCCCTTGATGACTTTTAAGTTATATGTCCCAACAAGCTACTTTTCTCGCCCCTCGCCCCCTGGTCTTCTTTCCCCCCCCCCCCCCCCCTTTCGTTGTTGAGTTGAGATTCTTCTCAGTATTCCCTCTTCCACTTATTTCTAAATTAATCCCTTTCACACGATGCTATGTGCCGCGGGACACAGGCATTATAATTATTTTTTTCCTGTCCCCTTACTAACCGGGATTAATTGATTTGTTTCCTAGACTTTGGTCCTTCCCCTGATAAGATGCCTTACGTTTCCCTTATAAAAGTTATTTTAAGTATTTCCTCCATTGATGCTTGAACCTTATTTTAAAATTATTAATTCTCACCACAGTTTTTACCTTTTGACCCCCAAACTTGAATGCGACCCACCCGACACAGTAATACGAATATATCAATAGTTACTCTTCGTACCTCTCCGTTTCTCCTCTTCCTTTTTCCAACACAAGGAACCTTTGGAACTATTTTATTCATCTTCCTCCTTCTTGAAATCATGTTCTTAGTTTCGACCTATAGTGATAGTCTCTCCTTTCCATATCTAACCCTTCCAAATTATTTTTTTAGATAAAGTAGATGACTTAAAAATACTCCTAACCGTCTAGCAGTGGTCCCCCTGTCTCCGTAATCGCAGTCCCCCCCCCCCACGGCCGCTCCCTAGTCAGATGGTCGAAGTCTGGGGCTGTTTCCTTCTGGAGATTCCTGTAGAGGATCACCGGGTTTTGACTCAATCACGTCTGTTATGTGTCTCCCTTTACTCGGTGCGGTTCTGATTTCTCCCCATTGCCTTTTTGTCCAAGTCCCGTATCAGTCTTTCCCCCCCCCTTCGTAAGCCTCCAATAAGTCGCGCACGGTAGTGGGAGAACAATAATTCCCGTCTGATTAGTTTTACCTAGGCAATCATGCTCCGTGACTTCTTTTCCCCTGCCCGGAGTTTTTTCCCATTCCGGTTTTTCCCCCACTCACTGCATTTAGGACCTTGTCGGATGACGCTCTTCTATTATTCTTCTTGCCACCTTATAATTTTTGGGTTTCTTTTAGACGTCCGGCAGATCGCCGGTTAGACACTCTGACGCCCTAGTAGGTTCTTTTCTTTTCCTCTGCGTAAGCCCCCCCGAGATTTTTGGCTGACTTTTCCTGTCCCCCTAGTATCCGGACAGTTTAAAGATAGTACAAGATCACGAGCCAGTTTCATAAGCTCATCCGGTCTTGGTTTAAGTTCGCGGCTACAGTTGAGTTCCCTTGCAACTGGGCTGCTCCCCATCCCAAAGAAGAGCTGTAATCGCGTACTCTGCTCCCTCTGTCTCCTTTTGCCTTCCGGCCCCCTCTTTTGCCCTGGTACGTCCTCCAGCGACGTGCACACAACATTCTTCCTCGCAGCTCTGTATGTTGCGGCAGACCCGAGGAACATTAGCGGTGCGCTGCGTCTTCCAAACGTTTTGTAGTGGCCTGATCAAAGACTTCTCCTACCCTCTCTGCCACTCTGGGGCCTTTGTCACCTGCCGAAAGGACACCCGTTTGGTGTTTTTTTCCCCTCGACTTCGACCAGGTTTTATCAGCGTCCGAGGGACTTTTTCCGTCTGTGGCCTCACAACCTTTCTTTCCATGGTTGCAGGTGTACCCTTTCTTTTCCCACTGCTGTTTCGTTAGATGGACTTTCCTAAGTATTATAAGGAAACAAGGGAGTTTCCCTGGTCTTGATGTTTCCTCCAACACCCACCACACATGGTGTGATCTACCGACTCCACTTATGTGTGTTCGCGCGCCTTATACTACTTTTCAATCCTCTTGTTGTTTTTCTTATTAGTAGCTATCTCACCCAGGAGGGAGATCCCCCCCCCCTTAAACGCGATGCCTTCAGGGTCTTTGCTAGTATTACTTATTTAGCTTCTTCTCCCGCCGGGCAAGCGTGTTCGAACGGATCCACGTGCCACCTTTCCCCCCAATGGACCATTCCCCCCTCGTCTCTCAACCCTGGTCCTAGTCATGCCTCCCCCTGACCCCCCCAATGGCGCCTGCAACCTCCCCCTCCGGCAAGTTCCCTTCTTTTCACGTTTACAGGCGAAGTTGCTTCCACGCTTTTGTATCCTTTCCCCTCCTTTTGAATCCGTCCGCGGAGAAGGGGGGGCCGATTGAGAGCGGCACCTCCTTTTCCCCGCGAGAAGGGTACAGAGCGCGATCGACGTTGACTTTGTGCTTGTTCCACCGGATATTTTTCCCTTTTTCCCTTTTCCCCCCCACAGGTGATCGTCAAGAGAGATAGCTCTTTCCCCGCGAGGCGCGTAATCCTTGGAGGGGGCTGGATCGTCCCCTCCAAGTTGAGGCGAAGGGCAGTCTCCTGCGCCCCGTCCCCTGAGTCTTCTCCTGACTTTCTTTCCCTGCTTGTGTCAATAGTCTTCCCCCTCTCCCGGTTCTTCTTTACACGAAACGTCGCCATAGGGTGCTTACTGCATCGACGTATTACGTCTCCCTTTCTTCCGTGGTGAGTTCCGGCGGATCGTGCCGTTTTTTTGAGTTTCTTCCCAGCCCCCCCCCCCCCCCGTGATTTCGTTTTTTCCCCGACTAAGATCATATGAAATACCGGCCCCCCTCCGAACAAGTTTTCCTTTAGCCGTGATGTTACCACACGGGGCGTGAGGAACCCTGGGGCGTGGCCACTTTTAGTCACGGAGCAATGATATTTGCGTATGTGTCCCCTATCATCCTTTCATTCTTTTTTCCAGCTCCCTTTGTCTTTCATGTTGCGTAAATTCACGAATTGGACTGTATCAATGGTAGATCACGTCAGCACTGCAAGGTGTTCGTTAAATCTCGAACGCCCGAGTTGACCCTCCCATAACATGTTATTGGATGTTCGTGTTGTGAGCCCTTCCCCCTCCTCCCCTTAGTGCCTCCATCCACCCAGTCCACAATTTTACGACCCCTTTCCTACCTGTGCGGCGTAGTTCGAACCCGAGATACATGGCACTCTCTCTTGGGTTTCCACTACTTTGTCCTTTCTTCCTTTCTTTCAGTCTATAGCTTACAGCAATCTTCCAGTTTCGACTTTTCGATATTTCACGGTCAATATCACCTCGTTATTATCTCTTTTTCCCCATTATCCCATATATAAATATGATAAATACCCAATATTATTCCAAGTTCGTAACTTTCCCGTCTTATAATGGACCCTGCTGTGTAATATATGTAACTTGGAGAATGACTTCCCGTTTTCTCTTTAAGTTTATTGTTTTTTTCTCTTTCTTGGAAACGGTAGGTACATCCTTTCTTGAGATTAATTATTCTTCAAGAATGTCGCTTATGCCCCCCCCGTCCCAATACTTATACATAAACTTTTCCCGTAAGTTTACCAAGCTCCTTTAACTTTTTCCTTTCCCCCCTCTTATAACACCACATCAATAAGACCCTTTTTGGAACCCCTCTCATGGCAAAACAACCTAATGAGCTGCCTGTGGCGGTATAGCACCGCCTTAATGCATACAGGGTGGCATGGCTTTTCGCTAACGTGATTGTTTTTCCCGCTGTTTCGACCCCCCCGTTTCCCCTCTTTTCCTCCCTCTGTTGTGAGATCCCCTTTTTTTTTTTCTTCACGTCTTCCCCCACTTATCCCGTGAAACATTGCCTTATGCTGATACCGCGGAACAAGGACCTCTTTTTGACCTGGCCATGTAAGTTTTGTCCCACTTCTTCATTGAGTTGTTTTTACTACCTTTCCTTACTCTCCTTCTCTAGAGTCATTCGTTTTTCCCTACTTCATTTCGCCATGGTCTTATAGCTTGATCTAACCCTTTTTCCTTTACTTCAAAACTTCCCCACCCCAATCCCTAAACTTTATCTAACCAAAGGAATGCGCCACCCCCATAAATACCTTTCTAGGACTCGAAGTAATATGATTTCCATTCTCTTCCCCTATTGGAAATTATTATACTTTTACACACTGTATAATTGGAAATTATTATTCTCCCTTTTTCTCATTTACTTCATACGTTATGTCTGCCCCCCCTCTCTCCTACGACTTTATTGAACAAAGCAAAATTATCCACTTCTTTTTCTTTTTAGCTTTAAAGCTCGCTAAAAACTCCCTTATACCCAAAGTAATTCAGTGGACCACCCAAGAGTCGTATGACATTCACTCTTTTTCGCCCTACACTAAACCGTCTGTCAGATGGTCTGAAACTTCTGGCTGTGTGTTGACGATGTTTCACTAAGTGTCTCCTCCCCCCCCTATTGGCGCCACACTTACAACTCCCTCTTCCTTTCGTTCGTCGCCTTCGACTACTCGGCTATATGAGTATTTTTACATTCACTTTAGGCCCCCGTTGTCCCCCAGCCGACCCTTATCTACCCCTCCCTTATAGGTCCCTCAGAGTAACGTCCTTGTGCTCACAACTATCTCGCGAAGTCCGCTCCTTTCCTTTCTCCTTTCCACTACCACTTTTACACCCCCGTACCGGTCTCTTATTTTCTTACTCACGCATCATGTATCTCGTGACTAACTTGGCATGTGCGTTTAACATCCTGCAGTAGGTCTACCCCTCTTTGTCACACACCCCCTTTCGCAGCCCAAGTATGTGACATTCCCGATAGTTACTTCATTCAATGAGCTAGTCTCTCTACACCCTTTGCTCTCCCGTACTGGTTGGTGCGTTTACTCGTCCCGTCACTTCCCGGGTAATCTCTTGCCAGTCGGCCAGGTCCTACACCCACGTTGACCGGTTATCAAATCGTTTTAAGTGCCAGATTTCTTCCTTCCTTACAGAGATTTTCAGGCGACCGTAGGCTTAATTTTGTCAAGCACGGAGCGGCTAAAGATTCTTCCAAACAGCCTTTAACCCCGATCCCACTGTAATTTCTAATCTTCCTCCCATTTCTACAGTCCGAATCCCGATCTCGTTTCTTTCCCCTTCGGAAGTATCCCTCGGTTCCCGGACGTCTTACTCAGCACACGATCAATTCCCCGACTAGACCTCTCTGCGCCGCTTTCTGATAGATGTTTGTCCTTTCTTTTTTAATCCAGTCTTATATCGGCATTCGGCTAACGCTGTTGGGGCCACCCTTTTACCTCCGGGCGACGCACGTTCCTCGCCAAGATTTCCCCCTTTCCCCCGACGTCTATCGTCTTTGACGGCTCGCTTGGACAGTTTCTCTTGAGACGCTCCCATTTAGCTCTCGGTCTTTTCTCTCCACGACCGACCAACGTTAGTACGGCGTCGGCTCGGCTTTCTTTCAAAGATCCGTGCACGTCTTCCCCCTCCCGCGGGTTCCTTCTTTGTTTTCGACTCTGCGCACCACTTCTCTTTCTAAGTCAATATCCTACACCCTTTCATGTTCATGCTCGGTCGTCTGGCGTCTGTTTTCCAGGTGTTTTTTCGGTCCTCCAAACCCGTTTTGTGGCTTTCCTTTTCCCCCCGCTTTTACCGCCCTGGACTCCTTCCGCGAGAGCTTTCTCTGTCATAACAATGTGCGCGACTCTGTCCCATGGGGCAACCCCCCCCTTTCCTTTTCCTTGGGTCTCCTTTGAACCTCACGCGTGACGTCACTTACGTCCTCTAGCTTTTTTTTCCCCCTATTTACTGTCATAATAAGTAACACGGCCCTGTCGTCAATACGTACTAGCCAAGCTGACTCCCTCTAATAGAGTTTTCCTCCCACGGGTGGGGGCGAGTTTCCCTCACTACTCGTGGTGTGCGAGCCGATTATAGTCTTATTCAAATTCCTCCCTGTTGTTGTTGTTTGTGTATCGCCGAGCCCAATGTTGGAAGAACACACTCTCATTCACCGTTCTTTTAGGGCGAGATACAACACACATCAGTTAACACGAGTCCCCGCAATCTGAGTACCTTGACTTAAAATCCATTGGTTTTTTTTCCCCCTTCCCTTTTTTTCCTTTTCCTTGCTTTTTCCGTTTCTTCTTCTCCACTTCCCCCTTTCCCCCTCTCTCTTTTCCCTTCATTTCTCCATCTTCCCCCCCTTCCATTCCATCCTCACTGGTGCGTCTACTATTTACGTTTCCCTTCACGCTTGCCGGCCTCCCGATTTTGGGAGGAACAACGCGCCCCCCTCACACCAGGCACTTTCACCTTTCACTACTCCCTCCTCCCGTGGCACAAATGTACCTTTTCCGGACCAACACTCTGGAACTCGTCGTCTTTTTTTGCTCTCCACTCTGACCAAATAGTCCATACGTTTGGTCGTCACCGTGCAGAGGCTTTGTTACACTCCCTCACGCCTCCACAGCAACTGTCTCTTTTTTCCTCCTATATTCATTAGTGCACTGGTTCACTTCCTTCGTATCTTTTAAGGGCCCTGCTCTATCCGCCGACTTACGCCCGCCTCAGCTATGATCTTTTTGCTTGCTTCTCCTGACCTCTCCTCTCTTTACTTGCGACGACACGTTTTCGAGGCCTTTCTCCCCCCGATTAGAGGAGGAAACATCCTTGCATTCTGTGTGTGCACCGGTCGCCTTTTCCCCCCCCAGATGTTTTACTTTACCTTCATTTTTTTCTCTCCCCTCTGCTCCCTCTGCTCAGCTGCGATCTGCACGACGCAAGGCCCCATCCCCTGGATTTTGGGCCACGTAGGCTCTTTTCCCGGGTTCCTTCAGGGTCTACGAACACCTCACTGTGAGTACTTACCGTCCCTCCACCTTTGCCCTGTAATATAGCTCGAGACGCTTACGGAGTTTCGACAGAGCACTGCCCATCCGTTTCACGATTCATTTGGCGCGTTTACTGATCTGCAGCACACCAGTCTGCAGGCCGTTTTTGTTTGACAGGCTCCCCTCCTCGAAATACTACCCTGCCGGAGACCGCTTAGACGAATCTCTTGTTATCACCCTAACTGTTTCCGGTTCTCTTTTCTCCGAAACGCGCCCCATCTTGGCTACTCTATCTTGACCAATCCCATACCAGAGTCCCTTTTCTCGTCACCGTCCCCCCTGGTGCCTCTCTAATTCTGCCCAGGCCGGATTTCGTAGCCGTCCCTCCCCAAGACCAATTCGTGCCCTACCCCCCTCTGGTGGCCGAGACTCCAGCTCTCTTTTGACTCCTAACGATTCTTCTTGACTCCCACACAACCGTATTTCCACATGAACCTTACCTACCCTTTCCTTTGTTTCAACCTGGCGCCACTAAACCTGCTTTTCTTTTATGGATATCGATCGGTCCGCCCTTTTTTTTCCTTCTTCTGCGTTACTATATTTTTTTCTTTACTCTTACCCCGTCCTCTCTTTTACTCCGCTCCCCCTGCTCTTTTACGCCGACTATCGTTTTTGGAATCCTACCCCCCCTCTTCCCTAATTGGCCCGCCCTCTTTAGTCGCCGCTCTTAAACCCGTCCTTGAACACGTCCCTTTCAACCCTTCCACTGCTCCATCCTCTTCCGATTGTTTTTGTCACCCGACACATAACCTATTTTTTACGAAGGGACCCCTTAGTCCTTTCTGACTCCCTTCGCTTTTTGTCAAAGTTCTTTTCCGCCTCTACACCACCCCACGCGCAACCCCAATCCCACACGGGATCATCCAGACTAATTGACTAACCGTGAGCGTTCCCCTCCCTTTCCGCTTCCCCCGAGTTATCAGGGCACTATCTATAACCTCTTGGGCTCTGCATCGATCCGTGCGTCGTTTATTACTCACAGTCCCTCTCGCGTTTTTTCCTCTCTACGCAGCACCCTCCCTTGGTTCCACCTTCTTTCTAATTTCTATCTTGAGATTGGCCCAGATTTAATTTTCTCATAGTGATTTCTCTTTTCACTGCCACAAACCTCATCTCAAACCATTATTTTTCCACTCCTTGTTTAAATTTATATTTCGTGAATTCTTCCTATCTCCTTATTTTGATTTCCTTCTCAAGTTGCTGCGCTGGATTATTTTTCGCCTTCCTTTGCTATCTTCTTTTAAAAATGTGAATTGTGCGATATTAAGTATTTTTAATACTGTAGATATCATCATAAATGCTTTTACCTTGTCCATAATTATAAGCACCGTCTCACACATCTGCCAGTTTACCCCCCCCCGTCTCTTCACCCCCAACTAGTAACTGCGGTCCCCCTTCCTTTGAAAAATTATGGAATAGGACTGCTGGGTCCGCGTTTCAGATACTTGGTCCGGTTATTCCAGGTTCCTATTTTTCTACGTCTCTTTTCATAAGTTATCCTTGTTCGATCTATCACATTTTTGGTCTTCTCTTTTGACTCCTTCCTCCCTTTGTGGTATGTACGCGCCCTCGCTTCTTCCCTTTTCCCCTAGTACACCGTCGCGACTTCCCTTTCCCCTTCACTCTATACTTTAGTTCTTCCTGCATCCATGTCCATGATGTCGCTATGAGCTGACACCCCCCCCTTCGAAATTTATGTTTTGATAATGTCCA
>Ga0179593_1502064_pt1 | contig 11801 bp, 11 predicted proteins | sample CZODoug2_1_08_16_FD_185931 | JGI IMG/M metagenome (GOLD analysis project Ga0179593, IMG submission 185931) | Vadose zone soil fungal communities from Angelo Coast Range Reserve, California, USA - CZODoug2_1_08_16fungal (PacBio error correction) | ecosystem: Environmental > Terrestrial > Soil >... | reverse complement strand
CGTGACGCCCTCCGCCAAGTTCTTTTCTTTTTCCCCCACCATGGCTTATCCTTTGTCGGCGCTGCTCCCCCCAACTCGCCTCCACCTTAGACGTCTCCCCCCGGCGATTTGAAGCCTCTTCCGCCGGACGTCTCATTTCTGTTTCGCCATTCTGGTTCCTCCTTCGACCTGGGTTTTAAGTCAACTTTATGTTGTCTTCCGGTCCTTCATTCTCTCCGCTCCTTCGCTTCAGCCCATTTTTCACGGTTTTTCCTGTCAACCCCCTTCATTTTTTTCCCCTCCTTGACTCAATGGGGTTGGTGTCGACTACGTCCCCCCCATCCTGCCGGTCGATCCAACTTTTTCCATCCTGCTCGTTTTCATGTCTTTTTCCGTCCGTCCGTTTTGTCGCCAGACCCGTTATGCCTTTGCTAGCAATGCGTGCATTCGATGCCCTTCCCTCAGAGGTACGCCTTACCGATCATCGACATAGGTGAATCTTCTTCCCGCATTTCGTTGTGCACTGCTCCTCCCCTTATTTTTTAGAATGGACGGAACCACTGATACACCCGGAATGTTCCGTTCTATATTGATGTCTTTCCTAACCTGCTGAGGACTCTTCTTCGTCAGGGGGCTTCCCATGCCTTTTGCACTAATTTGTCGCTATTCTAAAAAAATTCTTTCACGTAATCTTCCTAGAACTCGGTTTTGCCTGCACCTTTTTTTCGACGTTCCTTCCGTTGTTCCCCACCCCCGATTCACATTTGGTACTGAGTCGAGTTTGGCCAGTTCTTCCCCCCCCGATTTCTTTATTCTGCGGACATGATTTTGGTTTTTTCAGTCAAAGTCATTGCCGAAATATTCTTTTTTTCACACCTTTGCTTGACCGCGGGCCCGATTTAACTTCCCGAAACCATTGAAGATCCACTGGTTATGCCCTCCGGATGTGATTTGTCATTTGGAGTTCATTAAAAAAAAGGTCCTAGTTTTCATTTTCGTGTTCCAGCCCCCCCTGCCAGGTTTTTTTTTTATTTATAATTTTTGCCTTTTTCCGCAGGAGGCTCTTGAATTTTCTCATCCCGGCATGTACATTGCGCTTTTTTGTTGGGGTGGTCTGCTCTTTCGCCCCCCCCCCCAGTTTCCTTTTCGCGTTTGCATGACTCACTGCTCATCACTTTTCGCCCGATATCTCATCTGGTTCTCTTTGCTTTTGCTGTTTGTTGCTTTCTTTTGCCCAAGATTTCTGCCCCATTTTTTACGCGTCTTTACCGCGTCCTTGGGATTCCTCTCGATCGTCCTTTCAAAAAGTTAGGCCTCAATGCGCTACTCGACTTGTCTCCCCTAAACCCTCGGCCTTCCGGTCTCGTTCCTGAAGTCGGTCCGACCCCCCCCCTAAACCCCGTGCAACTGTGTCACCCCCATCCACTCCTGTGAATTGCCGCCGTCACGGCCCCTTGTCTGGTGGATTCCCCATTCGGACCCCCCTGTCCAGAGCCTTGAACTCTTGATTGCTTCAGCTGTCCGGCAAGACATCACCTCCCCTCCTCGGCAATTCAATCTCGTTCCTCACCTTACCTATGCCGGCTTTTGTTCTCGTCATTTTTGAGCGCAGAACGCATGTATGAGAGATCCCTCAGGTAAGCGCCCTAAGGACTCTCTATTGGGTCCGACAGTCAACAACATCATGTATTGCTAGTTAGAGCTCCTTTTAATAATCCTTTTTTTTTCTGAGTTTTCCCAAGTAGCCATCCTTGTTTTTTGCCTGAACTAACAGTGGCGAGTAGGATGTTCGCGGACGGCCGTCTCATTCCTTTTAGCTGTCACTCATGGGCGAGTTTTTCCTTGATTCCAGCCCCCTTTGTTTAGTTGCGGCGATTGCCTTTAACACCTTCTTTTTTGAGTTTGTCGTGCAGGCACTTCATCAATACGCGCAGTCTGCTGTGACTACCCGCTTCTGTAATTCCTCAAGTCCCTTTAATGTTCCTCTTAAAGAGTGGATTTTTTTTTTTCCATTTTGTCGCTCTTATGTGTTTTGGAGTGACGTACATTTTTCCCCTCTTCTCCTTCTTTCCGAGCCCTTTGATGTCAAAGGTTTATTTCCTGTTCTCTTTGCAGGACGGCTTGCTTTTCTGCTCTTTTTCTTCACTTTTGTAACCCCTGCGTTTTCCACATGTGCATAAAAGCTTTTTCCCCCCCTCCTCCCCTCTCTCGTCCAGCCCCCCTTTCGCTTAAGTTCCTGATTCTCGTGAATGAGTATGGAGATCCCTTACGATCGGGAATTTTTTTTTGCCGAACCTTAATTGCCCCCCCCCCCCGCCGCGATCTTCCTTTTTTCTGCACTTGCCGTCCCCTGCAAGCTGAACCCTGATCAACAATCCGTCATAATCAAAATTTTCGGCGTGCTGTTTCTCCACTTCCTTCTCCCTCTGACCTTCGGACGATTTCTTATGACTTCTTTTCCCTTGCAACCCTCAGTCAGACTATGGGGATCTTCATGGTCCGACCCAAGTTTTCTCTTTCGGCATCACGGTCTCCTTGTGAACCTTTTGTTTAATTCTTCACCCCTTTTGCTTAGCGGCCCCCTGCGAAATGTCCGATTACCGGCCTTTCCCCCCGCCTTGCAAAAATTGACAAAGAACACGTATCCTCCTTCAGCTTATGTTTTCGTCAACTCTTGCCTGGTCCATCCTTCCCTTCTATTCGGTATGGTTTTGCGAATATCCTCCCAATTGGCAGCTGCCTTGAAGAGAACCCTTTTTCACGCATCAGTTTTTTCCTAACGGTCAATACGATGGAAACCTTCCCTTAGGCGGCAATTCAGAGGTTTTTTGTTTCCTTTTCTTGTTTTTATTCAGTGCAGCCCTTCTTTCCTCGTTGCATGCGTTAAGAATCTATTGACGCGCGTAGATGATTTTTCGGTTGGCGCGTAGAGGGATTCCGGTCATGTGCCGCACAATGACCCCGCGACCCTTCTTCTGTGACTATCTTTCGGCCTGCCTCCAAGTTTAACTTCCCTTCTGAGATTTTGAAGCACTTGTGGACAGTTATTGGTTGTGTCCGTTTTCCCACCCCACTTTCGTCATGAGTCTTCCCCCCACATTGACCGGTATATTTATCCCGACACGTGACTGCTTGCCGCGAATCTCTCTTAAGAATCCCTGATCCCCACCCTGGCTTTTTTCCCTGCTGCGCGGAACAGCCAGTTATTATGGCTTCTGTTCATGCTCGGGCACCGTAATGGAATTTCGGACGGATCTGTAAGTTCCCGGTTCAAATTTCTGCCTTCCTTGAGTGCGTTTCGCGTTTTTTTGGAAGGATCCAGCTACGCTCAGAATCGAAGACGGTCCCTTTTTTCCAGTCCAAGCATTTGAACTCTGAGGATTGTCAGGAAATGCCGGGAGGGGGAAGGGAAGCGGGTTCAAGGTTTTGGGTGAAAAGACCAACCCAAATATTACAAACAACACAACCCACCCACCCCCACCCACCCCCCCCCCCCCCCCCCCCCCCCCCCCCCCCCCCCCCCTGCCAGGTGGGGTTCGAATTTAGCCTTATTGGTCCTTGAGAGTGGGCTCTGCCTTGATCCCCTTTTTCATGGCTTACCATGCGGTTCGCTCCCGATCCGTTGCCTTTCCCTTAGTCAATGTCCCCCGCCATAGGGTTGATTCCCTTGCGTTTGGCCCGCAGTCCTTTTCCGCAACCGCCCTTTTCGCCCATAGTTTACCTTTGGCTTCTTTGTTTTTTCCTTTTTGTGGGTTGGGCGCAAGCCCTGTGGTCCCGAAAGTCTTTTTTCCGGCGTTGTTGTTTAACCACCCCATTTTCTTGAGATTCCTGCCTGTCCCTGTCATTTGCAGCGTTGCCTTTCTTTTGCTTTTACACCCGACAACGGCTGCCCCAGATCTTCACTGACAGCAAAGGATGTGTTTTTTCCGTCGGACTTCCGGTTGTTGTCTTTAGTTAACAGCCATTCTTTTCGAGCTTCTTTCTCTTCGCAATTTTTTCCTTTTTCCATAATTTGTGTTTTGCGAGCTCTTGGCTTGCCACACCTTAAGTACTCAGGATCTTCCTACCCCAACGCCCGATCGCTTCCAGACCCTACCTGGCTCAGTTCATCTATACTTTTTTTATGGCTATGGCTGTGAAGTCACGCTCCGTTAGGCTGACAATGACCTGGAACTGCTGAAATCCGCCTCCAGGGTTTCAATCCGCCCCCCTGATCGCCAGACTTTGTCACCCTGCTTTTGTTCCGGCCCCCCCACCCCCCAGGCCCCACTAAGCCCAACTTTGCAGCCGGGCGTTTTTTCCTCTTTCTTTCTGGGGAGCCGTGCTTATGCTGTCCCTGGACAACATATCGTTTTGTGCGTGCTCCCTTTTCCCCGTGAGGTTGTAAAGGAGTCCCTTCGCACCTAAGGCGTCCTCCCTGTCCCTGAAGTCTACTTTCCCCCATCGCCCGCTCCGCTCCCCCCCTGACCGCTCTGCAGGACCCTTCCAAGGTCCTGCTTGTCTTGAACACCCCCTTTTTCCCTGCTCCCACCCCCCATGCTGGCAGGACTTTTAGCCTTCATCCAAAGTTATTCTTTTCTGCAAAGTTTCCTGCTGATCGGTGGTGCTGGACATCTGTTGCTTCCCCCCAAAACCGTTTACCATCCCCCATTCGCCATCCGCCGTCGATTGCTGACTGCCTACTTACCGTGAATGCACCCTTCCCTCGGTATCCTCGCTCATGCCCTTTTTTTTTTCTTCATACCCTTTACGGTATTCGCTCACACCGCCCTTTTTTGCGTTTTTTTCTGGCTTTCTCAGCTTATTATTCTCCGGGCACAGCGCGGAGGCATTTATTGGAACTACGGTAATTATGTGTTCCCCTCCACCCACTTTTTTTCCGTTGAACTCCTTTCGGGTTCCAACTTTAGTTCAATGGCGCTGCTGCCGGGAGTTACCCTGTTTTTTTTCTTCCAATGAATTTGCCTTGGCGGTCTTGGCGTTTGTGATGATGCATTTTCGTCTGCTCCTGCCGCCCTTCCTTTTTAGCTGTTCCCTCATTACCGAGTGACGCAGTTAGCAGAACTTTAGCCTCCGCAGGTTCTTTGCCCAAACATGCCTAACCTGGTCGATTCCCCTGGAATGTTTCAAAACTCACATTCTTACTTTTCGGACGGACGTGTCCGTTCTCTGTATTGTGCCGTTTCTTCCACCTTCCCTTTGGCATTCTTTGCTCCTTTTTTTTTTTAGTGTCGCCTCCCCTCATGTCCCACTAAGGCTATCTTTCGTTAAAAACATGTTCTCACGCCTATTCGGAGAGATTTGCCGGACTCCCAATTTTTTGCCCTCCCTTCACATTTTCACCATTTTATAATTGTCTTTTTTTTAGAATCGTTTGCCATTACGGGACTTTTTCGTCCTTTCTTTTTCCGCGCCTCTCCCTCCTCACCCCGATTTCCGAAACGATTGTTTCCCCCTATCTTTTGAGCTTCCCTCCCACTGTTTTTTTCAGAACCCCTTCCTCTCCACCACTGTTTTTCCCCCGGCTTTGTCATAGGGTCCTGTTTCGTCTTATCTTCAGCAACCCGTTTTTCTCGTTTTTCGTCGGCCGTGGTCTCCACTCTTTTCTTGTTGTTTCTCCTGATTCTTGACTCCGGATTTGGTGCGCACCTTACCCCGTCCCCTTTCGTTTTCTAATCTTCTTTTCTTGCTGTAGGTCGTTTGCTTCCCCCACGACCTTGCGCCTTTTTTTTTCCCTGCCTGCATATTAAGCGCCTCACGGTTTGGTGGCTGACCATTCCCTTCTTTGTGCTTTTGCGCGCCGTTGTCTTTTGCTTTTTATTTGCACTGTTTTCCCCCCATTGTTACTACGCCCGGTTACATTTTTCCGATCGCCCCACAATTTGTTTTTCTTCAAGTAGTGCAATTAGAACGTTTGCTCCTCTCTTGTAATCAGATTACTCCCTTCCTACCGAAGTGCCGATTTCGTGAAGCCCCAATCCCTGCCCCCCTTTTTTTAACCACCCCCCCCCCTCAGTCGCATCCCCAAACTCTGGATTGCCCCGCAAAGAAGAAACCCCCCGGCCAGTTGTTTTTTTTTTTTATTACTCGTCCAGTCCTTCAAAGCAATGTAAGTTTTCGTTTCTTGATTTTCCGTCATGATGCCCCGTCCCTCACTCAAACCCCCTCTCTCTGAGAAGGTTTCTGCACTATTCGTTGCCAGCCCCGACATGCCGGATTCTTTTTCAGTTTTTTCTCTCCAAGGGTTCTGAGTCAGCGGAGAAATACCTTTTATGTCTCGTCCTCTGACCGTCCGCGACTCCACTCTTTCTTCGTTTTTGGCCCCTGCACCCCCCCCTCTCTTTGTACTGATCTTTCCTTCGAAGCTTGGTTATCTTAGATCTCGTACCCTCATGATTGTTCTCTTTTGTTGCCGTCCCGAACACATTCCGGTAGGCAGTTCTTTCCTGTATTTCTGACGGCTCTTCTACACCTGTCCTCCCTCTTCCTCCCAGGGGCGCGCACGTTTCATCCTGCGCTGGCAAGTCTTGTCCTTCGATTGCCTTCTCAAAGATAGAGTGATTTTTCTGTGATTGTGTACTTGCCATCTTACCCCCCTTTCCACGTGCGCCGCTGTTTGCTCCTTTCCTTCGGATCCTTCAAACTGGCAGTTTCTCTTCCTTCCAGGCTTGGATTTTGACACTTTTACCGCTGTTTAGTTGTTTTTGGGTTTAGGGACGGATTATGAACTCTTCTCCTTGCTGTCCCGAGTGATGGCTGAGTCCATTCTATCTTGTTATGCCGCCCCTTTGCCAGTTTCGGGTTTGATCGGTTAACCCGGGCGTTCACAAAATGGCCTCAATTTTGATGAATCATCACCCCGCGCAATCCCCCCTCCCCGGATCTATTATCTTTAAACATTTGTTCCCTTTTTGTTGCAACGTCCTTTCATGAGATTGTGATGCGTTTTTTTTGGTTTTCTCCCACAGCAAGCTCCTAAAGCTTCCCTCCTATTATTCGCGTTTTATGGGCCACCGGTCAATTCCTTTCACGGTCTTCCGACGAATTTGATTCCTACGGCGCAGGGTGTTTTATTGCCCACGTCTCTAACCGCTTACCCCTTTTTATGAAGAACTCCCTATAGCACTCATTCCAATCCCCCTTCTTTTCCTGACGATTTTCTTTTTTCATGTCGTAACCCCCTTTTTCTCTTTTGTAACTTTCTCTTCGGTACCCTCCTCTTTTCTTGAAATATTGAGAGTCGGCTCCTCCACTTATACCGTATCTTTTCCGCATTTTCCCCGACGACGCCCCTCCCCACCTCGAAGCTTTTTCCCCCTGATATTCTGGGTTCCCCCAGGATCTGAGCTTTCGTGCAGGTAGGGGTGTTCGTGAATATCTCCCCGATGTTCCTGCTGGACCTAGCCCTCCCTTTTCCCCTCTTCAGTTTTTTCCTCCGTCCCCCACAGAGAGACAAAAACTTACACCTTCCTGTTATCAGGATCAGTCCGGTTTCCGCCAGTTTTTTTTAATTCTCCCGTGTAAGTGCGCAATTTTGTTTAGTTGCAGCGTTCCTGGCGGTCTCTTCTTTGCGGCTTGGAGCTCTTGACAAGGTTGGCTCAGGACTTCAATGCCTTATTAGGTTTGTGCCTTTCATTGCGTCCCTCTCCTGACGCCAATTCTTACACTCCCGGACGGCAGCTCTCAGCAGCCGGTGCTCTGACAGGTTGCTTTGGTGGGTGCCGTCCCAACCCCCTTTTTCCCTTGCTTTTCCACCTTGACGGTCTTTCCATGATTAGCACGTCGCCTTTGCTGAAGAGAACTCCCCCGCTGCATCTCCGCCTTTCCGCCCCCCCTTGGACTTTTGTCTGATGCGAAAGCCGTTCCTTCTGGCGCATTCGCTATACACGAAATGGAAGTTTTTCGTTTCGTGCCTGCTTCAAACTCGCCGGCTGTCCCTGAAGGTCTTCTCGTTTTGGTTCGGCGACCCGACCGTTTCGACACCGCCCGATAATAAGGAAAGTTTTGCTCACTCACAGAACTTTGTCTTGCTGTCCCTCCTTCTCCTTCTCCGGGAGGGTACTTTTTTTTTCCCCCGCATCAGGACAGCTGTCGGGTCCTTATTGTTTGCGTCAGCTTTGAGCGGGCGATGAATGTTCTCCTGTAACTTTCTCACATGCGTTGTCCTTCAAGGAGCCCCTGGCCCATTTTGCCTGAAGTACCGGTACGCACTCCCCCATCTGTATTTTTTTCCATTTGTTCTTCCGGCCTCCAGAAGCCGTTACTAAGCGAATCTCCTCTTAGCCAGAGTCTCCCGGGTCTTTTTGTGGAATTTTTTTGGTGTTGAGAAAACCCCTCCTTTGTCCTTTCCCTATGATGTCCACGTCTTTTCTTTCTTTGTTTTCTCTGAAACACATTGCTGCGCTGAGTTTACCTCGTTCCAGGTCATTGGATCTCCCCTCGCTTGACCCCCTTCTGAATATCTCCCCCCCGTTTCTTTCGGAATCTTTATACAGGCTTCATCGATTGTTGTGCGGTTTTGTCTTATCTCATCCTCTCGTAGGCGATTTTTGACGGCCCCATCCCCCTCCCCCCTCCTCCGTGTTTTTTGAGAGCTTTTCCTTCCAAATCCGACACTTCTTCTGTCATCTACGGACAACAACCCTCCTCCCTCCTGTCCCCGACCCATTGTTGTGTTGTCCTTTCCCCGGTTTATTGGTATGGGAATGTCGGATTCAACTCCCTGTCACCTTCTGACGCGCGCCCTCCCTGACCAGAACTTATTCACTTCAGTTCTTCTGTTGGAATCCCCCTGCATTTTGGAGTTCCCCCCCCCCCAAAACACCCACTAAGACCACTTTTGTCGAATACTCGAGGAATTAGTCGGGGTTCTTTAAAGCGTCTATTGATCCGTTGTAAGCAAAATTAAGCTCCCCGATGGCTTCATTTTGACCCCCACTCCCGCTGGGGAATGCGGTCCATCAACGCCTTGGATTGCCCCCTTTTTCCAGCAGTCTTTAGCCAGATTTCCTTTACTTCGCTTGACCATGGCCCGCCCCTTCAAGCAAGATGAATTATGTTGGAAACAAACATTCTTTCCCTTCCCCGCAAAGTCTTGCAGGACTTTTTTTCCTCCAAACTGTTCTTTCAGGTGGTGTGCCCCCAACCCGTTCCCTGGCTGATCGGCCCCCCCCTTTTGCCTCGATTTTTGATTTCCCCCCCAAAACGCCGCAGCCCTTCGGCCGTCGGCCTACTCACTTACGGCCGGGACTCACTTCCCATTTCGGTTTTTACCCGAGAGTCACCTCCATGCTCCTGAATTGATTTTCGCAAGGTCAGTTTTTTGGAGGCTTTCGTGATTACTATTTCCTCGCTTTATTCGCGTAACGCCAATGCCCCCGTATTCTTTGAGATCAGGAAACTTCACGGTAATTATATTCTCCATTCAGACTATTTTGTTGAGACGATGACCCCCCTATTCCCTGTAGTGTTTCTTCCCTGCGTCGAGTCTCCTACTCCCTTTGCGTCCGGAAGAAGACCCCTTTTTGTCAGTACCCCTTCTCATTGCTCGTTATCATGCCGTTGCGGCATTCTGGCGCCTTCGCCTGCATCCTAACATGCTTCATCGACCTCGCCCCTGTACGTCTCCGCAGTTTTTCCGTGTCCAAAGGCTCTTATTTCCTTGAAAACCTGTTCCACTTCTCCTGCTGGCACCGGACGTTTTCCTCCTTCTTTCTTTATTTATCAGCTTGCATCGTTCCCCCGTGAGTCTTTGCACCTTTGGATTCCCCGTCCCCATCTACGACTCTCAGCTTCCGAGGGTTTGCATCCTTTCTTTCTCAGTTTAAAAAAGATTAGACTGGGTTTCCTCTTTCATGGAAGCGTATCTTCTGCTTATTTGGCGCTTCGTCCGCACTTTCTTGCAGACCCCCCCGACTCCCCGCTCCGTTCTTTCCCTCCTGCCGCGAACTTTTTCCTCAAAAATGGCATCTACCCCACCGTTCTTCCCCTTCCCGGGCTTTGCCTTTACTCTTTTTTACTTTTTCAGACCAAAGGTCTATTTTGGCCCTCACACCCCTTCTCTTTCATGTATCTTTGAATCCCGTTTCCTTTTGAGTTCCCGGTGTCCCATCAAGTCCCCCATTTCTACGGAAGTTGTCTTGTTTTTTCTTTTGGCCTTAACGTAGTACGCTCTGTCGCTGCCATGACTCCTTATCGTTACATTTCGAGCCCTTAATTGGTCGCGCTTTTCATTTTTCTTTCACCATTTTTTAAATTCCTCCTGGTGCTTGTATGATCCATTTTTCCGCCCGTCGGGTCCAAGCTTATTTATCTTGTTTTTACAGAAATCATAGCATCTATCCCACTTCTCTCCTCCATATTTGAGTCTACGGTCAGAGATTTCTTTATTTGTTCTTTCTCCATTATTAATTTTTTTTTCCCTTTTACTAGATCTTTCCCTTGTGAACCTCTCACCTGTGTGATATTCATTTTTTTAAGAATTAGATGTTTATGTTTCTGTTGCTGTTCTTTCCCTCTTGCGTGATGATGATCACCCATCGGGTTCTGACGATTGTCTTGTTACTGATGGCCTCCGGTACATCCCCTTTTCCTTTTCCCTATTGATAAGGCTCCGGCCCTCCCGAGATTCTTCTTTCTTGATCACTGCTTCGCTGCCCCCTTATGGTCTGATCCCGCGTTAAATGTCTGTCAGCTCCTCTCCCCGTAACGAATCCCTCCTCTTGCCCAGTCATCCGGGGCAATTACCACCAAGCCTGATGTGTGAGACTCTTCTTTTCCCATCCTTCCCTTTTGTCTGATCCGTTAGCCCTCCTGTTGGTGTTTTTTTCAACCCGAAACATCATCTGCATCTTCCTTGGTCTTTCCGGACTCTGACTACATTTCCTCTTCTTCCGACCATGGTGCTCCTCTGTTTGAATTTCCCAGAACGTTTTTTCGGTGATCTTCCCCCCTCATCTCCCTCAAGCTTGTGTATTTGAGTGATGCCTTGCCTCAAGAGTAATCAAATGCTTCTTTCTCAGAGGTGTTTTCAGTTTTTTTCCCAGTATTCTTCGGTAATCCAATCAGACAGTGCGGTTTATGAACCCAGTCCCTGATGTGGAGGGTGCCAGGCTGAGGGTTTTGTGTTGCGGTGCGTAGTCTGATTCATGAAACTCTCCTGATGTTTTTAGCTTGATGGCCCCGCCTTTGTCGCCGTTCTTTCTCTGCGGGGGACGGGCTGTTGTAGGGCACCCCCCCCAAACAAGGGCGTTTAAAACCACCACGCCGTCGACACCTACACCCGCCACTTTTCCCCCCCCTCCCACCAGCCTCCCGCCCTTTGCTCAAGCCCCGTTAGCTAGCTTCTTCTTTCTGGAAACATCGGTTTCCCTCTTGAGTCATTTCCGAGACTGCGCGTCTCCGGCACTTTTGTTTGCCTTCCACTCAGCTCCCGACACTTTTTCTACGCCGGTCCTAATTAGCTGCCACGGCAGCCCGCCACGACCAAACGTCTTTTCAGCATACTCTTTTAGGAATCCCCGTTGTGTCCTTTTGTGATTTACAACGTCCTAACCGATTCGGGGGGAGGGCCCATTTAGCACCTTCTTCCATGCAAACCCTGCATTGTTCAGCCTCCTGTGATCTTCATTTGTTTATGTGACACCCTTTCCGCCTGGTTTGGCACGTTATTGGTGCCCGTTCCTTTTTGTAATCTTTGAGCGGCGACCTCTCAAATTTCGCATAGATAATGATGCCCCCCATTATTGCGACCGACCCCAAATCTAAGACAATGACTCTTTCTTTCCCCCCTGCAGGCCTCACTCTTCTTTATTCGTTTTTTA
>Ga0179593_1184595_pt1 | contig 11801 bp, 11 predicted proteins | sample CZODoug2_1_08_16_FD_185931 | JGI IMG/M metagenome (GOLD analysis project Ga0179593, IMG submission 185931) | Vadose zone soil fungal communities from Angelo Coast Range Reserve, California, USA - CZODoug2_1_08_16fungal (PacBio error correction) | ecosystem: Environmental > Terrestrial > Soil >... | reverse complement strand
GCGACGGGAAGGAGCTTGCCCAATCGCCCTTGTCCCCCGGATCGCCGAGTATTCCAAAATTAGCGCGCCACTTCGATCGTTTTTTACCTACCTAAAACCGAAGCGCCCCCTAAGGTAAGTCAGGAAGTTATGGGAATTTCGTTGTTCCGAGCAATGGCTCCTTGATGAGCCTGTTGCGACCCCTTCTTTCGTTTTGCCGATGTGAAGGCTTAGTTACCCTCTTATCTTCCAAAGAATGACACGCCGCGTAGGGCCCCTGGCCCCCCACCGGATAACGTACTCTAAGAGTAGTCCAGACTTTCATGAACTACGCCCAGAGTACCAGATTTCCCTTGCGGGCGCTTAGCATGCCCCCTCCGAGGATGTGTACGAGAGGTACCTGCGCCTCTCCTAGAATTTTCCGTCGGGCGAGCCTCGTCACACGACCCCCGTCGTGTTCACCCGCACCACCACCTCTCTTCAACTGCTCGCCCCCCTCCCCCGAATTTGCCCCGGCACCCTTCCCCCCCCCTTTCTCTCTTCTGAGACCGAGCACCACTAGACGATGATGAAGTTTTCGGGGTGTCCGACTTCCTGTCAATTTCCCGGACCCCCCTCTACCACGATTTCGGCGCGGGTTTCTTTGACTCAATCCCTCTCTCCTGGAATCCCCAGGGACCCAGTCTTTTGTTTTAACCCCTTTTAGTTCCCCCCAATGTTGACCGTTTTCGCTTTACCCCCGAGTGCCGAGATAGCCGCCTTAGAACAGCAAAATTCCCTTGTCTGCGTCGCTGTTTTCTCACTCCGGAACGACGCCCACTCTTTTCCCCCTGCCCCCCTCGGATCTCCTGGATCGACGCCCCTTTCTATGACTGTCGCGCTTTTTAAGTGGCCACTATGACTCCCGTTAGGTGCAGGGGCGATATCCGGCCGCTCGATCCCTTTCGCAGGTTCGTTAAGCGCCGTTTACCCACTAGGAGGGAGGTTTTCGATCACAGCTCGTTACCTCCTCATAGTGGTTTTGGTCGGACCCGACGGTTTGCTCCCGTTGCAATCGGCCGGTTCGCCCACAAACCCCCCTTCTGAATTTGCGTCTACTGCGTCCTTCTTTTTCTGAGATTGTGACAGGCGTAAGCCATCACTTTTCCAGAGATTCCTTTCCATTTGCAACGAGAGCTCTATCTCCCCTAAAATGCGTGCCACGGGCTGGAGACGGACTCCAGGGCTTCTCGAGATGAGGGGGACTCTCCAGGTCTCCCCGTCACGTAGGCACGGTTGCCTGACTAGTCTTTTGGGAAACAGTGGTTCAGAGCCGGGTTTCTTCTGCAGTTTCATTGTCTGTAGGCCGTGTACGGCAAAGTTTCCGTGACTTGAGTTCTCTATGAGAGCATTGTAGAGGACCCAAGCGGCCCTGATTCCTTGTGTTAGAGTTGGGAGAAGTTCCCGAATGAAATCCGTTTTCAGAATTTCCTCCGTGAAGCACCACCTCTCCATTCGAACGCGTTATGCTCTCAAATTCGAGAAGCATTGAACTCTGAACGACCCTTTGTATTCCTAAACCCCATAGAAGTTCTTGTCGTTCCCCTAGGGTTGGGTCGTCTGATAAAGGAGCACTGCCCCAAAGTTATGAAGATGTTCCACCCACTAAACTCCTTCCGTTTTTCTCTGAACGGCCGGGTTACTGGTTCCGCTAGCCTTTTCCTTTTTTCTACCAAAGGATATCCTTGGTGTGTACATATCTTGTGCCTATCTATCGTGGTGGTCGACAAGAACTGCCGACTTGTTTTGTAGATACTCCTTGGTTCTCCGGTTTAGCTTTGAGACCGGAGATGGGTACCGAACCCCCTCGGTAGAGTTGTCGGTGGGAGCGTTTGGATTACGCCGTTTTGGGACTGGGATTTACCACGACACAGCCCCTGTACCCTTCTTTCGGGAATTTTCGCGTTCCTAGTAACTCTCTGAATTTCAGCCCTTCCGCGCGTCTCCTCTTTTTCGAGGCCCCCTTCATTTCCCGTTTCTGCGTCCCTGCGCTCTCGGTGGTCTGCTCTATACGAGATTCGTGATCTCGTCCTGACTTGAGTTTATGGACCCCACTGTTCCGGCTGGAAGGTCCGTGCGCGGTCCTTCCGTTCCTCCCTCTTTTCTGGGTAATGCTGACTGGGTTCTTATCGCAGATTGCTTTTTTTGTGGTGTAGACGTTCTTTTCTCTATGGTGAAGTTTTTTCCCGTGTTCTTGTTGTTGAGCATCTTTGAAGACCCGCTACGTGGTTCGCTCTATCTATTTTCCTTTCTCTTGCCCTGAGAATGCTCCGGACCCGGGCTTTGGTTTTGCGGAACGGTCAGCAAAAGGCGCCCCCTCCTGCGATTATACGTGGAGGAATGGCTCCAGGGATGGAGCACTGCTTCATAAAAGTTCACCGAACAACGACGTACTCAAAGGCCGAGCCGGCGCTTCTTCTAGCAGCGGAGTCCCGAGCCTTCTTTCTTTACACAGGAACTCCTATTTCCGGCCTCACCTTGGAATATTAGCTGCGCCTCTGCCTCAGTCTGAAGGTAGGGATAGTTTGATCTCCTTCGTCCCCAGGTTTGCTGTTCTGGTGATAGGCCTTTGCTCCCAGAAAGACATGTTCGTTTTCCCAGAACCGTTTAATTCGCCGGTCAGGTTTTCCTCTTCGGTTGACTGCTTCTCACATCTCTCTATTACTACTAAATACTTTTGGTGTTGAGGATATCTTTTCTGCTAGCCCGACTAGACCATTCATTTTCCTTCCTATTAGGTTTTCACGACCCTTGTTGAATGCCTCACCTTTGTTCTGTCCCCCCATAACAGAAGCGACGGGTCGAGCAACTTATCCCCTCCCCTTGCTCCCCCCCGTCCATCGGCGCCCCCCTCGGGTTACGCTGATTTCAGTGGAGTTCGACATTCGTTTTTTCAGGTTTAAATATCACTGAATTGTCCGTATTCCCCCTTCTTCTAAGCTACGGGTGGGTGTTTAGACGTGTGTCCTGTCCCCCTTTCTTTTTTCCTCACCAGGTGATTCAACATTTCCATTTTTTCCAACTTTTCTCAGATCGGCTTGGTTTTGAGCCGTTTATAGACTTCCTATCAAGCCTTGGGGGCCTGGTCTCCTCCCCCCGTGAAAACTTTGCTAGAAAAAGATCTGCTCCCCCCTAAAGCACGAGCGCGCCTTTTTTCTCCCCAACAATTTCGGCAAGTTCGCCCAGGTCGGTCTGAAACCTCCCAGAGGGAGAGAGCACTCACCCGATGAGACTCCCTCCTCAAATTCTTTAGGGACTAGTCCCGTGAAGGCTGGACCCTCGTAAGTGCTACCTGCCCTCAAGGTAGAATTACCGACGTGAACTCCCCCCCATGAAAATCATGCGCCCAGTCTAAGACTACTTTTCATAGACTCTTCCTCCCCCAACCTTGAGCCTCAAGCATCCGACCCGTATTTCGGGTCCGCGACTCGTGAGAGTCTTTGAAGGGTAAAAGTGTGCTCCTCTTTGCTATGCCCGCTAATGAAGTTCAGGGACCCCATCCATTGTTCGTTCTGTTTTGGTAAATCAAATTCACCCGGCCTGATGTTTAGCTCCCCCCTGTTTCTACCACCCCTGTGACCTCTCCTCGTGTGTGCGTTTCCCAACTAGCTTTCAAGACTCGCTCCTCATTGACGATGGATCCCACACTTCTCTCTGAGTTTCTTAAGAAACCGCCATTGATTCGATTAGGAAAGAGATTCCGACCCACCCTCTAGACGCTTTGAAAGACACTCCTGGCGATCTTTTGTAACCCATACCAGCTTCGCGTCGTCAACTGTTCTGTATGGTTATTGGGTGTTTTTCCATCGGGAATCAATTGTCATGGCAGTTTTGGGATCGCCGTCACTTCTCCCAGAGGACATTCATGTCTTTTCTTCCTCCCAGGGGCGAGTCTTTTTCGTAAGTGTTCTTTGTTGTGGGATATGAGTGTCTATGATAAATCCTTGTAGAACTACCGGTTCTGTCCTCTGAGTTCTCTTTCTAAAGGATGGAATGATTGCCTTTTCGTCCCCACCCTCTCCTCCTATCATTCTCTTGGGTGCTGTAAATTCGCGACTCACGGGCGTCACAAGCCGACCCTATTCAGTACCCTTGCCGACAGAGACTAAGACAGCGACCGGAATAACCCCTTTCACCCCTCATTATACCCTTTACCTACTCCGTTCGACAGGCATAGTTAGAAAGAAGTCATTTCTTGGCTCCTCCCAGGTATCCTTCCATTTTCCCTTTTTCGAATTTCTTGCTCTCAGTCACTCTTTCATAGTTCAGATTCTATCCCCCTCGTAAAGTTGTTTTTTTAATAATGCCTACTTACAAAGGGACGCCTATGAGTCTTAGACTGCACGAGGTGTGTAGATATAAAGTTCAACGTTTTTTCCGTCCCTTTCAGTCCGTTTAAACGCACGATTTTCTTAGTTGAGGTTGTACCGATCTTTTTCTATCCCAAGGCCCGCCGGGTTACGGCTGGTTACACCCTCCACTGATCCATTATCACCTCTCTGCCAGAGTTCATTCGCATGAAACTTCCCTGGGGCGTTTAGATTTGTGGTGAAATCTGTCCTTATCGAAGTTCCGTTTGTAGAGAAAGTCTTCGGCTGTTCTTGGGACCTGATTTGAGGTCTTAGTAGTTCGTACCCCTCGGCGCCGTATTTTTTGTGTGAGAAGGTCTGCTCTTATCCTTGATTCCATTCAGAATGCCACCACGGTCACATTTCCCCTTAATCCCGCTGTTCCTCCCCCACTTTGTTTTGCTTTTGTTCTTCCGCGAGCGCTAGTTTGGAAAAAGCAGATATTTCTTGAGCGTTTCTTTTCCTTCTCCTTGCCTTTTTGCCCGCCACGTTGCAGTTCTTCTCTTTTGTGCTCCCCAGGTTTTCTCCTACTCTCACCTCGGTTTGAAGGTTCCTTCCTTCTTTTGCAGTAGCAGGTGAAGGATTGTGTTGTTGAGTGGTTAAACACTCGTTGGTTTTGCGGTGACAGAGAGCGCCTAACCTGCGTCTTTCATTGTTGAGGTTTCCGCGTCTTTCCAGCCAGTCAGAAACCTTGCGACATCGAAGAAGCGCGAAGCATTGGACGATTCTTAACATGGCCTCTCATTCGTACTACTTTTGATTGAGTATTCCATCGAGTTCACTGTTTTCGCTCGTTTTGATTGTCTCTTTTTGCGTAGAGATGTCTCCTCTTCCCCAGCGGGACCCCCCCCTCAGGTATGTCTCAGATTGAGAAAGAGAAGTGAATCCCTTTGTTGCGCACGCCTTCCCTCTTTGGCTCTTCTTTTTTTTATTCCCGCCCGTATCTCTTTATGGCGAGTTTGCGTAATTTTTCCCTAATTCGGTTGATACGTTTACTTACGGGTTTTTGCCTTCTTTCCCTAGCACCCTCTCTTCCCTACTAAGTTGTTTTTTTTGTTGTTCGGTGTATGCGTACTGGGTTTGAACCGCGCCTGGTCCCTCTCCGTTGTAAACCCAGGATAGACTGCCTAGGCTTCACCTATGACTATCCATTCAGATAGTCCCCATTTCCCTCAGCGACCCATTTTTGGCGTCAGTAGTTTTCGCTCGTGGGATTCCGTCTTCCCCCTCCAGGTGCGGACACTGTTGTGTGATTTAGAGTTCTCCCGTAGGAAATAGGTAAGTCCAACCTCGACCACGAAGCCTAGAAGAACCCTTTCCCCTCCCTCTGAAAGCCGTTCCGTCTCCGCCTTCAGACGAATAATTTTTTCTTTCCCTCCCATTTCCTCCACCGGCTGTCAGGGTATTTTTTTTGTTTCCCTCCTTTTTCTCTATGCTGTACGAGCGGACACGGATTTCCCCGCCCCGGCCCAAGTTTTTTCGTGGCGCGCTTGGCCCTTACGTTTATTTTATTTCACAACGCTAACCCCATTTATCATAAAACTTGAGATGCCGACAGCCTGCAGAACAACTAGGATGATTTCTTTCCCCTATCAACGAGACCACGCGATGAAGATTTCGCCGCGTGGCGGGGCCCGAACGCTTTGCAATTTCCTCCCCCATGCAGCCACGCGCCTCGACTCAGGTGTTTATCGTGGAAGCAGATGTCGCGTTAATGAACCCACGGTACCCGTTTTTTTTTTTTCTTAAAGGAGCGTCAATGTTGTCCAATGGATGCTTCTTCCCCCCCCCCCCCCCTGTATCCCGAGAGTATGCGACCCTCACGTTCCCTCCCCGCAAGCACCCTTTTGTGGCTCTCGAGTACGCCCTTAGCTACTTGCAAGACCCCCTCGGAACTACGCCGGAATCTCCTTCAGAGCCTCCTGCATTCGTGAACGTATCGCTTTCTACTGCCCCACTTATAAGGTCCTCGTTTCGCGGGAAGGCTGCGATTAGTTCTCTGTTCCGCTGACGGACTGGCTCCGGGGTGCCGCTCTTGTTCTTCTTTCCTTTCGCGGGAGAGGGCGATGACCAAGAGTCACTAAGAATCGGTGTGTATGGTCCACTTGAATTTCCCCTAGACTCGTTAACTCTTTAAGCGTTCAGGCCGCACATCCTTCCCTGGTTTTCCGAGTTGTCGTTAGCGCTTTTTTTGACGAAGTGCTGTAGCAAGCCTTTTTTTAAGAGATGATCTGTCAGCTCTGAGCGTCGTTCTTCTCGCAGAATTGTGTCTCCCGCTTTTCCTGGTAAGTCCCCATCCCGGTGCGTCCGCCTGTCGTTTGCGTCTTTTTAGCGCGCGGTTACTGGTCCTTTATTTTTTGCGGTAGGCTTCGGGTTGGTGTAAGGGTTTCTTTGTTTCGTGTGCTTGGTGTGCTTTTTCGCGATCCCATTCCATTGGATCCCGGACGTCGCGTCCTGTTTTTACATCTGCCGTCAAAGTGATTATTTGATCTGCGTCGCGTTTTCGGTTGAGAAGGCTCCCTATTTCCGGGTCAGCCTCGGCCTGACCCCCGAACACCTGTAGCACGTCTACGCGTGTTATTCCCTTTCAAAGCCTCCGTCGACACGGACGGCTCCCCGCTTGTGCAGTACGCCATAGTTCCTTGCTGGGCGCCCCCCTGTCCGGCCTTGATCCGCGCGTTTCTTTCAAGTTCTGCCGCTCTTTAAAACCCCAAACCACCCATAACTCCGCGTCTTATTCCCCTCCCCGTACCTTTATATGAGTTACGCTCCCCCCCTTACTTTTGATTAAGCATTTTGGTGCGGTGTACTAGCTAGTCTCTCCGATTCCTTTTCGAATTACATTGCTAGACGGGGTGATTTCAGCTCGGGCAAGAGGAATTATCGGTATTTCCTCTTGGTTATTTTAAGCAGGTCGCTTTCCAGGTTGGTCTCGGTTGTATAGTACCTCAATCTTTTATTTCTCCCCCCAGACCGTCACTACCCCTTAAGAATGTTTTAATGCCCCAGTTAGTCGAGTTCAGACGGAAAGTCTTTTTACGCCTTCCGGCTGAGCGAACGGCGGGAGGAGTCCCCAACTTAGGCCTTTTCTTCTGGCTGTTTCTTCTTTGTTTCGGCTTCGCTTCCTCTCTCCGAGTTCTTTTCATTGACGGACATGGAAGTTTTGAGTGACGGAGACAGTTTCGTTTTTCCTTTACCGCTGGAAGAATGGCGGTGTTTTCTCGTATGATATACTGGGTAGATCTCATCCTTGTGTTTTTTTTGTTTTGGTGTCGCGGTTTTTCGACGATTTCGAAGTGTTTTGGTTTTTTGTCTCTGGTCAGACAGGAGGCGTTGCCGGGCTGATCGTTTAGCAGGTAGCGGTGCCCGGCAGATGCCTTCTTCCCCCTTCGTGATGCCTTGCACGGTCCTCGGTCCTTCCCTCAAACGCTGAGCGGTTCGACGTTTTCGGTGGAGATGGAAACGGGTTAGTTTTTTTCCTTCCTTCTTCCCCGTCCCCCTAACACCCTGACGTCTTCCAAAGCTAGCAGGACGTCTCTGATCCCCTTCTTGACCTCAGATGTGTCTCTTCCCCGTCTCGTGTCGTTTTTTGCCGCCCTGGAAAAGCGCCGAAGCTTTTTTGCTTTTTTTGTTTTCGTTGGATAGCCGGTCTCTTTTCTGTCTGGTATCACATGTGATGACACCGAACACGTTTCTAGTCCAAATCTTTTACGGAGCCTCGGGTCTCTTCTTTCTTCTTTCCTCTTTCCCTTATTTTCATTGTGTTGTTTTGTTCAAGATGGTTAGATAATTTACCCAGCCTAAATTTTTTTCAGTTTTTTGTGTTGTAGAGTTGGATAAAGACCATTTTTTTTTTTCAAATTTCAAACAGAAAATAGCCCACTAAGCGACAGGCTATCCCCCCCCCCCCTCTTTCATCTTTTATTCGTAGACGGACTCCCTCTTTTTTCCGAGTCGACAGTTTTTCTGTCCCTGTGTAAGTTTTACTAGGGGCTATTTCTTGGCTTTTTTGCCCATTGAATCAGGCTCGTGTGAATTGATGAATTTTCTCCTTCGTTTCTGGTAGGCTTCATTATCCCCCTTTCCCCAACTTTTTTCCCTTTTTTTTTTTTTCTTCAGGCAGGTGTCTAAGGTGATCCCTTGTCCTTCCGCTTGGTTCTATGGCGAAGTAAACTGCCTCCTAGACCCATACCAGCGACTCATCCCCCTCATTCCGAGCATTTTTTACCCCTCTTCCACCGAAACACCTTTTTTCGAGCGACAGACAATTACCTCACCAAAGAACATTTGGAATGCTATTCGGGCTCTAATCCTTTATTGGACTAGTTTCGAGCCTTCGCCCGCTCATTTTGACCACTTCACCTCCTTCACTGCCCCTCAAGCACCGTACCAAGCCATCCCCTATCACCATTTTCCCCGCTCCCTACTTCGCCCCCCCCCCCCGCGTTCTTTTTTCGCCAGGCACAGGCTGGATGGGCCGACGTGCCTCGAGAGGCATTCTTTCCGGGCACGAATGATTGAACCTAGTTTGAACCGAGCCTCCTTTATTCCCCCGCCATTTTCCTTTGTGCATTGGACACACGCACCCCTGATTGGACCCGACTACTGGCCTTTCACCCCCCCGCCCGGTTTTGGGGCTCTCTGTTTTTTCGTTTTGCAGGTAAATCTGATGCGGGAAGTAGCTACCTTCTACTTTTTCGAAAAATGATAGATTCTTCCCTCCGAGCACTTGCGAGCCTGAGTAAGCCGGTCCTTCCGAGCTTTTCCCCCGTTAATGGTAAGTCATTCCACAATAAGACGGAGGTAGTGGGCTGCAGAACAGGTTGGTCACGTTAGCGATTTATCGTTTGCTTACCTTCGAAAAAGAGGGTCCTTCTTTTGCACGACATACCAGTTGGGTTCCCCGCGAGTTTGTCATCCCCTATCTGTTTCCTTTTTGGCATTCCTTACTTTCCGTGTGGGTGCTCTTTTTCGTTTTGCTTTAGGATATTGAATGATGCTTAGCAGTTTGCTTGCTAGCCCATCTTTTCGGGCTTTGCGGACCAATTTTCTCTCTGAACGCGCCCGTTGCCTCCACACCGGCGACCACTTTTGTTTCTGTCCGAATTCCTCCTCAGCACGCCTCTAGAACCGTTTCACCACGCCGCCTACCCCATCAGTTTGCACCCCCGCCCGCGCCGCCCCGCCCGTAGGCGAACAAGAATCATCTGCGCTTCAGGTTATGCCTTCCTTCCATTTTCGCAGATTTTAAGAGCACCTGACTTCTGTATAGCGGTCGTGCATTGATCATTTTTATATCCCAAAAGCCGCGTGCTCGTGGTTTCATCCCCATAGCGCTTTTTTTTACCTCCTTTGCGTGCGCCCCCCCCCCCCCCCGCACACCCGAGCTTCAGCGCCCCCGTACTTCCCACCCACCCCCCAAAGTTTTTCCCAGCCGTGGAGCCTCCCCCCCCCCCCCGCCCCCCTTTTCCCCAATGAGAGCACCTGTTTGACCCTCGACCGCTTATGTGACCCTTCTTCCATCGGTCTTTCCTTCCCCCGCTCGTTAGGTCCGGGGTTTACTCGTTAGCAGTCAGAGTTTCCCTTTCCCGATCCTAGACGGAATGAACGGACGGGGTCTTTTCCCGGAAAGCCTAGTTTTTTTCTATTCTCCGTTCTCTAAATTTTTTCTCTCTTTGGGTCGTTAAAGCGTTCTTTTCGTTTTCGTGCCTCAATCTTGAATCCGTGTTTTTCTTTCCTACTGCTTTCCCCTTCACGTTCCGTTGCAGCCTATCATACCCTGTCAAACGGACTGCTCCGTTGCCGTAACCCCCAAACGGTAGGTAATTGTTTTCATTTTTTATTTCTCTCTTTTAGTAAAAATGAAGGTACACCCTTCCCCCTCGGCGAGGAGGTCTCGTCGGGGTCGTCCGGTCCTCTCTTATGTTGTTTAGCCAAGGAGCATCGCTGTGGTGCTCCCCCCCCGGTTTTTTAGTCTTTTGAATCGATCAAACCACCAGTTTTTTTTCGGGTGCATTTTTCGGGGCTATCTTTTTGAAGTACTCTGTTTGGAGTGTTTTTCACGACCCGGTAGGTGCCCGCGAGCATCCTAAACTTCTTCTGTTTCTAGGTTTCTATTTCAGCATCTTATCCCCCTTGAAGAAGAGAATCTTCGAGAGGTTTGTTTGTCTCGTGTTATGGCAGTCCTGAGATTGTCTCAGTTTAGTGTTGAGCGTCCTTCATCTAGGAATAGGTAGTCTCTTGTGTCAGAGTTTCTTTATGTGGGACTCTCCTTTACAACCAGCGGGAGTAACGAAGTGAGCACCCGGCTACCCCTCTGGACTACCTTTGGAGAAAATCAGGCCTTCCCCTTGGTTTTTAAGGGCCGATCGATGGAGATCTTTGGTACCGGTCCCCCCCGTTTTCCTAAGGGGGACCCGGCTAGGGGCCCCCTGACTCCTCAAGTCGCATCTCCCCGTTTTACCCCCCCTCCCCCCCTCCTTTGTTGTGGGAGAAGATCGCCTCGCCGACGGGCATCCGTTTCTAAGTGGAACCCCGGATCGCCGATGGCACCCTTCTACTCGCATCGATCGTCCCGTGCTTCATCACCCTCCCCACTGGCCCAAAGTTGTGTTTTGGGGGAAAACAACAGGTTTAGGGGGCTTTTTTGAGACCCGCATTTTTCTCTGATTTCGCTTGTGCGAAACTTCGGGTTTTTTTTTTGACCTGCACTTAGTTCCCTTGCTCTCAACCTCGACCACACCGTCTCCCCGTAGCGACCCGCTCTCTCCTTCTGAGAAGTACAGTGTTCTTGATACTTTCCCCCTCCCTTTCAGACCCGCGTCCCGCTGCGACGGCTTCTGCTTCTGTGAGAAGTGCGGCTTTCTCCGCGTTAAAAGACAGCCTGTCCTCCGGTCCTCTTGCGCGCGTGCCCCGGACCCTTTTTTTCTTTGCCTTGAACAAACCCCCTCTTTTCCTGCACACTGCTCTGCCCGCAGTCCTTTCCCCTGGACAACCCTCGGTGTTTTTGATCGTTCTTCACCGACTCCTGAGGCACCACTGGTCTCTTGCTTTATCTTCTTGAGGGGGCCCAAGACCCGTCAGGGCGCATTCACTCCCCCTCTCCCGTCAGTGTTAGAGAGTGTTTAGATGTGGCCGCATCTACTTAGGTACTTCCCCAAGGTTTCTATTTTTGGTGTGTCGTCACAGTTTGATCTCTGCCCCCCCCCCCCCCCTCTCCAAAATTTTTGATTTCACCCCCTTTAGTGCTACTTTTTTTTCGGTCTCTTCTCGCCGTCGCAGCATTTTTACGCATTTCGCGGAGTTTCGTCTTCCTCCGAATCCCTCCCCCCAGGCTAGCCCCCCCTCACCGCGGATCTCTTTTGCCGCTCCCTTACTCATACAATTATCGCCCGCCATTTCCACCCCAAGATCTACGCCCTTTGAGGGCAAGGT
>Ga0179593_1585491_pt1 | contig 11802 bp, 14 predicted proteins | sample CZODoug2_1_08_16_FD_185931 | JGI IMG/M metagenome (GOLD analysis project Ga0179593, IMG submission 185931) | Vadose zone soil fungal communities from Angelo Coast Range Reserve, California, USA - CZODoug2_1_08_16fungal (PacBio error correction) | ecosystem: Environmental > Terrestrial > Soil >... | reverse complement strand
ACTTCCTCTTTTTTTTTCTCCCCAACTCTGAATTCCTCTTTACTCCTTCTCTTAGTAGATGCAAGAGCGAAAATCGCTCCGTCAGAAAAAACGCCAACCGCTCCTTTTCTTCTTTATCCTTCCGTTTTTCTCTCCTTTCTAGTAAGACAAGAGGCGACATTTCTCTCTTCGACGTTCCCCCTCCCTCTCTTTCTTTTCTTCCGGACTTGGTGCCGGCCTAGTGCTCTTTTTTTTCGCGATCTTTTCCCGCGAACACAAGAGCGACGAGCTTCATCTGCTTCTTTTCCTTTCCTTCTACTCCCTTCGGTAACAAGAAAAGACTTCGTCGGCAAGAGCACGACCGGACCTGCTGAACTCTCGTCTCTCCTTTTTTCTCCTCTCATCGAGAGATGGCCTCTCCGGGCGATGCGCTCTTTTTTCCCCTCTACTTTTTTTACAGTTCTCCTTTCCCTTCCCACACTTCAGGTGAGAGATAATTCTCGCTGAAGAGTCTTCTTTCTCGCTCTTCTTGGATATTCCCTTTTTTTTCTTCTCTTTCTCCGAAGAGATAGGAAAGCGACTTGCCGCGCGGACAGTGGTGGCGGACGGTATCTATGTTCCCGATACCAAAATCCTCCCTTTTTCCCTCTCCTCTTCCACAGTTTTCCGATGGTAGAAGACAGCGTTTTCTTCCCCCTTCCCCGCACCTCACTCATTCCTCCTTCTTCTTCTTTCCTTCTGAACAAGGATCGGAAACAGATGCCTCTCCTACTAATCTCTTATTTTTCCTCCTCCGCCCTTTTTTTTCTCCAGTCGCTCTTTTTATCCTAGCCGCGTTTCCCCTTCTCTGCCGTTTTTTTTGAGGGGGGGCCGAAAAAGCGTCTTCCTACCCTCTTCCTTTTTTTGGCTTCTCCTGCCCTTTTTCTCCCTTCCTCTTATTACTCGATCTAGATACGGCCACCCTTTATCCTCCCGCGAGTGAAGAGGAGCGGCTTCTATTCCTTTCAGCTTTTATCGAGAGGAGAGCGGCTTCGGCGCGAATAGAGAGCTTTCTGGTATCTTTTGTTCGACAGTTCTTTTTCTTCTCTTCTCTGCTCTGCGTAGGAGGTGTTTTCTCAAGAGAGAATGCCGCGCATTTTCTTTTTTTTTTTTTTCGCCTCCCTCTTGACTTCTTTTTTCTTTCCCCCCCTCTTGAGAGAGGTTAGAGATCGTCTGCAGACGACGCGCGGCTCTTTTTCTTTCTACTTCGTTTTTAAAGATCTTTTTTTCCCTTTTGCGGGAGAGAGTGCGTAGCTTCTGAGAGAGAGTAGAGGCTTCCCCTTGCGCACGACTCTTATTTCCTTCTTTTCCGGAGAGCGCTTGCGCTCCTTTTTTTCACCGTCTCCTCTATCTATCCTTGTCTTTGCGGACGAATTTAATCCCCTGGGCGCGGAAGAGCGGTTGCTCTTTTTCCTTCTTCCTCTCCTTGTGGGCTTTCTCCTTTTCTTTCTTTGGAGCTTTTCGATAGTCGTAGGAACTCTCTCCGAGCATCTTTCTTTCTTCTCCTTGTTCTCCCTTCCTCCTTGTTCCATCTACTAACGACTTTTTTTTTTTGCATACGCCCTAGCGACACGCGATCGGGGCGTCATACTTTTCTTCTTCTCCCGATTTGAGTCTCTCTCCTTCCCAGAAGGAATCGCTCTGCTGCCGAAAATCGTGCTCCCTTCTTCATTCTTTCAACAATCTTTCCCGCCGAAGGCCAGTATTGCGGATTCCTCTCTTGTCTACAGAGCGCGCTCTCTTTAGTACTCGCATTTCCTTTCTTCTCGCGGCGGGGAGCGCGTTCGAGAGAAGTGGGATCCTCGCCCAGTCCCTTTCTTCCTCTTTCCCTACGGTAATCAAGTAGGTTTATAAGGAGCCGTCCTTTCTTTCCCAGCTTCGTTTCTCTTTTTTCTTTTCTTTTTTATTCTTTTCCTTACGGTAGAGAACCGATGAGCCTTCGGCTTCGAGCATCCGGAGGGTGAACGTCCGAGTTTCTTTTTTTTTTTTTGGTTGTTTTGGTTTTTGTTTTTTTTTTTTTTTTTTTTTTTTTGGGGGGGGGGGACGCTAGGGCGAGTCGAAGATGCCTGCGTTCTCTCTTTCGCTTTATCCGCAGTTTTCCCCTCCTTTTCTTTTTCCCGCGAGAACCCGGTCCCAAAAGCACCTCCGCCCCCTTTCTTGGGCGGAGGCGACATCCGAAGGTTCACTTTTACCCTCCTTTTTTCTTTCCACTTTTCAATCCCTTTTACGTTTTTTACAACCCCTAAGTGCTACCTGCCTTCACCTGGTTCAGAAAGGGAAGACACCCTTTCCGGTCACTCGGGGGAGATAGCTGCGGCCGCCCTTTTTTTTCCTCGTTTCCACCTTCTTAGTTTTTTTTTTTTTCTTTCCTCCCCGTTCGATTAGGAGTCTATTTTCCATCGTATAAGGAGTCGGCTTTTTTTTTTTTTTGACTTTTTACTGTCTTTCTTTGATGAGGGGGCTTTTGGGACTCTTTTTTCTTCTGTGGCGTTTTTGTTTGGACTTCTTCTTCTACGAGGAGGAAGACCTTTTCCCTGCGAAGCGGAGCATGAGATTTCTGTACAGCTTTTTTTTTTTCTGTCCCTGCTCATCTTTCCCCTCTTTTCCCGTACTCGAAAAGGAACCCTTTCATGTCGAGATAGAGTTCACTTTTTCCCTGCTTCTCTCTCCCTACCCTTTTTTCTAGACGGCTTCTTGGAGCGAAGATCGCTGTATCGGTCTTCCTTTTTCCTTTTGCTATATTCCCCTTTTTTTCTCTTCGCATGGAAAGGAGAAGACCAGTTCCTTTTGGCGCTCGATAAGGATCGTCTTTTCTTAGATCAGGCTAGCCTCCCCGCCCTTCCTATTAGGGTAGACCCTTTTAGAGAGAAGTCTTCATTTTTTTTCTTTTCCTAACCTCCTTCCATTGTCTTTTTCCCTTCGCGATAAGAAGAGCCCTCGACGGCCCCGTCCCCTTCGATTATTTCTCTCCCGGAGATGCGGCGTTTTTTTTTTCATCCGCGCAGATTGTCCGTAGTTTTCCTTTTTTCCTCTTCCTTCCCCTTATTATCTTTTTCTCTTCCCTTTCGAGGTTAGAAGGAAGCGTCTCTCTCGCGACGATAAGCGTCTCTTGCGTCCCCTCTCTTTAATATAAGTTCCTCTCCTTCCCTGAGGAGAATCAAAGGAGAAGAGATCGGTCTTTTTCCTTTTTCTTTTACAGAAATAGGGTAGTGTTTCGAGGGAGCCGATGTCTTTTCCTTTCACAATTCCCTTTTGTTTTCTTTTCTCTTTTTTTTGTTGTGGAGAGAGAATAACCTCTTTCCCGAGCTCCTCACTCCCTTTTTCCCTCAGTTCCCTTTTCTTGTTACGCAGAAAGATGCGTCTGTCTTCCTCTCCCTCCTTCCCGCCTGTCCCTTCTTTCTTTCTTCTCCAGTATGAAGGATACATCTCGCGAGATAGGAGCTCCCCCCCCTCTTACCTCTTCCCCTTTCCCATCTATTTCCTTTTTTTTAGTATGAGGAGAGATTTTTTTGAGAAGCTGAAAGATAGTAAACGCCTACCCCTTCTTTTTTTTATTACTTGCCAGCTTCTTCCTCTTTCCGTGGAGCAGAAAGTTTTTCCTAGAAGCTGAGGGACTCGTGCTCTTTTATCTCTGTTCTTTTCTTCCGATCTCGTGTAAAGGAGGTACCTTCGAACATAATAGAAAGAGGGCAGATCCTCTCTCTGCCTCAGCCCCTCTTCCCACCTACTGGAAAGAGATGGTAGAGTTTGCTACCGAGGAAAGAGCTTTGCCTTACTCATTATGCCAGTCCTTTATTTCGGTCGTCTCTTTCTGCTCGTCTTTCTCTTGCGAGATTACTCTCCGGTTGATGAACCGCGAGCTCTTTTGACGTTCTTTTTTGAAGGTAGAGCTTTTATGTAGGAGGTCGATTTTCCAGTTCTCCCGTCGGGTCTCTCTTCTCTTTCTTCCGCCAAATGGATGAAGCGAGGGCCCTTTCTTTCTGCCTACGGAGGAATGACCCACGCCCCTTAGTCCTTCAACCCCCTCCCCTTCTTCTCACCCCTGTCGCAAGAATTCAACGCCCCTTAGTCTGAAAGGACCTGTACAAGCCCCAATGTGTATTTTTTTCCCCCCACCCAGATTCTTTAGACGATCTTTTTCCCTCCTTTTTCTCGATGTACTCAGAAAAGAATAGACAGGACCCTACCGCGAAGTAGAAGCGCGCTGCCCACTTTCTCTTCCTATCGATCCTCCCCGCTGAAGTCTCTCTTCTCTATCGTGGCGAGGGTGTAGAGTGTAATGCCCCCTTCCCCCTATTGGCAGTAGGGTGAGGTCCCTCCTACTCTCTCCTCCCGCCCCCCCTTTTCGTGGCCGTGGCGGAAGAGACGTACTTCGGATTTGCGCATAAGACCGACTCTGTCTCTCCTTTTTCGTCTTTTTTTTTTCTCTCCTTTCGCAAATCCAACAAGGTGCGGAAGACACCACGTCGTTTCCTCTTTGTGGCGCTAATTCTTTTTTCTTCTCTTTCGACTTCGAACATAAGGCTACGAGGCTTTTTCTCCTATACCCCTTATTTTCCTTTCTTCCTCTGGGACGCGACCGGCTCAGCCCAACCCAGATCGACCCCCCTCTTTTTCCCTTCTTTCCTCTCGGCGCCGCGATCGTCCCGATCCTCCCCTCCCGTGTACGCCACGTTCGAAGCAAGTACGATTTCTTTTTTTTACTGTAAGAAGTTCTCTGGGTTTCCTGTAAACGCTAGTCACGGCCCAAGAAGACGCTCCCACTTTCCCCGCGTACTTTATTCAAGAGGTTTTATTCGATGTGGAGGACGCATCTTTTTTTTCTTTTAATCCCCCACGCTGGCCATTTCCTCCACGGAAAGGACTCGCCCCTTTTCCCTTTGCTTTTTCCTTTCCCAATAAAGTGATTCTTTTTCCGCGAAATGTGCGATTTTTTCTCCTTTCTCCCCAGGCCTCCTTTCCCTCTCGCTTGGAGCGAGGGCGTCTTTTTTCGAGGAGAACCGCTCTTTTCTCGTTAGGCCCGAAATTTTCTTTTTTTCTCGCGGAATCGACCGCTCTCCTTTGATACAAAGAAGATTCTCCCGTTTTTTCCTTCGTTGAATCACTTTTTCCTCGATCGCATCCGCCGAACCCGAAGAGTCGACTCTTTTTTTTCCCCTAGGACCAGATGAACTTTTTCGCAGTCCCGCGGATAGTACGCCCCGACTTCTCCGATTAAGAGTCCCTTCTCTTTTTTTCCCTCGAGCTTTTCCTCCTCTGAGGCTGTAGCCCTTTTGGAGCGAAGTCTCCTCTTTCCTTTCTTTCGACTACTCCTTTTCTCTCGACGACATTCGTCTGAAAGCGGAGGCTTCCTCTTTTTACGCCTTTTTTACCCCAAGAAGAGATAGCCGCTGTCCTGTCGGAAAGATCTCCCCTCTGAACGCGCCTAAGGCTTGTCTCCGGCTTCCCTTTATCTCAAGCTCTTCATCATTTTTTTCCTCAAGGCCGTTATTCGAGAGTTCTTGCTTTTCTCCCCAGTCTCTCCACTTTCCTCTCCTCGACAAATCTCGGTGCGCCCTTTTTTTACCCGAGAAGCCTAGAGAGTGCTCCTTCTTTCGACGCTCTCCATTTTTTTTTCTCCCGGCCGCACTCGAGGCGCTCTCCGGCACGCGGTTTTTTCATTCTTGTCCGTGTTGGCCGGATCGAGATCGAGTTATTTAACTCCAAGGCAGGCCTCCCTTCTTTCTCCCTTTGACCATAAGGAATGATTCTCTTCCCCCCCCCCCCGAAACAACGGATAAAGCAACGGCCCCCCCCCCCATGGACTCTTAGAGGAAGCGATCCCCCTTCTCTTGTACCGGATCTGCGAACCCCGTTTGTTTTTGAGAGATATCGAGATCGGACAGGCGCTTGAAGAGTGCCATGGAAGGTGTAATTGACTAGTGCTTTACTCCCGTTTTCCCTTCTTTTTTTTCCCCTCTTCGTCCTACCTGTCCAATGTTTCTTTCCCTCCTCCGAGTAGCCTCTCTGCAAGGACTTGGAGTTACTCGCTCTTTAGTAATAGATCTTCTATCCTTCCCCTCCTTTTCTGGTCACTTGAACTTTTCGGCGGCGAGCTCTTTTTCCCGGTGAGGATAGTCTTTTTTTTTTTTCCATCTCTCTGCATTTTCCTTTCTTCAGCCAACGAGAGTTGTCTCTCTTTCCCTGGAGGAGATGTGAGTACCCGTCTTCCTTCGTCTATTCTCTCATGCCCGGCCTTTCCGAAAGCTAGAGATTTTCTTTCATCTATCTTCGTTCGAGACTAGCCTTTTTTCGAGAGGCGATATCTCTCTTTTCTTTTCGAGCAAGATTTCCTCTTTCCTCGAGCGGAGATTTTTTTATAGATGAGAGAGATTCTTTTTTTCCTCTGCGATGCAGTCTGCACATAGCGGAGTCCGTCCGTTCGGAGGCGAAGACTTCCACCTTCTCCTATCTTAGCGGGTGTCCCCCTAGCAGCGGCTGCAGAATCCCTTTTAGAAGCGTGGAGCCGTTTCCTCTTCTCAGTCGGCGCGCTGGGAGTTTTTCTTTTGCTGCGATCGATCGCCGCTTGGGTGACGACGAAGTAGTAGCACTCTCTCCTTCTTTTAATGAGCGCTTTCGGCGGCTTCCGGCATGGTAAGCTCCTCTTCCCCTTTCGTTCGCGAAGCGGAATAAGACCTCTCTCCCGCCCTTTCTTTTTCTTTTTTTTCGTTCCTTTGCCATAAGTTCCGTTACTGTTGCGGCACGACGGAATCGAAAAATGTGGATTTTGGTGCACATTTCTCCTTTTTCCTACCTTATGGGCCTTTTAATTCCCCTTTTTCTTAGTAACAGACACTGAAGGTCCCTGCGGATGAAGCTCATCTTCTCCCCTTTCTCTCCGCTCCTCTTGCACGGTTAATCAAGAGGGTTCGGCGGCTTTTCTTTCCCCAGAGCCCGAGAGACGTCTCCTTCTTCCCCGTACTGTTCCTGCTTTCCTCCCGTCCAGGCGGTAATAACGTCGCGTCCTTTTTTTCTCCGGATAAGATAGGTAGATCCTCTTTTCTTTTCTTTTGGTAGATCTGGGTTTTTCTCTAGGAAGGCTCTCCACCACCCCCCTCCTTGGTATACGATTTTCGAATCGCCTAGTCCGCTCGTGGAGCAGTCGCCTTCTTTTCTCGCAGCGTCGAGAAGCAGGATCTCTCCCTCTCTTCTCTCCCAGCCGTTTCTTCCCAGCCTTTTTGATTTGCGACCCCGCGTAAAAAACTCCTCCCTTCTGTTACGCGTCTCCTACCTCGCGGGTTTTTTTTTCCTCCGACTGTTCACGTGGAACAACGTACCTTCCCCGCGGCAACGGGAGAAACAGCCTTTTTTTTTTTCCTTTTTTTTTTTTTTTCTCCACCCGACGTGCGAAACTTTGTCCTTCCTTTAGGACCGACGAAACCCGCCTTTTTCCGGTAAAATAGGGGGAGGATCTCTTTCTTCTTTTCTTCCTCGCGATTCGTCTGCATTTTTTGTTACTCCGGCGATAGTTTCGGGACTTTCTGAGTAGAACGAGTGGGCTCTCCCCTCTTTTCTTCCGTCGGTTTTTTGAAACATTCTTTTTCCCTGCGTAAGGTCTTTTCCGGCGGGACTTTTACAGGGGGCTTTTTTTTTTTATAGGGACGAATTTGTTTCCTTTTTTTTTCTTGGCAGGCTCCGGCCCCAACCTCTTCTGGGATCCATGGGGCGGCGTTTTTTGAATTCTTCCGGACGGGGCTAGGTCGAAGCAGAAGTCCCTTGCGGACCTCGGACCACACCCCCTCCCACACACAAAACCCCCCCCCCCCCACCCTCTTAGACTCGAACCGGCACAACTGACTCTTTTTTCCCTAGCGCAGGAAGATAGAGCGGTCCTACTCTCTTTTTTCCTCCCTTCTGGAAGCGACGACGATTTTTTCCTGGCAGTCCGGCAACCGTGACGATCCTGCCTTTTTTTTTGGAGCAGGGAAGGCGTCCCTCCCACTTTCTTTTTTGCCCCGCCGCTCAAGGTCTGACGTATTTTAATCAGGATTAGAAGAGCTGGCCATTTAGGAGGTCTTCTTTTCTTCTTCGAGAGCAGCCTTTCGGTTTCCTTCGCGCCGCGACCGCAAATCTTCAAAAAGAAGAGAAGATTTTCTTTTTCCCTCCCCGCCATGCGAACAGGGCGCTTTCCGTGCATCCCCGGAGTCGCGGCTTTTTCCCCTCAGAGAAGATTTCCCCCTTTTCTTCTGGAGATTCTTCTGAAGAGCGCGCGATCGGTCTTTTTTAAAGCCCTTCTCCCTTTCCGCCAGGAGCAGACGATACGGAGTTTCTTGAAATACTTATCTTTCCTCCCAATCGAGAGAAGGCTCCCCCCCCTGCGATCGCTCGGGCCGGTCGTTACCTTCCTCTGGTCGTAGGAGCTCGGCGGCGAGTTTTCCTTTTTCCTCGCGATCGGCAATAAAGAACCTTTTTTTTTTTTTCCTCTTCCCGTTGTTTTTGTTTCGGATCCTCCGAGCTCGCAACTCCTCGCGCCTTCTGCCTGGCTCAGAAGAAAAGAGGTAGGGTAAGCGTGCGTCCGAGAGATAGACGTGCCGCACCCCCTTCTCCTTTTCTTTTTGTGGAGAGCTTTTTTCCTAGGCCGGATCAGTTCAGCTCTCCGCGAGATCGCCTCTTTTCCTCCTTCGGAGAACATAGAGTATTTCTTCCTTCTTTCGAGCGACTTGAGCCTTTTTGACGCTCGCTCAAGCCGCCGACCTTTTTTCTGATGACGGGCGTAAATCACCCCCCCTCCCCTCCTTTTTTTCTCGGGCTTTTTTCCCCGTGAGCCGGCTTTTCTCTGAGATACGGCGGTTCTGCTCCGATTGTTTGCCGTGTTTAGTGGGCGTTCGAGCTCGATTTTCTCGTAAGAGACGTCGACCCTTTTTTTTCTCTTCCTGACGAACTGATTACTCCCCCTGAGCGCACACCTATGGACGCGCTTTTCTTCGGCGAGGCAAGAGACCCCTTCTTCCCTCGGACAGCTTTTTTTTTTCTTTTTTTCGTCGGACTGCCACGGACTGACGCTAGCGATCGTCGCTCCTTTTTTTCCTCGTCGAGACTCGTTTTTTCTCCTTCCCTGCTGAGGTGACTGACTCCCTGCAGCAAGTACTTTTTCTTTTTTTCCCTTTCGAAGAGTTAGAACATTTCTTTCTCTTTCAGTTCGACGTATAACAGCTCAGTCTTTTTTGCTCCGATTTAGAAGACCAATTGCTTTTTTTTTTTTCCTAAAATAGTATGACATAACGGAGCTCCTTTTCCCCCCGCACTTCCATCGTCCTATCAAAATCCCGCCTGTGCCCGAATCAACCGCCTTCTCCGGCTTTTTCCTACCTCCACCTAAACCGTCCCACCCACGCCGCCCTGAATTTTCCTCGGTCGACTCGATTCGCCTTCTTCCCCCTCCTTCCCCTCCCCGCGAACTCTACCCTTCTTTTCTTCCTCTCTCGGGAAACCCCCCCCCCTGACGAGCTCCCCGAGGTTTTTTCCTTTCCGTCGAGCGCGGGGCGAGGGTGTCGTCTTTTTTACCCTTTCCCCTCTTGCGCACGCTCGGGTTTCGCCCCCTCTCCCCGCCGAGGACCCCTCTTTTCTTTTTTTCGACGCGAACGTTCCTTTTTTTTTTGCTGCGCCTCACGCCCGCCTTTCGTGACGTATGGTTCGGCCTTCCTTTTTCCGGGTTATAGATTTTCACAGGGCGGTGTCGGAAAGACCCACTTCTCCGCGCCGGGCTGGCGCTCGCCTCTTCTCTTCTCCTCCTTCGGAACTAAGGCGAGCGTTTTTTTCCCCTAGGAGATAGAAACTCCTCCCACGTTGATCAGCGGTGGCTTTCTTCTCTTTTCAGTAATCAGCCCCCCCGATCGACCACTCTTTCGTTCGTCGAGACCTGATCTGCTCCTCCTTTTTTTTCTCCCCGCGCGCTCTTTTTCACCGCCTCTCACACAAGGCGCCTCCCCTCCTTCTCCCCTCGTCCTGTATTTTTTCTCTTGCCTTGTTTCTTTTCCCCCCCGCAGACGCGCCTTTTCCTTTTCCCCCGTAGGTTACTACTCTTTTTTTTTTGTCGCCGCGCTGCTGGAGACGTCGGCTTTTTTGGCAATCCCAAAGCTGGGCCCTCTTTTCTTTCCCTCTTTTGAGACAAAGGATTTTCCATTCACCGAGGCGAGCATTTAAAAAAGAAAGGTCTATGTCCTTTTCTCCTTGCGAATAAGAGAGTTCTTTTTCGTGCGAGCTATATGAAGCCATCGCCTTGGGAGATGAAGCCCCCCTTTTCTCTCCCTCTCTGATAAAAACCCTCCGGAAGCATTGGGTGCGCTTCCTCTCTCATTCTTTCTTCCCCCCCATCTATGGATAGGGAGATGGAACGACGTCCTTTCTCGCTCCCATCGGACGATAGATCGCCCTGACTACTGCGAGCCTATCTCTCTTCCCTTCTCTGAAAGAGATCACCGTCTTCTGCAGCCGATGCTGTCCCGCCCCGCGTGCTCTGCTTCTCTCGCAGGTGAGGCGAATAAGCGCTTCTTTTTTCCTTTTAGGGGAATTGGGCTTATAGCCCTTCTCACCTTCGGCTCCTCCCCGCTACTGGAGTGACTCACATCCATGTTATACCCTTCTAATCTCCCCTTCTCTTCCCCTTGCATCCTCCCCCCCCTCACCCGGTCTCTCGACAAATGACCCCCCTATGACCTTGATTTCCTTATACTGAACATAAGCGCGACGACCTCCTCCTTAGGAAGCTCTTTCGTACCTCCTTCCCCCGGTCACCCTGCAAGAAGAGATCGCAGCGTTTACTAGCCGCACAGGCGGATCGCGAACTCGTAATTTTTCGGCTTAACGAGCCGACCCTTTTTTTAAGCTGGCGAAGCGTATCCCCTCGCGCGAGTGATATATCGCTCGACACCGAGCCCGCCACCTTGCCGGAGCCAGATCCTCGCTCTCTCCTCTCGGTTGACCGCGATTCCCTCCGCGAGCGACGAGATGGCAGAGAGTCGCGCTTCCCGCCATCTTCACGCGCCTCACTAGAGCTGATATCCTCCCTCCTCCTCTCGGCAAGAGCTTTTCCGCGCGGGCCAGTGGTGGCCTTCTCTCTTCAAGAGGAACTCCAAGGCGCCTTGCAGCCTCATCCGTTCGTCCAGAGAACTTGACAAGTGTAAGCGTCTTTTTTTCCCCGAAACAACGGATAAACGAACGTCACTCCCCCCTTCACTATCGGAAGGAGAACACAGGATCGGAAGATCAGCTTTTATTCGAATCTCTCTCTTTTACTCCCTCTTTCTTCATCCGAGATCCGACAGGCGATCGTTGAAGATAATGTTCTCCCCGACTCGTGCCCCTTTTTCTTTTCTCCTGTTGCGTTATAAGTTGTTGCGGGGGGCGAAACGAGTAGGATACCTGACTACCCTTTTTTGTCAAGTTCTGCTGGCCGCGCGAGAGCTTCTTCGGTAGTACTCGTCTCGATCCCGGCCCTCCCTTTCCCTTTTCCTGATGAGAAAGAGAGTGCCCCGAGAGCGGAGGCGACGCTCTCGAGTGCGGCGCGGTGCGGATTCTCCTTTCCCCCTTGGCGCGGAGTTATAATCGTTTTTCTTTCTTTCTTTCGACGGTATCGCGCCCCGATAGTTGTCGCCACGTGAGGCTTCTGTCGCGAGGCGCGGAGCTTTTCGGTGTCAGAGATCTCTCCTTTCTTCAGTGAGGAGTAAGCGCGCCCCCATCTCGCGGATTTCCTTTCGCGGGAATCCTTAGCAGAATGAGCGCGTTTCGCTATTTTTCGGCGCGGCG
>Ga0179593_1448566_pt1 | contig 11802 bp, 15 predicted proteins | sample CZODoug2_1_08_16_FD_185931 | JGI IMG/M metagenome (GOLD analysis project Ga0179593, IMG submission 185931) | Vadose zone soil fungal communities from Angelo Coast Range Reserve, California, USA - CZODoug2_1_08_16fungal (PacBio error correction) | ecosystem: Environmental > Terrestrial > Soil >... | reverse complement strand
CCCCCTGCCATTGCCCCCTTCCTCTTGTCAGACCTCCCTCCCTAAATGGTCACCCAATTTTAGCCTAACTTTTCGGTCCACTTGAGTTTGGTTTTCTTTCTTTAGATGCCCAAACCACACTTCTGCATCACAGTTTAGCGTAAGTCCAGGTTTCTTCCTTGAAATAATTATGTTTGTGTAGCTTTTTCATTTCCTGTCTTCAAGGGTAACCTTTCCCCCGCCGCTGGTCTCTTAAACTTCTTCGGATCCTAAGTCTCTCTCCCCTCCCTTCTGCGATCTTTTTTCCCCACCCCCTCGCCGGAGCCTTATGCCGTGCTTCACTGCCGTTTGAGTCTCCTCTCTCTACCTTCTGATTTTGAGACAGCACTTACACGGAGGAGAGCCAGTGGCCGACGACACTCAGGCGTTAGTGCCACATTCTCTCCCGACAGCTTCCTGCCAAGTCTTCTTAGCTCCGGTGGATCGGTATGTCTGTCCTTATCGGACAAACCCTGCCCCCCAATCGTTTTTTGCCTTTTTTTGAAGTTGACCCATTCATTTGACGAACGTGGATGACTATGTATCCCCTTTCTTCTTCCCCCGTTCTCTTTATGTCAAGGCTTAGAGGATCCCTTTTTTTCCATTTTTCGCCATGGCTGATCCCTATGGCTTGGATGGTGTGGCTTGGTTTTTGTCATTGAGCGCACACAAAGGCCCGTCTGATCACTGTTCTGTTGGACTTACATTTCACCTTCCCCCAATTCTCAAGGTGTCCTCCCCTTTTCTCAAATGGTTTGATGTTTGTGCACTTTTTTCCCCCTGTCCCATCCCATCGTTAAGTTCCTCCCTCTTTTTATTCCCCCTTTTTAATCCCCGACAGGAGCCTTTCTTATTGCTACTTGCACGTATCAATCCGAAATATTCTTCCCCATTAAGTGGATTCTCGACTGAGTCTAAATGGTTTGGGATCGGTGGTATTGTTTATCCCCTGAAGTTGATCATTCGTATTTTCTTTCTGCTTTTTCTCTGACCTTATTGCACCTGCACCTCGTTTACGTTTCATTATTTTGTTGGCCCCCGTCCCCCCCTTTTTCTATCACGAATATAAGGGTTAGATCTCTTACTGGGCCCACAGGCTCCGTAGAACATCGGTGTTTCTCCTCACTTTCCCCTCTTGAAACTGCTCACTCCCTCTTTTGATGAAACGTTGTCTTAATTTGATCCACCACACCCCCCTTTCCACTTCTTCTTTCCGACTTAAAATTAATGGAGTGAATCTTCTTGCTTGCTCACGCTTGTCCCCCCCGCCCTTTCAATGTAGTTTTTTTGTTCACTCCTCTTTTCTGAAACTTTTTTCCCAAAGCAGTGGGGAATCGTTGTTTAACGCAGCAATTCCCGGGCTTGGACCTTTTTTTTTTTTTCTGAAACCCCATTTACGATTTTTTGTCCTGTTATGCCTTACATAAGATGCGTCGCTCCCTCCCCGGTTTTTTTTTTCTCTCAAGTCCCCTATTCGACTGACGTTTTTTTTTTCCGTTACCACGGGCCCTCCTCCCTCCTCGTTCCCCAGTAGAAGGAACATGCCTCCCCCCTTTGGATACTTATTCCCCCAAAGGTTTTTAGGATGACACCTCGCCCTTTTTTCCCTTCTACACTTTCCGGTTTTTTTGTCCTGCCACTCTTTTGCCATGGACCATACGATCCACTTCTTTTCCGTTTAGATTTAGCTTTAGCAAACCTAGGCAAACATAGGTCCTTCCCCGGAGCGAATCACTTTGCTTTTCCACCGCCCCCCACCTCCAAACCATGCCCCTGCGCCGCGTCTGACTAGGGTCTTTGAATTAGTTCTTTCTCTTTTCTAAGGAAATGCCTCTTTCTTTTCTCCAGCATCGTAAGTTGTACCAAGCGGGCTTACCCCTTTTCCCCCATGTGATTCTTCAATCACCCCCAGTCCTACTATGCCCTCCAAGGACGACCTTGAGTAAAAATTTTTTCCCCCCTCCCCATGTTTGGGTTCTTTTTCTTGTTGGCCTTTTCCCCTTTTCCAAATATCACAACGCAGGAGTTCCTCCGTTTCAACCTTCGACACTTCTTGTTCTCCCGTGTTCGGAGGATGACAAGCTGATGTCATCTTTATCTTGCCCTGGCCCTTATGAACGGGTGAACCAACATTAACAGGCTACCTTCCCCGTGGTGATGATCGACTCCTCCCCTTTTTTTTTCTGTTCATTTTTATTAGTTCCTTATTTGGTATATGTTAAATCTCGCCTGTGGTTTTTTTTTGGACCAATTCAGGTTTCCATTCGCGGAGGTACGCATTTTCTGAAATTTTCTGGACAACCATCCCTACACTTGATAAGTCAACCTCTCTCGGTATCAGCATGACGATTGATTCAGATCTTCTCCCCTTTGAATGTGACCTGTAGGATACGTGGAATTTTTGCTCTCCCTTCCTGCAAATTTTTATGTTCATCGGCTCGCTTTCGGTCTTGGCCCCCGTTTCCCTTGGCAGGAATTGCCTTGGAGTTTTCTTTCTCATGGATCTCGGGACTTGTTGCCCCCCTCTTCCCCCTCCTCCCCCTTGACTCCCTTTCCACATTTTTCTTCCCTTGTTCCCCTTTCCTCCAAAGTACGCACCTCGAAGCCACTCCCATTTCCTCATTGAAAAAGTCCCCTCCTGGTATCATTTTTTACAATCCAGGCGATGACCGTTTTTCTTAAAGCGGAAACCTCCTTCCCTCTCCCTTCATATTGGTTGTTTTTTTCTCCACACATTTCCCCCTTTCCCCCTTTCACCACGACCTCACGGTTTGGCGCGTTCATTTCACATTTTTCTTTCGTTTCTCGAGCTAAACGAATTATGCCCCCCCGTCACGCGGCCTCTGACCGCCTTACTCTCCTACACCCTAGCCATCTCTGACTCTTTCTTCTCTTCTCTTGGTTCGTATAACTCTTTTCCTTTTTCCTTTCGAGTTTTGCTTTTCACGAACGCCCATTTTTTCCCTTCCCTTTCTCCTGCCTTTTCACGAATTTGAGAGTTGTTGGACGTGCCCTTTCGTCACCTCCTACCCTCACGCGATGGGCGTACACCCCCCTTCCACCCCTTAACGATTTCCCCCGGTTTTTTTGAAATATATTGGTACCAATCAGGGTCATCACCCTTCCTCCGAGGGCACCACTGCCTATCGATTTTCCCTTTTTGATAATGTGGAGTCGCCCAGTGGGTCGCATTCCCTCCTGAGTCGGACTTCTCTCCTTTCTTGACAGCCCCAAACCTTAACCCTTCGGAGCCGGCCGGATTCATCATGCCATTTTTTTTTTCCTTTTCCGGTTTCAATGTTGCCATTTGTCGGAACTTTCTCCACACGATTGACACTCGCCTGTCTCGCAATCCACTCGGAGTCCCGCGACCCCCTTTTTCTTTCCTTTTTTTTAAAACGTGGGCCACCACCCTTTTCGGCTTTACGCTCGCCAAGCCAGCAGTCGTTTTCCACACCTCATAGCCGCTTTGCCTATTCTCTTCCTTTTCAGGCTGGCTTCGCAGACATTACCGGAGCACTTGTTGCGCCGCTCCCTGCACAACGTCCGTTCCCCATATCAATGTGTTTTTCTTTTGCATTGAGCGGGCGGCAAGGAGATCGGTAATGCAAATCTGCTCCTCCCTTCTTTTTTTTTACATCGGATCCCGGTCTTCCAACCTTGATGTGTTCCCACGTTACTTTGCTATTGTCGGGATTTCTCAATCCGTTGACACTTTGGGTGTGGTTTCCCCACTTTTGTTGACAAACACTCTGCCCTACAACGACATTCGCGATCCCTCGCATTTTGCTCCTAAGGCGAAGTTCAGTTTCCGATCAGGAAGCAGACACGACATTGCCCCCCCTCCCCCCAGTAGAGAGCCCCCAATTCGTGGATTGTCCAAAACGGCCCGAAGTTCTCCTTTTCTTTAAGGTTTGTCTCTTCGCTCCCCGTTTTTTCTGGAAGCGGTTAAGCACAATCTGACTTCCCTCATATTTCCCCTCCGTTTTTCCCCCGCTGTTGCTTCCATTATTTTCTCTCCTCGCGTTCCTTCTTTTCCCCCCCCTTTAAACCTCTCGTACTCGCCCACCATTTTTTTTTTTCCCGCCAACCATTGCCGTCGTTATCGTGGTTCGCCCGTTTCTTCCCCCTCCCCCACCCCCAAAGAGAACCCTGTCTTGGTAAGGTAGCTTGAAGTTCACCCAAATGTTCCCGTCCTTTTCCCCCCTCGCCAATGTCGCCCGTATTGAACCCCCGTTCCCGACAATCCCGTACGACGGGATAAGGCTTCTCTGGTCTTGGGTCAGAGGCACGCTTCCCTTCCTTTCTTTTTGACCCGATTCTTTCTGTTCCCGCTTTGTCCATTGAATTTCCGTTTAAGGGTGCTCTGGGAGCGATCATTTTCATGTTGTTGCCCCTCCCCCTCCTTTTTCTGCACAACCAAACCCTTCTCCAACCCTGTACCTGATTTTTTTTGCAGTCACCCTTCCCCCTTGGTAGTTAATTTGATGGTCTCTGGCTCCCGAGCATTCCCCTGACTCGCGACCCTGCTTCCTTTTTCTTTCTGACTGTTTTTTTCTGCTTCCCACTTTTTGAGCTGGGCGTCGAGGTCCTTTTTGTTTTTTTCCTCCTCAGGAGACCCCCCATTTTTCCAAAACAACCCGAGTGGAGTTCTCGCGAGAACTCCACTGGTGCGCTTACGTCAAATTGTTTTTTTCTCCTTCCCCTTTCTCCTCTCTTCCAGGCGGTTTGGGTTTGCTGTTCCAATTCGGCGATGTCTGTTTTCCCCCTTCTTCCCCCCAAGTCCAGTAGACACATGCCCCGTCTAATTCCCTGCGGACGGTGCTGCGTCTGACTAGACTCCTTTTTGTCGTTTTGTATGGATTCGTTGCGTCCCCGTTTCCCCCAGACCCAATGATATTTACGCCCCGCGAATCGAAGTGTCCGTCCGAAGGGTCCCCCGTCCCCCCCCCCAAACCTCTTATTTCCCACGATTCCCATTTCAGCCTGCTTTAATAACTTTTTTAACCACCTGCACCTCCCCTTCTGTTTGACGAATGTCCCCAAAGCTTTCGGTCGAAGTCGTTAACGGTTCCAAGCATTAACTTACTCCCCTGACCCCATTCTCTCTCCTCCAGACGACACAGTGTCCACCCCAGCGTGTCGAAATTTTGAGCTTCCCTTTTCCAGAGTTGATATTCAGGCAGGTTCCATTTGACCCTCTCCGGTTTAGCCTTTACCCCAAGACGGTGCCTCCTTCCTCCTGGAACTAATGTGTCGCCTGGGAGGTTCTGGTGGGAGCTGCTCCTTCTCCCCTTTTCCCACGTGCAGCCGGTAACCTCCCACAACGAGGGCCTTTTCAAGCTGTCCTTTCTTCTTCTTTCCTTTTTTTTCAAAAAGTAGCACGTCGTTGGACTGCCGCGCCGATTGCCTTTGATTTTTTTCTCAAATCACGTACTTGCCGAACTTCCTCTCTTTTTATTTGATTTAATTCGTTATGAGGTTTTTATTCTGGAAATGGGTTCCCTTTAGAGGGTCAGACGCCACCCCTGCCCCCTCCCTCTTTTTCGGAAATTGAAATCCTTTGCCGCCCCTGGAACTGTTGAATATGGTATAAAGCGTCCTTTTTCTTTCTCCACGGGGTTCCCTTATTCATGATCCTCCGGATCACCGATGGCCGCTCTGGAGCGGTTCCCCTTTTCTACCCCAATTTTCTCGAGGCGTAAGTTGATCACTTCCAAACCCCACCTTTTTTTTTCCCGTCAAATTTTTGTATTTACCCCCCCCAAATTCTTGTCCCGTGCTCTTGTTTGCACGTTGTGCCTGTTCCGAAGCCGCTGTCTTTGTCAGTGTTTATCCCCCCTGGAATCGTTTCCCTTCCTGAAATTTTTTCTTTCTTTCTCTGACACTTTAAATCCTCCTTTCCCTCCAGATCGGAAGTGATCAACGAGTTCTTATCCCCTGTTATCTTTTTTTACTCCTCTATTATTTTCCCCTTTCTCTCCCTTGACTCAGATTGATGCTTGCCCCCCTCTTATAAAACGATGTCGACTGCCCTTGTTTGGCCAGTAAATTATCTTTTCCCCTACTCATTTTTGTTTTTCTCTCTACCAGGGGAATTTCAAACTCTCCCGGTGTACTTCTGCAAACTGTGCCCCCCCCTCATCGAACTCTACGAAGGTACATCCCCTGTGGCGAACCGATCCCACCGCCCCCTTGAACCTCGGTCCCTTCCCCTGGACTTAGACCAGAGGTCCCTTTCCCTGAACCTTTCTGGTCCGCTGGGCCACAGCTTCTTTTCCTTTTTCCCCTACAAAATTAAAAAAAACCCCCCTTCACGCGGCCCCTTTCAAGTTTGGCTCTCCCTGAAAAAATGCACCTTCTTCCTTGTTGACTTATTCAAACCCAGTTGATGCAGAAAGCAGGGCGCCAAACCTCGATGATCAGCCGCTGGGGTTGTTTTTTGGGTTGCGGGATGTTTTTTGTTTGGGTGGGAGAGGTTTACGTTTTTTTTTGGGCTTGGGAGTGGATGTTTTCTGGGTTGAGCGTGGAGGTGTTTAGGGGGTTTGTTGGGTGGGTTGGTGAAGAGGGGTTTCGGGTTTGTGATAGTTGAGTGTGGGTTTGCATGGTTTGGTTTTGAGATGTTTTTGTTAGGGGGGTGTGATGGTGTTGTTGGTCCCCCGAGTTGTGTGATTTGGTATTTGTTTGGTGGTGCGGCGAGCCTGTGTGTTTGTTGGGTGAGAGCGCGAAGAAAGTGGATGGGCCAGTGGGACTTTTTGGTTTAGGGGTTTGCGTGCTAACTACTCGTTGGGTGTGGTTGGTGCGGTGGTGGTGGGGGTGATAGTGGATTAGTTTTGTAGGTGTGTTTTTTTTGGGTTGGGTGGGTGGTGTGTTTTTGTTGTTGGTGGGCGGTTGGTGGTGTGGTGGGGACTGCGTAAGGGCATTTTTTTTGGTGGGGGTTTCGTTTTTTTTTTTTGGTTGGTGGACGAACAGGTCGTGTTTGTGTTGGTGTTTGGTTTTTTTTTTGTCTTTTTTTTTTGGTGAGTTTTTTTTTTGTTTTTGTTGTTTTTTGCGTTTGGGGGGGGTGGCGTTGGGTGGGTTTTTTTTTTTTTTTTTTTGCGTGTTTGGGTTTTTTTTGTTTTTTTTTTTTGTGTTTTTGCGGTTGGGTGTGTCTTTTTTTTTTCTTTTTTTTTTTTTTTTTTTTTTTGTGGGTGTTACGTTTTCTTCTTTTTTTGGTTGTGTGTGTTATCGGACTTAGTTCTCTTTTAATCATAAGCTCGGCCCGTGAGTGATCCCGCATGCCTAATTTTTACCCCTTCCACCCCTTGGCCTTCTTCAAGTTTGCCCTTTTGTCCCACCTTCCTCGCCAAACGCCGCTTTTTTCATTTTTTTTTTCATACACATTAAATAAGACTCCCCTAGGTGCGAGTGCCAACAATCCCCCATGTCTTTCCCCCCCCCCCCCCCCTTGAGTTTAATCGTTTTCTTTTCAACTCAATCAAACCCAATGTAAATCGGAGTGCCGCGTTTTTTTCCCCTTTTTTTTGTCCTTCACCGTCATATACTTTCCCTTCATTTTCTGCTCCCAGACTCTTCTTTTTCGACCTGACCTTTTAACCACGGTCTTTGAAAACGTTTTCCACCCCAGGACCAGATTTCCCCTTTCCCCTTATCTCGAAAACCGAGCATTTCCACTTTTCTTTATGTTCCTAATTTTTTCCCCCCCGCCCCCCTCCACCGGCATGCCTAGTCTGGCCCCCCATTTCTTTGATCCCCCTCCTTTGGTCTGAAGTGTGGGGCTTCTTTTCTGGGACAAGAGAAAAGTGATAAGTTTCCATTTTCTTTCATGCTGCCGGTGCTTGACTAATGACGCTCATGTTCCATCTCCTTGGTTTCACCCGTTCCCTCCATTTTTTTTTTTTTATGGGGTGAGTAAAGGCCTTCCTTCTGCATTGAACAGGGGCCTTTCGCTCGGGTGGTTTGCTTTGTTCCCCCCCTAGGTACTCTTTCGCTGGCCTTGCTACTGCCATTTCCTTGAAACCACGGGAACCTCCCCTAAGACTTGCTACGCTTTACGACATCTAACTTCTCCTTTCATTCTCGAGACTTGCTACTCCCTTTTTGGGTGAACGGTTCACAGGGACTGCTGATCTCAAAAGAGACTGAACATTGTCCCGTCCCTCGCCCAAATTTTTCATTCATCCTCTGACCCTGGTTCCTCCCCCCCTTCCCTTGGGTAAGCTAAGTGGAGTTTGGTATTCATGTCCCTTTCCTTGGACATTTTCTGTTGTAGGCACAATTTTGCATCGCTCGCGCTCAACCCTTGTTTTGAGTACTTTCCCTTCCCCCTCCCGAGCCACTCACATTGGTCTATGAATGCCACCTAGGGTTTCGAGAAAGCCAGCCCTTCTCTTTCCCCTTTGCCCTTTTTATGCTGCACCTCCATTGGGAATCAGTCCTGAACTGCTGCTTAGGCGTGCACCTCTCCCCTCCACCCCCTTTTTACGTCCCCCCCTTTGTTGGGAAGAGTTCTATCTTCCCTTCGTCCTCGAGAACGCATCACTTCCCTTCCCCCCTTTAAACGCAAAGCTATTTTTTTTTACTTAACCTAGCGTATATGCGTCGGACTCCTCCCCGTCTTTTTTTTTTTCCCCCAGAATTTGAATGGCTCTCGATTTCGACGAACAGTGAACTTCAGCACCTTTAACCTTCCGATTTTCTTTTTCTGTTTTTCTACCCTCACCCCTTTTCCTAAAGCCGCCCCGATTTTTCTCCCCCCCCCCCTTTTTTAAAAACCGTTGTGACGCGTTAACCTCGCTTTCGGTGGTTGGTCTGGGGTAACGCTAGTTACCTCTGGCACCTTCCCCTTTCCTTTTCCACTTCCACGGGCCTCCCCCGCCTCTGTTTTCTCCCGTGGCTAGCCTCGAGTTAGTTTCGGACGTAGCGCCGGTTGCCTGTACACCCCTTAGACCTCTCTAGTAGAGCGTTTGGGAAATCAATCTTTTGCGCGCGTGGACTGACATTTGTCAAGTTCTTTTGGACCCTTTTCCAGAACCCTTGGTCCCGCCTTTACCTTCTATCTTTCACCCACATCCCCTTCTTGATATCCGTTTTTGTTTGATTTCCCTTTTCCCCCCCCCCCAGACCAACAGTTTTAGGAGTTAAATCCCCTGCAGTAGCGGAACACCTCTGTGCTACTGCGTGTCATTTCGTCTCTCCTTCTCGTGATTTGAGTTTTCAGTCGCAAATTTCTTTCCTCCCGGCAACTCTTTTTTCTACGTTGTTGGTTTTATATCCCTTTGTGGCATTGGTCGCGTCCAAGAATCTTCTTTTATCCTTACATATGCGTCTCCCACTCTCCTGAATCCTCCGAGCCCGCTTTTGCCCCCTTTCTTTCTACCTGACTGGTATTGTGATCTCCACATTGTACAGTGGTTGAAAACGTTGACAACTCGACCCTTCCCTTTTCCCTCTTGAACTACTTCGTCCTTCCTCAGATCCCTTATTTCCTAGTTCGGCCCCCGATGGTTTCTCGCCCACTCCCCTTTCCCACCTTTCAGGCGCCACCCCTTCGTCTGTGACTTTAACCCCCTTTTTTTTCTCTCTGAAGCATTATCTTGGGTTGTTCCTGGCCCTGCACGTCCTTTACCGCCCTTCCCCCCTCTTGCCGAGCACAGGGAGCTTCTCTTTCGCGTAGCTTCGGTTTTTCCATTTATAGTGAAGATTTTCCCGATTTTTTCAAGAGTATTTACAGATCCCTTGACCAACTTTTCACGACCCTCCCCAACTTTTGCAGTTTTTGTGGATCACCCATCTGCGTCTGGCGTAGTCGGAGGCGTCGTCCCCCGCCCTTCCCCCCCCTTCCTTCATCTGTTTTTATTTTCTTCAAACTTTCTGATAAATCCCGGAACTCGCCATTCTGCCCGTCTTGTAAGAATTTCCCCCCCCCCATCGCTGCGATCACGGCGATGTCGAGTGAGGAAAATGGCTATAGGTAGAGAGTCCTTCATTTTTTTCCCCCGTGTGTGACTTCCCCTTCCGTTCTGCGGCGAGTTGCTCCGTTGTAACTATAGACACCTCCAACCTTGTCGTTTTGGTAGCCCGAATTGACATTTGGAATGTGTGGTGCAGCCGCTTGCAACTCATCTGCTTCTTTTCTTTTGTCTTCCCAAACCTTGCACTCCCTCCGGAACATGTTCAGGCGCCTCTCCCCCTCATTTCCCCTTCTTGTTGAACCATTCGTGAGATGAGTGGCTCGTTCTACGAATGTTGTTGAGGTGCTTCTCCCTTCTCTTCGATCCCCTTTGGTCCAAGGTTCCCCTTTTTGATGGCTACATTTTCCCCCCAATGTCTTCTTCCCCTTTATCGATTCATACCGAACTTTTTTTCGCGGGCCAAAATTGCCTCGTGATCCTTGCTCTCTTAGAGGTCACTTTCCTTTCTCCTTTTTTTGGCAGGCTTGATTCGACGGGTTTCTGTTTGCCTTCCAACAACTAGCCCCTTGCACCCCCTGCACTTTCCCCCCTTAGAGATTGTTCTGATCCGAGCTGTCAGATGGATTCGCGTCCCTTCTTTTGAGTGTTGCCTTTTTTTCCTCCCGGTTGCCAATGCTCTCTTCCCTCCCGAATCAATTTCTCCGTCTCGACAGGGGTCCCAAAACCATCCTTGTCGGGATTTCTCTTTTTACTTCCTCCCTCTTCATCATTGGTCCTGTCACATGAACACCCCTTCGCGTAGGGCCGTTAGCGAGGTAGCATGGGCCAGGGTGCACCGGCACACGACGCTCCCTGTTGCAAGTACTTTCCATTCTCCTTTTTCTGGAGTCTCCCCCCCTAACATTGTTTTTTTTCCCCCCACAGGTGGTCGTTTTTGCTCTTCCCAGTTCCTTTTTTTCGGTTGTAAATTTCAACACCAAGCGACCCCTCAAGGAGCGTCCAGACGCGTTTTCTTTCCCAAGTAGTGTTTTTTTCTTCATATGGAGTTTTTGTTTTTTTTCTGGCGTTTTCTTCCTTCCCTTTTCCCCAAGGCCCTTTGGAAACTCCATTAACTGATTCTGGATCAAAGAAGTCCTACTTTGCATTCTTCTGCTCTAGTGCTACAACCCTCCCCCCTCCCCCTTCCTTTCCTGGGACCCCTATTGTTTGTTCTTGTTTCTCCAGAAGTACTTGAGCTCCTTCGGCGTATTTGTATTGATTGCCTACTTTCTCCCTCGACTTGTTTCTCCTTTTTCAATGTAATATTTTTCCTTGACTTGTCCACCCCCATAAGCGTTTTGTTTTCTCTTCTTCAAAAGGCTATTTCGCCCCCGTGTTGATAGGTCCAATTGCGCATGGCGGCTTGTCCGTTTTTACCTTTCTCGTTTTTTTCCAATGTGAAGTAGTCTTTTTTCACCTAGAGGATTGATCCCTTTCGGGATTTGCCATTGCGCATAGGTACAACCGTTCCTTTTAGTTTCCCTTCAGTTTTGAATTGACCATAATTACAACAAAGCCTCAGCGTGGGCTCCCTTTGACGTTAAAGCGTTTTTAAACCAACTTCCGGAGGTTCCCTTTTCTGCACGGTTTTTGTCCGTTTCGTCTCCCCTCCCTGTTAATTCACCCAGGAATCGTGAACGTACCGAAAGGGGCTCTGATGTCTGGAGAGGTTTCCAGTGTACCTCCCATTCAGGGCCTGGAGATACCTCTGTTCCATTTGGGATCGGTGGTGATCGAGACACATTGGAATCCTTTCTGCGCGGCGGTAAGATTTATCCCGGCTATCTTTGTTACTATTTTTCCTCTTTTTTTTTGTTTGGGGGTACCGTAA
>Ga0179593_1716787_pt1 | contig 11803 bp, 22 predicted proteins | sample CZODoug2_1_08_16_FD_185931 | JGI IMG/M metagenome (GOLD analysis project Ga0179593, IMG submission 185931) | Vadose zone soil fungal communities from Angelo Coast Range Reserve, California, USA - CZODoug2_1_08_16fungal (PacBio error correction) | ecosystem: Environmental > Terrestrial > Soil >... | reverse complement strand
CTTCTTTTTTCTTCCCCTCTTTACCCCCAGAGGTGACATCCAGTCCCTTTTTGATCTAGAAATTGAGAACCAGCTCCTCCCCCCCTTTCCCCCTTTTGCTTTAAACCATCGTTTCAATACAAACATGCTCTCTCCCCCCCCCCCCCCTAATTTTTTATTCTGGGGAGGTACGATATTCTATGTCTTTCTTTTTTTTAGTCACCGTCGAGTTTCCCCCCCCCTTTCCCTCTCTTCTCCCCCATTGGGAAAGAAATTGGCATGCCCCCCCCTTTTTTTTTCTTCTCGATTCTTCTTGTTGCCTGCAAAGTTCTGACCAAGGTTTTACTCTTTTTCACTCTTCCCATCCCCCCCCCTTTTGTGTCACCTCATGAATATAGGAACTACCAAATCCTTCCGGGTCTTTCTTTTATGACGTATGTTTGTGTAATTGAAAAGATGGATCCTTTTCTTTCTCCTTTTGCTCTTTATAGATAAGACCCACCCCTCCTCCCCCTTTTCTTTCTCTTCTTTTTTCCGAGACCGTGTCCGATAAACCTCCCCACCAGACCTCTCCCCCCTGATCTAGATATCAAGAGAGAGCGCTCTCCTGCATTTGTAGTTAATGACGTGAATCCCCCCTCCCCCCCCCCCCCCCACCCCACCTTGACCATGATTGATCACTTTCTTTTGTCCTTTGCTTTTTCTTGTATCCTGGATATATAGAGAAGAGAATATCAAGGACAGCGTCGATACGATGTCCCCCCCCTCTTTTCCCCCCTCTCCGCTGTCGTAGACATGCAAGAATGTACCCCGCCTCTCTTATGGACGTCAAATAAATAGTGTTGAATACTTTCGTTTTTTCTCAAAAATCCAGCGAAGTGGCGGTACCTCCTTTCCCCCTTTTTCCCCCCTTTGCGAAGCTGGGCCGGAAACATCTCCTTCTTCTTTTTCCCCCCGCCCTGAAGAAGGAGTCGCCAGTATTCTATGGTGACGGCCTTTTTTCTCTCCTTCCTCCCCTATTGTTGAAGCCTAGCTTCCTCCCCCACCTTTTTGCTATTTCAAGAAGAAGAACGAGACGCACTTTCTCCTTTGTGAGTCTAGATCGGTTCCCCCCCTTCTCCTTCTTTCCTTTTCTTCTGAAACCGAGATATCACACGTGTCCCTCTCCCTTTGTTTGACAGAACAAAAATTCTGTGCTTTTTGAAGGTTTCTTTTCTCCTTTCCCCCTTCCCTTTTCTTTTTCCCAGTCTCCAGATTTGTCTATATCTTCCTTTTTTAGTTTATGGTTGAAAGAAGAATCTCTTTTGCTCGACGATTGAATAACACTCCCCCTTTTCCTTTGACTTGGATGACAGGTCTTTTTTCCCCTGTCTCTTTTTAGCAGCATTATTGATTCGGAGGTTCTTTGATCGGGTGATTAATGGGTGTCCCCTTCCCACTTTCCCTCCCCCCCCTTTTTTCTTCCGTCATTCGCAGGACCCCGGACCCCCCCCCCCCCCTTTCCCTTTTTTTTTGGCTTTGGAGAAAAGGAAGCAGACCAGGTTGTGTTTTAGACGAAATAGTCGACCCCCCCCCCTTCTTCTTTTCCCCTTGTTTTCTGACAAGGTTGATAGTGTAGTGTGCTCCCTTTAGTTTTTTTTCCCTCCCACGGGAAATTTTTTTAATCCCCAAGTTTTAAGTGGATGGTTTCCCCCCCCTTCCTCTCCCTTCCTCCCTTCCAGCAAGAATGGACACTTTTCTCTTTCTCCCCCCCCGCTATCCTAAATGGGAGGGGAAGTATTTGAACCCCCCTTTTTCGGGAGCACTGAGAAACTTTCCCCCCTTTCTCCCTGGGCAGAAAAAGGCGGGCGGAGGCCGTCAGTTTCTCCCCTTTTCCCCCCCCACAATGATTATAAGATTATATATCTTTTCCTTCTCTCTTTTCTCCTCCTTGTGTCATTTTGTTGATCCTTTTTCTTTTTTTCTTCCCCTCTCCTTCGGCATTAAGTCCATTCCTTCGACTTTTTTTTTTGCCTGTTCACGTGAATAAAGGTTTCGAAACTGGGGGGTGCCCTTCCCTCTCCCTTTCTTCTCCTTAGGGATATATTTGCTTATGTTTTTCCTTTCTTTCATTCGCTAGAGTGACAAGGACTTATTCCCCACCCCTTAAAACTTATTTCCCACTTCCCCCCCCCCCCCCTTTTGGATTAACACAACAAGACCCTCCCCCCCCCCCTTCCCCCCCAACCTTACAGGGAAAACAGGATCTATGACCTGGGTGTTCGGCCGATTTCGTAATGAATTTTTTCTTCCCCCCTTCTTCTTTCCCTTTTCAGAAAAAAGTACAAAACCTGTCCTTCTTTCTCCGGGGTCCTCTATGTAGCCAAGAGGGGATGTGATCGTCTCCCCATTAATAAGCAGATAATCTTCCCTCTTTCAGCCAGGGACCACGCCCGCATTCCCCCCTTCCCACACCCCCCCCCGTCCTTGTAGGAAGGTGACTAGACCTGTCCCCCCCTCCCCTGAAGGAAGTTATTTGTCTTTTCCCCTCTTTCCTCTCCCTTTTCCCTTCCCGATATGACGGGCTTAAACATTACCCCCCCCTTCACTTAGTCCTTCAGCAACTTTTCAGGATATGGGAAAACTAGGGGCGGCAATTCTCCCTCACTTCTTCCGTTCCCCCCCGTTTTCGCAGTTCTCTTGGACACAAAGGCAACCCTCTCCTCTCATCACCCTGCCGGAAGGAGGAGAGGAGGGACCTCTTCCACAAATACGTTTTCCCCTTTACTCTTCTCGGTAAATGCTCCTCCCCTTTCTCCCCCCCCCTCCCTCTCTTTCCCCGCCCCCCCTCTTTGGACATTACAAAACCTTTCCTTTCCCGCAGGTACCATCGTTGGGTCTTTTTCTCCCTGGTGATCAGTCTTTTCTTTCCCCCATCCATCTTCGCACTCGTTTCACGGGTCTGTCCCTTCCTTTTTTGATGTGCTGTGTCAAACAGGACCCTTCTGCGTCGTGTCCTTCCATAACGATTTTCCTCTTCCTTTTCCTCCTTTTCTTTCCATGAATACGACAAGCTTTTTTTTTCTTCCTTTTTTTGTGGCTTATACGCTGTCTTGGGGTATTTCCTTCCTGCCTCCTCTTCCTCCAGGACAAAAGCTCTCATTTTCCTCCCTCCCTTCTCCCCGTGTTCAAGTGGGTGGTTTTTTTTTGAGGAGGATTAGTTGCTTCCCCTTCAGGCTCAAAATAATCCTTTTTCTTTCTTCCCCTTCTTTCTTTCTTTCTATCCTGCTATGAACTTCCTGACAGAAGGAGTGCTGTCAGTATTTCCCCCAATTATCTACCACCATCACGTCTTTTCTTTTTCCCTTTTTTCTTCCCTTCTCCCCCGGCGACGAACCTCCTCCCTTCTTTCTTTCCCCCTCCTTAAGTACACCAGCGGACAGAGAAGTGAAGACATCCTTTTTTTTCTCTTTGGTGTTCCTAATATTCTTTCCCCCCCTTTTTTCCCTTTCAACGTCGAAGTGCCCTACTTTCCTTTTTTTTGGTTCCCTCCTTTTTGAAGGACAAACTTCAAGGAATCTCCTCTTTCGAGCGATTCTTGAAGGTTGCTGCCCTTTTCCTCCCCCCCCCTCCCGTTGAATTAGGGCACCCTTCGGACGTGACCCTCACCCCCTCCCCCCCACACAATAAAAAATGAGGATTTTTTTGTCTCTTCCCTATATGACGCCGTGGTAATTGAAACTCCCCCAAACATTTTTTTCTTTTTCCTCTTTTTATTTATAGCTCCTCTAAAAAAGTGGACTGGAGTGTAGACCTCTTTTTTTTCTCCCCTTCCCCCCCCCCCTTACGAACAGCACGCTGCGTCAGATTCTCCTAGATCTTCCAAATCTTTTAGATAATGAATTTGTAGTTAATGTCCTCCACCAAAACCCCTTCCCATTCTTTTCTTCCCCCTCCCTTATATAGAGCTGTTTGTAATGATGATATTTTCCTCCTCTATGCCATACCCCCCAATCCATAAGAGAAAAAAAGAAGTCTTTCTTCTTCCTTGCAAGCATGAATGAACAGCCTTACACTTCCTCCCTCCCCCCTTTCCTCCCATCCATCAGTGTGAATACTCCCCATCCCCCCCCCCCCCCAGTGTGGTGAAACGAAGCGGAAACTCCCCCCTTTGTCGAAGGCTGGCCGGGAACATTATCACTCCTCTCTCCCCTTTCTCCGAAGGATTCGCCAAGCATGCCAACTTCTTCTGCTGCTTCTCGCTTTTAGGGTGGTACCTCGCTTGGTTAAATAAGTTTTTCCTCTTTTTTCCTTCCGCAGCAGACTTTTCTCCACCTTCCCTGCCTCGAGCGGGGAAATAAACCTTTGCGGAGTTCTGACCCCTCCCCCTTTTTTCCTTTGTGGCAAGAGACCCTTTTCCCACCCCTTTTTGTGTATGAGGTCTGACCTCAGTGTTGTTTGGACCATTCTTTTCCCTCTTTTTCCCTTTCCTCTTCTGCAAAGTGCGTTAGTAATGGTTTTCCTCTTTTTTTATTCACCTTGATGATCATTGGAATACAGAACTTCCCCTTTTCTTCGTCCCGTGCCGACAGGGCCAGGTATCTTTTTCTTTCTCTTCTCCTTTTTTCCCCCCTTGCTTCTCGATTCCGATGATCGGCGTGATCCTTTTTTTCTCCCTGCCCCCTTCTTTTTCTCCCGCCGGAAACAGGATAATCCCTACCTATTCTTTGGACTTTTTGGCTGAAAGGACAGTTCCTTTTTCTTTTCCCCCCCCCTTTTTCCTCTTACTAGTCGAACCAAACACATCCATATTTTTTTCCCCCTGTTTTCTGGTGCTTGCAGGTTGATATAGTATGAGGGTCTTGGTCACCCCCCCCTTTGTCCAAATAAAGTTTTCCTTTTTTCCCCCCTCTCCCTTTTTCACCTGGCAGAAAGAATGGAAAACATGCCCTTCCCTCCTCCCTTTCGGTCTTTTGAAAAAATGACACTCCCCCTCCTGATGCCCACTGTGACAGTCTGCCCCCCCCCCCTTTTTCCCCCTTTTTTAGGCCTCATTCGTAGCCAAAGACTTCATCCTTGTCTCCAATTTCAAGAGGAAGAAAGAGATCTCTCTCTTTTTTCTTTTTGTTGAGAGCGATAGAGGAGGAATCATTTTTCCCCTTTTCTCCATTTCTTTTTCCTTTTTTGCTTTCTTGGTCCGTCCTTGGAAGAGAAATGAGGGCCTCTTTCCCCCAACACAATTGCGAATTGTTTTTTTTTCTCCTTTCCCCGTGGCATCAGGGTGCTCAGAAAAATGTGTTTCTGAACCTGTATTGAGCTCTTCCTTCTTTTTTTTTTTCCCCCTTTTTGAATAGAGTGAAATGATAGAGTTCCCCTTAAACCTTTCTTTTTTAGTTACTAAAAAGTTCCCTTTCCCCCCAACCTCTCTCCCCCCCCCCCCCCTTTTTTTTCACCAATACATATCAACCCTTGTCCCCTCCTGTTTTTTTTCCATCTTTCTGGTGTAGGACGGATGTAGTCTGTCCCTTCCCTCTCAACAACCTGATCGGGCATTTTCCTCCCCCCCCCCCCCCCCTCTTTTTTTTTACCTCCGCCGAGGTAGGGATTATCCGGTTCTCTCTTTCGATTTCCCTCCTTTAATTGACCGCAAGAAGAAAGCGATCATCGGATCTCCTTCTCCGCCGGGCTAATCTACAAGCCCCCCATTGCCCTCAACGGTACTAGACCTGTTTCCCTTCGTCTTTTTTTCCTAGTTCGAGAAAGCGCAACTGTTCCTCCCCTTTCCTAACCACTTCATATATTACGTAAGGAAGGACCTTCCTCCCCCCCTTCCTTTTCTCTTTTTCCCCCCCCCCCTGACCGGATGGGAAACTTCCCCAGAACTTTCTCCCTTCCAGTTGTCCTTTTTTTGACACAAAGGCCCTTTTCTAGCTTGTTTCTAGACACTCCTCCCTCCCCTCTCTTATTAGTATTTTCCAGAATCTAGCCCTTTTGTCCCTTTTCCCTGTTAATAGTTATGCTGGATGAATTAGCATTCACATTTTTTCTTCCCCCTCCCCCCCTCTCTGTCACACTATTTGCCACCCTTTTTTTCCCTCCCTAGTAAGAGGCTAGATCCTGGCGAATCTTCGTCGATGGTGATCAGGACGTCTTTTCTCCCTTCCCCCTCTTTCGCACTCGTTTTTAAAGGGTAGTTTCCGCTCTTTTTTTTGATTTTTCTTTCAGTTCACTTTTAGAAAGGATTTTCCCACGAGGTTCTCTCCTTCTTTTTTTTCTCCTCCTCCCCCGACAGCTTATTCATTTTGTGCTCCTTTTTCCCTTTCTTTTTTTCTGGACATATTGCAGCTGTCAGGAGAGAATACGGACTTCTCTACTCTCTTCCTCCGGAAAGCATTAGATCACCTCCTTTTTTTTTGTTTTTTTGTGGGAGGATTAAGTGGGCTCACGTCTCTTCCCCACATCTTTTTTCCCGGGCATAGACGTGAGAATCGATATCCCCCCCTTTCTTGGTGTCCGTATGGGGAGGTTTATTCGTCCCTTTTCCTTTCTTCTTCCCCCTCCTGTCTTGGTTAGAGTTCGGGGTTTTTCTATTCCCTTTCCCTTCGGCCCTCAAAGTTTTAGAACAGAGTTTGCAATGACACACATGTTTTTCCCTTCCCCAAAATCTCATTTTTAGTTCTTTTTCTCTCTCTTCTCCCCCCCCTTTTTGTCTTTGTAGTTCAAACGGCGAGGTCCCTCCTCCCCTCCTTAAATTCCTTGCAAACTTCAAGAATTATATCTTTCCTGCTTCTTTCCGGTTTGACTGCCCCTCCCCTTTTCCCCCCTCCTTTTTCCTTCGTTGCCACCTTAGAAGTTGCAAATAAAACCTATATTCCCTTTCCCCCCAATTAAATGAGGATTTGTTGGAAGGGGATGGCGGATTTGTGTTGTTTCCTTTAAAAGATGGGATTCTCCTTTTCTTCTCTTGTCCCCTTTCTCTTTTTCTCCTTCTCGCTAAGAAAAAACCGAAGCTAACCCTTTTCCATCCTGTCTCCCTTCCCCCCCCCCCTTTTGAACAGAAGCTGCGTAAGAACCCTTACTCTCTCTCCCCGAGAGCCGCGGTCTCTCTTTTCCCCTCTCTTTCTCCTTTTCTCTCCTTCCGCAATTAAGCCTCAAACAACCCACCCCCCCTTTTCTCCGAATCTTCCGAGCTTTAATGGAGGGAAATGAGTCGGATCTTCTGTCCCTCCCCCAAAGAACAGCTTCTTCTCTCCCCCCCCCCTTTCTCCCCCCCCCATGAATAAAAGCTGAGTAGGCATGGAATCCCCTTCTTCGTTTGGAAGTTTTTATTCCTTCGCAAGTTTTCCTTGGACAAACACCTTCCCCCCCTTCTTTCCTCCTCCCTTCCCTACCCTTGAAAAAGAGTGCGCCTACTTATACCGATAGAAAGGATCTTCCCGCATGACAAACTGAGGTACATTCTCTTTTTTCTTCCTTCTTTTCCAGCATGATTTGTACTTTTCTTTTTTTCCTATATCTTATTTCTCGGGTACGAAAAATGTGATGCTTCCCTTACGCATGTAGGATGACTTGCCAAACCTCTTTTTTTTCTTTTTTCCCCCCTTAATAATCGCCTTCTAGTCCTTTTTTCTCCCACCTGTCATTGGCCAAAGAGAACTTCGCCCCCTTCTGTTAGGTCTGATTGGACCCCCTTCCCTCTTTTCTTTCCCTCTCCTCCGATTGGCTCAGGGAATCCTGATCTTTTTTTTCTTTCCTTTAACTTCTAAGATGTGGAGACAGGGCCTTTTCCTCACAAGAACTGCCCTTAAATTTCTTTTTTTCTTCCTGTCTAGTACCGCCCGCGCCCAGTCCGCACCTTTTTTTTATCTCTCTTCCTTACCCCCCTGAGGGTCACTGGATTCCCCTTCTTTGTCCATGTCCACCTTTTCTCTTCCCTCTTTTTGCTTACGTCATCGCAGGACACCTTCCTTTTTCCCCCCCTTCCCCTTCTTTGGTCTTTTTGGCTGAAAGGCCAGATAAGTTTTGTCTTCCCTCCTCAATCGTCGAAACACCCCCCCCTTCTCCCTCTTCTTTGTCTGGACCCAAGGGTGATAGGTCTTTTTTTTTTTAACCTCGGGTCGTTGTGTTGGGGTTTGTTGTTTTGTGGTTGGTGGTTTTTTCCCCCCCCCCCCCCCCCCACTCCCCCTCCCCTTTTTTTTCCTTTCCACGTGGACAATAAAGTTTTACTTTTTCATTTTTCTGTCCCTTTTTTATTTCGAAAATGGAAGAAGACCCTTTTCCCTGCTGCATCAAATATATCCTTCTCTCCTCCCCCTTCTTTCCCCTGAACAGCCACCAGTTTCTTTCTTTTCCCTTCTTCCCAATTTATGTTGGCATCAATGCTCTGCCCCGACCTGACCCACCAGTCCCCCCCCTTTTCCCCCCCTTCCCCCTCCCTACAGCAATCTCTCTTTTCCTCCTCTCCTTTGGGGTTGTTCTTCCTGCATCATTGTTGAACTTTTGTTTATCCCCCTTTTTTTTTTTTTCCCTTTTTTGGCATAGAAAATGATTTACCCCTTTCATTGTTGTTTGAAGAATGTCAAGTCCTTTCCCCTTTGTTTCTGTGCATGTGTTACAAACTTCCTTTCCCCCCTTCTGAGATAGTTTTCCTCACTTTGGTGGTTTCCATTCTTGAGGCAGTTTTTTCCTTCTCTCCTCCTATCTTGAACCACCACTTAAAAATGGATTTTCCCCCCCCCCCCCTCTTCCCCCCTTCACCGGTTGGATTTGAACCCAAGACCTCTCACCTCCCTACCATCAAACCCTTGTCCAGACACATCTTTCACCCATATGGATGTGTTTTCTCCTCCCTTTTTCTCCTTGTCTGGACATAGCACCTTCCCCCGGGCCCCCCGTCCCCAACACCCCTGTCCGGAGTGGGACCTATTCTTTGTCCTGCTCTCCTCCCCTCTTCTTGCGCATAAATAATGTGCCCCCCCTTCCTCCTCCTGCCTCTTCTGAAGCCAGGGAGCCCCCTCTCTTACCCAAGCAAAAAATAGACCTCCCCTTTTCCGGCCCCCCCTCCTGTTTCCTTCCCTCACCGACCCTTCCAGGAAGGTTCTTGCTGATTCACCTTTCACGCTCTTTCCGGCTTTAACCCTTACTCCCCCTCTCCCTTTTTCCCTGAATCCACAATATGGAGGATGTAAAACACAAATGAAAGGGTTTCCGGCCAATCGTCCCTCCCTTTCCCCTTTCAAAGAGAAGTTATCTTTGCCACCCCTTGCTCCTTTTTCTTTACCTCCATAAAGAGAATGCGCTTCCCTCTCCTCACAAATACGTTTCCCTCCTTTCTTCAATAGTTATGATGGATGACTTTTTTCTGACCCCCCACCTAGATATGAGTCACAGCTCCCCAATATGCTGACTCCCCTCATTTCCTCCCGTTTCCCCTCGCATGTAAATAGTGGGAATTTTTTCCCTTGTTTTATCCATTATCTGGATAATGTGTAAAGGCCCTCCCTTTTCTCTTCGTTTCCGCAAATTCGCTGATGTTTTTTCTTTTCCTTTCCCTCTCTTATCAAACAATGATGGCTTTTCCTCGCTCCCCAAGGTGTAGGCTTCCTTCCATGTTATTCATTTTGTGCTCAGACGGCCAGGGTTTCTTCTCTCCTCTTTTCTTTCCATATCGATCTTCCTTAATCAATTAATAAAGGACCCCTACCTCCTTCTACACATCATTTCCCCTTTTTTTTTTTTTTGGTGAGGGATTAATTGGCTTCCACTTTCCCCTTTCCAACCTCTTTCCTTTTCGTCCCCTCGATCTCGAGTGGAGATTTTTTTCTTTCTCCGCGTGCTGGTCAGTCTTTTTTTCTTTTTTTTTTTTGTTGGGGAGGTTTTATTCGTTTCCTTTCCCCTTCCCCCCCCTTCTTTTTGCATTTAGGTGTTTGCTCCTCCGAACATCGGAGGCAGCGGAAAAAATGCTTACCTCCCCTTTTTTTTTTTTCTCCCTTTTCCCTTTTCCGACATCCGCCAGCCCTTCCCAACACCTCCCCCCTATATTAGATGAGGTGACACCCCTTCAAGTTTCCTTCTTAGCTGAGAAAACCATTGCGGCCTTCTTTTCACGCTCCCTTCCCTTCTTTCCTTTTTTTTTTTCTCTATTCTGGAAGGTGGCCGGCCCAACTTTTCTCCTTTCCGGGTCCTTCTTTCCTTTTTTTTTTTCGTGTGGAACTAAAAAATACAAAACCCCTTCCTTTTTCCCCTTAACTTAAAAAATGAGGCTTTTTTTTTCTGGCTTTCTTCTTCCCCCTCCTTTTCGTGGTAATTGAAAGATGGAGTAAGAATTTTTCGTTTTTCTCCCTAAGTCCAAAACAAGAAAGCTAAAAAGTTCCTTCCTCTCCCCTTGTCCTCATAAAAACATCCCCCCTTCCTTTTTCTTTTTTTCCTCAGTATTAAAAGAGAATGGATATCCCTTTATCTTTCCCCCCTTTGTTTCCTTATTGGTAGTTAATGACGTCTCCCCCACCCCCTTTGACCATGATGTGACCCTTCCTTTCCCGTTCTTCTTTCTTGGAAAGGAGTAGGATATCCGGGACAGCGTCCCTCCAGCTCCCTCTCTCCCAATGCAGTATGAGACAAAAACTTTGAACTAATGAATGAACAGCCTCCCCCCCCCCTCCCTTCCTTTCTTCCCACATCAGTGTTGAAAATTTCGGTCCTTTTTGTCCCTTCACCCATCCATATCCTTGGCGGGAAACGAAGCGGTCCCCCAACGAGTGCGAAGCTTTCCTTTACCCCTTCCCTCTCCTGAGCACCAGGCGACGAAGTTCCTTCTTTTACCCCCTCGAGAACGTTTACCTCATGAGGAGCAGCTTCCTTTTCCCCTGAGTTTTGACGCCTAGCGGCAGGTTCCCCTTCTCCCCCCCCCTTTTGTGATAAGAAGAAGCAGCCCTTTTTCGTCTTCCCAACCGTATTGTGAGAAGAGATCGTGTCCCCCCTCATTCTAGGTAGTGAGATTTCTCTCCCCCTCCCTTTTTTTCCCCTTTTTTCCCTCGAACGTCAGAATTTGACAGAACACTTTATTGTTCCCCTTCCCTCCTGGCAGTGTGTTTGACCATCTCCTCCTTTCCTTTTTCATGACGTATATATGGCCCGTTTTTCTCCTCCCTCTCCGATCGGGAGAAAGGGAGCTTGCTCGTCTCTCCTCCCTGCCTTTCCCTTTTGTGTGCGGAGGAAAGGTCGAGTAAAGTTGCCGCCCTTTTTGTAGATAGCTCTTACTTAGGAGGGGTTCCCCCCTTGCTTCTCCCTCTCTTCTTCCTCCTGTTTGTTCACATGGAAAAGGGAGGATAGAGCACACCTCCTGGACCCTGCTCTCCCGATGGGGGGGGTCTGTTTTTCTCTTTTTTTTTCTTGTTTTTTTTTTTTTTTTTTTTTTTTTTTTTTTTTTTTTTTTGTTGGTTGGGATAGGTCCCACTCCTTTGGTTCCATGACCGAAAGGTTGTGAGATGTCCACGTTCCCCCTCTTCGAACACCACAGCAATATTCCCTCCCTCTTCTTCCTTTTTTTTTTTTCCCCGGTTTTCATAGGTGTAGTGGTGAAGTTGATATGTTGCTTTGTTTCCCCCCCCCTTTACCTTTTAAGTCAAATTTGCCAAATAAGTCGTCCTTTCCCCTCCCCCTTTTTTCCCTACTGGAAAAAATGACCAAGTCACTGCGCCCTTCTGTTTCCTTTTTGAACAACATGCACAGCCCACCCTTTTTCCTGTGACATTATGAACCCCCCCCCTTTTTTCCCCCCGCTTAGGATGAATATTTCCTTTTTTACTTTTCCCCCCCCCTCCGCCACCTTGACTAAAAAAACTTT
>Ga0179593_1678998_pt1 | contig 11803 bp, 19 predicted proteins | sample CZODoug2_1_08_16_FD_185931 | JGI IMG/M metagenome (GOLD analysis project Ga0179593, IMG submission 185931) | Vadose zone soil fungal communities from Angelo Coast Range Reserve, California, USA - CZODoug2_1_08_16fungal (PacBio error correction) | ecosystem: Environmental > Terrestrial > Soil >... | reverse complement strand
CCTTTAGGCCCCGTTCCACAGAAAGCCCTCACAAAATTTGTCTGACTTTGCTTTTGCCTTTCGCGTGTCGTAAGAATCGAGGGCGTTCTGCCTTCCTTCCTTATCCGTGAGCGCCAGGCGATAGGCACCCCCCCCCCCCTTCCCTTACACCGGCTTCCACGCCATGACGTCGCATGGACAGCCTCCTCTTTGTCACTGGTTCTTTGAAGAGGATGAGATACGAGCCCCTTACTTTTTGTTTCCGCCGATCCAGGAATGACTACGTCCCCTACCCCTCCCTTCGCTTCTTTTATGCCACTGCCACTTAGTACACGCTTCCTTTCTTCCCCTTTGATAAAAACTGGAAGACCTGTTTGGTTCTCCTGGTGATCCCCTTCTCGGACCCTTCCGTGGTATTACGAACCCTCCTTTTCTTATCCCTGCCTCTCCATTAGAACGGGCATGTTACGTGGTCTTCCTTTACTCTAACCTTCATCTCGCTGACGACACCGTTCTGATTTTGTATTTTGTGACGAAACTTTTTTCTTTCCTTTCTTTTATGAATCGCTCCCTCTCTCACTTCCCGAGCGGGGCAACGACATCGGCTGTCTTTCTTTTCTCCTCTTGAGTCGTGAAAGACGTCGCTTTTTATTCAATGTCCAGACCTGGACACTCGTGATTTTTTTTTCTTAAGCTTACCATTGTGCGAATCGACCTTCTGACCTCCTCTTCTCCTCTTATTACTCGCGGTTTGTTCTTTTCCTGATGATCGTGATGCCGAGAGTGGAAGGACTTTTTTATTTACATTTTCAACATGATGAAGGTATGTTCCCCCTCGCTATTGTGAGCCCATGGGTTCTTCTTTCTTTCTTCCCCTGGCGTGCGATGGATCTGCTTCTTTCTTTTTTATCCCGGATTTTGTGATCGAATTCTGATTACTTTCCCTTTGAACCGTCTTTTTTGTTACAGCGCACTTACTCCTTTGAGCGCCCTGTTTCTTTCGCGGCCCTTTCCAATTGCGTGCCACCATGGAAGACCACGGCTCGATACGGTCCCCCTCTTTTCGGATTTCGGTGAAGGAAGATACCGAGGATTTTTTTCTCATCTCTCCTCCATTCGGATTGAGTTCCTTGTGCCTGGTTCTCCTTACTCAGTGTGTCCTGGCGTCTTAAGGGTCCCTTTTCCCCTTGTTTGTTGTCACAATTTCTAGCCTTGATTGGTCCCCCCCCTCTTTGTTTTGACAAGACAGTGCCTGCTTCCCGTATTTTTGGATATTTTCATGGCTCCGTCCCCTTTTATTCGTGGAACCCGTCTCTTCTTACCCCCCGAATCTTGATAACGCGCTTATGCCCTTTCCTTTCCTGTAGGAACTAACGATCTTCTACCCCTCCCCCGAGTCCCCAGCTGATTGTTTCCGGTATGGCGGTTCCTTTTTTTTTTCCCCGCTCCATGTACGTGGGCTGCCGCATGTTTTCCCTTTTTTTTTTCTGTATGGGTGTGTTCGATCATGCCCCCCCCTTGACCTTCCTCTTACACCCTGACCCCCCTTTCTAGCTTTTTTTCCTCACGTGGCCGCATGATTATCGATGCCCTGCCCGGCCCTCTTTCTCCACGTAAAGAGTTCTCTTTCTGATTACCATTTCCCTCCTTTCTCCTCGTCCCGTGCTCGACAAAGTGGCGAACGGTTTTTTTTCTTTGTATCGGACTTTAAGCCTTCATTTGGTTGTAGTTTACGGCTGGCAGAATGCGCCTCGACATCCCAACGTCCCCTCTTCCCTCTCTGTGGGTCTTCCACCTTTCGCTCTTTATTTTTCCTTTTTTTTCCCTTGTTTGTTGTTTGAGAGACTTAAAACCCAACCCTCCCCTGTTGCTTGAAAATCGTGATGTCTTTCCCGGCCGGCCCTTTTGTTAACGCCCCTCTCCATCATCCTCCCTACCTCCATGATCTTAGCATTATTTCGAACCTTCGCCCCCTCTTCTCTCAGTTTAAAAAGATCGTCATTAAAGTGCACCCTTTCAAGGCCGTTTCTTTACAGGTACTTCTCTATCGAACTCTCGTTTCAGTCCCTGTATTTTTTACTTCCCCCCCGTGGGAGAGCCCCACTCTCCGTTTTTTGCGTATTATTGAATCGAGAGGATCTCTTTTTTCTTCCTCTCTAGCCCCACACTTTCGTGGTCCTCCTCAGCCTCGTCCCTTTCACCGATCCGGTTTCCCCCCCCTCCCCCTACCCCCCCCAACTTTCCTTGCAATTTCTATCCCTTTCAAGGCCTATGATGCTTCTCTCTATCGTTACTCGGCCTCCTTCCGCCTTTTCGGGCCCGCGCTCGTTCCCCTGTTCTTCCCCCCTCGGTTGAATTGCCCACGTATTATCTCCTTCTTTCTTCTGCCTCGCCGCTCGGTCACCTTCTCGGTCCAAAAAAACTCTCCGCCTTTCTCTGTGTCACCTTCAATTTTTCCACCATTCCCCCACTTTTTTCCTTAGCACGTGCAGAACCTCTGCCCGAATGAAATCGATCCTCCTTTTGTGTTTGATTCAGATTTGATTTTCACGTTCCTTTAAGCATATACTCCCCCCCCCATTTTCTTTTTTGTCTTCCTTTGATCACGCCCTCGCTTCCTCCTCCCCCCTCCCGCACTTATCACGCCGGTACTCCTACTTCCTTTTTTTGACCCGATTCCGAACCGTTGATCACTCTCTTCGCCCTGGCCGGCTCTTATACATACTGTATTTTTTCTTCCATCGCCTCATGCCTTCTATAATTACTCCTTTTTGAGTGCTTTGCGGCCTTTGCCCCTTCCTGGCCACCGAATTTCAAAAGCATAGCACCTCCGCCCTCTTTCTTGAAAACTTCGAAGTATACCGGTCCTGCTCTTGTTTTCCTTTCACACTATCGCTTTCTCCTCTTCTTCAATGCCGGGTACCTACTGATTGTTGAACTCGTCTTCTCCCCTATCCACAAATGCTTGGCTAACCTACCCGATCTTACTGGTAGTTTAGATCCTTTATACTCCACTCTTCACCGGCCCTTTCCTTCTGATAAAGTTTCATTCATTTTATATCATCCCTTCCTCCCCCCCTTTTTTGTAGTGGTCTTTCGCTTTCTTTTCCCCGTAGTGATTGCCTTATTTCCTCTTCCGCCAATACCACGGAAATGTTTTTTCTCCGACCTTTCGACGAGTTGCTCAAGTTCCCCTCCCCTTTCTCACGCGTGCCTCCCATGCCGTCGACCTCCTCTCTTCTCCTGGCTATTTACAGATCATCGGAAGTGCGACGACTAGCTTCCCCCTTTTCAACGTCCAGGACTGTAAAACCCGATGAGGCGTCTTTTTTCTCCGTCCCCGTATCCTCACTTATTTGTTCTTCGTCTTTCCCCCCTTTGTGAATTAATTGTATCAATTCCTTTAATCTCTTCCAGCCCTCCCACAATCGCAACCCGTACTCCTCTCCCCTCTTTTGGTCCCTTTGAACACAGTTCGTACAGTCATGTCTTCCTCTGGAGTACGCTGTCGATCCCTTACGCTTTCCCCCTTCCCTTCTCGATCCTTTATACTTTCCTCGTCCGCGCTACATGTTTCTTCTTCCTCTTTCACGAACAGTGAGGATCCTCCATTTGAAGTATTATTTTTTTATAACAGATGATTATCATTTCTTTTTCTGTTTTCACCTAATTCCCGTTGGCGCGACCACCCCTCGTCTCCCTTTTTCCCTTTCCCTTCCAGTCGATTGTATAAGTGCAACACACCAAGGACTCTCTTTTTTTTTTCCTTTTCCCCCTTGTACAAGCAGGATGAGACGTTCGGTTCCTTCGGAAGCCTCGATGTTTCAGATTTATTAAATTTTCCCTCATCGACACGATGCGCACGGACTCTTCTTCTCCCGCGTAGATTTGTCTTATCGCACTCCCATAAACCCGGCCTCTTGTTTTCCTTCTCCCTTCCTGTCATAACTTCTAAAGGCCTTGGACCTTTCAGACGTTTCAAGTCTAGACTTACCCCCCCGTGATCTCGTTATAAGCAGTGCACATGCTCCCCTGCTTTTTTCCTTTTGCCCCCCATAAATAACAACCCGTGTCCGGTTGCCCTTCCGGGCCCATTCCAAATACTTCTCCATATGTCAAATAAGCTCGTCCTCCTCTTGCTATCGTTCTTCCATTCCAATCCTTCCCGTTTCTTTCGCTTCCCATGCCCCGCTTCAGTCTAAAGGTCCCTCCCCCCCCCCCCTTTCCTCACGACTCTTCGGCCTAACCCTCTGTTCTTCTTTTCTTTTTTCTCTATCGCACTTCCTAGACCGTTTCCTTACGATTTTTCCAGCAAATTTCTATGCAGAACTGACAGGGATGTAGTGTTTACAATGGTCTGCTTTCTTCTCGAGGAAATACCCTGTATACCATCATCTTCCTTTTCCTCTTTTCCTCCCCAGTCTCGACAATTTTTCACATCAACCAAACGCGTTGCCCCCCTCCTCCTTCTTTCTCCTATTTTTTCTTGGACAAACCAACCTTTGGTCGCCCTTCCTTGGTCGGACGCTTTCTTTTTCCCCTCCCCCCCTTTTTCCTCCTCCTCCTTTGTTTGTGGTCTTTAGCCTTCTCTTCTTCTTTGTGAGGGTGAACTTCACACCAATACGCCCGAAGGAATTTCCCTCCCCATCCTGGATTTTTTTATGACCTTTTTATAATCACACACTTTCACACGGTTTTTTCGCTTCGTCTTTTTTTCTGGCGCGATTCGCAGGACTTTCTCTGCTTTTTTCTTTTTCTCTCTTAATTTCAGGCGCCGTGTGGCACCCCAGACTTCCTCTCCACGATTAGACCGGCTTTCCGCTTGCAGCAGCTTCAGACTATCTCCAGGAACCCAAGGTACGATTTTCCCTCCCCGGACTCCTGAGCGCCGCGTGTGCCGACTAGCCTCCACATTTCGGTTCAATTCTTTGGGTGGATTAACCTCTTGACACTCCACACAATCTGCGATCTTTTTTCCTTCGTCTAGCAGCCTTGTCAAAAATCCGGAAGATGTTTTTCTGATCCTTCTTCCCTGTTCGGGTTCCTAATTCAGAGTTCGGGTTATTTACCTCCCTCTACCTTCCTACCCACCCGGGTTAAGTTTGATACTCTTTTTCTCGAATTTACTTGTACATCGCATGGGTATAGGCATGTCAGCTTTACCTCTCTGCCCCCTTAAAAGGGACACGGCCACTGTGCATTGCTGACCGATGCAGGAAGATCCCGCATATTTCCCTTGAGAGACGCGACTTTGCGCATCTCTCCGCTTCCCTTCCCTTTTCGCAAGGTCAAGTGTTCCTGAAACAATCTGTATCACCTCTTGACTAGACCTATCTTAGGCGTAAATTAGCATTGTTACTCCCAGCCTTATGAGAGTCTGTTTCCTTTTTACGATCCACGGATCTGATTTTTTTCCTTTCTCCCTTTCTTTTTCGGATTATGCTTGCTGCCAAGGCCCGCTGCTCGCTTCTCGGTTGCTACCCGCGCTTAAAGAAGGTCTTTTTCCAGTGTTAACTCTGATTCGCCTTTCCGCGTTTTTTTATTATCCGATGAGGTTATCTTTTACTCACCTCCCCCCCCCCCTTCTGCCTCGGAGACGGCACCATTATTCGAAGCAGTCTCCCCCCTTTTTTGAATGTTTCCCCCAGCACTGAAGTTATGGTCAGAACTTTCCGCGATGATACCTCAGTACATGGCTGATTTTTCCTTCGGAGTCCTTGTTTTGTTGATCGTCAAGAATCGACTTCCATTCACCAATCCCTCTTCCTCTTTAGATCCTACCGATCAACTTCTTCCTTTTCTCCTACCCCCGGAAGACCCTGGTTTAATTGCTTCTTTTGGTTGCACGGCGGAATAGCGTGCGTCTTCGCCTTTCTGCTTTTTGATTCTTAAAAGCCTGCCCTCCAGTTCTTCCCTTTGTAGTCACTCGGCTATGTGCCCCATCCCCCTACTTTTTCTGCTTACAGCCCATCTTCGTTCGACCACAGCTACCTTTTTACTTCACGATTTTTTTCCAGCTTTTATCCAATTCCCGATGCTACCGACCCTGTTCTCCTCTCCCTCCTTTCATTGATTTTCTCTCCGTTGATGAGACTAACCCCCCCCTTTGACTTTCTTTCTCTTCCGACTACACGTCCAGACTGCAGGCCCTTTTTTTGTGCCTATGCTGATCGACTGAGTTCAACGCCGATTCGCTTTTTCTTTTCTCCCCGTGACTCGTTCGATTGCGGTGCTGCCGCGCTTTTTTCCTCCGTTTGACACTTACTAAGTCATATTTTAATGTCCCCCTCTGTCTTGCGATTGATCTTCCACGGAGGCGCAGACAGTGAGCCCATTTCTTTTCTTTCGGCTGGTGTGGTGTTCGGCATCTTTTTTTCTCTCTAAATGGCGTCACGTCCCGAGTTTGTCAGGTTTCTGTCATTTCAAGCTCTGAAGAACGGTCCCTCATCCCCTTTTTCATATGTAGCCACGTACAGGATTCCTTTGTTTTCTTTTTTTCTCCACATGATGTTCAACCCCTTTGCTTCCTTGGTGATCTTCTGTAGGGAATGGACAGATACCGAGCTGGCGTCCTTCCATTTAGCTCATTCCAGGAGTGATCTTGGGCATCCCCCGTTGGCGTATTATTGCATGTTGTTGCGGTGCTTCTTTTCGCTATCATCTTTTTTCCGCCTTTTTTTCCCCTTCTTTGACCCGGTGGGGTGGTTGCACGCCGTTTCTTGGCGTTCCGCTTCCAGGCTTCGGGATATAATAGGGGCACGTGTAAACCTATGTCTTTATCTTTTTCCCTCTCCCGCGTTTTCCGAACCTTTGTAGCGTTTTTTCCCTCCCCCACGATCCAAGCACGCACATCAGCGCCACACTCTGCTTCATGTTTTGGAATGTTCATTTTTCGTGTATCATCCTCTTTTTTCTTTTGTTTCTCTGCTAATTCTTCTCTGATTTTTTGGTTCTTCCCTCTTATAACTGTGTTTCGGTGCGAAGCATTCCCCCTTGGCCCCTCAGCTTAGATTCCCAGAACCGCAAAACTCAGTTTGCCGCCGGCATTTTGCTTAAGTCCCTTCCCCTTATTTCTTACCCTCCGCCTACGCCGATCACGGCTTTCTCGGGTCCATTTTCTATTTTCGTATAAGACGAAGTTTACTCTTCTCTCCAAGTTGCGTTCTTCAAGGGTTAGTTCGATATACTCTGCCTGCTTGATTATTAAGGAGGAGTTGTTCCTTATCTGTTCCGCGTTTTTTTCGTCATTTCCCCTTCTTCCTTTCCCAACTAGGTGAAACTCGCACTTTTTCTGTTAGCTTCCGTTGATCTCCTTTCTCTTTTACTAACATTGCTTGTTCTCAAATCGCCCCAAAATAATGCGCTTTCACCCTCCCTCATTCTGCCCGTCCGTCCCCCCCTTACCTTATTCACGCTTTCCTCCCTGCACCTCCTCCCCATAACTCACCCTTTAGTGTGCCGTTCCCCTTCACTTTCTTGACAGCCACCCCGGTACCTTCTCTTCTTCGTCCGGACTCGAATGTACGTCAGAAGTACTCTTGACACCCCTCTTTCCTTCGCAAATCTTCAGCCGTTTTCTTTTTTTTCCATGGTTGACCAGTCAGTCTTGATTTTTTTGTTCCCTCCACACATTAGTCTCATCCCCATCCTTTCCTCTTCTCCCCTCCTGCCCCCCACGGACTTCTATCGGTCCTTCCTTCTCAAACCCTATCCCACACCCCGAATGGAAACTGTGCTTTTCTTTCAACCGCCTTTTCTGCGGTTCAACGGTTTTCGCTGTCTATCTTTCTCGCTCTAATTTTTCCCTCGTTTTGTTATACATACTTATACCCTACGCACTTCCGGCCCTCCTTGTCCCCCCAAAAAGAATACTACTTGGGGACCCACATTCGCCCCTTTTTTTTTTTGCGTGTTTTTATTTTTCACCATTCGACACACTTCTTATTTTTTTTTTCCAGCTTCTTCCTCCCGCCTCAATTTCCCATGTCTCCTTGCCCTTCCTGGTTGTTTCTTTTTCTGTACTCTCCACATTGATAGACTAAGACCCTCCTTTCTTTTCCTCCGCCTGGTCTTCATGTCGTCTAACCCACCTTCCTACGTTACTCTGACCCACGTATAGCCTTGTACTCTCTTCGGTGATGCCCGAACAGCAGGTGTCTTTCTTGCTGCTTTCGCCTTCCTGCGCCACACCCTGATGTGACCTTTCTCAGCCTTCTCTATCCAGAAAAATTTCATCGCACGTCATCCACCTCCCTTCTTTCTTTCACGGGTTGCCCCATGGTCCTCACTCCGGATTGAACGGTCGGCCTTCTTTGCACTAGGTGCTATATTTCAGTGAAAATCCCCTGTTTTTTTCCTACTGCTTGGGATAATTTTGTCCAAACACTGATCCTTTCATCCCCCTTCCTTGTTCTCTGGGACATCGGATTTAATTCTCATCGCTTTCCCTTTTTCTTTTCCAACTTGAGTGGTTCACCTCCTTCGTCATGGTATTTCTTATCTCCCTTCAAGCTTAGGACTGGCTTCAAAGCCTTCCATCATACCTTCATAGAGTACTCTCTTCCACCTTCCAAGTACGTGCTTGTATCGTGATCATTTTTATTCCCTCTTCCCCACCGGCCATTTTTCGTAAAGCTCACGTCGCTTCGTCTCTTCTTGTTAGACCCCTAAATATCGTCCCGTTTCCTGCTCCCCTGTTCTGACTTTCGTTTTTGCTTATGCGCCGTAAGTTTTTATAAAAGGGGGTCTCCTCTAGCTCCCTCCGAGCACCCCGTTGCTTCACTCTCCCCCCTCCCCTTCCAGGGTTTCTCTTTCCCACTTGGTATCTCCAATATCGGTGTATTTCTCTTTTCACCTAGCCTCCTCTTTCCTGGACGTTCTTTTACAATCTTCGTCAACGTCCCCTCCACCACGCTCTCCCCCCAAATCTCTTCCTCTTCATTCAGTCCCCGTTTCTCCCTCCTCCTTTCTCTTTCCCCCCCCCATTCTGGTTAGCTGCAAGTACGATATGGCTTTTGCCCTGGCGCTCACTTACCACGTTTCGAAAATTTATACTATTCGCGCGCCCTTCATTTTCCGCACGCACTCTAAGTGTTGCGATCAATGCTGTGTTTCCCTCTCCCTTTCCGAGCATAGAGTTCCCGTTCCTTTTTTCCCCCCTAAACATCCGTTGCGGCGACCACATCCTTCTATCAGCTACCTCCTGATTGAGCAATAAACCCCTTTCCTTCCTGCTTCTTGCCATTTACCAGTGGAAATTGCATGATGACTTTTAGACCTTCCCTCTCCTTTTCCCTGCATTATACCTTCTGTTCTAATTTTTTTTTTCCCTCCCTCCCATACTACGCCGCTTCAGCTCGTAACAAGATTCGGCTTTTATTGTTCAGTCTCGGTTCAGCATGTCTCTATCCTTCCTTTTTCACGAGCTTTTTTTTTCTCAACCCGCGCCTTCTTTCTTTTCCCTTCTACCAGGCTGAATTAATCAGCTTTCCCTCCCCCCCGTATCCGTAGTCCGCTTTACGAAGTCTCGTCCCCGTTTTGGTAAGTAATCTGTGGATGCCGTTGTTCCCCCCCTCCCCCCCCCATTATGCACCGTCTGTAAAGTGACCGCGGACACGGCTCCCTCCCCCCCGCCGTTCAGCGTCGCTCACCCACAGTATCTCCTCTCGGTTTACCTGTGCTGCTACGGAATATTGGTCGACTCTTCTCCCTTTTTTTCACAGCGATACTTTCCGGACCCTTTCCCCCACCCCACACATACTTGTGTGCAACGCGATTTTGCCCGCCTGCTGTTCATCGTCCCTTCCCCTGCACTCCTCCTCTTTTATTCTAGTTCCCCTGCAATAGGACCCTGGCTGCGATGTGAAAGCCGGGCTTCGGTCCCCTACCGGGTTTAGGCCGACAGGATTACTCGTTTTTTCCCCCTGCCCATGATTCCTGCTTTGCTCAGCGCCCCAACTCTTACCCCCTCCCCTCGTTCTAAAACCGCGTTCCTCGGGTTGATGCCTTCCCCCCCCATGTCTTGGCCTACTCCTTCCCTCGGGTTTTCAGTGACCATCTCGCTCCATGGCATCTATATATTTCTATCCTCCGTTTTTTTGCGATGACTGTTTTCAGAGATGGGCTCCGTTCCTCCAGTTTTCATGTGGAGACTCCTGGTTCCTAAAGTTTCCCTCCCCCCCCCCCTCTCACTTAGGTTCTTTGTGCGCCATTCAGGATTCCTATTCTGTGATCGTATGGGAAGTAGTAATTTTCGCGTTGGGTGGATTTCCTTTGCCTCCGGCACCTACCAGGTACACAATTTCTCTGCTTTGCTGGAAGCCCCTTCATTTTTTTTTCCCCAGTTTCTCTTTTCTCACCTGTTTGCACGTGTGTCTTTCCCCCTCGGCGGACTTCTGTCCTTCTTGTTGGTTCGTCAGCACCTACCCCTTTTTTCAACTACCCCTCCTTTTTTCCCCATTTTTTTTCTCACTTCTTTCCCCCCTTTCCTTTTAACTCACTTTCATTAGTGACAGTCGAAGTGTAAGAGCGTGTTTTGTTTTTCCTCCTTTCTCTTTTTCCTTCTTTGGTGAATTACGTCCGGTTCAAGGGTGTTGGTCTTTCTTTCCCCCCCCCAACTCCGTATCCGCGATGGCTGCGACGATCGCGCTGGTTCCCACCGATTTAGGAAGTGAGTGATATTCTTCTGGTTCTTTTTTTCTGACGGGTTGGTTTCTCGTGTTGGCCACAACTTTCTCCCCCCCCCCCCTTTTTTTGTACGCGGTCCCAATGAAGATTCGTTTTCCGGTTTGGCTTTTCCCGTTTTTCCAGTGACTTGTTGGACAGCCGGATTGTTTCCAACAGGTGATCAAGGCCAGGCTGATCGCCCCTGCCCCGGTTTTTCCTTTCGAGTTCCCACCTCTTACAATCGGTTTGATTTCCTTCTTCATCGTGTGAGCTCGACATCTTCTCTCCTCTTTCCCCCTGTTACAGTGATTTCTTTGAACAATCTGATAAGCGACGTCATGAAGAATGAAATTCGTCCCTTCATCATCCCTACTTCCCTTTCATGCCTCGCTGTTTGCCCTCCTACACACACTTGCGCCTTTGTTTTACTCGGCCTTCTTTCTGCTACCCTTCTCTCCTCTCCATCTGTGATTATTGTGTTCAAGGCCGCTTTTTGACCTGCGTCGAATCGGGTTTCAGCTCTGTTTTCCCCCTATTCCTTGATTTTCACGTGACTCCCCCTACTAAAAATTTCCCTTCTTTCCTCCCCGGGTTGCGCAGCCCGATATCCTCATTCTTTGAGCGCCAGGTCCGCAGGCCCTCGCGCGCCTAGCCTGATCTCCTCTGAACCAGCAGTCTTTCTGTCCCCCCTCTTTTTCCCTTTCTCATTTCCCTTATATCCGAGTCCTTTTTAACTCGGTCGGCGTTGCCGTAAGAATCAGGGCCTTTCCCCATTTCCTCAGTTGTTCCTTGTCTACCAAGTACACATTTTCACCTTTTCCGGCCCCCCACTCCTGCTAAGTACTCCGGTGTTAGGTGGAGTCTCCCCTTCCCCCCCCGCGTGACTGGTGCATCCTTATGCCCATGCCGTCATCCTTGCTCCCTTCCTGTGTCTATAGGCTGCGTATTTCGGAATGTCCCGCTTGTTTGACCGGTCCGATTCTGAGAACATTTTTCTTCTCTTTTCCCCTGACCCTAACCAGCCCCTTTTTCTCTTTCTTTTTTGAACAGGCCTTAGTGCCTTTTGGATGACTGATTTATGAATTCCCTTTGCACAAGGGTCCTTCCTCGTAAGACTTTTTTTCCTATTCCCCTTTTTTTTACGTATTCGGTGCCTATC
>Ga0179593_1515337_pt1 | contig 11803 bp, 14 predicted proteins | sample CZODoug2_1_08_16_FD_185931 | JGI IMG/M metagenome (GOLD analysis project Ga0179593, IMG submission 185931) | Vadose zone soil fungal communities from Angelo Coast Range Reserve, California, USA - CZODoug2_1_08_16fungal (PacBio error correction) | ecosystem: Environmental > Terrestrial > Soil >... | reverse complement strand
TTTTCGCGCCCTTGTCGTCCTCTTTCTTATCTCCCGGCTCACACGAGTCAAGATTCCTGACTGAAGCGTTCAGCAGGGGCGGTCTTCTCTTTTTCCTTTTACGACTACGGTCCTTTCCGGGCTTCTTGGCATCTACGGCGATCCCTTGCGCTTTGGACATGTGCTAACCCTCGTCTTTGGGCCCCGACGCGCCGGTTGGAATTCCGGCCTCGCGTTTCATTAGTTCAAAGTGCCGCGTCCAAGTGTTTCCCTGCGTTTCAGAAATTAGTTTAAGGTCGACCGGTCTTCTTGTTCAACCTTAGTCCTTTTCATCCAGGCCGCTATCAGAAGTTAATTTGCGGACCCACCCCACAACTTTCTACAACGAGTAAAGAGTTGATGACCACCTATTTCCGGCCTGACGTGGAACACACGCTGCCTTCCCCAACACCGCGATTGTTTTACAATTCCTACGTCCGATCGTCGGCGATTCTCCCACCTTCCTACAAGAGGTGTTAGTCACCGTAAGAAGACACCCCCGCCCCTTCTGACCATGTGTCGTTCGGGATCACTTGCCAAGCGTGTGAGGCCACTTTGGTCCCTCTTCCCCCCCCCTTTTTTTGCTCTTTCGAGACGATATTCACCCTCGTCCTTTACTTGACAAGTTCCGCGATGCCGATGCACAGCGCCTTCCGAACAACCCCCGCCTTTTTTTTTTTCACCCCACCGTTACACCTGGGTTGCAACTCGTTTTGGTTTCTCCCGACCCCCTGTAAGAGAGATCCCCCTGGGGTTCACTTTTGGCGGAAATCGACGGTTTCCTTTTTTTTACGAGCGCTCAAAAATCCTCATGGAGGGCACGCCCTACCTCAACCTCCGCGCCCCTTGTCTTCCGCACTGAGACCCAGTAGTCGTCATTCAATTTTCGACTGTGATGAGCCCCTCCCCCAACCATGTCGCCCTGCTCCTTTCCCCTGTTTCTCGATACAGGTAAAGGGTGGGTTCGGAACTTCTTTTCAGACTTTTTCTTTCCCCCGTTTTAAAGGCCCTTTGCTCGTGGATAGACACTGTTTCAGTTTTTTTCCCAACTTCGCTAAAGGGACCCAACACCTCTTTTACCCCCGGTTACCGCAAATTCACGGGCTCCCCCCAGTCTTTTTCCCGCCTCGTCCTTCCGGGTTGTAGACCAGAGTCCCCGCGTTCCCATTTCCCCCTTCCTTTATTCAGTCACTCTTCCGTCCCTACATACGTACGAATTTCTTCATAAACCGGTTCTTTGGCTCTAATTCACATAGGAAAGTTTTTGCGGTTTTCTTCCCCCCCCCCTTCTCTCCCGATAGGATTAATCCGTTTATACGTTCTTCACGGCGGCTTTTCGTCACCTTTTCCAGTCAATTCAAGCTGTACGCTTCCGGCTGAAGCAACTTGCGAAAACCCCCCAACCTCGGTCGCCACGCGTTTCGACGCTGTGAGTTTCTCGGACCGCTAAGTAGAAGAAAAGGAGGCTTTTTTTTTTCCCCCATAGGACTTCAAATTTCGTCCACCCTTTGGTTCCTCAGCCCTAGCGGGCCCTTTTTCCCTTCCTTTTTTGTTGTAGAGATTAGAGTCAGTGGTTTTTGCGTTTTTTTTGGGGGAGGTTTCCATCCCCCGTATTAGGGACAACAACGTAGTGTTTCCCCGGTCGTGGAAAATGTACGTTTGGGTTACATTCTTCAATGTAGGAGATCCCGAGATCGGAGCAAACTCTCGTCGGCCTGCTTCCTTCCCTTGACGAGACGTTTGTGCCATTTCGCCTTTACGTAGTCGTACCTCCTCCTTTCCTCTGGCATGATGCCGCTGCGTTACGTAAGCCGGTTGAATCCGACTGGAGATCTTTTTCCCCGTCTTCCTTCCCCCTTTGCCCGAGGGGCAGTAGTTTTACATCGCACCTGTGCTTTTTTCCCCCCCCCCCTCGTCTCGGTGATTTTTCCCCCGGGAGCACACCGTTCCTTTTCCCCCCTTCCGTTTGGTAGCAGCCCGGTTCGGGGCATGCAGGACTGATGTCGCATTTGTTCGTTTGCGGATTTGAAGTGAAGAGTTGGTCTTCTCCCCTCAGGCAGAGCACGCTAGCCCTCCGCCCTTAGTGGAACAGCCTGGCCTCCACCGTTCCCCAGATCTCCCCCCCCCGGGAACCTTTTTTTTAGGATCTAGCTCCCGTCCTGTGTCCCCCTCTTTTTGATGCCAAGGAAAACTTGGTTTTTAAGTTCCTCTTCCCCGCACTCTTCGTCCCGGGAGGAGGACGATTGGCTGGGTTTCGGAGGCAAGTCCTTTTTTTTTTTCGAGCCTTCAATTGCCCATCTTCTTATTGTTGTTTCTTCCTTCATTTTTCGTACCGTCGTTCACTTCCAGACGTGCCTCGGTCCCAAGATGTGTTCCTCCACGGCCACAGCGGGAAAAAGAGTAGTCCTTCTTCTGTTTCGTGTTTTACCCCCCGGTGAGGTCTTTAATTGCTCTAATAGTGCCAGAGCCCTTTTCTTTCGAACGTTTGCCTTTCTGACGGCCCCCAAAAACGACGGAAGTCGTCAACCCCCCCCCCTCCTTAGAACCCGGCTTGTTTTGCCCCCCAATTTCTTCTGACTCGTCTTTTAAGACCCCCTCCCCCCCCCCCCGCGAAGAACCCCTGGTTGAGAACGGTACCTCTTTGTATGGGTTTGCCTCCCAAAAGTGAGAGGCTGAACCCCCCCCCCCTGACCACGAGTGCCTTCCTAGCAGTCGGAAGATTACCCTCTCTTGTGTGTCTTTTTTTTGTTTCCCCATAGGTCCCCCCTTGTGTGGGTAGCCTTGCGACATGGGGTTCACCGTGCAGGCTCCTTTCGTGTTTTCAAGAATCCCCCCCCGGTTTCCTTCTTTGCATCCGCTTGGGTTAGCGGAAAGTCTCCCCTTAGTGAGAGACGTATGAAGTTTCCCCCCATTGATTGGGACCGGGACCGCCGGGTCCCCTCGTCCCCCTTTGCGGTTCTTTCCCCGGTGATGAATCTTTCGGCACGTGTCGCAATTTTATTTCCCGGTCCAAGCTTCCTTGCCCTTGTAGTTCTCCATTTTTCTTTTCCTTGCGCGTTTCTTGCCCCCGTCTTATGCCGATGTTTTTTCTTCGCCCCTCCAGCTTTCTCTCCCCTGGCTTCTACGTCGTTTTTTTCGTCCCCGCCTGGCGGAACGCTTCGACGCAGATCTGGCTATTTTGGCTCCGCTTTTTTCTGTTGCCGTTAGGTTGCCTCCCTCGCGACTTTTATCTCTTCCTCCGATGGGGGGTTTTTTTTTCGAGAGATGCCTTATGCGCAACCGGTTGGGAACAATTCCGAGAGCAATTTTCTTCACAGCTCCAAGATAAAGATAAGGCTTCTTCCTTCCCTCCCTTTTTCACCGCCAGGAAGGGGAGTCTATCCGCTATTCGATAGAAGGGGACCTGACTTTTCCTTTCATGGAAGGGGAATTATATTTTTCCTCCCACAAGCCCTTGTAAGTGTAGTTTCATCTCTCTTCCCCTTTCAAGGGCTGGAAAAGATTTCGCCCTCTTGGAAGGACCTTTCCTCTCGTCAATTTTTTTTTCCCCACTTTTTTCCGCTTTTCACAAACAGGCCCTCTTTCCCGCAGAAAGTCCCTCCCCTTAGGAAGGAATTGCATTTTTTTTTTTGTGTACCGTTGAACCGTTGCCCCGGGAGAAAACTCTTTTTCCCTTGCCCCTCCTTTTCGCCATTAGACAAACTGCTCTTTTCACCACGGGGCAAACTTACCCCTTTTGTTTCAACTAATACATTCGCTTGGTTTGCCACCGAGGCTCAAAACCCCTAGGTAGCCTCCCGGTCCGTTCAGATTTTGCAGACAAAGAATTACTGGATCTTTCGGCCTTGTAGAACAGCAAGTTTTTTATTCCCCAGCGGTGTTCAGAAGACGACCCCCCCCAGTCGGACCATGTGTCGGCGAGCGGGCTACCCCCCCCCAGTAGAAAGTGGCAACGTCCATCCTGGGTTAGATTTCTTCCCCCCTCGGCGTCTTTTTCGTTTGACGATGACGTTCATGTATTATTCCAGGTCTTCCCCAAGCGCATTAGTACCAAATCCACGACAAGCAAAAAAGCGATCTCCCCCCAACCTTTTGTTGTTTTGTGCTTTTTTGCTCCATCGAAGAGGAGCTCTCTTATCGGAAGGGGAAATCTCCTTACCAGGCTCTATTCCCCCCGCTAAAACATCCCCTATGCGTATTTTTTTTTCGGGCAGTTCAAAGACTACGCTATCCTTCCCTTCTACAAGTACGTAAGACAGGCCCTTTCAAGTAGAAAGATGAGTTTTTCCCCCCCCTTCCCCCCCCAGTGTATCCTGTTTTTTGCATCTGTATTTTAGAGACCGGTAAAGGGGGGAGTTTTTCCCCCTTAGCGATCCTCCTCTGGATGAGGTTACCCCTCGCGCGCTTTTAATGCTCTTTTTCCCCCTCTGGGAGAGACGCACATCCCCAACCCCGGCCCCATGACGAAGAAAAACCTTGTGTACCCCCATCAAATAAGGGAGACTCGTATCCCACCCCCCCGCAGCGACTGAAGAATGGAGCTTGACAACTCTTCCGTAATCAAAGAAGGTCTTTTTCTAGTCCGCCTCCCTAGTCTCTCCCTCAACTAAGTCAGCGGTTGAAAACTTCACTGTGATCCCGTTCACTATTTTGATTGATTCACAGTCGAAGGCTCTTTCCCGCCTAGTTCTCCAGAAGGATTCAACCACCCCTTGAACTCTCCTTTCTTAAATGGGCGCCACAAACTTGGAACGGGGAGATAGGAGACCCATTTCTTAACCCACCCAGTATATGCCCTAGTTCTTCCCCCTTCCTCTCATCTGTTCCCTCCTGAGCGCTCGGGGGAAGAATCAGCCCCCCGTCCCATTTCCTCAGTGCACTCTTCCCTGTCAACCTACGTGGTGGTAAATGCTCTGGCGGGTCTTTCATCCCCCTGGACCCTTAGCATTTCCCATCCTCGAAGTCCGTTTGTGTCTCTTCTTCGGTGAATTTGAGATGAGGAACGCGCGCTTTAAACACAACCAGGATCTATTTCGTAACTGTCCGCTTTCCAAAAGCAGGACAATGCTCCTCCCCTCTCGGAGAATAACTAATCTCCCCCCCTCTTTTCCCCTTGTAATCGAAGATATTCTACTGTTGGCACTTCGCCAGTGATCGGTTTTGTCCATTTCCTTTCCCTTGCGCACCTTGATGACGGACGTGATATTAGTGGGACCGAGGCGATTGCTAGCTCCAGCCTTTTTTTTTTTTGCCCGCGTTCAATCGATCCACCGTCCTGCGAACTGTGGTGTGCCACTAGTCGAGGTGAGTTCGTTTTCTTCTTCCCGAAACCCGGAATGGAGCCCTTTCCCTTCCTGGTGGGCGACCCTGCGTCAGTTGGCTCCGGGATTTTTTTTTTTTCTGCCCTGTTTTTCACCGTGAGATAGTTCGAGTCTCTCTTTGATTAGTAGACCCGTCGCCAGTGGCGATGCTTTTTTTTTTTCTTTCCCCCATCGGAACAGGCCACCAGGCTTAAACCGGGGCGCAAGCATTTTCCCAATTCCCCCCCATAGGTGACCTGAGGATCTCTTTCCCCCCTTTCGTTCCCTTTTGAGAAAGGACCACTTGTGGGTTCCCTTTGACCCTTTTGCGATCCGTCAATTTTTTTTTTCTTTTTGTCTGGGTTTCCATGATTCCCTTAGAAAGGTATCCGGCTCCCTTGACCCCCTTCAAATAGAAGAGAGGATGTTGGGGTATTTCCCAGGTACGTAGCTTCAACTTTCCAATCTGCCAGATAAGCTTACCCCCCTATCTTTTCCCTTCCACGCAAAAGGCACCCCTTTTCAAAGAGGGGTAAGTTCCGTCGTGTCCCTGAGGGTCGTCCTCCCTGGACCATTTCGCCCTTGCGACCCCGTAAAGGAGACTCAGTGGAAGATAGTCCCGATCTTTTTCTTTCCAACCGGGACCGAAAACCCTTATTTTTCCCGGGTCCACTTGGTGCCGGTAAATAAAGCAAAGCCCCCCAGACTCCCTTTCCCCCGCCATGTGTGGTCGTCTCAGTGAACTCCTACTTCTCACCCTTTCCCTGATGGGTTAGAAATTTTCCTTCCTCTTCTTTGTTCGGCCAACAATCGAAGACGTGTGTTCCCCCCCCCTCTTTTCCTGAACCATAGTGTGGCCAAGTGACTGGGCATCACGTTCCTGCCCTTGGGCTGACAGTTGGCCCCTTTCGACGTGAAATGGGGTCGAGCGTGCTTCCCTGCTCCGGGGCACCGATGAAGGAACCTCACCGTCACTCTGCTCGCGGACCGTTAGTCGCCTTTGTTTTCACTCTAGTGCCTGTGTCGAGTACTCCCTCGTCGTCCAGTCGCGGGGAAAGAGCCTTCTTTAGTTCACCCTTTCTCCCTGAGACTTGTGTGATGCGTTATTCTCGCACCTAAGAAGAGTCCCTTTTTCTAGTCTTTTAACACTAGCAGGTCCTTTAACTGCCCGGAAAACTTTTCTAATTATCCGTATGCCCCTGTCACTAATTCGATTGGTTCCGCTGCAGTCAGAATCGTCATTCTCTTATTTTCCCTCCCTCGTTTTTTCTCAGGATCCTCCGTCCCGTAGGAAACCCTGTTTTCACGAGCACGCACTAACCCCACCCCTCCTCGGTACCCCCTTTAGTTCCGCCCCATGGAAAGGGTTCTCTTCTCTCTGCATCCCATCAAGCTGAGTCCCTTCAGTACCGGGGACGCTTCTCGTTTTCTCCTGTTGAACCCTGAGAGCTCATCGCGCCTTTTTGGAGCAACCAGGAGAATTTGATAGGGAACTTAAGTTTCTTGGTGCCCGGTCTTCAACCACTCTCCCTGTATAAAGAGTAATCAAGAAGTTACGATTTTACTTCCCCCCCCTTTCCTCTTTTTGAAGGAGGTGCCGTCGGTCAACCCAGTGGCCAGAAGTCCTTTTACCCCCTTTGTAGAACCCTAGAATGAGCAAAAACCTCCCCCTCGGGATTGAACATTCCAGCCTGTCCGGTTGACCCCCCCCACATTCATTTTAGGACCACTTTTATTTCCCCCAACCGGCGAGATTCTCCCCTCTCATAGGAAGATCGTAGCCGCTTCTCCCGTTCTGGGTCCTTTCGACCCCCGGTTGTTAGTACCCCTCTCGCCACAAGGTCGGCATGACTGCTTCCCCTTTATTTGTGTATTACCTTTCAAATGCCCCCGTGGGACCCTTGTTTTCCCAGCATGGGTTAGCATTCCATTTTTTGATTCGCCCCGACGATATTAAACGTTTTCTTTTTTTCCACTGCCCTCCCCCCTGGTCTCGATGCCCCCCTAGCCTTTCGTCACGAACCACCCTCCCCCCTAGCAACCCCGGAGGAGTACCCCCCTTTGGCGGTTGGTTCTTGAATTTTTGACCATACATTGTCGTCTTTTCGCTCTTAAGGCCTTCTACGCTAACATTCTCGACGGTCCCTAGTCTTGAAAAGCCCAACACAAGCCTATACCGTGGCACGTTCCTTACCACGCCGTCCCACTTCCTTTTTTTTGTCCCCTTTAATGCACCTTTTCTAGTATCTCCCAAGTCCCGATGAGTGCCATTTAAAAGGTTTTCGTTTTCATAAACTTTTAGGATAGAGACTTTTCACTTTTTTTCTTTTGGAGCTGGAACGAATGCGGGCCTCTTTTCCCTGCTGCACCTGTTTCTTTTGTTTATCTCCCGCTTCTGAAGGAACTCCAATACATCAAGGAACCCCCCTAAATAGAGAAACCGGCATCCCACTGTCCGGGCGCCCCGTAATTCCCCCCACTGCCCGCTAAACTGACGCTTTTCGTCACACCAAGTCGCCGTCCTGGTTTTTTTTGTAGTCAGCAGAACTCCCTTTTGCATCACCTACGCAGACATCCCAAAAAGTTTTTGTATCGTCGGTGGACCTTCTCCCTTGCAGGTAATCCGTTCAGTTCCTCCGCCCCGTAATTCCCCCGCCTTTTTGGAATCTCGGCCCATATGGTCGAAATTCTCCCCCCCCCAAAGGTCCCCTCCTTCCCCCCCCTGGAGTCAGAAAATTGACGACACCACCCCACCTCGATTAGAAAAAGCGTTTTCTTTGTTTATGAGCTTTTTGGGAACTTCCAGGGCCTTTGCAGGTGTACCACCCTCCCTTTACCAGACAGAGTTAAACCGGTTCCCCTGCTGGTAAGACGATACATTATCCCCTCCCCTCCCCCTTCACGGTTGTGTTGCGAGCTGAAGTTGAGCTCTGGGCACGCATGCTTTCCCACTCCCCCCGGTGAATTTGGTCGTACAAGCAGGCACTTTCTTTTGACGTAATGTCCCCCTCCCTCTAGGTAACTGTCAGTTTTCCCCCCACGCGTGGTCGAACTCGACGACGTCTAAGTTGAAATTAGACCGCTTCCCTTTTTCGCGTACTTCGTGAGTTGAGATTCTTATTCCCCTGAGCCGTTCCTCTTCGTCACGCCGAGTTCATCCTGATATCTGATTTTACGACGTATTCCTCGGTTCCTAGGCCCAAGTCGATAAAAAGACTTTTTTGCCCGTTCTTTTCAAGTAGTTAGGTGATGTGAGGGGCAAGTCTCTGCTTTCTCCGGGTCTGGGAAGAGAACGTACTGGTTCGGGCTGACCAGGCGTCTTTCAGCTGCCGGACGAGTCTTCCCTCTTATGTGCACCCTTCTTTCGAGTTTGAAGTGAGCGCTTTTTTTTTTGTTTTTTCTTTTCTCGTTGAGCGTTCTCACGAGAAGTTAGCAGCCAGGGGAGAAGTGTCCCACCGCTCCCAGTAGTTCCAAAGCTTTTCCAGGTTGACGAGGATTTCTTCTTTGTCCCCTTCCGAAGCTTGAGACAGTTTTACAAGTGCCCTCATCGTGAGACCATCTCCCCCGTCTTTTTCTGTTTTTAAGTCAATTCAGTGCGTAAACTTTCCTGTGTAAGTAAGGAGGAGGATTTTACGCCAATTCCTTATAGAGGATGTTGTTGCCGGTCCCCTAGCTCTTTTCGATAGAGTCTTAAGGACCCCAGTCCTCCCTTGTCCGAAGAGTGCCCAGGGTTTTTCGCCCCCCCCCGCCCGGAAAGAAGGGTTTTCCCCATCAGATTTGTTGCTTCCGTCTCCAGGTAGTAGTGAAGACTTTATCTTGCCCTCAGGTGTTCAATGGTTTAAGATTTCCTCTTTCGGTAGATTTCGTCCAGATAGTGTCTCTTCTGAACCCCCCCTGATGGTTAGCAAACAGGATTGGCCAACTTTTTACTTCCTGTACTCCCCCCCAGAGAACGACACTTTGTCATCACCTCTTAGTGGAAAAAAGATGTCGTTCTGTCCCCCTCCCTTATGTAGACCAGAGACAGAATTGGCGTTTTTCCTCCCCATAAAGCCCCTTTTTTTTTTTTTTTCCCTCACGTTTAGAAGCAAGAAATATTGTGCCCCCCAGTATTCTCATGTAGATGAAGTTGGACTTCTTGCCTTTCTCCGTGCGACCACTATTGTCTCAGTTCCCGCTTAAGTAGTCAAGCAGGGGCCGACCTTAAGAAGGAAGTAACTCTTTAGCGGGAAACTTCGTGTCCCTCCTGGATGACCCCTTGGGAGGGAAAGTGTATTTCCCCCCACCTTCCCCTCCCTCCAAACAGGAGAAGCCGGGCGCATAAATTAGCCTTGTAGTTATAACTTTTTTCTTCCCGCGGGTGGCTTTTTTGCCTGCCTGCCATGATAATCTCTCCAGTCTGAAGCTTACCAGTGAGAGCGCCCCCCCTTCTCATACGTTACGGTATAGACCGGCCCCTGCTAAGGTCCTCCAGCACCTAGGGATAGTTGAGCTCGTTTCCGCGTTGTTAGAGTTGCCGAACGATTTGACTCGCGTCATTCCCCATGTGGAGATGACCGATTCGTTGGCGGTTTCCAATTAGTCGCGACACAAATTCTCTGACAGCCCCCGAGATAAACTATACAGATCCCTTTCTTTCCCTCTCTTGCCAGGCCCAGGGATTTTATCGAGACGAAGAGATCCTTTTACCGATCTACGGAGATACTGGCCTGGCATATAAGGCCCTTGCGGTCCCCCAAATGTGCTATGTAAGGAACATTTCCCCCAAGTAAGGGATAGGGCCTTTAGCCCCGAGTGGCCCCCAGAGAACTTCTCAGATTCCCATGGACACTTTTTTAGACACAGAGTGTCCCCCCAGTCCCCAAGGAGACGACCTGCGACTAAAGCGTTTCGGGGTTGCACTTTTTTTCGGCTGTAACTTGTCCCCCCCAGACCAAGACCGAAAGGTCCACCCCCTTTTTTAAAGAAGGGTTTTAACTGTGAGCAATCTTCTCGGTATGATAGAACCACTTTTGCACGAAGTCCACACAATTCCATCTAGCTTTTCCTTTTTAAAACATCCCGGGAAGCACCCCCCCCGGTAACAAGAAGGAGTCCCTGTTTTGTCTACCACTATAAGCACCCATCTGCTCCCGAGTCGCTTAGAACATTTTCCCGAAGGTGGTGAGTAACCTAAGTCTCCCCCGCATGCCCTGTAGTCCGTCTAAATGAAAGTCACATTCCGGAGTGAGAACAAATCACAGTGGTTCCCCCCTCCCTCTTTTTCCCCTTTTGGTCGTAGACGATATTCAACGTTTCTTTTTCCAGCTGAACGAAAATAGGCTATGTTGCACCTAGTCCCCCCTACCCCCCCGACACCCCTTTCCAACGCAACAAAATTTTTTTCCCCCCCCGTAGTGTTAGCCCAGGCCCCCTTTCTTTGAGTTGTCATGAGACCCCTCCCTTTTCGTCTCTTCAACAGGTCCTTTCAGGGCTCTCGGTCGACCCTCGCCGACGCTGCTTCCCCCCCTAACTTTCGATGGGAAAGGGCATGTCCCCCCTCCTCGAACAATCCTCCCTCCCTTTCCGCCACTGAGTCCCCCCCCCACGTCGCCGCCCCGTGACGAGAGTCGTCCCACCAGAAAAAGGTTAGTATAAAAGCCTCTCTCCCCTCGGATCTAGCTTTTATCAGGCACGGTTGAGCTCTTTTTCCTATGTCGGTATTCCCTTGTTATGTGAGATTTGCTTTCTTCTCCCCCGTGCTGGCCCTTCCTGGGAAAATACCCCCCCTTTACGTCCCCCACCCAAACGACAGAGAGCAAACGTTTGAAAAAGACCACTGCCGAACCACTAAAGGAATTACAGCAGCCCATTTTTTTGTGTGTAAAAACGAGTCAGAGCTTCCAGTATTTTCTCTTCACTCCAAGAGCCCATGCATAAAATAAGCACCGCTAGGTTTTTTTTTTTTTTTGGTTTTTTTTTTTTTTTTTGAGTTTTTTTGGAGGTTTTTTTGTTTGTTTTTTGTTGGGGGTCCGTTTGTTTTTTTTTTTCGTTTGTGTGCGCCCCCCCCCCCCCCCCCCCAGTTTTGTGGGGGGTGGCTGTTTTTTTTGCGTTTTTTTTTTTTTTTTTTTTTTTTTTTTTTTTTTTTGGTTGGGAGGGGTTTGCGTTTTTTCCAATCAAAAGGTTCTTTCTCTCCGTTTCCCATCGGGACAACCTCGGTTTCGCAGCATCTCCTGTCCGGATCACTCCCCCTGCTTTTTTTGAACCCACGGCAAGGCCCTTTTTTTCGTCCCCACGTAAGAGTAACGACTCCTTCCATGCAACTCCCCTTGCTTAACCCCCCCCACAGTCTAGGCGACTTCTCCCCCACTTTTTGAAGTAGGCCGATCGAGGTCTTAAGTTTTCCTTGAACGAACAGGGCCTTAGTTTTCCCCGACCTTCTCCACGACAGAGTTAAACCTATTTCCCCATCTCGGGCGTTTTTTCCTTGCAGCTCCCTTCCGAGA
>Ga0179593_1514817_pt1 | contig 11803 bp, 11 predicted proteins | sample CZODoug2_1_08_16_FD_185931 | JGI IMG/M metagenome (GOLD analysis project Ga0179593, IMG submission 185931) | Vadose zone soil fungal communities from Angelo Coast Range Reserve, California, USA - CZODoug2_1_08_16fungal (PacBio error correction) | ecosystem: Environmental > Terrestrial > Soil >... | reverse complement strand
AAGCAGTCTTGACTTGACTTCTTTACCTTTTTCTCTCTTTGTTTCAAGCCATCGTGGATCGCCCTCCGGCGTTCCCCTCCCCCAAGTTGAAATCCTTGAGCGTATTTGATGTCTCTTGCGCGCAAACTCCCTTTGTTATCTGTTTCCGTCTGACCGTCCCTTCTAACAACTTGATCAATTGCGTACATCGAGTCAATGACGAAGGCCATTAGAGTTTCCTTCCCTCCTGCCTTCTGTTTTAAGACTCCCTTCCTCCCTTTTGATCTTCCGATGCAGTGTCCCCTACTTCATACGAAAAAGGTCGGCTGCCAGGCTAGTTACTTTTTTTATCTCCCCTCTTTTTTTTTCCCTGACCCCCCAATCTTTTCCCGAGTCTGGCTTGAGATGTCTCCTTTGGTTTAACCCCTTTTTCTTTTCACTAACTTTTTAAGGTCACCCACCGTTCTCTCTTCCACCGCTGGTATACCTCGGCTTCCGTTTCGAAATTGAGACCAAGTCACCTGGATCGCCGTAAGGGGATTTTTCTCACGTGTCCTTACGCTCAACGTACCTGGGTTGAAAAGTAAATCCGGCTACTCCTTAGCTATTTCCGTTCTGAGCCACGTTAGCTACCCCCCTCTCCATCGCTGCTTGCAAACATTTATGCCAAGCCCCCCTTATGTTAGGTGCTGCGCTGGTTGCTCCTGGTGGAAGGCTTCTCGGTCTTCTCCCCAAAGTCCCCTGCAACTCCCTTCTGTATTAAGAAGGCTCCTTTGGGGACGGCCGCTTTTACCCCCCCCCCTTTTTCCTATCTGCATGCGTCTTCTTGTTCCCCCTGTATCTTAGGCACTCGACAGGTTCCATTGCGTCCGCTTTTTAGTCTCATTTCAATCGTTCCCCCCCCCCCCTTTACGAAGTTGCGTAGACAAATCCTTCGGCCCCTCCCCAACACTGGTATCCGAGCCCCCACTTTACTCGCTGCTTTCCCTCCCAGCCCATTTTTCCGGATAATTCGCAACATTTTTCCTGTTTCCGAGATGACCCCGTGGCCCCAAGATAGTCCAAAAACAAATCTGCCGTCTTTGATTCCCAGTCCCTGCCAGTCTCTTCCTTCTGCCGGTCATTTTTTCTCTTTTACCCCGGTACTCAATCTTTCCTCCCCCCCTCCTTTTTTGAGAATTCTGCTCTACAAGGGCAGACAATGAAGGCCGATGTTGAACTTCGGTCTCCCTTGTTTAATCACTTTCATGGGCTCTCATAATGTCCCTCTTTTTTTGAACTATCTCCCACTCTGGCCTATTTTGCTGCTTGCGAGAGCCATGGGATCTTGGCTTCAGTCCTATCTCCGCCTAAAATGCTTCGATTTTTTTGGCTTCCCTACTTATTGGCGTCCCCACCTAACTTCTGATGTAATTCGCGCTCCCTGACCTTTCTACAAGCTGCGGAAAGTTCCCCCTCTTTGGCCTTTCCCACGCCTGTTCGATGTCTTCCGAACTCTAAGACTCTCCCTTGAACGTTTTCGCTTCTCGCAACCCCCTCCCTCACAACCCCGGAAGAGTCAATGGCCATCGTTTCTTTTGGCCCCCTCCACAACTGACGGAGATTGACTTCCCACATTTCCCCCCCCTATCGAACCGTCCCCTTCCCAAGGATTACGTTCATGTGCTTGCATTAATGTTCCGGGGAACCCTCTGGGCAATGTTACTTCATTGTTTTCCTTCCCCTTTGAACTTCTTAATAGTTGCATTTTTGTTCCAATTTTAGTTTCCTTTTTCAACCGGTCTTGCCCCTCTCACCGAAAGACAAGCGCGTACCCCTGCGGCCAAACGACCTCGGATCCCCTTCCGACAATTTTTCCCCTTTCCGTGGTTTCGGGAAGTTCCTCCCAACGATTCAGGCATCACCTCCTTCCAATGAGACCACTTGATAGAAGCTACACATGCCCCCGTTAGTGCCCCCCCCACCACTTTTAGGGTGTTTCGTCCCCAACCCGACATTGCGAATGACTTGGCATAGTCTAGCCGACAAGGTTTGGATCGACGACAAGTACCCTCCCACCAGGACCGTTTTTTTTCCCCACTTCTACCCCTGGACTTTCTCTTGTTTGGTCCCCCCCTTGTCCGTGTTCTTTCAAACATCCCCGAATTATTCCATCGCGATCAACCTCCCCCCGATGTACTTTCCCTTTTTTTTTAGAACTTTTTTTCTCCCCCTCCCTTTCCCCCCTGTCTGACCACCTCTTTGAGCCGTTGCTCGCGCTCTTTCAATAAGCGCAAAGCTTCTCCTGATTCCTCCCAACCGGGTTCTCGAACCGTCCTCCACGCCAACCCCCTTTTCCCTTTCCACCGTTACCTTGACTGCCTTATCTTCTCTTTCTCTGCTCCTTGTCGCTGAGTTCTCTTCTGTTTGGCGTCTAGGTAACTTGTTCAGCTGGTGTTGCCCTCTTTGCTTCCCCTTTTCCCCCGCAAAGGCGTACGTGTTGTCTTAAAGTACTGACCACTCCTTTTTCTTTATTTTTAAACTGCTCCTTTTTTGTCAGGAGTTCTCAACGTCGGACCGGCGAAGACCTGACTCTGCCCCCTACCCCCTGTTTTTGTGGGGTTAAGTAATTCTCGCTCCTTTCATAGAGTTCTGGATGTTGCCGATGGCATTGCAGATTTCTTCTTTTCTTTTGCATCTACAGATGTCACATCTGACATCTACTTCGACTAAACAGTACTGCCCTGCTCGTTCACCGTTTCTTGCGTCCGATATTCCATTTATGCCTCCGCGGATTAGATGTCGAGGGGTTCCCGCCCCCCCCAATCCCATCTAACGTGGCCCCATGTTCTCCTGCTATATAGCACGTGTTCAGATTGTGCCAGCCCCCCCCCCTTCTCTGGCGCCTGCCCTTGCGACCCCTGCCGTGAGCCCCCATTCACCTTTTTGCCCCTCCTGGCTACGAGTGGATCGTTTCCCCCCCCTTGTCCTTCTTCATACGGTTCTTACGCGCCCGTTGTGCCACTATTAAGTGAAGACATAAAGTCGTCATACGTAACTCTTTCTAAGTTCTAAGGCTCTCTTCCCCCCATCGATGCACCGAGACACCATTTTCAATCCTCCCCCAAATTCCCTTTTCCTTTCTTTGTAGATGGTTGCTCCGTTTCTTTACATTCTTGATCCCTCATTAAACCGTAGCCCCATCCCCCCATTGCATTCCCCCTTCTTTTGTCTCCTACGTAATTTCGGGGGCCTTTTAGTTTCTTCGCTTTCTTTCGTTTTCTCCCGAAGATCGCTTTCATGCGAAACTTTTCTACCTTTCCCCTTTTACCTTCGGCGCTTTAGAAAATGGATTCTACCGTTTCCGACCTCAAGTCGTCATCCACACGGATCCCTTTTCTCTACTTGACGCCGAAGCTCCCCCCATGCTGGCTTTTCCCTTGCGTAAACATAATACCCTCGCTCTTCCAGCTTTTTGCACTGACTTTCACTATTCAAGGCCCTTCGTGAAGTTGATTCCCCCTCCCCCCCTTTCCTTGAAGTTGCTTTAAGCACCTTTTTCCTTACTATTCTGTTGGGTGAGCGATTTCGCTTCCAACCCTTTTCCCCCTGTCAGGACGTGCAAGTTCATAAGCGTCTTTTCCCCCTAGGCCCCCTTGCGCATTCCGTGCATATGGTTTTTGACCTATCTCGGTTCCCGACATTTGTGTGTAGGTTGTTTACGCACTCCGGAGCCGTCTCTCGGCTTTGGTCCTCCATCCGTAAAGTTGCTCCTTTTATCCTGGCCTCCGCTTTTTTTCCGACCTGTCTTTCCGACTTCCCTGAGGAGGAACTGGTTTCTTCCCCCCCTTCCCCTTCAAAACCTGCGGCTCCTTTCCCCTATCCATAGTCTCCCCCAGAAGTTTTTCTAGTTTGGATCGATCTAAGGAAAGACACCTCCTACCCTTTACTTCCGTCCCCTCTCCCCACTTTCTTCATCTACCCCAACCCAGGAATAGTCACGTTTCCTTTTTCCCCCAGACGGTCACTTAGATTCCCCCTGGACACTTTCTTCCCCCTGCGCGACCGCACACAACAGAAGGATGTACTTCTTTTTGCATCCTTCCGGGGCTTCTGCGCAATGAGAGCCTTATGGCTTTCTTTCTAAAATGCATATTCCTTGCATTAATAGGATTCTTTGGTCTCCCCCCGCGTTGGCAGCTTAGAACGAACTGTTCCCCCTTCATCGTACATCCACTTCGGATTCCTAGCCCCCTTTTCTTGTGCATCCCCTTCTTTAGGGTGTTTAAACGATTCCCCTCTCCTCAACCTGTTCTGTAGACCACTTGCTATCTTTAGCCGATTCTTCCCATGGGGACATTTTAACCCGTGTCCCCCCCCAAAACACTGAGTTCTTCCCCCCCCCTCCAGTTATAACAATTTCCGTCTACCTCATCTCGGATCGTTTCCCCTTCCTCACGGCACAGAACCTCTGCATCTTCTATGGCCATTCGTTTCTCTGTTTCCCTTCATTAACCTATCCCTGGTCCACCTACCCGCCTGGCTCTCTGTCAATTAATGTGGCAATAGATTTTCTTTCTATTTTTTTCCTGGATCTCTACTTACGGTTAAACGCCCCCCGATTGCCTTTAGCCTGAGTTCAGACCCAGAGACAAAGAGTTTCATTTTGAACCCCCCCGGTACGCCCTTCGGAGGCCCCCATTTAACTTCTCCCCACCCTTTCTGGGCCGACCGTACCCTTCCCCTCCTTCCTTCGCCATCTCTTAATCTCGTTTTGTTTTTTAGATAGATCCTTTCAGTCTTTGCTTGTCCTTAGGTAAATTGGCCCAAGTGGTGTGTACCGGGGGTTTGTGTTGGCAACGGACATAGTTTCCCGCTGTTTCACCCGCCGTAAACGTGTTTCTTAAATAATGTTCTCTTCTGCTTTCCTCAATGATCCCCTTGTTTGAGTAGGAGTCCCTTCTACCGTAGCTTGCCCTGACCCCCTTAGATCAATGTCTCCATAGAGTGACACACATCTCCCCTCCTTCGCTACCTTTCCAGGAGTTCTCTGTAGACTCTTCAACTCTGCCTCTCCTGCAGCAGAACCTTTCCCCGTCCTCCAAACAGTCTTCATATGTCTAGTTGCCGAGGAGGTCTTCTTCCATTTTTTTTCGCTATGCCAATTTCCTCTCTGGTTTATGGTTTTGCGACAAACCCCAAACCCACTCCGGTGCTTTCACTTTTAAACCCAGTAATTCGTCTCTTATATGCACGTTACAGCTGTGTACCGCCAGTGGCTTTTTTTCTGTTTATAAAATCCTTTTCATCCAATTCCTCCCTCCCTAATTTTTGGCACTTTTTCATCCTGTCCTAGTTCACTTCCGCAGTCCCTTGTTTGCCCAAAGTACTTCCAGCCTTTTTTTTTCGCTCATGATAGTTCCTCAACCTTGTTCCGCCAAGTTAATTGCGCCCCCCGTCCTTCCCACATTCCTTCCCATCCAATACCCCTACTCTTTTTGTCTTGTCCTGATTTTCTTTCCTTCCTAAGCCTTCCCCTGCCCCCCGGTGACACTCACTTGTCCTTCCCTCTTCCCCTTGTTTCTCTTTCTTGGTTCCCTCCTCCTCCAACTTTTTTCCTCAGGTCTCGGTGTCTTCACTTTAGAAGAAGACTTTTGACCCTTAAACTCTTGCATGAGGAAAGACAACCGCCTTCTTCCCTCCTTCTTTTCTCCTAGGTTAACAGACGTTACTCTCGGTACTCATTTCCTTCTTGCTTTCGGATCCATTTTCTTTCTCTCAATTTAAGAGTCTTTCCAGACGAGCCAAGATCCCCACTCCTTTTTTTCACCTCCTACATGTATATTCCCTTTTCAGCATGAATTCCAAGAGATTCCTGAAGTCTATTTTCTGAAACCCCCCGTACGGCATCTCTTGCCCGGTATATATATACTCTTTTCCCTTAGAGTCGGCTACATGACCACCCTCTTCCCTCTTCAAGAGTTGCGCGCAGCAGCTACTTTGAATTACCCCCCCCCCCCCCCCCCCCCTTTCCCTGTTGAAGATGGTTCCCCCATATTGCCACGGTGTCCCTCGATGTGATGTTCGCAAGGATCCTTCCCCCCGCATTTCCCCCTCCGGAGTAAGTGCGCGTCACCCTTTATTCTGAGGGCGATTTTGCTCCCCCTTGGCGCCTTTTACTTGATAGGCCCTTTTTCCCTTAATACGTGACCTGCCTTTCTAAAAAAGGCTTCCTTGGATCTTGGCTTAAGATAAAGGCCTTTCCTTTTTTCTGCCTCCCTTTCGAAAGGAAGCCACCGAATCCGAAAGAAAGCAACTTTCGCGCTCCCCCGATCCCCTTTCGATAACCCCCCACACAGGACTAACGTGGAGAAGGGAACTTTTCTTTTCTTCTTTGAACCTACTTTAACCAACCCGGCCCCGCACTTTCCGCATCCCGAATCGTAAGTTTTTTTCTTGCAGTTGATAGGGGGTCAGCCGAAGTTTAGCGCGGTATTTCCACTTTCCCTGACATTAAGTATCCCGAGGTGACTGCTTCTATAGGATTTTACTTTGGCTATGACTCTCCTCCTCCCCTGATTTTTCGCGTAAACAGTGGATTGTTCCATGATCTAGACGCTCGCCCGTGAATTTGTGCACGCCTTTTCCCCCCCTCTCCTCCGCAGGGCTTCCACCCTTGTAGACACACCTTTCTATCTCCGACCAACCTGTTTCCCTCAAAACGTTGAAAAATCAACCCCCCTGGTTTCCAACAACTATCTGGCATCCCCTCCTTTCTCCACTTTCCTGATGTCGGGCTACCGTCGAAACGTGCAACTTATCCCCTGGCGTTTTTATATTACCCTTTCCCCTTTCCTTCTGTGCTTACGATACCAATTTAGTCTGCCACCAACCCCTAATAATTCTTGGTCAACAATTAATTGGCCACTCGATGTAGCATCTATTTCGCCGGTCCGTTGAGAAGGAAAATCTTATTTCGTTGATAGGACATCTGGTCCCAGAGGGACTTGAAAGCGCAACCTTTAAGTCCCGCCCCGATGGCCTCCCACCACCCTTTTCTCCTAGTTACCCAGCCCTATCCTCTCCTCGTTTTTCGCTCCTTTTAGGCCTTCAAGAATGCGTCCAGGGTGTTGGCAAGTCGTGGAGCTTGTTTTTCCATTTACGGTGCTCTACTTTTTTAGCAGTTTTCGATTTGCGATCCTTTTTGTTTTTTTTCTTTTGTGGACATGCTCATAGGACCGGCTAGCCCGTCCTCCCCTTACATCTTTCCCCCCTAAGTGCCCAGGACTGCCTCGTAAAGTCTGATTTGAACTCCTTTCTTTCTCGACTGGTTCCCCCCCCCCCTTTTGATCGCCCTGAGCAGAAACAGGGCCACTTCCCCACCCACATTCCTCTCTTTGCACTTAGGGATCCCTGACTGGTTGACCCCCTTTCCACCCTTCCGTTTTATTTTTCTCTTTTTCTTTGCTTTTTTAAACAAAACATAAGTTGCTTTTCTTCCACTTAACGGGTAAGGCCCCCTTTTTTGTTTCTATTTTTCCCCCCTCCCCCCATGTTCGCTTTATGAATCGTTGACGCAACAACCCTACTACAAAACCTTTTTCTCTTTGATACGCCCGGTTTCCTTGGACGCAAGGGCTGTTCTTTCCCCTGCCCTTGACCTTCCCTCTCCTATGACCGTGACTTTAAAAGATATCAATACTCCAGCAACTGTACGAATACGTCGAGCTCACGTTCGCAAATTTCAAGCCCATCAACGTCCCCTTGCCCCTCTCTTTGGTTGCTATGTATGGAAGGAACTTCCTTTTACTTTTTCCCTAATTCCTTTCTCCTTTACTTTCACCCCCTTTGTTTATGACGGTTGCCCTTGTCGGTGACGGCCGCGCGCATCTTCCCTTTTTCCTTCGAGATCCCTTCCCTTCCTTTGAGAAACGGACTGTATATTAGGACCGACAACCCCTCAATGTCGAACCCAGTTTCAGTCCGGACCTCTCTTCCCCTGGAAGTCGCCATCCATTTCTCCCCCAATCGCCCCACGGATCCACTCTTTTTTACTCGTTTCTTCACCCGCCTCCCCACAAAGCGTCCACACTGCTTTTTGTTTTTATACCAATCCCGTCACGCCTCTTCAGTCCGAAAGACGTACACCCCCCCCCTATGACGTCCTCGCCCTCTCTTCCCCCCCCTCTTTTTCATCGTTTCATGTATTTTCCCCTGACCCCGCCTTTTCTCAGTACTTTTTTTTTTTCCCGGATTTTTTTGTAACCGCTCCCCTGACCGGCCGATGAAATTTTCATCCTTACCATCTTTTTCCTTTAAGCGAATTTTTAGATGTTTTGACCTCCCGTTGTATGACCCTTTTTAGTTAGGACTTCGATCCGGAGCCAGCATTGGGTTGGCTTCCCCTCGCCCCCTTCCCTTGATAACTTTGAGACGTTTTTTCCTCTTTGAACCCCTGCTGGCGCGTTTCCCCCCCCCCTTTTCCTCCTTTTTTTGACCCGAATAATTTGAAACTTTATTTCTAAAAAATCTCTCTTTGAACCTTTCCCTTCCTCTAAAGTCCCTGACGTTTTCTCATGCAGGAATGCGATACCTAAGTTGAAGAACCGAAGTTCCCTCTCCCTTTTTTCGGCTCTGTCCGAGGCAACCGTTCTCTCACCTTTCAGAGCCTTCTCGGGAGCCCTTTGAAACGGGAATGGATTAGCCTGGCGCCCCCACCATTTTTTCCCATGCCTTCCCTGAACCCTTTTAAGGATGTTGATGGCTTGTAAATGTTGCTCGGGGGCGCGGTGACCGAGCCCTTTTCTTCACGACCACCTTGGCTTCAGGTCCCACTTTTTTCCTCCGATTTACTTGGTCAACCAGGTACGTCGCGAAGATACTTTTTGTCACCCGTGCGTTTGGAAACGCTTCGGAGCCGCATCGCCAATGTGTGATGTGCCCGCCTTTATTTTTTTCTTCCTCAGCGAACGGCCGGCACCAATTGACACACGTGCTATAGAGCGATCTTTCCCCGTTCACAATAATTAGTGGGTTTGTTTTCAACGCATCTTTCCCATCCTTTTATTTCCGAGTGGGATTCCCCTTGCACGTGCAAATAGCCCTTCATTTCCTTTTTATCCTTCCCCCCCCTCTTTCTGCCATCTGTTATAAAAGGGAGTCCCTCTTTCCATATCCACCCCCTTTACCTTTTTTTTGTCCTTCATTGGCCCCCCCATGTACGCATTGAATCTACTGGTTTTTTGGTCCCTTTTTTTTTTCCCAGCCCAAAGCGTTTGATAAGTGTCTTGCAAGAGTTTTTCCCCCCCTCTGACCCTCTCCGCCCCGCCTGTTCATCCACTAGTTTGCCCCCAAAAAAACTCCCCCAGTTATGAAGCAGGCTTCAAACTACACTTATATCTTTCTTTTCCCCTTTTTGTTGTTTTTCTGGTCGCAGTCCTTTGCCGACGTCATCCGGTAACTTGTCCCGGGGTGTTGCAAAGCCTCCTTTTCCTTTCCTTTTTCGAATTTTCCCCTTTTTTCGCGACTTTACTGAAAATCTTTTGAGTTTATCTCGTCCCCTGCTAATTGGTGAGTCAGGTTATTCCCGTTGGCAATATGGGGTCCGGCAAAGTTAGACCAATGAGACATCGATGCTTTTCCTCTTCCCTGCTCCCTTTCTCTTCTTTGGGTTGAGTGCATGAAGAGGGACTCCTCGACTTTGATTCCCTATGCAGCAGCCACCGCTTTTCTCTTAATTTTCACAGTGCCTGTTGCATTCGCGGGATCCCGATTGTTCTCGTGACCTCCCCCCGTTTATTTTTGCCGCTGGGAGCAGTCTTCGATCCAGTACCACCAAACCCCCCCCTTCCGTTTTCTTCCCATCCTTTCCCCGGACCTCTCTCACGTGTGTCTACAGCTGTGTACCATTTCTTTTTTCTTTGCCCCCCCAAATGTCTTGAGCACAAAGTCAACCGGGCCTTCCAGGTTCCTGTCCTCGGTTTTACTTTCTCACTTGGGTCGTCTACGCTTGCAAGTACAGTTTGACAAAGTAAATTCATTTCCTTCTCCTATGCATTCCCAGACGACGCGCTGGGATAAATACGGCTCTGCACTCTCATCCCCTCGAATTTTAATGCCCACTGACCATTATGTTTTTTTGTAGTGCGGCGACTCTTTTTCCGCGACCGAATCTTGCTGAATACCTCCAGTTTTAACCCCTCTTGAATTCCTAGTTTTTCTCGAATGGGGAAGGGCGCGAGCTTTCTTTCCCCCTTGCTTTTTTCAGACCTTTTGCATTGATACTTATTGGCCTGTATCTTAGTAATCCCCACTAATCGTCCCATTTTGGACCCTTTTTTTAAGGTTTTCCTTCTTTACCCTTACGTAGAGAGCCACCTGTCGGCCCAATCGCCACGGATCCCTTTTTTCCTTTTTCTCCCCGCTTGTCTCCTCCCCTGCAAGATCAAGGACTGGAAGTAAGTTCCACAGCGTTCATGTTCGAGACCCGATTCCCTTTCCCCCCCCCCACCGTATGCCGCCTGACTTTCCACAGAGAAGCTTCCAGTCGCTCTGCCCCCCCTCCTTTTCCCCCTTTCTTGGTATTGAAAGGTAAGTGCCATCCTCCCTCGTGGATCTAGATGGCTTTTTACTTACCCGCCTCCCCTAGATTCATCTGCACTTCATTATCTCTGGGCATCAAGCTCATCTTGATCCTCTCCATCGGTATCTCGAATGACCGATAGGGATAATTACCGTGACACCCCCCCCCTCTTTTTCTTCCTTTCCGTTTCTAGGCAACAGTGCGCTACCCTGGACCTTTTTGGCGATTGGCCGGTGTCTTTCCCTTTCCCCTTCTCCGTGGCGTAACGGTTTCGGAATTCGCCCTGCCCCATTTCAAACCGGCGCTATTGAACTGTCGTTTGCTGCATTACCACAGGCCCAAGAAGTTTCGCTCAGTCTCCTCCCCTTTCAAGACTTTTTTTTTTCTTCCTCGAAACGAAAAGTTGACGCGATTCGTTCCCCGCGCCCCCCGAATCCCCTACCCCATAACCCCTTAAGTCGTTCAATGCATCGTGTTCTGTTTCCCTTTTCATGGAATGGCTAGCACGAGATTCTTCCATGACACCCCTGTCGCAACCCCCCTCTACAATCCAGGAGTAAGTTGATGGGCTGATTCCTTGTTGCCTTTTTCCCCCCCCCCCTTTAGCCCTGAAGAGGCCTATGCCTGACTAGGCGCTTTTCCCCCTGTTACGGCGGGGTGGTTCTGTTTTTCGTCCACTTCATAGGATTTACTTTGTTTTTTTAATGTTAAGAAACGACCCTCCCTTTTCAACTCGAACTCGATCCTCGGAGCCCGCATCGCCAAGGTGAATTTTCACTCCCTTTTTCTTGTCTTTTTCCCCCCTCTTCAATAAGCAGAATGTTTAGACAACTTGCTCTATCTTGGATTCTCCCCTTTTCTTAACAACTAACAACTTAGTGGGTTGTCGTCCCAAACCCACCCCTCTACACCTCCCACACCATGCGGCATCCCTTTTCTTCCGAGCCCAGTTTTTATTTATCCCCCCGCACGTAACTAGCAATAGCCCGCCCTTTTTCCCCTAATTCTGCATATGGGCATCAAAGTTGAGTTAACTTCTTTAATTCCAATTTAACCTACAGAACTTCTATCCCCTCCTTTTTTTTATTACCTTCTTTCCTCATGAACGTTGGTTCGCCGGGCCCGGCCCTCTTTTCTTTAAAGCTTCAACCAGGTCTTGATCAGTTTGACCTTAGCGTCGCAACTTCTCGTGACTTGAAGTCTCGTCCTTTCCCTCCCCCCTTCCTCTTTTTTTAAATCCCTCACGCTTCCGAAAAGTTACCT
>Ga0179593_1468572_pt1 | contig 11803 bp, 13 predicted proteins | sample CZODoug2_1_08_16_FD_185931 | JGI IMG/M metagenome (GOLD analysis project Ga0179593, IMG submission 185931) | Vadose zone soil fungal communities from Angelo Coast Range Reserve, California, USA - CZODoug2_1_08_16fungal (PacBio error correction) | ecosystem: Environmental > Terrestrial > Soil >... | reverse complement strand
ACGCCTTCTTTCCCCTTTTTTGAAAATGGCGAGGAGCGTAAGAATTAGCGTCTACTGTTCCTTTTCCCCCTTTTCAAAGCCCGCTTCATCCCCCCACCAACCCCAAACCTCAGCACGCACTACCGTCGTCCCATCATTTCAGGTAATCGGCCGGTATTTCCTCTCCCTCGATGTTGCGTAGAGTGAATATTTTCTACATTGAATTCTTCACGTCAACCTGTTGAAATCCTGTCTGTAGTAGTACTTCTGACCCCGTTTTTGATCCCACAACCGACGGCGCGTACACCTTCCCAGTTGGACGGCTTTCGTTTTGACTGTTTTTAATGTTTCCCACTTTTTTTACCTTCCCTTACTTTATGTGAAACTTTTGACCCCTGTACACTTGTGATTATTAGCATTCCCTCCACAGGTGAACCAGCCCCCCTTCTTCTGTTTATACCCCCCCCATTTTTTTTTACCCGACACTATGCATTGATAGTTCCTAAGTTTCGGTAAGGCAAGAAAGGCTTTTCCTTTTGAAAATTCGATGGAGGTCATTTTACCCCCCCGACTGCCTACGTGAGGGTTGATTTTTCCTATTTTTTTACACGGACGCGTCTTCCACCCTTCTTTTTTCCAACAGGGACAGCCCCCATCCAAGCAAAATCATCCTGTGAGGATGTCTCTACTTCCGAGCAGTATGATTAATAGTTTCCCTTACAGACGTTCATAGGCGCCCCCCCACCCTTTTATTTTCGAGAAATCTCCGTCGCCAGACCGCTCGTCTTAAGCCTTATTAGAGCTCTTCATTCTCTCAAGTCGGGGTATGCATTTGCCTCCCTTTTGGAGCGCTAAGACCTCTCCAAACTGGTGATCGATAAACTGCTACCCCTTTCTTTGTAGACGCCAGTACTTTTGGCCCTCCCTATGTCTTTCCACGGTTAACCCCTCCTTCCTGAGTGAGCGAATAGAATTTGGGGTGGAGGGTTTCCAGAAGAGAAGAATTTTTCTTATCTACAACCCTCCCTCAGTGGTTAAGGGTTCCCCTCCTTCCAGAGTCCCCCTTCGATGATTCTCGCCCTTTGTCGGTGATAGTGATGAGGTCCCCCCCTTGCTCCCACAGCATTTTTTCTTTTCTAACGATTCCTTCTTGATCGGTGGACGCGGCGTCGGCGGCTTGCATTTCCCGGCCCCGCTTATAAACCGGAAGAGCGGAACTTCTGTGCATGTGGTTTGCGGAGACTTTTTGCCCCTTCAAAGTCGCATTCAATGCACTCTGGTTTTCCAACTCCTGCACGCGTTTCCCCGTATTGTCCAGGTTGCCGTCGAGGTTGCGTCTGTTTTGTTTGCGCGGTGAACTGCGGCCCCTTCCCCCCTAGTTCCAGGATCCATCCTTTTTACAGTCTGGATTTGTCGGGAATGATTTAGGCTTTAAGGCATGTTTCCTTCCGGTGTTTCCAGGCGTATTTGAGACGGTCATTCCATCCCTTTTTTCTTCCTTTTATTCCGCCGCAGGAAAACCGTCACTTGCCTTGACATCCTGTTTCCCTTGAAGTACCTCGATTCCGCCTGGATCGCGTGGACGGTAGCACGACCCTTCCCGACAGTGACTGTCGATTTCCAATGCCTCTGATTTGCCAGAGGATTGAAAGTGGAATCCCACTCATGATCGCTCCTTTGGAGGTCTTCAGAATGCCAGTTTTCTCCCCTTTTTCTTCCTTTGCTGAACCCACGCTTCTTTCCCTTTACTTCTGCCTCGGTACCCGCTGTATTGCCTTTTAGATCGTCTTCATCAGAGCTTGTTTGGATTTTTTGACCACCCCCCGCGCTTACTCCTGTCAATTCCGTAGAGAGTTCGCACCCCGGCCTCCAAGATCTTTGATTTCGCCTCCTTTCCTTGAATCCGAAATTTTCATGATTTTAGAAAATCGTATTTGTACTTACTGTGATTTTTGTTCCTCCTGTTTGGGAGGACCCCATCACACCTTTTTTGATTGAGCTGCTTTACTCTCCCTTTCCTACCGTCTGCGCTACGATCAACCATTCTCTTCCCCCCTTGTCCCCCAGTTTGTTACGGCGAAGTGTCGTTGCCCTTCTCCGTTTTCACTGCTCGTCAAATGTTTCCGGTCTCCTGCTTGCTTTAACGAACCTCGAGTTTCTTGTCGAAACCCTTTGCCCGCGTATACGTGCGCGCATTCCACCGATGAGTCTTTTTTAATTGCGCCCAGGGGCATTCATCCTGGCCGCCCCTTCTTTACAACCGTCCCTGCACACGGACATTCGGTGTATCGCCCCCGTCGACTCTCCCCTTCTAAATCAATTGTTGGTCGGACATCCATTGTCTTTACTTCGTTCTTTCCGCATGCTTTCACACTTTGATCCTGCTGGGCAGCTTAGTAGTGGCTCATCGCGTTGGGACCTTTTTGTTTCCTGTACATCTACTCACCTGAAACCAGCACCCCCACGGGGCTGGTTCGTGTTTTTCCCCCCTTTGGAGAAACGTTATGTTAGTGTTGTCCTGGCCCCTTCCCCCCCTTCTAAAGTCTTCTTCTCTTTGTTTTCTATCGGCACATTTACGCGCGTTTCTATTCAGGGAAGAATGGACCTGTATTGACGGCGAGGTTTATGGATTTTGATGAAAAGCTGTATCTGAATTGACTCCCCATTTGATTTGCAAGTGGCGATGCCTCCCAAGTAAGTACCCTGTACGTTCGCGGGCATCTCACCCCCTCTGTTGCTCCCCCTGGAATTGAGCAGGCGAACGGTTTTGATATCTGTTCTTCCTTTCCTATTTGATAAAAGAAGGGGAAATTTCTTAGTTCGTCAGCGTCATGGCGTTTGACATCTTGAAGTCTTGAACTCTTTAGTGGCTCTTTCGGCTATAACAGTCAACTCCCTTTTTCAAGTTGACGGTTTGATAGACCACTTTCTTTTCCCGGATTGAAGATGACCTTTGATCCGGGGTTCTGGTAATTAACGCTGCGAGCGGTAATCAATTAAGAAGACAATTTTCGTTTTATACCCCCCCGAACGCTTCCCTTTTCCTTCCGTTTACAGGGCCTCAAGAAACGGAGAAGTCCCCCCCCCTCTCGAAAGCGACCCGGTATGAGATGTTTTTCTCTCTTCTATTAGGCGACAAGCTAGTTTGGTCATCCTGAAGGGAAGCCTTCGGGCCTAGAGGTGATTTATGACGTATGATTTACTTTTGCACTTTTCCCTAGGCGAATAGCTCCTCTCCGTAATCGACCCCGTTTTTTCTTTAGTCCCAGTTTTGGTCGCACTTACGATATCCCCCCCGTTCAGCGCGTAGTTGTCTCCATCTCACTATACTCGAGCGTGTGACGCCCAGACGTCCCACTCTCTGATTTAGTGCACGACCCGGATCGTTGCGATTGAAATTACGTCCCGTTTACTCAAATCGGGCCCGACGACCCTGTTAATAGGCTAAGATGCCTCTTTTGAGGCGAAATTGAAGTTGTTTTTTTGAGGCCACGGGGTTCCCCCCCCTTATCACTTGACTTTTGTTCCGCTTGGTGAAACACCTGAGTCTTGCCTACTCAAGTGACCCCCCCACGATGAGTAGTACGCGAGATGTTCTGGCTACTTCATGCTCCTTGCGTCGAGTCTCGGCGAGTCCCAACTTTCCTTTTTTCAGGACTTTTTTTCCTATGTAGTTCCCATTTTGCCGTCGGGCGGACTGCCCGGATACGTTCTGTTTTTTCCCTCGTGAAAACCCTTTTCGCGTCCAGACCAAATGGTAGTTTCTTGCCCCGTCCTCTTAGAACCCTTTCTCGGGCCTGGAAGAACTTTTCCTCATCGGCGAGTGCCGATATCCTGAATTTTTTACCCCTCCCCCGTCCGAGTCCTGCTTCCTTTTCCCCCTGCATTAGATCTAGTCCCACCGCAAGCGTGGATCCGTGAATAAGTTCCCCCCCATCGCGTGGCCAAGGTCCTTGTCGCGCCTTAAATGGCGTGGGATCGCCGATTCTGTCAATAGCTTTTGTCGACTTCTTTTCCCGCGTTCACCGAGATTTTTGTCAAAAACTGCTCCATCCCCCTTCCTACGGTTTACATTTTTTATGGTGATCGGCTGGGAATCTTGACTCGACGAAGTGGTCCTTGACGTTCAATAGCAGAGAACCTGCCCCCGTCGAGGATCTTGTCCCGACTCTGGTCAAGCTGCGTCTATTACCCTTTTTATCATTTCCCCACCTTTCATGTCGGGTGGTGGTTGCGTTTTCCCTGGGTGCGGGCAGTTTGTACGGCCCCTGTGTCGGTCGACACGCCTCATGATCTCGACGCGCACCCGATCCCCTAATATTTTCGACGATGATTTTCCGATGACCGATTTAGACTATATATTCCCCTGTTGTGTTTTCTCTCTTCTAAACTGCATTGCAGGAAATAATTACCCAACATCGAGGGATCTCTTGTCCCTCTGAGGATAGCCTGAAGGACGAATCGTTAACTCACCCCTTCTAGCAAACCCTCCGTCCCCCCCAGCGGCACCAAAACCGGACATGTCTGTTTTGATTCTGTAAGGAGAAGTTGAGCGACCCTTGAGTGTAGTCATTTTTCCTGTTTTTCAATGCTAGGATGGGGGCCCCGCTTCTGAGGATTTTTGAAATGGTACGACTTCGGAAAACCCCTATGACGTCCATCATACCCCCTGCCGTCAGAGAGTAAGATTCTACCGGACCAGAGTCCAGGTTTTGTCGAACGAGCTTGGTCCGTGTTTCGACTGGTTGGCTAACCCCTTCTTGAGGTTACCTATCCCGTCTGCAAACAGATACTTGGCACGAGCCAGATAGCCACTATGTTCCCCCGTTCTAAGGGACTTTACGGAATTATTGACGGATCCACCGGCCCTTGCTTGTTCTCATCGGCTCGATTGTTGCCCGCTCCCTTTTCCCACAACCTGCCGGGTCAGAACGTTACTCTCCCCCTTTTTTTTACGCAGAATGATTCTTCTTCACGCCGTCCTCGTTGGGACACAGTCCGCCGGCTGCTAACTAACTTTCTGGTCACGCGCCCCTTTTTAATTTAGAATCCATCAAGACGAATTTCTTGTTTTCTTTTCTCGCCTGACGTTTACTCTTCTCTTACTCCCCCCTTTCTCCCCCCCCAGCGTACGGTCGCCCCCTTCCATCCTCCCGCCCTCCTTGAGAAAGCCCGTCTCGACAAACGAAGGTCCCCCTGGGCATAATTGTTTTTTCCCCTCTCCCTGATGTCGACCACGAGGTTGTCAAAGTCCCCTTCCCACTTTCAACACGGAAAGTTATCGCCCCAACCCCCACGTCCTTTCGTCAGCTTCACAGCGACTGGCAATCTAACTGGCCCTTGAGTGAGAACCCCCTTTTCCCTCCACTCCCTCTCACAATCGAAACAAGTTTGGTTTAAGTTGTTGGCTACGAAAGAGCCATCTTGTACGTTTTCTCCCCTCCCGCTTACATCCTTTCCCCCCCTATTGACCCAGAGCCACCAGGTCATCGCGACGTTACTCCGCGACGTACTCGATCGCCCTGGAAAGGACGAGCCCTCCTATCGGTCCCCTCTCTTCGAGGCATGGTTTTTACTTCCGCCCAACTCGCGCGGCCAGTGGCGTTCCCAGATCTCCCGGCTCCCCCGGTCGCTTTTCGATTGGCCTGATCAGGTGCGATAGATTCGTCGCTGACATCCCCTTTTTTTTCCTTGTTCCACCGAAACGCCGCTCCTCTGTATCGATGAAGCCATGCCTTGCACCAAAATTGGCTTCCCCCCATCTTCAATGCGCCTTTCGACTGAGATGTAAAATTTTTCCTTATCTGGTTACTTTTCTTTTCCTCAGCCTTTCCACCTCCCCCCGACCGTCGAAAGGCATCTATTTCCCCCATTCTGCGAACGAAGCCGGGCCTTGGGGCAAGCATGACGCCATGCCATTCCACGCTGATCCCCTCTGCCTCAAGCCATTGCTGTGAGAAAAACTTCTTCTATCCTGGTTTTCTGCCTCGCGAGGGCGTCCGTCCCTTCTGCGAAGCGCGACATGAAATTCCCCGCTCGCTTTCCCCATCCCCTTCCCCCCACCTACTCATCCGTTTAGAATCTTCGACGCAGGCGCATGGTCTCCCGCCGTCTCCAACGACTGACTTTTCCAGGACCTTCCAGGCCAAAGCAATTACTTATGGACCCCTTTTTTTTCAGATCCAGGCAGCTCCGCTGACCGTGTTGTTTCCTTACTACCTTTGTTTACTTGCTAGAGATTCTTACCAAGCAGTGACCTAGTCAAGCGCCCAGCACTGTATCACCACGTCCTTCCCCTGTTTTTCCTCAATACTCCTACTCGGAGGCAATGGATTATCTGGGCCTCAACTCGGACATGATGTGGTTGCATTGCTCTCTTCCCCTCCCCCTTAAAAACGGTCCAGACCGTACGTTGACTTTTTTCAGCCCCTCTCGAGGGTTTTTATTAATGCCTCGCACTTGGGAATGCCCCATTCTGCCCGACTGATCTATGTGAGGTCCCACATCCTCCAGGCGCCAAGAGACTTCCTTTTGACTTCTCCCAAGACGTGACCGTGCGAATTCCTTTACCCGGCCCTTTAACGCGTGAAAAACACCCCTTCTGAGTTTCGCCCCGTCTCTCATTGAATGATGATTCTTTTTGGGACCTTTTTTCGGAAGGCTATGTTGTGATGATGGTAAGAACCCGTCTTACCCAGTCCCTCTTTCTTCGGTTCCCCTCCACCCTGCAATCGCGAAAATCCGGCTTGAACCCTGGCTTTTTTTTTGGTTTGGAGTTTGGTTTTTTTGGCCCGTATTTTTCCCATCCCATTACCCCTTTACTTTAGGCTGGCTCTCTTAGCCTCCGTATAGGCGCACTTCCCTGAACCCCGCCTCTATAGAAGTCCACTTTATGGAGTTTCACACCGCTGCTCCTTTTTCCGGTCGGTTAGCTGAGTTCGCTTACCTGATCCAGAGTCAACATACTCAATTATTGAGAAGGAAATAAGGTAGGGGGCGAAGGAGCTGGGAAAATACCCGCGAATGACAAGCCTCTTTAGAGGTGTCCGGCAAGACCATTAAAAACTTTTAGAGTCCTCACGCATTCTTTTTCCCGTAAACCAATTACGAAGGGTTATGGAACAATTAACGGCAATTTCCTTTTATATTGCCGCTATAAATTCTGGTGGTCCCTTTCCGCCGCCTTCCCCCCCCCCCCACATCCCTGAGACCTTCGCCCTTCACCTTTCGGCGATGACCCTTCCCACTTCTTATCTGCTAGTTTGAGATCCCGGTGAATGCCCCTGTTCCTTTGACCCGTCCCTCCCTCTCCAATTCAGTTTCAACCGCGTGTGATCTCTAGCCTCTTCAGCTTTCCCTAAATATTCCTTTTTTGAGGTTTTCCGGTCCTTCCTTTAAGCCTTGCACCGTTTTCCGTTAAAACCCTACGCCTCAAGGCTTCAGCCTTCCTATCGAGTCTTCTTGATATTCCCTTTTAATGCCTTCCTGTGCCAGGACGTATGATTACCTCTCCTCCCCCAACTCCCTTTCCCCTTCTATGTCCGCGCCTTTCTAAGGCATCCGCTTAACCTCGATACCTCTCCCCCCGCTTCACCCTCTGCGCCCCCAATCCCTCCGGTACGACAACCCAAATGTATCTTTCTGTTGCCCTCAGGAATACACTAACCCCTCCATCGCTGAAGTTGTTTGTTTCCCCCGTTCCGCGACCCCCACCACGTTTGTGGGATGTTGTAGATACTCTCTTCCATTCGATATTTCCAACCGAAGATCTATCCCGAAGCTCGTTTCACATCTGGAGGTACCGTTTATTACGAATACGCAGAGAGCCTCGTTTGTCCCATTCTTTCTTAGTCCTCCTGATCACAGGCACTTTTTTGGGGTTCATTGATGATTGTATCTTCCCTTTTTAGTCTTTTTGGTCCTAGACGCGAGGGCGCCCAGCATGAGCACTACCCCTCCCTCTACTTCGTTCTTCGTAAGAGAGCGTTATTAGGGCGGCTCTTTTTTTGAATGGGCGAGTTATCAGTGCCCTTTTCCCGATGTCTCCGCCTCCTCGTTCACCTTCGCGCCGCCGTCCCCAATCACGATTGAATTGCGCGTCATGACTTCCCTCAGACCCCCACTCCACATTTTTTTTCAACCCCCCAGGGATTTCCAATCACCATTCTCTGGGAACCTCTAAAAGCTGTGCGCAAGGATTAACTTTCCCCTTCTTTACTTTTCAATTCCCCAGCCTGTTTCTCTCCTCCCATAACTTAGTAAATCCCCTCTTTCTTAAAGACCTCTCCCTGTTGAGCAGCTCTCCCGCTGTCTGGGGTTCTGAATTTCCTCCTCAAATCCCCCTTTTAGGCTGCCGACATCCAAAGAGGGTATATCTCGTAAACTCTCCTATCTTTCAAACTTTTTCACCCCCCCACCCTCAGTTTTCGCCGGTTGTTGGGTGGTGCGAGTCTTTTTTTTTCTTTTCTTGTTCGCATACCGACAGTATTTCGTTTGCCCCCTTTAGATATAATATTTATTCTCTTTAGCGACCTCTTAATATAGACTTGGGCAGAGCGGACAGGCCTTTTCCCTTTTTTTCCCCCCTCTCTTTTGTATTTCTGTCGATTTTTTTTTTTTACGCCATCGGATGGGCTAATTGAACCTTCCTTTATCCCTTCTAAGGTCTTTTCCTTCTCCTTACGCCGTGGCGCCCGTCAGTATTATTTTCTTTCTCCTCTTTTTTTTTTTTTGAGTCTACCTGCCGTGGGAACGTAAGCCCCCTTCTCGAGAGCTGGGCATCGCCTAGAAGGGCTTTGCCCTATCCCTCCCCTCTTTCCCCTCCCCCAACACCCCCCTCTCCCACAGAAACAATCCCCGATGGGTTGTCCCCCTTTTCCCTCAGCCGTTTCCCTTACTCTGAGAGATACAGCAGTTTCATAAGTCTGTCCCATTCTAATAGTATTCTCAAGAAACCTTCCCTCCTTTTCCTGGTTCTTTTTAACCATCCCCTTCCTTTGCGCCACAACCTATCCCTCGTTGTGTGCGCCTTTTGCCTTTCATATAGTTTCTCCTTGTTAACCCTAGGCTAAATACCACTCTGGCGGTATTTTTCCGGGTACCTTTTTTCTTGTACTCAGACCCCAAAATTTCCACACAAGAAGACCCTTTCCCCCGGCTTATATAACCCCGCTCTATTGCCGATCTTTTCCCCGTACACTCGGGCATTTGATAATCCCTTTTCTTTGAAGTCCAGACCTTCTTTTACATTGTCCCCCTCCCAGTCGTTCCCTTCCAGGTGCCAGCCAAGGGCTTCCGGTTGATACGCCCAGCATTTCATTTTTTTCACTTTCCTTACCAGATGTTTCCCCATTCCCCTTTTTTTTTTCAAGGTCCCAGCGCACCCCTCCACGCACCAAACTTCTTTTTTTGCCGGTTCGTACTTTTCGGCCTCGAATTCAAGCATCCCTCCCCTCATTTGCGTTATTCCCTGACCCGCTTGTGACACTCGAATCTAGCAGTCCCATACTCTACTTTCCCTCCCGACCTTCGTCACTTCGTAGCTCCCTTTGGGGTTTTGGGGTTATGCGATCTTTGCTCCTTCCCCACAATGATCGTGATCTCCCTCCCCTGCAAGATGACATGCTTGGTTTCGTCCCAGAATTTTTTTCGAGACCCCCGTGCCTTTTCGGGTTTGCTCAAACACGGTACCGCTCAGCATTTTCAATATTCCCGACCTCTTCATTTCAGAGAGAAGAATAGTCTTACTCCCAAATCCTCCCCCCCCTTGGTAAGTGTGTCTTCAGCCGGTACCCCAAGCTCCTTAGGTTTTTGCTTTTTCGTCTCTTCTGACCGGCACCCACTTTCCAGCCCTTTGGTGTCCTGTTCCCTTCCTATTCCCCTTTGCCGCAAGATCTGGTACGCGAGTCGTATATTCTCTTCATCTTATCCGTATAAACCAGTTTTCTCAGCGCGTAAAGATCATCGTCGTTTCCTCTTTTTTCTTTCCCGGCGTACGTGCCGTCCTGGCACAGAAGCATTCATGAAAATTCCTTTCCCCTCCCTGCACCTCTCTTGCGGCCCCGGTGCCGTCGGCGTTTTTTTTTGTCTTTGCGATAGAACTTGCGGTGAATCCTTCTTCCCGCTCCGGAGAAAGTCGTTTTTTTCCCCCCTTGAGCGGAATTTTTTCGGGCCGTTGACCGGATTTTAGGAAAGTTCATAGTCCCCCTCTCCTTTTTTAACCCCTTTTTTCTTCGATTCGCTGAAAGGTAGACACCCTGTCCCTCCTTGATCCTAACAACCTCTCGTAAAGAACTTTCTGAGTCCACAGGGCCACCCCGTCAAGGTGTTCTTTATTTCCCTCTCCCGGACTTTGTGGTGGACGGATAGTTTTTTACGTCAATTATAGTTTCTCGTAGAATTATCTTGAAACTGTGCCTCAGTGGATGTACGAGAGATCTTTACATGGTTTCCGATAAATCCTTATTAGAAGTTTTATGGAGTTTCGAATTCCGAGCCTTTTTCGTTCCCGCAGTGAGTCGGAAAGGTCAACCCCAGATTTCATTGTAAGCTTGTAAGATAGTGGCTGGCGTGCAGAGGTTACCCTAGCGCTCAAACTGCTTTGCCCTCCGGAGCCATTGCGAGTTTGTTTTAATAATACCGATTGGTTCCCTTCGCTTATACTCCTTCTCGGGAAGTTTCCCTTCCCACTTCTCTCTCCGCTCGATCCTCTTTGATTGCCTTACATGTTCATGTTTTTTCTCCAAAATCGAGGCGCGTTTCTTCCCGAGCTTGTATTCTGAGTGACGGCTTTTTCCCCCCCCCTTACTTTCGATTTTTTTTTTGTCTCTTTTGCAGCTTCCCTCCATCTCCAGGATTTTCGCCCTTACCGGAGGCCAACAATCCCCTCCCCCCTTTGACTGACTTTCGTACCGCTAACCGGGGTTTTCCCCTAGTTTTTCACCTTGCCAGTGGCAAGACTTTCGCATAAATTTCTTTTAGCAACTTCAACAGTCACTTTTATACAAAACTGCCCGTAACTTTACCCGTTAGGAATAAGAACACGACCTAGGAGGAATCATTTTTTCTCTCCGCAGTCCCCGGCTTTTTTTTTTTATCCCCTGAACCCCGCCGCATTCTAAGGCCTCAAACTGGCCCTTGCCCATAGGAACTTTTCTCCCTTCTCCTCCTCCCACGCCATCATTAGCGTGGTGTCTTCACCCGATCTCCTTGGCCTAATGCCAAGTCTTCTGGCCCCGCTTCGACCTTGGATACCGCTTTTTTCGTTTTTCCAATTTTTTTCCCCCCGTGGTGATATATTTGTTCCCATTCCGGATTACTCTACTTCAACGAGGTCTTCGACTGCACCCCTCCAACCGGCTCTCTGGTCGGCCGGGAGCTTCCCCCCCCCCCCCTCCTCAGCCGTATACATCATTTTTTTAATGTTCAAGGATTATTTAATGTTGGTTGTTCATTCTTCTCCTTTCCTGACGGCCCGAGAACCAGCCTTTCTACCCGGCTGTGTGGTTTTCCTTGGTGACCCCGCAGGGGCATTGCCTCTCTCTTTTATTGTCAAGTGGTTCTTGGTTCCCTCTCAGGTAATGAAAAAATGTTTAGGTCAAAGTGCTTTTACCAGCGCCCTCTCGTGTTTAAGCATGCCGATCAGCCCGGTTCTCACCTGATCTTCCGTCGTTAATCTGCTCCCCGACTTATGATTATTTTTATATCATCGTAATTTCGTTTTAATTTGCCACAATGCCTCGCTACGCGTGGATCTCTTCCCCCCCGAAGGGGTTGGCACGTCCTTTTCTGGTTCTCTCCCATGCCGGATCGTTGTCCGGAGGAT
>Ga0179593_1330451_pt1 | contig 11804 bp, 11 predicted proteins | sample CZODoug2_1_08_16_FD_185931 | JGI IMG/M metagenome (GOLD analysis project Ga0179593, IMG submission 185931) | Vadose zone soil fungal communities from Angelo Coast Range Reserve, California, USA - CZODoug2_1_08_16fungal (PacBio error correction) | ecosystem: Environmental > Terrestrial > Soil >... | reverse complement strand
TTTTTCTTTCAAAACCTTCGTTTACTTTACGGCGGGACGTCCGTCGATTCCAGACCCCTGGGTAGCCTCCTTACGAAACTCCTCCGTGAAGGCCCGAGTGCACTTCATTTTCTTAATTTGACCTGCTTCTTTCCCTGCAGTCGATTTATCATTCGCATCCGTCTTCTACAAGGTGCCTTCTTACAAGTACATTTGTTCCGCACTTCCCCCCTCCGCTGACTTTCCCAATTTTAAGCGAGTCGTACGCGTTTTTTCTTCCCTACAGTAAGTACTCTCTTCTTCAGATACCCTTTACTCTCCCGGTTTGAGGGATGACGCCTCCCCTCCCCCTCTTTGTTCGACCTGAGAGCAAAGGGCTCCTTTGAGCGTCGTACTCTCTAGTTTTCCCCTTTTCCATTCCCTCGTCACAGATGCTTCAATGCAAAAATGACTGCAAGCCTCCCTTTTGAACGCCTTTCGTCACGTAACCTGCTCCCTTCAGAGACCGATGACCCTCTCCCCCTATGGCGTCATGCTAATTAGTCATGGTCCCTCTTTCGTCCTCCCGTTGCAGCTGCATGCCCAATGGGACCTTAAGTGGTCCACCACGCCGACTGCTCCCCCCCCCGTCCAAAATTCTCTCCAGAACTTAGTCTCTTCTTTTTCCATGCGACCCCCCTATTACAGACTCCAAAGGGCTTATTTTCCCCCCCTGCTCGGCCGGCAGGATGGGTCACAAGTGATGCCTTCATCACCCCTTCCTCTATCTTTACTGCACTCGGTGTTCTTTTTCTTTCTACAAACCCCGGGAGTCTTATACTCAATTTTCTTTGAGGCTGGGTTTTGATTTCTGTGCCCCTTTGTTTTTCCCGATACCGGCTTTTCCCAACTCCCTTCCTTCGTCATTCTTCTCGGACTCTTTTTTCATTGACCCCTTCCTTTTTTTGCCTTTCGCCTCCATTTCCGGATCCCCTCCTATGGCCTATTCGTAGTCAGTTCGAAGGGGACGTCTCGTGTTGTTTTTTTTCTTTAGACCTTCTTTTCAGCAATTCCCGGTTCTTGTTTTCCTTTATTTTTTTTCGCCACGTTGTTAGGAAAAATCTCGGTCCCTTTTTCTCTTTACTTATGACCTCTTCCCCCCACGTCCTCTAGTCCCCCGTTCTCCCCCGCGACCTGTACTCCGGATACGGGCACGATCCCTTTTCTTTCGGGTTTTTTCGCCCCCGATCACGCCTCCCCGAGATGAGAAGCATCATTTCATCGTCCTTTCGTGGTCGTTCGTATAGCTGAAGTGAGTCTCCCCATTTCTCAGTAAAGTATCTCACATTAAGTTTCAGCAGTATAGAACGTTCCTTTTACTTTTTATATACCGCCCTTTTCATCGCTTTCCCCAATGCGTCACAATTTTCATGCTTACCCTTGCTCACTTGTCTTCCCCCTTCTTCCGCTATGTCGCTCCCCCGCGTAAAATATCAACTTGAGACCGTTTTTTGGTTCCTTTCTCGCCTCGGATTTAGCGTTTGAGGGTTTATCTCCCCCCGTATAGTCTTCTTATTAATCTGGAACGCCTCTTCTTGCCCCTGCTCTTCTTTTGAAGACTCCAGAGAATTCGTCCTGTCGCCAAAAGTTTTAGACACTCTCCTGCGATTCCGTGCTTTTTGCTCTATGACAGTAAGATATGACGGCTGAGTATTCCATTGTTAATTTCAGTTTTTTTTAGACGTCCCAAGTATTAGGCGGCCAGACGGCGCGGGGTGTCTTGGTCACCGCTTGCACGCAAGGCCGTGCGATATCTCTCCTCGATGGCGTCCGCCTGTCCAGCCCCTCTTTGATTGTCTTGCATGACCCCCTTCGTCCTTCCCGCAGTTCTTTTCTCCCTCAACCCTCCTTTTCACGGAGTTGGGTGTCCCATGATCTATTTCCTCCCCCCCCCGGCGCCTTCCTTTTTCCAGCCGCAGACTCGAATATAGGAAAGATTATCCCCTCTATTACCCTGAGCGTTGCAGCGGCTACACTATATAGAGTGTTGTTATCTTTTTTGTTGCAGGTCCTTGAATTGTTAGACGTAGACGAAGCGTTCTCCTGTAGAGCCGTTCAACCTTATTTGGGCGTTTCCCGCCCTTTTACGCTTCCAGATCCTCTTGTAGACGATTCATATCTAACCCATTTGCGCGGCCCCCAAACTAAGCACCCATGCTGGATGCATCTGGACAACTTCCTTCGTTTCCCCCCCCCTAAGAAGTCCCTTTTTCCCATATTGACAGGCCTTCACTTATCTAATGCCAGTTGTTCCTTTTTTTTTTTTTGCCCCCAATTCCTTCTCGACCAGGGTCTTCCCAACCAACCCCCGTGTGAAGCGCCCCCAAATTCGAAGCAACTCTCGCTTTACCCCCTTTTTTTGAACGAGGTTTTCAAATCCTCTTGAGGTGGCGTTGAAGAATTTCTTCCCCTCTTTTTTCCTGACCTAGGTCAGCCCCCACCGTCCCCCCCCACAGACAGCGGACACGTCATTCGCCTGCCTTTTATCCCCTCCGGGAATTTCCGCTGCCTTGAGCACTTTCTCCATGAGCTATCCAGAAGCTGCACGAATCTTCCGCCGAAACGTATATCCTTTTCCTCGCATCACCGTCCCCTTCTCCCCCAACTAGGTTCTTAACTCTTTTCTTGAGCGTCTGAGTCTTCGTCTTCTGCGCATTCGACCACCTGACGCTCTTTTTTTGTGGTCCCCGAGTTCGGAAGGTAAAGGTGACCCTTTCGCCTTCTTTCTTTCAGTCTGATCCCCCATCCTGGTACCCTTTCATTTCGCCCAGCGTCTCCGTTTTCAGCGTTTTCCCACTCCGGTCCGATCCCGGTTGACCTCTTCTTTTTAAATTCAAGTGTTTTCATGTTTGCAAGAGCCGACGTGCCGATTCTTTTTCCTGGCCGCTTCCCCCTATATCTTTTAATCTCCTCCGTTTTGTGTCTAGCTCTTAATTATTGCACACCGCGGCCCTCAGTCTTTCATCGTCTCTGCCCCTCCTGCTCCCTGGGGAATGTTGACCTCTCTCGGCTCCAGCCTTGGAACGTTTCCGATCAGTGACCAGACTGATGCCCCGCTGCGCTGAACCCTTTTTGCTTAATGAATTCTGGCCCTGATGTGTCGTTCCTTTGAAGCGCCTGCCCGGTTCCTGGTCACCATTTTACCTCCAGAAACTTCCAAGACATCACCCCTCTCTACATTTACATTTTTCATTCGAATGCGATCTCGCGAATGCCCTCCCGATGACCTTTAGAAGCTACCCGCTTGAATCCTAGTTTTTTTTTACTCCCCCTCAGTGAGGCGTTCTAGGAGCTTGCTGTAGTAATATTCGGGAAGCTTCTGTATCTCTCCCTTGCCGGTGGAGCGCGCCAGGACTTCTCCTTCACGGTCCACTTCTTGCATTATCTCAGTCTCCTGAGTTTTTTTATCTTTCTTGGCTGCTTTTTTTATTTGTTCCTCCAGTAGTGGCTCAATTGCACGCCTCACCATCCAGTTTTCTTGACTTCCGTTAATTTACCCCCGTTCCGTCATTTTCCGTGTGTAGCGGCTGTTTCGTTCTTTTCGCCTTCACCTGTGTTTTTTTTTGTTCGTAGATCCCTTGTCCAACCCAATGACAGCTTGACGCCGTTTAATGTGGCCAGCCATAGTTCGCCTTATTATTCATTGGTTTTCCCTCTTACTCTGCCAATCGGCATCCCTTGATTCCTCGTAGTTGGAATGCTCCCTTTCTATATGAACCCCGTTTCCCCTATCGCCTCAGAGGATCAAGATTCTTTTCACCATGCACGGCCCAACTTCAGTGCAGTTTAGACTTCGTTCGTCTACAAATTCGGCAATGCCCCCTATCCCCGCGATCGATTTTTTTTTAGCACCCTGGCCACTGTCTCATGTGCATAGATATGACATCCCCCGGTATTATTTGATTTTCGTCTGCCGGAACCACCGCCGCGCGTTGTTCACACCCCCTAAATCATGGCTGCACCCACAAAATCCGTGACAAGGATGGTCTTTTATTCGGCCTTTTCCGACGGCATTAATACGACCCCTATTGCGTTTTGCCAATTTTTAGAGGGTCAAAAATCGTGCTGTCCTTCATGCCGCCCACTCTTATCCATCACTGCCTGTCCAGGCATCGGGAAACCCCAAAAACCCTCCAGACCGTCAACCGCCTCCTCATTTTCGTAAGTATCCGGCCCTCTTCTCTTATCTTTCATCGCTGCCTTTTTTATATGCTGAATGCCATCATTCTCCACGCCCTAGCAGCGCGCCTATTGTTCCCTCTGTGTTAACTTTTACTTCCCCTTCTACGTACGTCTTTCGCCTCTCCCCGTGAACTTTCGTCATCCCTTAACGGCCCTCCCTGAGATGAATTGACAGAATCGTGAAACTCGTGACACCATCCCTTTACGCAGCGTCCTCGACCCCCTCCAACACCCAATGACACGGTTTTTTTTTAATTTTTACTCTTTTTTTTTTTTTATAGAGGATCCTCTTGGAAGCCGTCCTTTAGCAAAGGTCCCCTAATGAGGTACCTCCCCAATTATAGATTCCTATTATCTTCGCAATACCCTGAGTCCTATTTTCGCTCCGCGGCCGTTGCCTCCCTCTCGTAATGCGCTAAGAATTGAAGTCGAAGACACTAACTAATCTCTTGATTGGATGCGTCTCGCTATGGACTTAATCGGTGCTCGTTGGCGGCCGTCCTCCCCCTCTCTCTTCCCTACAGTTTCCGTCTTTTGAATCCCTTTTTCGGTAGCCTTGGAGGTTCTAGTGCTTTATCCTTCACGCTTCGGGTGATTATTTCAGGTCCCCCAAAGTGTCCCTATAATCTGTCGAACTTCCTTCCTCTCCACATCCTCGGTTCGAGTCAACACGATGGAAAGATCCCTCCTGTGATACGTACTATCCTTTAGTGCACATCGTCCCCCCCCCCCCACCCTTATCGCCAGGCAACGGTTCTATTCTTTTCGAAAGAACACGATTTCCATCTCCTAATGAATTCAGCATTTGGTTCCATAAGCCCATTTACAAACCCCCGCAGTTGCGTAAGATAAACTGCTCCCTGACACAACTTTAGGGCGAAGATCCCCGGGTGTTTTCGCACCCCCCCGTCAGGTTTCTTCTGAAAAAATGATATTCAGCGTTCAGTTCTTCGCTTCATTTTTTTGTCCCTCCTTCTTGGCCCGCCGATCGCCTCATCCTGATATAATGATTGATTATTTTTGCCTCTTTTTTCACCGAATTCTCATCATAGGGTAAGCCGGTTGGATGATGGTGGTCTTTCGGACTTTTTCAAGGATTCCCGGTGTTCCCGTCGTCAGACCGCGATAACGATAAATGGACAATACTTTGATTGACTTACTCCTCCTCCTCCCCGCATAAATTCACGATTAGGTCTCGTTTTTTCTTGATCAGTTCCATTGGGTCCTGCTGTTCCTGCAGGTTGCTTTTTTGACTCATACCCATGTCTATTTTATGACAGGAAACAGTGACATCTCGTCTGATCCTTGTCTTCTCCTTGGAGAAAAACCGTTTCTTTCTTCCTCCACCGTGTTCATTTTCTATGAATCTCTCTCTCCTTTAATGACCGTATTTTGTTCCGGGTCATACTTTGTCGCTATTTTCGGCGGATCTTTATTTTTTCCTTCCCCCGTAAGACGAGTTCACTTGTCGAATTCCCTGTCTCGTTTCGCCGGCGTTGACCCTTTTTCTCAATTGCGCTTCCTTCTCGCTGCTAGGTAACAGTTCACGCCTGCAATTCCGTCCCCTTCGCTCTCTTAGTCACGAACGTCAGGTTAAGCGTGTGAACTTCACTCCTATCCTGTTTGTTTTTTCTTTCGAGCTCCTTTCCTTGTTCACGATGCTGCACTGAGTTACCTTACTGATTTCTATCTCCTATCCCCATGAATTAACCTAAGTTTTACAGTTTGATCCAGGACTTGAAATTCTGACCTTCTTGGATTAGGCTCTGAATGCATCTTTATCTTACCGGTACTGTAGTAAAAGGCAAGGTTGTCCTTCTCCACCCCTTTCCCTTCACCGCATACCCCTTCGACGCCGTCTTTTCTTGCGTATTAAATAAAGTCTTCAACTCTCTATAGATTGAGGAAACTTTCCTTTATCCCTTTTTTCTCTGATTCTCCCCCGAGGCCCAGCTGTGGGCTCCCCTCGCCTACACTTTTCTCCTTTATCTCATTAGGAGCTCCCTGTTTCACCTCACCCCACCCCCCCCCAGTCTGAGTAACAACCCTGAAACATGCAGTCCCACCATCCTTTGGTTTGACTCTTAACATTGTCCACTCCAGCGAAGACCGAAGCTGCATTCTGAGATGTCCTTTGCCGAAGGTCCGTGTTTCCGATGTATCTCCCCCGGGGCTTGCGCGACTTGTCACTGGGTCATTCGTGCCAAAGCCCCCTCCGAGGAACACCCATCCCAAACGGCTATCCCTATTCGCGTTCTCATCGGCGACCACTCCCTCAATCAATATACCAAGGTTTATGTATGAGGGGGCATCGGACCGTTATGGTTTCCCATTGATGTTTTTCTCCAGGCCGTCATTTTGTCACTGGCCGGTGTGCGCTCCACTTTTTTTCCAGGTTATTAGTACCGATATTTTTGGTAGCTGGGTTAGTTTTCTTTGCGAGCTTCTTGCCGCTTACGCCTACACGCACTCGAATTAGATTAGATTGATTTCAAAATCGTGGTCCTTTCTGCAACACTAGATTTCCTCCCTATTTTATTCTTTCCTATGGCCACTCCCTTATTCCTATTCGTAAGGCACGTCGAGCGGCGAGCGTGTGTGCGGTACCTGCCTGATAAAGTTGGCGTGATTTTCCGATTTCTTTTTGTCATCGATGAGTCGCCTTTTGTTTCGGAGCATTTTTTCCCGTCATCGTTGGCCGTGACGGCACATCCTCCTTGACTCCAACTTTTCTTAGACATCCGGACGTCCGGTACGCCTTTCTCTATTTTCCCTCTATTACATGAACTGCGCCACTCTCACCCCCCCCCCCCCCCCCCCGATTTGAATATTCCCCCGTCTTCTATCCCCAACCTCTTTATGATTCTTTCGTGTGTGGCCTTCAGTGCATTTAAGAAGTTTCTTTTTTCTAGCACCCGTCCGTCGGCGAAGGTATAGACTTAATCTATGCTGAGAACTTTCTCAGAACTTTTTTCCAGCCTATCTCCCGCGTCCCTACTTGTTTCCCCTTGTCCCTTACGACGTCTTCACCAATACGGATGCCGCTATGTGTGCTCCCCCCATCCCTGTCTTTTTTTTTGTAAGAGAGAGAGTATTTATGGTGTCGCTTTTTTAGATGCCCCTTTTCCGGTCCTTTCATCTTCCTTATTTGCCGCCTTGCTCCGATACCGTTTTCCAGGCCTTCTAACTCTCCCTGGTTCAGGTCGTCCATAGCAATCTCTCCGCTCCCTGGGCTTGTCTCCCTTCTTTCATTTGCTTATGCCGGGTTAAAAGTTTTATGATGCCCATATCTCCTCATTCTTCCGTGAGAAGTCCCCATACCGTCGTATTTTTCAGCCTTTAGGGCTTTTTTTCACCGGTCTTCCTGCAGGTGTGCTTCTAGCAGCGCATTCTCTGGCAGCCACCCTCTTATTTGAGTTTGCTGCGACAATTCTTCGATGAAGCCGTCTTTAACTGCCACTTCCGTTTATTTTTTTCCCTCCTTCCATGGCGATTTGGGAAGATACACCCGGCGCGGCGTTTTCCCCCCGTTCCCCTTTCACCTTATCTCCATAGCCACGTGCCGCGGCTCACATCCTCGATTTTTCGTTGCCCTTTTCGACTTTTAGAACGCTAGACTCGGCGGCATGCTTGCCCCAGCCGATCGCCTTCCCTTTAATTTGTCCTGCCGCCGTCTTCTACTGGCTTGCAGATCAGATTGGAAAGCCTTCTTTTCCTATCGAACCCAGTTTTCGGCCACCCTACGAAACCAACGCTCTTGCCTCTTGATTAATCGTTGACCCCAAGTCAGGTCGTACTACGAAAGTACCCTCCGCCTACTCACTTCCTCCGTACAATGTCATCTCCTTTTTTTTTCCACCCCAATCGGTCTCAAGGCACCAACCCAACCCATTTTTGAAAGTTCCGCCCACTAGATTTTTACAAACTAAGGACTCCTTTTTGAAAGTATTGACCTTCTTAAGTTTTTTCTCGTGCAGACTGTCTCCACCCGCTTAATGCCCCTCTCCTCTGGACTTCAACTCCATCCAGCTTCCTCAAGTTCTTTTTATAGATTAAATCTTGACCGGGAAGATCCTTCGAAGCTCGACAGAAAGCCCAGCGTAATGTGGCTGCTATCCCCTCGATGCACGAATTACGCGCGGACGTAGCCGATATTCCTTTCCGGCCTCACTCGACTCTTACCACCTATTCCAGCCGTAGATGCTTGTGAGGGTCCTCGGCGATCTCCTTCTACCCTACCTTACTAATTTATATTTGGTGGACTGTCTTTGTCCCCTCCTTCGTTTTTTGTGTTTTAAATTGGACCCTTGTTTCTGCTCCTTGAGTTCATTCCCTCCGCGCCACAATGCTTTTCCGCTCGACGGTGTTGACAGTAGTCCCCTTCCTTGAAAGGTTTCCCCAACGATATATTTCTTGTCCCCTTCCCTTTCTCTGCTTGCTTTTGCCGATCCTCCGTTGCGATGACTTCTGGACTTTTCCCTCCATAATTAATACTCATCTTTCCCTTTTTGGGTGGAGAGCCCCGTTCGGACCCCTTCCACTTGCACATCGGCAGAGGTCTCTTGACCCGTGCAGGCGCGCACGAATTGTTGACCTCCCCTCTAGCAAGGAAGTTTATTCAACTGTACAACTGATGGCCCCGTCGGCTCTCCCCAACCCCCCTTCCCTCCGCCTGCTGACAGGGCATTCTTTGCGCGCATTGAATTGCGCTGCACGCTCTCCAGGGTACCTTTTTCACTTCACGAAACGGCTGCCCCCAGACCATACCCCCTCTAGTACCCTTTTCCCTTAATTATTTCCCCAGACGTAGACGTTTGCCTTGCCTCCTCATAGTGTTTTGTCGACCGTTGCGATAGGATAGTCACCGGCCTACTTCTAGTCGTAGTATTCGTCAGTTATGGTACCCATTGCGCGTGGCTCGTTCGCGCTTCGCCCTTTCATTAATGTAATCCATCTATCGTCAGGACATGACCCTTTGGAGGCCGCTTTCTTTCGGTTGTTATTTCTCTGTAATTCCCCTTCTGTGTACTCCCCATCACGCCTCACAAGAAGGAATCAGATTTCCCTTGCCATTTTAACCAGGGGTTTCATTTTCGGAGTGATCCGTTTCTTATTCAACACTGTTTTTGTGGTAGATTCTCATTTGGCAAACACTGACCGCCAGTTCCGCGAAGTGAATGGCAAGGCAAATAGTTCGAGTATTCCGAGTACTATGAATTTTTCCCGATTAATGTCCCTTCGGCACCCATCCTTTTTTGTTGACGTGCGAGATGTTCAGATACTGCTTATACAAAGCTTGATCGTCGCCCCCCCTGCCTGCCGCACGAAAGCTGCGGCACTGAGGCCCAAATTGGACAAATTTGTTAAGTGGTGCCCGATCGTATCAGTATAAGATCGCCACTCAACTTTCTACCGAGATCGCGGCTTAGCCGGCGGAAAGTGATCATGTTTCAGATATATTTTTTACTCATTTTGGTTTAGAGTTTCGTTCGGTCCCCCGGTCCTTGCCTTTTTTTTAGGATTTTTTGCCACTCGCGAGTGACCAATTACCAAGCCTTAAAGCTCCCCCCACATTCACTTAGTTTTTTCCGGCGGCCATGTCCTACTTCTTCCTCGACTCTGCGCCGCTTCCAGTGCTCAGGTTTAGAGGCAGCGCGATCATCCCTCAATGGAGGACCCTAATTCCCCCCACCCCCCCCAAGTCTCCGCCCATCGACTGGGAGGACTTTTCTCGGCTCTGCTTCCGGCTCTTTCTTTCGCCCGTCCGGTAGGAATTCATCTGAGCACACGCCCCCCTCTCCTGCAGACTGCCCTTTTCTAATCTTGTTTTCCCATGATTTTTTCCAGGTCGTTCTCCGTCCAGTCCTCAGCAGTTGTTCCCTTACGCAATACCTGCCAAGATTAGCCGTACCAGAGGTAATATCCCCCCCCCACTTTTTGTCCCCTTTCCTTCTCGCTCGGGGGGGGGGGGGCAACCCCGCCCCCCCCCACCCTTCTTTTCCGCGAGGTTACCGCGGGGCTCCCAGAGCATAGCTGATCACCAAAACGACCCAAAAAACCACACACCAAACCTTAACAAAAAACCCACCAAAACCCAACCCCAAACAAAAAATACAACCAACCCAAACCTCTTTGAGTTGTTAGCCACCTTTTCAAGTCACTTATAACATTGAAGGTCAGATTACCCCCGTTAAGAATTAGATTACCCTTCTTTCCTCTACTTTAACGAGTTCTGTGGTCTTCCCTTCCTCTAACTTCGCTGGCTCGTTCTCCCTAATACCCTAATTCTCTTTCTGTTCTAGGCCCTATCGAGGACTCTTCATCTCGGTATTTTCCCAGCTGCCGTCACTCCCCCTCTCTCGGCACTCGAGTTCCTTTATCCGGATACGTCCTGCATTTAGTCGCATCAGTGTCTACCCCCTTTGAGTTCCGATCCAAGTCACTGCTGAGGCGACTAAGTTATTTCCTCCCACCAGTGCGACGAATTCTTTTTCCCAGCCAGTAGGACTGCCACTAGTCAGGAGGTCGAGCCGCAACACGACTTCCCGAGCCGTTCCCCCCACTTATATCCGGGATTGGAATCGTCCACAAGCTCTTTCAAGATTCAGATGGTGAGAAATGCCCCCCACTATCCCTATCAAATCGAATGCTTCATTGAGTTTTTGTTTTTTTTTACCCCAACGCGGTCAACATCCTTCCACCCCACCGTCCCCCTTCGCAGTCTGAGACCACCAGCCAACTCTTTCCCGACTCCCAGGTTTTTTTGGTGGAGAAAATTCTTGCAAACCGTTCCTTCCCCCCTTCTTCCCTGAGGGCAGTTCTTCTTTTTGTTGGTTTGGTTTGTTTTCTCTTTGGTGTGTCTCATTTCCCGAAATCATGACGCCCCCCCTATCCCTTTTAGTATAAACTTCTTCTCAGGTCTTTGTCTCCCTGATTTTCACCACAGAATACTCAGCTAATTAGTTGTATCCGGTCTTTGCACTTTGAGTCAGGATTCCAATTTTTCAGAAGTACCGCATCACGAGTGAACTGGCCGGGCGGACCGGAACGCCTCGTGTAAGCCCCATCTGTCTATTTTATCAAGGTCTTTTTTTCGTTTTTTTGTTTTTTTTTTTTTTTTTTTTTTTTTATGAGCAATTTCGACAGGGGCAATTCTTTTTTTCCATTTTAAGGTGCCGTTTTATTTTAGATCTTTTTCCCCCTCTTTTATTATTTCGGCAAACACCGCGCCCCATCTTTTCGCATCTCGCTCCACTTCGACGGTTCTTCTCTCTGTTTGCGCCCCTATCGGGCAATTCCAGTTGTCAACCCGTTCGCTTTCAGGGATCTCTTTTAATTATATCTCCACTAATTAACTTTAGTCTGCAACTGCAGCTCCGTATCCTTCCTTTGGTATTCTTGATCTTGTCTTTGCTTGGTTTCCATCTGGACCCCTTTGCGCCTGGGTGGCGAATACCGGATGCGCTTTCTCTTCTAAGGATCCATCCATTCAGACCTTCTTCCTTCCTTAGCTGCTCTCGTCCCTTCACTCCTTCCATTTTCTTCAAGGCGGCGTCTTTTATCTTTACTCCCTCCCGTGCGCACCCTTTTGAACAATGAACGCT
>Ga0179593_1638486_pt1 | contig 11805 bp, 16 predicted proteins | sample CZODoug2_1_08_16_FD_185931 | JGI IMG/M metagenome (GOLD analysis project Ga0179593, IMG submission 185931) | Vadose zone soil fungal communities from Angelo Coast Range Reserve, California, USA - CZODoug2_1_08_16fungal (PacBio error correction) | ecosystem: Environmental > Terrestrial > Soil >... | reverse complement strand
GACGTACGCCAGCCTTTTGGTTCAGTCCCCTTCCCATGATGGTACACCGCAGCAAATAGTCGTTGTTAGCTCACATATCCCCGTTCGCGTTTGTGCTTGGCCGTCTAGGGATCAATCATTTTTTTTTTCGGCCTTTTCTTATTTAGTGAAGATTTTTTAAACTTGTGAGGTGGTGGGATCCATCTGGGGTTTTTCCTTGATCCTTTACAGTTAGGGCCAGTTTTGCCATTTCGCCCGCTGTATGAACTCGTCGCCGATGCCTTTTTCCTTTTTCCCCCTTCTACTCCATCTCAGGTACAGAACTGTCCTGGTCTTTCCCTCGTCAACAAAGTTTAGATTGTCCCCCCTGAAGACCGGTTCAGTCTCGCAGATGCTTGAAGCCATTCGCACCCTCTCAAGAGTCCGCTTGTTTCTCTCTAACCCGCTTGGCGACTACCTCCTTTTTCTCTGTTATGTATGGAAAGTGTACTGGGCGGATTTCATAGACATGTGACAAGCCCTTGTCGCCGGGTTTCCTTCAGCTTCCGTAGAGCTCCGGTTATACCCGATTTCTTCTCCCCCTTGGTTGTCATTTGCCCTCCGTTTCTGCCTCTGGGGAACGATTGTTTATTTTTTTTTTTTTTTTTTTTTTTTCGTTCTGGCTTAGACTACGACCAAAAATGGTTTGGTAATCGAAGCGACATTTTGGGGATCGGTGGGGCGGCCTCTTTGTTCTTGACCCCCTATGCCCTTCCTGACCTTTCCCCTCGCGAAGCACAGAAGAAGAGAGTGCCTTTCCGCAGACCCCCGGTTGTGGGGGGCCCTTCCTGAGAATGTTTTTTTTCTGGTAGCTGTCCACCCTCCACTCCCCCTCACCTGAGATAAAAGAAAACTTTAGTATTTTCAGCGCAAGCGCGGACGGCTTCGTCGTGCTGGTCACGACCCCCCTCGCTCGGTGCATCCCTGCGGAAGTGATACGCCTACTTCCCTCAAGAAAGGGGGTTCGGTCTTCATTTCACGTGTCTTCGGAACTTCGCTTTTCCCCTCAACCCCTCGCCTTTTCACCACCTCCCCCCGTGGGCCCTTTCGGACTTCTTGCTGATGTGCGCCTCCTAAACTTTGATTTAACCGGCCGCCTAAATCTCCTCCCCCGAGGATTCCTTTTCTCCCCATCAACCCTCGACAATAATTACCCTGTCGCGTTACCTCTTTCATCCTTTGCACCCCCGAGGGGACGGACAGAAAGTACCTGTACCGTATATCCCCTTTTGCCCTTTGAACATGGCACCTTCCCCCGCTCCCTCCATAGTTGGATCCCCCGTTGAATGGGTTTTTCGATTTTCTTTTTATTAACCCCCTTATCGACCCGTTTTTCGGGGCCGATTCTGGGCCCTCCGACTCCTCCCCGTGACTTTTTTTTGGGGCCGGTGGTGGTGCGAATACTTGCCTTTATGACTCCCTTTTTTTTGCAGGGAGCACTGCCCCTTATAACCTTTCTTCCGAACCCCCCCAAGCCAGATCCTCTTCCTTTGTCATTAAGCTGATGTGATTTTTCACGGGGGCGAAGACCGGTTCGCCCTTCCGGCTGAGGGCTTTGATTGTCTTCACTCCACGGTTTTGTTCTTTTTCCTTTTTTTGTGTCGATGAATGCCTTTCACCTCTGTTTAAAAAACCCGGCATGGCCCCTCTCGCTTCTTGTCCCTCCCCTTAACCTGTCAGCCGTATCATCCTTCGACCCCACTTCACATTTTTTTACATCGTTCAAGTCCCGACAATTTTGGGCAACCCCTTCGTTCCCTTTCTTTTAAGGCACATGAACGGCGTGTGTCATGGCTTTGTCTTAGCTTTCTCTTGCCGTCCTTGAAGTAAAGGTTTGCCTTTTCCCTTTGTTACCTTTCTGATGTTGCGCTCCGATGGCTTGCGATTGCCCTCCTCCCCCCGTACGGGCTTGAGTATTTGATTCTCCAGGACTAGATGAGAAGTGTGTATTCCCTTATAAGCCCTCCCAATACGGTTAGAGCTCCTTTTTTTCCAAGTTTCTTCGATTTTAAGGCAGTCCTTTTCTCCCTATCTCTTGCCCCCCTTTCGACCCGTGGATTGGGATTCCTCGTCCCAGTTGGAAGCACCATTCATCCTTTTTTTTTCGAGGTCATTCGAAGAGCCTCTCCCTAACAGGGCCCTTCTCTGGTTCTCCTTGCGGCCCGGCGCTGTTTTTTTTTTCTCCCAGACTTCCCCCAAAAGGCTATCGGATACGTGTTCCAGTTTTTTTTGGCGGAGTACAACAGTTTCACCCCAATGGCGACTTTCGTATCCATGTTCTGGTGTATTTTCGTTCAACCCCGAATTTTTATGTTGCGGGCACAGGTTGCTGCCCCCCACAATTTGTTTTTTTCCCTTCGGGGGATGTTCAAAATTGCTGAAGCGCTTGGCACTACCCCCCTGGTGTCCTCCCCATAAATGGTTTCTCTCTTGTCTCCCCCGTTTTTTTTTTTGATAGCTCATGCAAAGAGGGTGATTCCCCGTTTTTTGCCATTCCTAGCATGTTTTCGGTCTCTCCCCTTAGCTTTCACAAATTAGATTTCCGCTCCGTGTCCCTTAATTTCATTTTTTTTTCCCCCCGGCAAGCCAGAAAAAGATTTGTAATGCCCTATCACCCATTGCTGGAGCGTCTGATGGTGTAGTTAGACCTCCCTCTTTCCTTTTGGAAACTTCCACAAACATGACTGGCCTCCTTAGAACCGCCTATTTCTCTCATTAGTTTAATGACATAGGGGTACGTTCATTATGGATGGCCATACTGTAGCCCTCTTAATTCCCCCCTCTCCCCTCTTTCCTTTTCAATGATCTATAATATTCTGCTTCAATCGTATTCCATCCCAGGAAGAAGCGTACACCAGTCTTTTGACCAGAGATTGCCTATTCCGTTTTTTTTCAAGTCAACCCTTCGTCTCTTCTTTTCCTTTTCCCTACACACAAGAATCCAGAGTAAGGCCCGCTTTCTCACTTTACAACTTTTAATTAATGATCCCCCGTTGACTCCGGCGTAGCCATTGTACGTTCCATCCCTGGCAAATTAGCCGCCTTACTTCCCCAAGCTGAAATACAACCGACGTCCCGGGGATTGTACGGAGGTTGACACACCCTCTCACTCTACCCCGTCGTTTATTATGTTAGATCCTTTTTCTAGATCTCACGGTTTTCCTTTCCGCGTCCCATTCCCGCTTTTTTCTTTTCTTTAGTTTCTCAAATGGCGTCCCCCCTTCCTGTTCCCCCCTGACCGACACCACGAGGGAAATCAAAGACACCTTAGATCATAGCCACCCCGCTCGCCGCTTCCAACTTTTTCCGGCGCCAAGGAAAAAATAACCGCTTTCCCTCAAGATCGATCTTCTTCCCTGGTCCATCCCTCCAGTCGGATTCCTCGTTTTCTCTGTTTCATGAAAAACTCCCGCATACTTCCTTCTAGCCTCCTTTGCTGCTTCAGCGATTGAATTGCACCGAGGCTTTATTGCGCGGCTTGTCCTCAAACCGCGGCTCTCTTTTTTTTCCATTTTTCCGCATAAGTCTCACAGCATTCCGTGATCCATTTTTGCCTATTTCATTTTCTCGTCTTTGCCGTTAAATGCGGGAATTCTCCCATTTCCAGCCTTTTGCTCTGCTTTTCCAGATTGGGGTAGTTCCCCCTTTTTCATTTCTCTTTTCCAGATCGGTACCTCTTTTGCCCAAATGTTTTCTGTATTCTTTTTCCCACTGGTAGCAAAATATCGATCCCTCTGAGCGTTCTCGTTTGCTCGCTTGTAGTACCACCTGTCGGCACCCCACAGTGCAATCCTTTTCCCTCTTGGTTAAATTCACTAGGGTTCTCGAAGTTCCGAGAAAACGATGCTTTTTATTCCTCCTGTCCTGGGAGCATTCTTCGTCCTCGCTCCGGGAACCTTTCAACTCTTTTAGTGACACAGCAATTCTCCGCCTCTCCTGCGTTTATACGCCAGCAATCTGTAACGTTCGGGATTCCCTTACTAGTTTTCTTCTTTTTTCTTTGTAGACCGAAGAACAAGAAACCCATTCAGCATGGCTCAGGCTTTCCTCTCTTGCTTTCTTGTTTATTCTCTCTTGTTGTTATGCGCCTTCTCTTCTAGAATGGCTGCGTCCACCTTGCTTGCATTCACAACCAGAGACACCCAGGTTTTTGTCCTTTCCCCAATTCCGTCGTTATAAGCCATCCCATCCAATCCCTCTTCCTCGCGTGAGCTACTCTTCACGCACTCCCCCCTGACGAGCCCGGAACACCCCCGTCTTTCAATCCCCCCTTTTGTCCTCCTGGTGTTTTTGCTCCGGAGACTTTAACCCTTTTCCCTCGATTTTTAACTCCCCCTTTCATGCCTTTTCACCTGTTCCTCAAGAAATAACGCAACCTCGGTCCGCCTTCAAGGCCCTTCCCCACAAGCGTTACTAGTTATCAGGCGATTGCTTGCATCTCTATACCCCTTTTATTTGAGGGGTATCATCGTGTTTGACTCCACTCGAACCCTTTCTTTTGGATGACAACCCGGAAAGTTTTGTCCTGCTCCATGCGTGGAAATTCTGTCATCGGCTTAGCTTCGAGGTCTTCCTAAACTCTTCATCTCAAGCCTTCCACCGAAATGATATCTCCCCCTCGTCTGACGCAATTAGTTGCTGCCCGAGCACTAAACTTTATCTGAACTCCTAATCACAGACGATGTGTCTCCCCACAAACCCACGGATGTTTCCCCCGCGCGCGCCAAGCCAATTCTTTGAGCGATGCCGTTCTCCCGTCGTACGGTTCCCCTTACCCCTGGGACACGGTTGAATTCTCCGCTCAATCTTGCTTTCCGTGCATATCTCTCTTCCTCTACTCAGGGTTTTTGAGCGACTATGATTGCCTTTTTTCCTCCAATTACACTAAATTATGTAGGGAACGTCCACATACTGGCCCGCCTCTTATTACGCGTCCACTTGTGATTGGACGGCCTTGATCTTTTTTTGTTTCCCTTCCGTTTCTTTATCTGCTGCAGAACATTTGCCTCTTCCTTTTTGTAAAGGGGGATGATGCGTATGTTCAGTTTTTTAGTTGATGATTTGAGATAGCCCCATCGATCATTCCGTCTACTCTTCACACTGCCGAGACATTAGTTACTGACCCTTTTCGTGATTGCCCTTTTTCCTCTACCTTTTAGAGGGTAGGACAAAACCCTTTTACTTCTTACTCTGCATTTTTCTCTATGCGTTAAAGCCTCCTCTACTTTTTACCGTATTTTGTCCTAGATACCCCTGATTTCGGCTTCCACCCTTGGGCGCCTGATATTTCGGACAGCCGCCCGCAATGCCATTGTACATTGTTGTCCCGGTAGGGTGCTAAATGACTCTTAACCTTTATCTCTGCTTTCTATCCTTGCATCTCTATTGACCTGGTGGGTTGTGCAGCCCAGTTAGCTCTTTCGGGAGATTTTTTTTATTTGATTTTCCTTTCTTTTACTTATTTTTTGGTTTTCCCCCTCCAAACGGCGAAGGACATGGGATCGGTGGTGTTTCCCAGCCTTTCCAAAACTTATGAGTCGAAGAAGGCGATCCATCCCTCTTTTCCGACCCCAAACTTACTGAGCGTATCAGTTCAGACGTTGCTGCGGTGCCTGGACGCGTCTTTTTAGGGTTTTTCCACGCCCCATCGATAAGAACCTCCACTAAGTACAACTTGCGGGCTTTGATCGCAGGATCGGACTTCTTTTTTGTTCTACTCTTTCTGACCCTTCGTTTCGTTCGTAGCTGATGATTCGGCCTTAAAGACACCCTTGCCCAATTTTTTGACCCTTCGTATCCCCCCCCCATTCTTTTTTTCCCAAAACGCCCAATTAATGGCGCCTTCCCTTTGTCATTTAGCACGTTTTACCTTCCCAAAGATCACGAAGTATTTAGAGGCTTTTTTCTCAGGTGGTATCCATTACATCTTTCCTTTTCAGCGGTCCGATCTCAGCACCCCGTGCCCCAGTCTTTTTTTCTCCTCTGGCCGGAACCGGACTAGGTAAGAGATCCTGACTCCCCCCTTGCGGATCACTATTGAACATTCTCCCGGCACCCTACTGAGAACCTGAAATATTGCTCTTTCTTTTCGGCATTTAACTCTTGAGGAGTGTTTCCACAACGTTACCAAACCCCGATCGCCTCCTTTCAGGCGTTTTTTTTAGTGATAAGGGCCCATCCCGGGCCCCCCCATTGCTGCGGAGCACGGTGGGGGACGGTCTCCGTCCTCTTCTCGAGTTTCTTGGGTTAGCACGGCCTTCTATTCATCTTTCAATTCTTTCAAACCTCAAAGAAAAGGCCTGGAGGTGGCAAAGGTATGGGTGCGGGCTCTGCGGCCCACTGGCGGGGCGGCTCGTCTAGTCTTTCTTCATTCTTTTGAAATACCCTTTATTTTTTTGATTGTATCTCGGGGGTGTTTGCTGTCATCACGGCCCCCACGGAAAGATTAACCCTCCCTGGGCCTACTCTTCTGAATTGGCCGCCTACTCTCCCTCTCTTCAATGCATCGACCTTCAACTCTGAACTTTGCGAACCTAACGACAAATTTTGGCCCAAGCTTATCTCACCCTTCATGTGCACTGTTTGTTTGCCAAGGAGGGGTCTCTATTGAAGTCGTCACGGGCGAGTGGATTCAACGTGACGTCGCTCGGGAGAGGATCCAGACGCCCCTCTTTCGTTCTTTGCCTTCTTGGTCGAGATTAGGCCTTTTTTTTTACGTGACCCCCAGCACTTTTCATTGGCTTCTTAGAATGGTTTTACGTTGCATGTCACCCAAAGGGCCGATTTGAGAGGCCTCTTCCCTTAGCGGTGAGCTTGGGATTCTCAGCTCAGTCGTGTCTACACACTCCCTGCGTTCCTAGTGGGCATGAACGAACTCTCATACAGGGTTACCCCGTTCTCGCTTGCTTCCAGGCAATCGTTTTTTCTCTTTCCCCCGCTTTTCAAAAGGCGAGTTCTGATACGACGTGGCTCGACTTCGTCCACCTGAAACACAGGAGTGTGGTCTCTGACATTTTCAAGCGTTTTCCGGTTTAATATCCAGATTTTTCTTCATCTCGGACACAATAGTTGGTGAAATCGTGTGCGTCGACTGCCAGGCCCTCCCACTAACCCGAATAAACCCTCTGTGGGTATTTTCCCTCCCTCTGTTTTTTGTTGTTGAGGATGAGTCTCCCCATTTCCCTTGTTTACAGTTTGGCTAGTGCCACTTCTGCCTGTTCTTCAACCTCTGAGTTTAAAAAAATAGATGTCCCCCGCCTCCCCATCAATCATTCGTTGTCGTCTCCCCTTCCAAAACCAGTACCCTATTTTTTCTGTACACCGCTTGCTACCACACTCTTTTCCCCTTTTGTAGGTCAAGAGAGAAGTAGAGCCATTCCCCTATCTCTTTTTCCCCCCGGTCAACCCCCACAAAAGAGTGACTTTCCGCACTGCTCTAGCCCTCTTCTCCAGCTCTTCGGGGTCATTCCCGCTTAACGCGTCGCTATTTCCTGTTCTCGACTGACCCAATCTCAACCCCCGTTCGTCCAATCTTTTGCAAGTACTCTTATTCCCTTCCATCGATAGCCTTTGTACCAAAGGATTGCTCCTTAAACAGTTTGCCCTTCATGGCTGAGGATTATCCTTTGTCAAGTACTCCCCGCAGTCCATCTATTTCGTTTCCCAATAAGCCAGCCGCGTACTGAAAGCTGGCGCCTCCTTCCCCGCCCGCCGCAGCGCGACCCTCATTTCCCTTGCCTTAATCCCGAGCATCCCGTTGACGACGCCCTCTCGGCGCGACCCGCCGTGGCCCCACGCCTCTGGAGTTTTAGAGATGGTAACGATAGTATTCCTTTGTGAGTTTCTTTTTCTTTCCACCTTTGTTGAAGTTCGACAGGTTCTGATCGAATGGGTGGGTGCGCGTCTCGCGTCTTTCAATCAGTATCTTTCTGCGGTACACGTCCAGGTGGTTTTTGTCCCTTCATCTCCCCCAAAACCCAGAGACAAAATCAGCACAACATCCCTTTTTTTTCTTTTTTCCGTTATCCAGATCCGCTCCTAAACAGCCCTTTTTTTCCCAACGGAGACGCAATTAACAGACTTACCCAATCCGCCTTTTACCTTGGTTTTTTTTGTTCTCGTTTACATTGAATTCGTGCGGCCGATGTCTTAGAACTGCCTCATTTTCGTACTTCCGGAACGTATTTGAACAGAATCACTGCTCTTAGCGCACTTCGCTATCGCCATGATATTCTCCTCGCGCTTGCCGTACAAACCATCCTGGAGATCGGTTTGAAAGTCGTTGCCCTCCCCCAAGCTCTCTCCCCTCGTGATCCGAGAATATTTCATTTCTCGTCGATTGATCACCATTGCTGGAGGCGGACACGCCGCCAACGCGCTGCTTACTTTCTCCTCTGCGGCCCCGGGTTAGTGCTCCAGCTTATTCTGATCCCTGTTTCCCCCGATGGCAAAGGAATATTTTAAGGATTCACTCACATTTCCCTACAAATCATCGAGTAACTTCGTTCGGCTCCCCCAGCGCTTGTTACGTCGGTCCACTCATCCTCGTCCCCTTTTTTTAGGTTTGTGAAAGCTCGATGTTTTCCTGGATTATTCCCCGAAGACACGTGATGTATGCCTCCGTGTTCTTCCTTCTGCTTAGGGATTTTCCGCCTCGGCCAACACTTTGCGGTCAGTGCCAAGAAAGAAGACCCCCTCCCTTGATTTCCCCCAACTTTGTACAGCTGGTGATCGAAATGATTTTTTTCTTATCGCATGGCGTGGAGTAAAGCGACCCAGTACAAACCTCTGACCCCTTCCCGGCTAGATGAGATGCTCCTCCTTTTCTGTATCCCTTGCCTGCTTCGACATAGAAGGTTGGCGCGTCAATCCCCTAAACCAAAGTAGCCCCACCTCTTTCCCACACAAATGGTCGCTTTGCAAGGTGACCTCCACTTCCTCCACTACCCCAAAAATAGTTACATCTTTGCCCCCTCTGCACTACCACCCAAGCAATCTACGATCCTTATCTATGACTCCAGGCGTTCGCTGTCTTTTCCCCGGCGACCGTTCCCTTGCTACTCTGATTGCAATGAAAGCCCCCGGAGAACCCGCCAACGTCAGGTTGTCATTTCTCCGTCAATCGGTTATTCCCCACAAGCTCCACTCGTTATAGGCGATGGTTCACGCATTACTCCCTTGACTTTCATCGTGCGGGACTAACCTTGTCATTTGTTCTGACCCGGCACCGTCCCGTGGTCTTGGAATTTGCGTTGCCGTGGTGTACTTTTTTTTAGAGATTGCGACTGACTCAGACGCGGCTCTCCCCAAACGACAACCAGAAGCCCCCTCTTCCAATAGCCGCCCAATGACGTTGCGTCGCACCCTTCCCTTACCCCTATTCTTCAGTCCTTCAAAGCTGTGCAGACCAACAAATTGATTCACCGGTCAGCAAAATTGCGCGAGATCTGCCGCCGCCCACGAGTTACGTTAGATGAACTACTCCTGGTGGTGAATTTCTTCCAGATCAGCACGGTCTTTCTTTCCATTCATACTCCGTGTTTGTTTTCGTTCCGCCCGCATGCTGATTCGGTGAATCCCCCATGATGTCGTGAACCTGTGCTCCACCCTTCTCTCCCTTCGAAGAGAGCGCCCATTTTGGCTTCCCCTTCCCTTGTCGTACCACACATCGTCTTGCTTCTAAGTGAGTGTTTCGTTGCCCGTCAAGTAAACTTTCATTGTCTGAGATTCCTTTCTGGTTTCTTTCGTGCTGACGGACTTTCGCCTAACGAGTGAGCTCTCCTACATCCTTTACACCAACGCCGGCTTGTTTAGCCCCCCCCCCCATTTTTTTTTCGAGTGGATCCCCACGATGACTTTTATTGAGCCTTCTAGGCAAGAAATCGAAGATTCCCGCTTGTGATTACCGGCTTTCGCGAGACAGTACTGCGTGGTGGCGTTATTCTTGTCTGTTTTATGACCGCGACATTTTACAGTGTATTTAGGTCGCGGGTTTTCACCCTTTTTCCCGCGCGCCCGAGGAAAACTTCCTCTCTTTTGGTTTGTTTTGTATTGGACCTCATGATCTGCCCGTTAAGATTGTTTATTGGATTGTGGTTAGACTCCAGGCAAATTTTTTTTTTTGAATCCTGTACTTTGTATCGGTTTGTGCTGCTATCCTTTTCGGGAGAGCCCCTCCTTGAGCGAATAGGCGCTACCCCTGGCGAGAATAACGCGCGTAGCAGCTCATACTCCTCGGTCGGATAGGAGCGAGAGGTTTTTTCGGGCTCCCTCGATTCCGAAAATCCCTCTCGACCAAAAATTCTCCTTCTCCGGCGCGTGACCTTTTTTTCTGCCCCCGTCAGAATTCCCCGTACCCTTTTCGTTTGGAGCGGAAGCATTGCCTTCAAGAACCCAGCCCCTTTCAACCCATCTCGGAACTCGAATTCCCGAAACCATCTCTTTCAAAACCGTCCCATAAACGGCTTGGGACGGCTTGTTTTGATTTGCACAATCTATGCAAAATGAGTCCCGACTCCCCCTCTATATCTTTACCCTTGAATTCCTATCAATCACCATATTCCTTTCCTCGGTGTAGCATTCTATACCAGCCCGACCCAATGGTCCGGCACCCAATACTCCCTTCTTGAATCTCTTTTCTAGATTTGTTTCCCTTACCAATCTTTTACGTCCCTGAAAAGACTAGTAACCTCAATATCCTCCTGGAGCTTATTGCAACACTTTACCCACCAGCTCGCCCCTTTCCCCCCCACAAAGCGAGGGAGTGGACCCTATATTTTGTACCGACTCTTCAGCCTCTTGAATTCTGCTTTCGGGGGGGTCGGCCCAATGGCCCTGAAGTCTTCCCCTTCTTTGCAGATGGTCCCGGCAGTCCTGAAGTAGGAATTTACACTCCCACAATCCAACGATCTGGCGTCTTTTTGACGAAATAGTCGTGTATTTGCAGGTTGGCGCAGCCCCCCCCCCCCCCCCCCCCAAGGTGGTCTTTCCCGATTGGATGTAAGGCTGCTTGATCGGACCGCCTGTTTTCGTCCTTATTTTCCTCGTGTTTTTTCTTTTTTTTTCGAACACCCCCCTACTGGCCCCGTGGAAGAATTCAATGGCCCCCCACCCACTCGTCTTCTTTTGGCTCGATGCCTCTACCTTCGATCACTTCCCCCCGAATCAACCTATTTTTTTTCGCTAATCAAGACAACACATTTTCAACCGTCCAGGATAAAATGACGGCGCCCCCCCCTAATGGTGAACGGCGTGTTTAACCTTAGTCCAGAGCGGACGATTGACACGTCCTATTCCCTATTTTATGATGCTTTGATTTTTGAGAATGAGGACGCCTCTCGGCGTCGCGAGTCCTGACCTCTGCAGCTGGAGTACGGACGGGAGATCTATCACCGTTTTGATAGCTCATATGAACGTTATTCAACAGCGCCTCCTTTGCGTACCGTTTCGACCTCTTTTTTTTACTCAAGGGAACCTGATCAGAGATCTTGCTTGACTTTCATTCCAGTAGACAAAGTAGTGGAGTAGTTTCATCTCCGGGTTCCGTCGAGGGCAGCCCGATACTCTGCATACGCGTCGATTTTCTCCGGTATCTTCGGTGTATTTTCAAAAAAATGCGAGTTCTTCCCTACACGTTGGACGGGATTGAAACAGGTAGCCAAGGACCGGACGAAGATTCTTCTGTGTGTGGTCGCAACGATTTGGTTGTCCATTGCTTTCACAATATTGTTTAAAACCTCGCGACATGAAAACCGGCGAGCGGAGTGTCCTCCACCGGTGGTCAATGGA
>Ga0179593_1585268_pt1 | contig 11805 bp, 15 predicted proteins | sample CZODoug2_1_08_16_FD_185931 | JGI IMG/M metagenome (GOLD analysis project Ga0179593, IMG submission 185931) | Vadose zone soil fungal communities from Angelo Coast Range Reserve, California, USA - CZODoug2_1_08_16fungal (PacBio error correction) | ecosystem: Environmental > Terrestrial > Soil >... | reverse complement strand
ACAGTGATGATCTTTTCTCTTTTTCCCTTTTCCTGACGCCGAGGAGGATTTTGTATGGACTGTCCGGCCTTTTTCTCACCAACAGCTTGTCCTGGTCAATTCGTTTGGCCAATGACCTGCGTGTATCTTCCCCCCTTCTCAATGTTGACCGAGGGTTTTTCCCCAGAAAGCGTCACTCCCCATCTCTTTCTAAGTCGTTACGTAAAATTCATTCTCCCCCCGGCGACCCCTTCCCCATGTTCACGAGCCCTTCCTCCCCCGATACTTCCACCTTATCCCCTCTTTACCCGGGATTGAGCTTTTCACAACTGACAAATGGCGGTCTGCGCCTTGTCCATCCTCCCCCCCAAAGCTCGAAGAGAGCAGATTATTCCCCCTCCCAGAACCGTTTCCCTGTTTTCTCCGGGATGCTCCTCGTTTCCCCCTTTCCCCCTGAACAATCAGCCCCACCCAGATCGCCGCCCTCCCCCCAGGAGAAGGACCGTGCCAGCGCATTTGTCTCTTCTTCCCTTTCCCCCGATCCTTTCCCCCCCCCCCCTTCCCCCTTGGATGTGGCGCCCCTCTTCCCTTCAGTCGAGGAAAGGTTTTTTCAGATGCGGGTGACCCATTCATCCTCTTTTTCGTCGTTACAGTCTGCCTGCTACCTCTGTTTTTCCCCTCTCGCAGAAAGAGAAGGACCCCTTCGGCATGTCCTCTCGCCATCAAGTCAGCCCTCCAATCCCTTGAATTCTTAGAGCGGAAAAAGATCTTCCCCTTCTCTTCTCCCCCTTTTCTTTTTGGTCGGAAGCGTGGTGTCCTTCCTCCTGAAAGATTTACCTTTCCTTCCTTCGCTTTGACGACTCCTTTGCAGCGTGCTGTTCCTTACTGACGAAGACCCTTTTGGTGCCTAAGAAGTCTTTTCTCTTTCGGGACATACTGCCCCCTCCTTTGCCCATCACGATGATCGTCCTGTTCAACCGTCCGATCTTTATGGCCCTCTCTGATCAGGTTCGCCTGGTTCGCTCGCCCTGCCCTTCATCTCTCAACTCGATTTCGGTTGTCTTCGGAATTCTATACGACGTGTCTTTTCTTCCTCTCCCTCGATTTGCCAAGCGTTGATTTCCCCTTCCGAGCTTGACCTCCCGCCGGATTTTTTAGCCAGACAGAGTCGAGAGATCAGAACCCCCTCTCTTCGTGGGGCCATGTCAAGAACAAATCTCCGGTGCGTCACCCTCCTCCCTTTCTTCTAAAAGGTCCCGATTTTACTCTCGATGGCGCATGGAGCTGGATAACCGCTTTTCCCCGTCACCTCTCCTCCACTATATCTCCACGCGCTTTTTTCTTGAAAAGAAAAACGGCCCCCTTGGGGCAATCTTCCCTCTTCCCCCCTGGTAAAGTTCGGCGGCCCACCTTTTGATTAGACAGATGGAATTCTGACGTGCGGAACGCCCCTCGTCTTTGTCCCCCACCGCAATCTCCCTTCCGTGGCTTTTTTACTGGAAGGCGGCAAGAGGAACTCCTTTTTTTTTATCCGACCTTCCTTCCCCTCCCGAAACGACGATAACATTCCTTCCCAATAAACCAGCCCCCCCCACCCCTTTTTTGATCCGTTGTAATTAATTGTTTCCCTTCCATTAATGGGGGGCCATCTCCCTTTTGGGAAAACTCGAGATTACGTCGTTGATGCGCTCATATGACGCAAGCTGATTGTTCTGTTATTAAAAGGTTTTCTCGGGCATCTTTTCTCAGGCCGCTCGTTTCCCCTCTGCCTTGATGGACCTCCTGCCCCAGGATGAAGGTTTTCTTCTGCGGCGTGGAATTGTCTTCTCCGGTTCCAATTGGCTAAATGGGGCTTAGTGCATTTTTCTCCCTGTTTGTTTTTTTTTTCGGTTCCCGGCAAACCCCTCTTTTTAACTGCTCCTGCTTTTTCCCCCATCCCCTCGTTTGCGCATTCTCTCTTTCGAGGAACCGCTGATATGATTCTTTCATTTTTATGCCTGGGGCCCTCCCCCGTCCTCCCCCGCCGGGGCTTGCATCTCTTCTCTTTCTTTTCTTTTTTAGCTAGTGCAATGCCCTTCTCAGCGAGCAAAAGATGAATCTTCTCCTTTTCCAATCGCGCCATTTCGCGGCGCAAGAACGAGGAGGAACATCCTCCCCTCGGCGGCAGTTAGACGTTTCCCCCCCTTTTTTTCATCCTCACCCAACACCCTCCTGGTTTTCCTTAGAAAAAGGCCCCTCTCAAGGGTCCCCTTTCCTCTTATCCAAACACACGACGCATCGCGAAATTTCATACGCAATACCTGATTTCAACTCAATCGGCCTCGCCAACTCACGGATCACCGGTGAGAGAAACACGACCTCTTTCATATTCCCCGGACGTCTCTCGCCTCGCAGATTTTCCGCACACTTTTTTTCATGACTCTACCGTCACCCCCTCAAACGGATTCAGCTCCCGCTCTCCTGGTTTTTTTCTGTTCTTGGCGGAGGATTCGGATCAAACGGTTTCTTCTTTCTACTTCTTGACCTTCACTCCCCTTCTCCTCTCTGATGCGGTTTGGTTAGACAGACACTCCTTGTCAAGCCAGCAGCTTTTCCCCCCCCATCATTAAATTTGAGCCGCTCTCGAGAAGATGGCCCTTGCAGTCCCCCGGTCCCTCTTCTTAAGCGAGTTATTTATGTGACCTCCCTCGCTTTCCCTACTTTTCTTCATCCAGATAAAGGAGGCTCCCCATCAGGTCCATTTGTCACCTCTTCCTTTCTTGGTGTTGCGCACCTGGAAGTCGGCCCTTTTCTGAGAAAGACATGCATGGCCCCCCTTCCGGCTTTCGATCTCGCAATCCCTTTCCCTTTTTTGGGGGTAAAAGAGGAAAGCCTTATACAGATTTCTTTCCTCCCTCCTCTGGCGTGGTCGCGAACACTCTCTTTTCTGGTGAGGCCAACACCCTTTCCCCCGCCTTCGGGATCTTCTTTGCACCGGCCTAGCGTCAGGACAGGGCTCCCAGAAACCGTCAGATTCTCCTTCTTTCTTAAACCCTATTTCCCTCAAACGGCGCCGGCTTTCCCCCCCCCCCTTTTTTTTTGTCGACGGTTTAGCCGTCCTCTTAGTCTTTCCTCGTCCCCCCCTGGTGTCTCGGCCTCCTCTTTTTGCGAGAAAGCACAGGTGAATTCACCCCAGCGGCGCCATCCCCACTTGACGAAACCCCTCTCCTTTGTGGAACGATCAAGAACTTTCTTCAGATCTTTTTTCGTACAAAGCAGGCGATTCTCCCCTTCGAGCAGCATCCCCCCGCCTCTACCCGGCCGGCCGGCGAGTTCGACCGCGCCTTCTCCTTTGCAAACAAACGCCGCGGCATGAATTTCACCGCATCGAGCCTGGTTCTTCAAAATCGAGACGTCTCCTCTGCCCCCTATTCTTTGTGCCGCCCAGAAAGGACAGTTCCTCCCGAGAAGTAATATCGCCATCTCTGCAAGGAACAGCGGTTCCTCGGGGAGATCTTGTCTTTCTTTCGGGCTTTTCAGGGGCTGATGGTCTGCGTCGATCCTGTCTTCTCCCGCGACGTGAATGTTCTGATATTCCCCCTTCTGCGAACGACGGTCGAGCTTTCGTCTTGCGTCCAAAGTGTTGCGTCGTTTCCGTGTAGCGTCAACTCCGCAGCTCTCTCACTTAGCTGAACGTTGCAGGATCTCCCTGGGCGAGCGCTTGACTTCTTTTCTTTCTTTTAGTACCAGAGTTTTCAGCGATCAACGGCCCTCCTGTTGACGCGTTGGCATCAGCAATCGCTCTCACCTGTAAAAGTTGCGACGGTTTCCCCTGAAACGAGCCGGTATCGTGGTTCTTTCTGTGCCCCGATTCAGGAGTTTTGTTTTCCCAGTCGCAATTTCTCCCCAACTCTTTTTGGTCCGCCGCGGCGTAATGCGAACAATTCGTCCTCCCTCTTTTCAGAACCTTGTATTCTCCCTCCTCCGGTGTTGTTGGTGTTTCTCCTGAATGTCCCTTCCTTTCCCCTTTCGCTAAGCGGGGCCTTACTGGTCACAACCTTCATTGACGGGAAAGGACTGTGTGTTTTCTCTGGACCTTGCCTGGCCATTTTTTTCCCTACCGGCCGCGTGTTCCGCTGACACCGGCTCCCACCTTTCAATGTTGATAGAGCCCCTCTGGATGCACCACTTTCCAGCCCTGGCGGTTTCCTTCCCCTTCTAGTTAAAATTCATTTGTGGACGATTTCTCCTTCCTTTCAAGGCGATAGACCTCTTCCAGCATGCCCGACGACCTCCCTCCTGTTCTCGCTGGCGCTTTTTCGCGTTCCCCCTGGCCCGGTCTGCGACGCAAAGATTTTTAAAATCCTCCCCTGAGGCAGATTGATTCTCTCGAACCCTTCCGTTTTTCGGGGCCTCACCGCGGCCCCTCCGGCCCCACTAATCAGAGCCAAAGATTTTTCCTCGATCCAAAACTGCTCCTCCGTCCTTTGGCCCGTTCTTTTTATCGACGTATCGGATGAGAGGACCCACCTGGTGGAGGCACAACTCCTTTTTGTAGGAAGTCTTTCTCTAAGGTCTCAGCTTGTTTTGCTCAGCAGGCCGCGGCTTTGACGGGGAATGAGACTCTCTGGTTTCCAACCAACTGTTTCAGCGTCCTTAGGCCGATTTCTGTTTTGCATGGCGACCGAGGCGTCCCTTCTTGATCAGACCCTTCCCCTTCGATCCGTTGTATCGCACTCTTCCAGTAATTCTTTGGTTCTTTCCTTTGTGTATTCGGCCTTTTTGCTGGCGCCGATGCAAGGAATTTTTTCGTCCGCCGAAGATCTTCTCCCTCATCCCCTTTGCCGGTGCTGGAACTGGGTCCTCAATGACGGCTTGTTTTTTTAAGTCGCTCCCCGACAATTTTCCTTTTTGGGTCCATCCGGGCCGGCTCCCTTACAAGCGATGATTCGCACTCCCCCAGTAAGATCATATGACTCGGTCTGATAAGGTCGCCTTCCCGCGCTCGCATCCACCGATCCCGACGGCTTTCCTCGCTTTCGGTTGGGATCACGTCTCGAAGCTATACGACTGTTGCGTCTTTGCCGAAGAAGCGGCCGCGGATGCCCCTTTTTTTTTTTTTTATCTCTTCCTCGTTCCTTGTTCGCGGTGAGCCCGCCCTTTTTTTAGATCTAGAACCCTCCGTTGGGCATGAATGTCTGGCTTTCCCCTCGGCCTCATTCCCTTTTCTTCCGTACCGTCCTGTCACACTGGCTTCTTTTGGTTATTTTTTCGAAGATGGCTCCCCCCCCACACGGTCCGATTTTCCCCGACCCGTAACGATTTCCCCTTTTTTCCCGGTTTGCCCCGAACACGATGACGTCCCGGCCATCGTCGCGACACCTTCCCTCAATTGACTAGGTAGAACCGATGGTTCCAGCATCGTGTCGGGGCGAAACCCAACCCCCTCTTCTGTGGAAGAATTCTCAACTCTTTCCACGCAAAACAGGTGATACGGATTTTTTACCCGCCCACCTCCTCCACAATGAGGCCCTTTCGGTCCAAAAAACAACATTTCTTGTCCCGTTGTCTTTATTTTATCTATGGGGGGCAAGATCCTTCTCCGAGATAAGGAGCAGCTTATTTCCTTTTGGGAATATGCCCGCAATCTTTTTTTCTTCAACTCCCGCACGGAGAGGTTTTTCTCGCGTTATTCGTTGCGAGACCCCCATCCTTCTTTCTTGCTCGCCAATGACCTTTTTCTTTGATTTAGAGAGAGGCGTCCCCGGTTCCATTGGATAAATGGGGTGATTCTTTCTAATCCAGGCAGCCGGCTCTCTCGGCACACCCAAAGGATGTCCCCCCGATTTTTTTGTTACACAGTCTTTCTCGTTCTGAGCAGGATATTTTCCCTCCCTCGATGATTTAAGCTCTCCCTTCGTCTTTGCTCGCTCTCTGAAGGGGCTTGATCTCTCTCTTTCATTTCTTCGATGCATCCCGTCCTCTCCCTTCTCTCAAAGATGAATATGGACCATCCTCTCGCAATAGTCTTTTTTCCTTCTTTCCAGGTACATGGGTGCTACCCCATCGGCCTGGCAGCCCTCCTTTTTGGTGTTTGTCACAGTTCTTCGCCCCACTCCTCCGGCTGACTCTTTTCAATGCCTCCCCATTTATACCACCCCCTCACTAAAACACACGCCTCTCCCTTGAGCGGAAAAACTTCCCCAATCAAGCTTTCCAATCTTTCTTCCGCAACCCCGAGGAATGAGTCCTCACCGTGAGAGAACACTTCTTTACTCTGACTTCTATTTCCCTTTTTTGCGATCGCATCAGCGCCTCCCTCTGTGGCCCTCCCCCCCCCACATTGGATATGGCCCCTACCGTAAAAATGTACTCAGTCCCAACACTGGTGTTTTCTTTTCCCCCTTTCATGCCTGGTGTATGGCGTTCTCCGCTGGCTTCTTCCTCGGGACCCGTACCCGGTTGGCTCCGTCTTACAGTTTCAAGCAAGCAAGGTCACTTCGCGACCGAACGATGAGTTTTCCCCAGATTTCCTACATCCTTTTTTCGCCGATGTCATTTCTCTGGCCCAGTGGCGTTTCCTCCTCCTGCGCAAATAGCGTCTTCTCCGGTTCTGATGGGCGCGCTCGACGGTTCCCTTCCAAATAACCAATCCTTATTCCCCCTTTCTCGTAACGGATCGCAGTGGAGAGGGTGGACTCACTTGAGCAAGACATGCAGGCCCCTACTCCTCTCTCCCCGCTGAAGTTTCTCGGGCGGGCTCCCACTTCCTCCCACCTCTGCGATACGTTAAAGGTTCTTTTTTCCCGGACGATTTGGTAGCGAAGACCCCCCTCAGTCTCGGTTACAGAAGGTCCTTTGTTGAGTTGTCCCGCCGGCGGGATCGGTGAAATTCCCCACGGTCCTAGCCGTTCTCTCACAGAAAGACATAACAGTTCCTCCCTCCCACTGGGATATCTTCCCCCTTTTTTGCGGATTTTTCAAGCCCCAAACCAGTGTCTTTCGACGAGTATACCACAGCTTTTCCTTTAGTCTTTCCTAGAACCAGCTAAATGTTTGTCGTCCTTTCCAGACCACCGGTGCCTCCAACCGTGACGAGCCGCCCCATCAGTCTCGTCTTTCGCCCCCCACACTTTCCCCCCCCCCACCCCCAAGTGGAACGATCCCCTCCCCTCCTGACGGGCGATTCCTGGCGTCTTCTGAAGGGAGTACGCCGTATTTTGTAGCAGCGCCTCTTCCTCCATGCGCGTCCGCGCGGGCGCCTGCCCCTTCTATTAGGCAGGCCCGGCACAGCGATGCTTCCCCCGCAGATTCTCCTGCGTAATACAACATTCTATGACATGCGTGTGCCGCACATCTTCCTAATTCGGCCCCCCAGTCTCCTTCAAATGCGCGGAAGGCGCCTTCCTTTTTGAGACTCCTCGGCTTTTTTTGAGATATTTGGATATGTTTGTTAGTGATCGGCAGCCTCTTTCCCCCTCATCTTGTTCCAGGACCGATTTTCTCAAGCACTGATAACTCTGATCCTTCCGACCGGCTTCAATATGTTGAGTAGACGATTTCTCCGCTCACTCTCCGCAGCTCCAGCAACCACCGCTGTAACGTTCCCTTTTTCTTTGCAGGCTTCTCTCACATGTTTCTCTTTTGTCCTCCACGCGAATCGCCTTTACGTAAACGACTTCAGCGCCACCCCCCCCTTTTGAGTCGCACCACGTTTTTTCCGTCTTCCCCGAGCAAACATGACCTTTCAGCGAACGCTTCCTTCTCCGGGCAGTGGCCTTTACAAACGGTCAGGCTTTTAAACCCCAGGCATGACTCCCCCTAGAAGTTTGTCCCCCACTCCCCAGACGAGGAGTAAGCTCATGTCTCCTTCGCAATCCCTCTTTTTTTTATATCTCTCTTATACTCCTCCGTTGTGTTGTTGTCTCTTCCTCCCTTTTGAATGAGAACCCTTTAGAAGGCGCATTCCTGCAGCGGCTTCCCTGGTCAAACTGCTTGGGTATGCCTTTTTTTTGTACAAACTCCCCTTTCTTGTGGCCCCTTACCGAGGACTCTTACACCGGCTCACTTTCAATGTTGATCGACATTCCTTCTGCCAACGCGTCAAATCACCCTTCTTGAGTTTTTTTTCCGTTCCCCCACTTGCGATTAACGTCCTCTCCTCGCCCCTTTTCCCCGCTGCTTCCTGAACGACGATTAACATTCTTCCTCTCCCGCGGATCTGTTTTCTCTTGTTACACGCACCACTGTCTTTCCTGACGCAACAATTTTTCCGCCTTTCTCTCCAGCTGCCTCGCTATTGAGCAGTTTCTGATATAGAACAGTAAGTCGCTTTCCCTGGCTAGACGCGCTTCTCTTCCGCATTACATAAGAACCCTCAGACTCATAGGACCCCCCAGTCGACGCCCGATCCAAACCCTTCTCGCAAAGAGGAGAATCCCCTCCTCCAGAGGCTTCGCCTTCTTCGATGGACCCCACTTTCCCTTGATGATGGATGAACCTTTTTACGGGGGTCTTCTTCAATGTTTCCTTCAGTATAAGGATGATTTTCCTTTTCCTTGTGGTGCCGGGCCTTCTATTGGAGCTCATGCGTCCTCCCTGCTTCGTTTCGGTTGGCGACTATGGTCTAGAGACCACATCCTCAGCAAATAACGGACGACTCCGGCCCGATCTTCTTCATGGGTTCATCCCTCCCCCCCCCTTGTTTCGGTAGGCATCTCCTTTGTGTCTCCTTTAGTTCCTCTCCGGCTTCGCCGACGATCTCGCCCCTTCACCCTGTGATTCGCACTGGGCGATTCCTCTTTTAAGACCCGGACTTCTGGTGGCTCCTCCGCCTCCCCCGCAATGGTTTTCCCTACGGCAGCCGTTCTAAAGACCGATGATCGCACGTTTTTGGTCCTGGATCATATGAACGGTTTCATTTCCTCACGCTATGCCTTTTTCGCATGAGTAAGATCTCCCCTCAACTCGCTTTCGTTGGTCTCACCTTCCTCTACGCCCGGTCCGTCGCGCCGTGCTCAGCGAAGAAGCCGTTGGCTCTTCCGAGATCGAGTCCCTTCTCTCCGCCGAGGAAGGTCAGAGCTCAAAGCCGGCCGCCTCGTCTTCTCCCCCCCATTCACCACGGCCCTCCTCTTTTTCGCCAAGGCGATCCGTTACGCGTTGCCTTTTTTTTACTTTATGTTTTTTCTTGACTCCCCCGCCTGGAGATGGATACTCTAGCGCGCCATCCGACCTTTTATCACGCTCCCAAAGAACTTTTCGACGGAAACGAAAATGGGAAATCCTTTTTTTTTTGCTCCCCGGTCCCAGTCGGAGAAATTGTCCCCGCTGGCCTGGCTTGACCGCCTTTTTTTCCTTGTCGGGCTGACCCCCAAACTTCTTCCTCTTGTGATTGACGTGAAATGGAATTCTAAAGAGGCCCCCCCCTGAAACAGCCCAAAACGGGTTTCCCGCCAACGACGCTCCCCAATCCCCAAGGTCCCTTTCCCCCCCCCCCCCACCCAAAAAGTGGAGGGATTGGACGCGTATAGGATCCTACTTTTTTCCAGGCAATGTGTGGATTCTTCCGGCGCCGCTGATTTTCCTCCTCCCCGTTGTAATCTTCCTCAACCCGCTTTACAACTCGGTGTTCTCTTTCAGTTTTCTTTGGAAGAGTCTCCTTGCGGTTCGCGCCCGATTTCCCCCCCCATTCCCAAGTTCGGTTCTGACGCTTTCTACTTCCTCCCGTTGGTGTTTGGCTCTTTTAAATGGGGAGGCAGTGGTCTTTTTCCTTTTTCGGAGTTGTTCCGATACGGTCCCGGATGAAACGTCTAAATGCTTTTTGTCCCCTTCGATGTCTTCATGTTCTTGAGAGACCTATGAACTCGATGCTCTGTTTCCTTTTGTTAGCATTCATGAATGACGGTTCTTCCTTTTACTAATACTCCGTTGTGTTGTTGATCTTAAGCCTTCCTCTTCTCCCCCCAGATTATATTGAAGACAGCAACTAGAGCAGCGCTTTCCTCTCATGCGCAAGACCGCGTCCTTTCACCATAGCGGCCTTCCTCTCCGGGGGGTGTTCAGTATCGGCTTCTTCGTCTTATGACCTGCACTGACACTCCCACATTTCCTGGAACGTACGACGCCATCCAAAACCCCCCTCCTCGACGCCGACCCCACCTTATCCTGGGCGAAGCAATACCCCCCGCACCTTCCTTCTGACCCCCACTTGAGGACACGAACGTCTTTTTCCTCTTGGTTCCTATTCCCCGGACGGTTGTCAGCGGCGCTTTCCTGTGGGCCGCATTCCCCCCAGTAGGATTCCTCCGTTGAAGAACCGGATAATTCCCTCCCCTTTTTTTCCCGCCTCAGTTTTTTTGGAGGTTCTTTTTCCCCGTAGGAATCACTCTGGTTCGGCCTACTAAGCTCCAGGAAAGCACTTTCTCCTTGTTTTTCCGACCCGATGCGTTCCCCCCTGTCCAGAGTTTACATCTTTCACCGACTGTACAAGTGTCGCTTTGGAGTGCCGCACGTTGTTTCCTCTCCGCGTGTTTTTCTCTTTTCTTCTTTCTTTCTGATGTGACGCGAATAGACGTCCCCCCTGGAGCCATCTCTCTTCCACATAACCAATAAAGGTCCCTCCTCGTAACGGATCGGCCTCTTTGGCGCACATGTCCGCCGAGTGGTTAATTGCCGCTGTCCCTCTTCTTGCCGGCTTTTCTGATCTCGCCTCTTCGGGCTCACGCGATCCCTTCGCTAGGTTGATGTCAAGGCTTTTTCTATCGGCGATTTCCCCCTTTTCTCGCTACCTTCTATCGTGATCCCTAAAGCGGTTGAGGGGCATCGCCCCCCTCGACCATGTCTACCTCACCCGGCACTCTTCTCGACCTGGGATAAGCCCCCGATGATCGTTTTGAAACAAACTCTCTGTAAATATTTCCCTCCCCCTGTGGGACCCCACAAAGGGAGGGTTGTTCCTGCACCACAGAATTAAGGGCTTTCTCTGACCAGGTTCAGTCCCCACTCAGGCGTGTAGTAGGCCTCCAGCAAGGTGCTCACCTCTTGGTGCCATACCCCCTCCATCTCTCCTCCCCAGTCGAACAAGGTGTGCCCGTCTCCCTTTCCCACGCCCTGACGGGCGAGCGAACAACTTTCTTTGACGTAGCCTTTTTCTCAGTGAGGTTCTTTCATCGGTCGCCATGTTCATCAATAGGGCGGTTCTGAAACGACCGCTCCTCCTTTCACAACGGACGCGTCCTTTGCGTATTCTGTACAAACTCAGACTTCTCTTTCCTCCATGTACGCCCCGAGACATGCGTTGTGCCGCCAAAGCCTTCCTTCCTCCCGCGATGACTAGAATCAGCGTTTTGCGGCAAGTCGTCCCCCCCTTGCGCTTCGCCGTCACCCCTTTTTTTAGGCGAGATTTTTTTTCTCTGAGGTGATGGTTAGGGGTGAATCGGCAGAAGAGGCTCTATTCCCCCGCGACGGACTTTTTCAACGTTCTCCCTTGATCATCAACTTCCTATCCTCCTGATTTCTCCCCATATGTTGGTCGCCTACCTTTGCTGCAGTTGGTAGACGCTTTTTCCCGCTAATAATAAGCTGTAACTTTCTCCTTCTCTCTTCGAGTGAAGCTAGCGCTTGTCCTCTCCTCATTTCCTCACCAAATGAATACACGGCCAGATCGGTGATTCTTTTCTTGGGCATCCCGCAAGTCGATACCTAGTCCCTTTGCGCCGGTGTCCTCTCCCTTTTTTCTAGGTATTTTTCCAAAATAAAGTTCCCTTTAAAGGAGTTTGGTGAACAAAACCCCCCCCAGTTTTGACCAGTTTTCCTTTCCTGTCCGAGGACCCCTCAAAGGGTTCTTTC
>Ga0179593_1544024_pt1 | contig 11805 bp, 22 predicted proteins | sample CZODoug2_1_08_16_FD_185931 | JGI IMG/M metagenome (GOLD analysis project Ga0179593, IMG submission 185931) | Vadose zone soil fungal communities from Angelo Coast Range Reserve, California, USA - CZODoug2_1_08_16fungal (PacBio error correction) | ecosystem: Environmental > Terrestrial > Soil >... | reverse complement strand
TTTATATGGCCTTTTCTCAATTGGGGAACTTTTCCACCTTTTTCCTTTTTCCCTTTTTACCTTTTTTCTTTGTGTACTGTTTTCATTTCGCTTCCCGTGGGCCTAGATTCTCGTTTCCTCCTTTTTTTTTTTTTTTTTGGACTTTTTCCGTGTATGGGTCCGGATTTCACCCTTCGCCTTCTGTTTTTGGTCCAACTGGCCTCGAATTGGGGCGTTCCATGCCCTCCCCCCCCGATGATTCCCCCCGGACGGTTTCAAGATTTCCTTGGTGGGCGACTGGCTCCCACCCCCTCTTGGTGCATGGACCGGCCCCGTGTTTTTCCTGTTATATCGCAACCTAACCCCCTTTGAGTCCCCTCCTACCGCAAAATTCCTGGTCAAACCACCCCCCCCCTTTGTGCTGAGGTTCCATTCTGCGTTTCCCGTCCTCGTGTCGTTTTGTGGTTTTTTGTTAAAACCCCAGCTTCTTAAAATGTGTCTTTTTACTTTGTTCTGTCGTTTTTTTTTTTGACTTCATTTTTTTGGTGGGGGCTCACCCCGTTTACCAACCACCTTTTCCCCCCACCATCCCTTGCTTAACCAGTTTTTGCATTAGCAGGACCACGTTTTTTTTTTTTTTTTTTCCCCCCCCCCCCCAATTAATCGTTTTTTGGCACCAGATCAGACCCCATTTTTTTTCGTGCCACCCCCCATTTTCTTTGGCCATGTGCCCAAACCCCCTTGCCGTTAAACGGTACCCCCCCCTGGTTTTCCGCGTTTCCCTCAAACCCCCACCTTTCCCCCAAGTGATTTGGCCTTAAGGCCACTTCTGCACACACCCTCCTCCCCCGGTTTTGGGACTCATGTGGTTTTGTTCTTGTTCCAAAATTTTGCCTCCCCCCCCGTCACACCACTAAAGGACCGTGGAGGACCACCCTTCCTCCCCCCGGGGACCCGTTGTTGTCAACGGGTGATGCTTCCACCCCAGTTTGCGGACAATTTTTTGTTCTTCGAGCGTTCTGTGAAGGTGCAGACCCCCCCTTTTCCTGTCCCCTTCCCCGACCTGACTTTCCGCCTTTTCTTTTTTTCCTTTGAGCTTTTTCTCGACACACTTTCTCCGGCTCGGTTCTTTGTCCTTGTCCTTGCGCTCGCTTCTTTCTTTCCCGTCCGAACACCTGGTTGGCTTTTTTTTTTTTTCCCTTTTTCGGTTTTTTTCCAACGTTTTTGACAAAGATCACTCTTTTTCTACCCGTGTTTTCCCACCAGCTTGATCAGGTGGCGTCGTTTTTTACATGCACTATCTTGATGGAAAAACCCGGCGCGCGATCGAGCCCTCACTACTGGTTCACACCCTTCTCCTGCAGGGACGTTTTCCTTTCCCTTTTTTTTTCCCCAACTTTTTGGACGCGGTGTGGCCTTTTTCCTTGTGTTTTCTTGAGACCCACGGTCACCCGCTTTGGTTCCTACGATGTTTACTTACCAGTTTGTCCCCCCCTTTTCCCGACCGCAGGTTTTTCTTCTTTTCCCCAGCTGTGTTAGGGTTACGACCCTCCTTCCTCTCCCCCATCTTGCACAACACCTCCTTAACATTTCCCTGGCCCTCCCCGTCACCCTGGTCTTCCCCCTTTTTTTTTTTCGGATTTCGGAACGTTTTTCTTTCTACCCCGGAACCTCCCTGCAGCAAACGACCACCTGACCCTTCCCAGGTGTGGTTCCCCTTTCGCGATCCGTTTTTTCACTTAACCCCCCTTTTCCGCCAGGAGCCCCCTTTGACCGCGACATTTGTTTCCCCGCCTTCCCCACCTGTTCACGGACGGACCTGGACCCCCCTCCCTGGGTCCGCTTTCGTGGACGGTTTTCGTCCTCCACCCTCCCAAGCTGTGCGTTCCCCCCTTGGTTCGCCAGCAGTCCCCCCCCCCCCCCCCGATTCCCCCCTCCAAGATCGCGCGTTTTTTGTTTCGCTGTCGTCCTTTTCCCCTTTTTCCTCACCTTGTCTTACCCAATTTTTTTGTTTTCCACTTCTGACCTTTTTTCCCCCCCCCTGGCCTATTCACCCTGCCGACTTGATTCCCCTTTCCGGGTGTGTTACTCGGAACCGAATTTCATCGTGCCGTAGCACTTTCCCAGACAAGCGAACCGCAGACCCCTGTTTTTTTCCCCCGGCCACTGTCCCTTTTTGTTTTTGACTGGGACGCGCCCGCACAGGCCCATTTCACGCCCACAGCACGACGCCAAGCCCTTTTACTTTTGTGGCTTTCTCTTTTTTCTTCTTTCTTGTTCCCCTGTTGAGTACATGTTGACCTTAAGTGGTCTTCCCCCCCCCCCTTGTTCGTTGTCTTTTTTCCCCCCCGACCGGCAGGCTTCTGTCGTGACGAGTATTTCTTTTTCTTTCCAACGCTGCACCGCTCCCCTCCTTTTTGATTTTTGTCTTGCATTTTTTTGCAGCTAGTGGTACTTTTCCCCCTTTTTCACCTCCTGCAAGGGACCGTTCGGCGCCTTTTCCATTTTTTTTCCTGTCCAACTAAGGGGGTACCCACCCCCTCTTTGCGTGCCCTTTGGACTTTTTTACGTTCTTTCTTTTGCCTTTTCAACGGCGCTTTTTCCGTTGTTTTTCCCCCTTTTTCACCTTGACCCCCTTGTTTCGCGTTTGTCAACCCCCCCCCTTTCGGTTGCATTTTTTTTTTGACCCCCAGGCAAGGCCCCTCTTGCGGTCGTCGGCTTGCTTTACTCTGTTCACCCTCGTCACTTGGGACGCGGATGACCCCGTGGTTTTTTGCTTTCTTAGCGTTCCCACACCTTCATGTATCTTTTTCCCCCGCCTTGTTTGACGCTGTTCCTTTGGGGGTAGCATCCAAGGTGGAATCCCTTGTCCCGATTGATATACATTGCCTTTGGGCGATCTTTTTTTGGGGGCCATAACTTTTAACTGGTTTTCTGATTTTCGGTAGGTTTGCACCTGACCATCGCCGGTTTCCCCTGCTGCTTCGTTCGGGAGCGCAGTTTCGTTCCCTTTTTTTGTTGCTGGTGTTTTGGGTTCTCACTTTCGCATGGGACAGTGACCGGTCTGAGCCCGTGGACTTCTCCCCCTTTCCTCTCCTGTTTTTTGGTGTTTTGAGAGATGTTCTCGCTCTTTTTTTCCGACCCGTTTCCGGTTGCCCTTTCTCGACTTTGGCGAACGGCCTGAACCTTTTGTTCAAGCGAACACCGGCTCCGGACCTTTACGAAGTCTTTCTCAAAGAGGCTGCGGGGCCCTACCCTTCCCCCCTGGTCTCTTTTTTCCAGGTGATGCTTGCCCATCCCGCGGCGTCCTCTTCCCCACTCGTTCGGTTGGGAATAAGACTTGCCAGTTCTAATTCTTCTCCCATTTTTCAACAGATTTTTTTTCTCCTTGAAGGTTCAAGAGGGCGCCCCTCCCCCTTTTCTTTTCACTCTGCTTACAGGTCCGAGGTACCTCGCCGATTCGCCCTCCCCAACGTGGACGCAGTTTTTTTCCTTCTTGATTGTCCTTTCCCGTTGTACGAGACCCACTGTTTTTTCCTTTGAAATCTTTTACTCCCCCCACCGGAGCAGGCGCGCTTTCTGACATGAAAACTTGCGGTCGCGTCCTGGTTTTGTTCCCCCCCTCCCCGACCGGAGGTGGGTGTGTTTACCCCACCCTTTGGTCTGGCCCCCCCCATTTAACTGCGTTGCCGGACGGTTTCCATTCTTTCCGTGCCCGTTCGAAACCGCGTTTTCGCTGCCCCCAGGGATCGGTCTTGTTTGCCTCCTTTCGCCGTTTGCCCCACCGGCGATCCGGATGACCGTACTTTCGTTGAACCTGCGGTCCGTGTGACTTTTTCCCCCCCCCCCTCTGTTTTCCCCCCCTGGGAACCCCGCCCTGATCCCCCAATTACCCTTCCTTAGGTCCCGACCATGCAGCTCCGATTCACTCGTCGTCACTCGTGTTGACGTTCAGCCCGGTTTCTTTTTGGCGCGTCCTTTTTTTCCACCCCCCCGTCTTCTTGTTGGTTCTTACCAGTTTCGGCCCTTTTTTGTTCCCTTGTTGGCTTCTTCCACGGCACTCTCAGGAGTCGTCCTCTTTACCCCGATCAACGTCGCTGGGTTGAATCCATTTTTTTCCCCCCCCTTTGCAAAGTTCCTCTGTACCCCCTTTCACACACTTTTCGTGGAGTTCGGTTCTTTTTTCTGACTCCCGAACGCGTTTGTCCATCTTTTTTTTGTAGTCCTTTTTTTCCCTGATGGCGAAAAGGTCGGCCCTTTGCCTCCCCCCCCTGGCCCGCTTGAAGAATTTTTTCCACGAACGTAAACTTACCCTGGTCGTTTTTTGTAGTCGTGTTCTTCCCGTTTTTTTTCCCAGTTCCTTGGCGGTTTCCCTTTGGGCGCCTTCCGGGTTGTGCCTTTGTTCTTTTATCTTCCCGGGTTCCCCCCGGGATCGCCGTACGGCGTTTCCCCACGATGTTTTCACGTCGGTTCTTTGCTGCCGTAGGTTTACATGTTTTCTTTTCCTTTTTTGACCTCCCGCGCCCTGGGGTTCCCAAAACCCCCCTGGGTTCTTTTGACCAGTTGTGCTTCGAGCAGTTTTTTTTTCCCATCCCTTTTGATCCCTGTGTCTCCCTTGCCCCAACCCCACAGGGGCGGGGTCTGGGACCCCTGGCGTCGTAGGTGATTCCATTTTCCCTTTTTTTTTTTTTTTTTCCCACCCTTCTTTGTACTGGCCTCCCCCGTCTTGGTGGACCCCGGCCACACCCGTGTCCCAGCCGTTCCCCCTTACTTTCCATTTCCGTTTGTTGTTTACATCGTGTTTTTGTTTTTTTTTTTTCTTTCGCAACTCCCCACACCGACTGTTGATACGTTGCCATTCCCCTTTTCATTCTTTGGTTTCTGAAGCGGGATGATTTTCGGTGTCCCACGAAGGAATTGTTTCAACCCCAATTTTGTAGTTGAAAGACCCCGCTTTTTTCTCTTTCATCGTTTCCCCCCCTCCTTTTTTTCACTCCACGACGATCGTGATCCGTCCCTTTTGTGTCTTTCCACCTCCGGTTTCCCCCCAGTTTAGGTCTTCTGCTTTCTTTTTGGACCATGGTTGCCCCAGTCACTTTTTTAGTCAGGCGATTATTTTTTGCCACTTTTTTTTTTCCTGCCTCGTTGAACCTTCGAAGTTTTTACCACGGTAGTGTTTTTTTTCATCGGGGTGGGTTCCTCCCTTGGTTTTTTCTTTTTGTCATCAGGGGTTCTTCCGCTGAACCCTCCCTTTTCCTTTCCCCCCGCTGCCTTGACTGTTTTTCTTTTTGGCGTTCCATTTTGCTCCAGTTCCCTTTTTTGATTTTTCCAAGAGGACGCTTCTCCGTTACCTTTTTTGGAATTTTTTTGCCCCTTTTTGTTGACCCCCCCATGGACCTGGTGCGATCCGATTTGCCTTCTTTTGTTTTCTTGTCCTTTTCGCCTTAAACGGTGCCTTTTTTCGGTTTTTTGGCCCCGGGGGTATCACTTCCCCCCTTTTTTTGCTTTTTTGGGGCGCAAAATGTCTTTTTTTCCCCCCCCTACCACCACCCTCTGACCATCTTTCACATTTAACGTTGTCGATGGCCACTTTTTTCGGGCCCCATTCTGTGCTTTTCTTTGTTTTCTTTTTTTGCCTTTGAAAGAATTTTCTCGTGTTTTTAGTCGTCGGGTTTTTTTTTTTTCGACTCCCAGCACAAAACTGCGGTCGGTCCGCCAGGTTTTTTTTTTGCCTTTCCACCCCCCTTTTTCCATTACCCGTGGACCGTCCGGCTTTTTCCAAATCGGGCTTCCTTTTTTCTCCCCCTCAATCGGGCCAGGTGCATCCGCTTTCTTTTTTTATCCGCTCCATCGGTTCGTTTCTTTTTTCTGTTTGTTTTGGTTTCCTCCTCCGAAGTCTCCACGAATCTTTTCTGATGCGTGACAACCGCGGTCCGGACAACCCCCCTGGGTTCCCCTTTTCCATAGCTTGTCACTTAGCCTGATTCTTTTCCCCTCCGTTGTGTTGTTTTTTCTTCAGTCGTCAGGGCTTCTTTGGGGATGTAGTTGCTTTTGTCCCTGGGATTGTGACACCCTTTTTTCTCCGGGTTTTTTTTTTTCATGATTACGTGGTCCTTTTCCTTTCCGATTTGCCCTCCCTTTTTTCGGCCCTCCGATGGAGACGTTATTCCCCCTTGAAACCCGCGATGCACCTTTGGCGTCCCTCCAAAGTTTTCCCCACGATCCGGCTTCTCCCCCACGGGTTGTCCCAATGCCGGAGGATTTTGGCGGACCCGGTGGCGCCCCCTTTTTTTTTCGGGTCCTCGACGACCGCGGTGTCCTTCTTTTACTGTCCCCCCAACATTACGTGAGGCCCACCGCCTACCCGGTCAGACCACCCGCTCGTCTTCCTTCTTTTCCACTTCTTTTCCTACTTCGACCCCAAGCGTAAAATGTGTCCCTTGTTTTTTTTTCCCTTTTTTTTGTTTTCTTTTGATCACTTTGTCCTCCCCCCCGTTTACCCAAAAGCCCACTCCCGGGGAACCCCCCCTTGGCCTGTCCCCAGCTAGGATGTTACGGGCTAAATTACTTGGTTCCCCACTTTTTCCCTTTCCCTGGTCGGCACCAGTTCCTTTTTTATGTCCACCCCCCCCACCAAATGCGCTCATCCCAGGAAATTTTTTCTGCCCATCACCGACACGGCTTTCTTTGGACCCTCCACCTGGACGGTGCACCTTCACTGGTTCCGGGCGTCCCTTCATCTTTTTTCCAAATTTCCGTGATTCTCCCCCCGAGAGCCTCTGCTTCCCCCCCCCTATCCCACACGGGATTTTCCACCTTCTTATTCCGGTACGACTGTCCCCCCCCCTTGCTTTCTTTTTTCCCCCGGAACTTTTTGTCCGAGTGCTTCTTTTTTCAAGTTTTTCTTCCAGGGTTTCCTAACGACGGACCTTTGAAGGTTTTGCCCCCTTTCTCTCCTGGGATTTCCCAGAGCCCTCTCTTTTACGGACAACGATCATTCATTTTTTCCCCCGTATTTTTTTTCCTCCCTACTTTTATTAGGAGGAGGTTTTTTTTTTCCCCTTTTTTTTTTTTTCCCCCGGTTTGGACCCCTTTCGCAACGGTTTTCCCCTTTTCTTTCCGGACAAACGACAATCCTCATTTTTCCCCCCCTTTTTCCCCTCCCCCCTTTGATAGGAGCGTCTTTTCCCCCGCACTATCCCCCCCGTGGTTTTCCCCCAAACCTGCGACGGAGATATCCCCCCCGAGTTCCCTTCCCAAGGCCGGTCCGTTTTTTAACGTGGTGGAAGACTGTCCGCCACGCCCCCCTTTTTCTCAGGGGTTACTTTTTGTTTCGTTCTTCCCCCCAATGTCCTTTTTCAACTACTCTTTCAATGGTTTGAGAATTTCCAGCCTCTTTTTAGTTCCTTTTTTTTTTCCCCGCCCACACTTCGTCAAATTCCCCCCCCCCCCTTTTTCCTATTTTTCTCCCCCCCCTTTTTTTCCCACTCCGGACTGTGGAATGAGGTTTCCCTTGGCGAGGCCGAGAGGTGATTTGTTTTTTCCTTAGTCCCCCCCCCTGCCTCCCCGACTCCTTCTTTCCCCAGGTTTTTTTTTTTTTTTCCCCCCGCCTCGTTGATCCGCCTCAATCCGGAGCCGTCCCACTCACCTCTTCCCCCGCAGCCCCCCACTTTTTTTTTTTCGTTGCCTGGCCCCCCCTTCCCCAACTCCGGACCCCGACCCTGTTTTTTTTTTCTTGGGGACGGGTTTTGACGACTTCCCTTTATTTTCCCCGCCTGGGAGGCCCCTAATTCCCCCAGCCAGGGCAGGGCACCCCCTCCCCCCCCCCCCTTTTTAATTTCCCTAAAGTTTTTCTTCCCCCTTGTCACCTGTAATCCTTCCCATTGCACTGAAGTGTTACCCCCTTTTTTCTCCCCCCTCTTTTCGAGTTTCACTGGCCCACCCCCCACTGTTGTCTCCGTTGCACGGTCTTGGTGCCTTTCCCTTTGACCCCCAGAAGCAGGTTTTTTCGAGCCCCCCCCAGCGGCCAATATGTCTCCCAAAATTTTTTTCACTGTTGTTACAACCCCCTGTCCCCCAATGGTGTTTGGCTCCCCAGTGGAAGGCGCACTTTTTCTTTTAAAAGTTCAACAGTTTTTAATTTTACCTTTTGACTTCCAACAGCCTTTTGAGTTTGGATTTTTAGTTTCTGTTTTTTTCTCCCTTGGGTCCTGGTTTTGGGTGCCTTTTTGTTTTTGTCCACCCACTGTGTAACGGGCCATTTCTTAGTGCTTTTTTTTCCCCCTTTTGTTTTCTCGCCGTGTCGTTTTTCCCCGCGCCCAGGCTTTTTTTTTCTTCCTTCGCGGTCATCCGGGTTCGAACACCTCCTTGTTTTTTTTTCCGTCGCCAAGCGCGTTTGCCTTGCCCATGGCCTTTTTTTTCCCCCCCCCCCTCCGGGCCTTGTTTTTTCCCCTTCATGGACCGGCGAACGTTCCGTTTCTTTTTTAGACCGCTTTCCGCCTTTGTTTCCTTCCCTTTTTTCCTTTTCCCCCCCCCTTTCTTTTTTGTTCGGCGGGACCCCCCCCCCTGGGAAACTTCTCCCCCTTCCCCAGCACGTCCGTACGCGGTGTGCCGGTTTTTTTCCCTCTCGCTGTCACCGCACACTTTTTTCCTATAACTTTTTTCCTTCCTCTTCTTTTTTTCTTAGTCCCGCGCTGGACTGGTACTTCTGGCTTTTTTTTTCCCAGCTGAACCTATGCACGACTTCTCACCTCCCCCTGGTGCGACCTTTTGGGCAGGTCTCCTTTTCAAATTTTGTCGGGGGCTCGGGATTTTTTCCGGTTGCCTCCCAAGGACTCCCTTCTCTTACTTTTTTTTGAAATGCTAGGTTACTTGGCTTGGTTTTTTTTTTTCGGTTTCCCCTCCCCTGTAGTTACTTTTGCCCCCTTAGTCCACCCCCTTTCCTCCTGGTGCCCCCTCCACCAGCACGGCCCTCTCCAAAAACTGCTCTCTCTTCCCCATACGTTTTTTTTTCGACTTTTTCTTTATTGCGGTTTCCCGTGCTCGGAACCATTTCGGTTTTTTGCGACGTTTCTCCCCCGTCGATGTTCCCCAAGGAAACGACCCCTCCCCCACTTTTCCGGGACGATTTTGGGCAAGGGCGACCAGGTCCCCTCCGTTTATGGCGTGTCTAACCTTTTCCGTCAGCCTTTTGGAAGTGACTTGTTTTTTTCCCCCCTCCCGGCCCTTGGGCCTGGGGGATTCTCTGTGGCACGAGTTAGTTTTATCTTTGCAGGTTCGGTTCAAGAGGCTTTAACCTCGCTGGTCCCCTCTCTTCCCTGGCCCCCGTTCCTTTTCATCTTCGTGCTTTTCCACAGGTAGTTTCCGAGCAACTTTGTCGACGTTTCGGTGCTTTCCACCATTTTTTTTAGTCCCCTTTTTCTGTCCCTTTTTTTTGTATGAACAACCCCCCTTTTCCGTTTTTTTTTAGGTGAGTTTTTCCACCACCCCTTCAGCATGTTCGGTCTGCACCATACCCCTTTTCGGCGAGTTCATTTTTTCTGCCCGACCCCATCTTTCCCCCGTCTTTTTTTTAACCCTCAGGGGTCGGCATCACCTTTTTTTTGGTCGGTTGTTCCTTTCCCCGTTGCCCGGGTTCGACCCGACTTTTTTTTTCACAATCGGTAGTGCCGGCGTTTCCTTTGCCGCCGCCGGAACCGTCCTACCCCCCCCTTGTTCCCATGGCTGCCGGTTTCCTGTGGTTGGGTTCCCCTTCTTTGTTTTACACCCATGGGTTTGCCCCGTTCCTTTCTTCCCCACCTTTCCCCCCGAGTTCAAGGGACGACGTCCCCTTTCCTCGGTTTTGCTTTCCTTTTTTTTTTCAGCGGTTTTGCTGGCACACCCCTTTAGTTTTTTCTGTTGGTTCCAGTTCGGCGTTCAGTCTTTTTTTGCCTTTTTCCTACCTTTTCACCCGATTCGCCTGATTTTTTCTTGACGCTCACCACGGTCCCTCAGGTAATCGGGCCCACGTTTTTTTTTTCTTTTCTGTTTGGGAGTTTTTTACACCAACTTCCTGTGTCTTCCCTTCGTGGCCCCCCATGGGGGTCGACGCTCCCTCGTTTTTTTTTTGGTGGTTCCCTTTTTTCACATTTTGGCTGACCAGTGGGTTTTTTTTTGCCCCTGCTCTCCCCCGCTGGAGAAGTTTTTCCCGAATTTCCCCACTTCCCTTTTGCACTTTTTTAGGGTCGGGATGTCCTTTGGTTTTTTTCCCAACAACCCCTTTTCCCCCTCGTTTGGTTGTCCTTTTTCCCTTTTCGGTTGCTCCCGGCTTTTGAGGCCGTTTCTCTTCCCTCCAAACACCCCCCTTGGTAACGGCTTTTTTGTTTTTTTTCCCTTAATTTCCCTGATGTATTTGAGACGACCCTCTTGCCGTTTTTCCCCCCCCCGGACAGGGTCACCGGATCTTTCCATGTGTTTCTTTTTTTGCCTCCGGAAGACTTCTTGTTTTCCCTTCTACCTCCCCCCGGGTGATGGGTGCTACGCCGAAACCCCTTTTTTTTTTTTTTCTGGTACGTCGGACCCAACCTCCCAGGAGTCCTTTTTTTTCCTTCCCTTTTTTTTTCCCTTGCCACCCACCCGTTGCCCTTTTTTTCAAGCCCCCTTCTCCCCCCGGAGCCGTCAATTCCTTTTTTTATGCCTCTTTTTTTTTATCGGAGCGAAGTTTCATCCCCTCGCTCACGTTTTTTCCCTTTTTACACTACGCTCCCTATCAGTTTTGTCCGTCTCAGGTCTGTTTTTTCCCCCACCCTGACGGGCCCCCTTCCACCGGGCGTTTCTTCGTTGTTCCCTCCCCCGCCGTTCTCCTTGCCCTTTCTAGTTTTCCCCCTTTTTGACTCGATCTTGAATCAGGTCCTTTTTTTGAGTTCCCCCCCATCTCCCTTTCCCTCCCATTCGTAGAGGGTCCTTTTTCGTCCGTTTACATGTTTTGCCCCTTCAGCGCTTCAGTTTCACCCCCCGTCCTTTTCCTTCGTTCCCCCGCGTCGACCCCTCCTTTTGCACCTTTGTCTCGGTGGTTAGGGGATTTGATCGTTTTTATGGCTCCTTGTTGGTGGGACGAACCTTTTCGGCTCCGTTTGTCCCCAATTTTCTTCCTTTTTCCCGGGCCCGTTTTTCCACGCCACTCGTGTTCCCCGTTTTCGGCTCCCTTCCATCGCTGACCTTTGAGGGCAGATCTTTCTTTTTTCTTTTTTTTTTGAAGCGGATGTTTTTTTTTTCACTTTCAATCCCTTTTTTCGCCGATTTTGCGGTTTCCCCCCTCATTTACTGTAACGTGCCTGTATGGTCTGTTTGTTTTTTATGCTTTTGGTTGTAACCCCCCAGGTTTTTTGGGGGCGTCCCCCCATCTCTTTCCCCCCCACGAAAACCCTTGCACCGTGGTTCCTGGATGTCATGACCAGGCCCTGTTGCATTTTTTCCTTTTTTGTTGTTTTTTGGCTGACCGTAGACCCTTTCTTTTTTCCTTTTCTTTCTTGTTTTTCCCTGCGATTTATATTCCCCTTGCCCCCGGTGGTCCCCACTGAGGCTTTCCCCCTCGCTAATCCTCGGGCGTTGGGACGCATTTTTTTTCAATTTTCCCTTTTCACCCGCCGCCCATTCTTTGCCCCTTTCCCTCTTTGTCCAAAGCTGGGGAAATTCCGTCCCCCTCGATTTCCTTCTTTTTTCTCGGGCCCCGCGAAGAACCCCTTTTGCCACGCAATTCCTCATTTTTCTGCCGTTCCCCAACCCGCGTTTTCTTCCCAAAACCCCCTTGGGGACCCCCCCAACTACTTCCCCCTTTTTTTTTTTCGT
>Ga0179593_1535031_pt1 | contig 11805 bp, 17 predicted proteins | sample CZODoug2_1_08_16_FD_185931 | JGI IMG/M metagenome (GOLD analysis project Ga0179593, IMG submission 185931) | Vadose zone soil fungal communities from Angelo Coast Range Reserve, California, USA - CZODoug2_1_08_16fungal (PacBio error correction) | ecosystem: Environmental > Terrestrial > Soil >... | reverse complement strand
CTAACCTCCTGTTCTTCTCAACCCCCCCCACTACCCCAACCCCCCCTCCTCCAGGCCGCGCCAGTTTTCCCTCTGGTTACATCCGGCCCCCCAAGCAAAAAACCGGTCTTCCCACAGCTCCCCAGTCCAGACCCCCCTCCAACCCACGCCCCAACCCTTCACCCGCAATTCCCAGCCCCCCCACACCCCCCCCCCCCCCCCTTACATTTCCACACAACCGCCCCCCCAAGTAGTGGGAAAAGCGACTCGGTCCGCACCTTACTTCAACTTCTTTCCCTCCCAATCCCCCCTGTCCTTTCCGTCTCGACTGTTCGTGACCGATTAAATATGGTTGAGTGCGGCCAACCTGGAGTTTCGCAATCTCCCTAACCCCCCCCCCTGCCGTACTGACCTCCATCAGTTCCCAAGATTGAGCCAGTTCTTTTTTTTCCGTTAGCACCATGAATGACCTTTTTTTTTACAGATAGGCGGTAGCACACAATAAAAGTTTCGTCGGATCGTGCCTCCTTTCTGCGGTCTGCTTCCGGACGCGTCAGCTTATCCCTGACCTGATGTCATCCGGAGATCTGCAGGCGTCTGTCTCCTGCATCTAACAACCTCCATGACTCGGAGATCGTCAGTCCTCCCCCCCCCCATTTCAAGTTCGCCCTACCGTAGGATCTTTTTCAATAACGATCGATGTCGATTGGATTCTTTTCTTGGGTATCTATGCCATTTCGGAGAATTTTTTTTTCCTTCCCCAGCAAATCTGCTTGCGGGTATTTTCTGAAAGAATGACTCGCCAGTCCTTCCAGTCCCTTTTCTCAACTGCAGGCGCTTCCAACCTCCCCTCTCGTTGCCCGCCCCCCAGCCGCTTCATCACCGCCGCTCGTTCATGCAAGTTGAATGTTGCGGCGCTTTCGCGTTGATCTTCGTGTCGAGCGGTCCCTCTCAGCCGCCCGCCGGCCTTGTTTCTGTCCTTTCTTCCCACCCCACTCCAGCGTTTTGATCCAGCCACCCCCACCACTCTCTCCCTCTTCCGAGCGCTTCGATTATTGCGCCAAGGGTTGCGTCCCTCGCCTCCAGTCCCCATAGCTGCGTTGATGCCCCGCCCCACACGCAAACCCTGTCCTTCTTTCTCCTCCCTCCTTTCCGCAAACAGTTCGTCAGCTGCACAGGCAGAAGATGGCCGTTCTTCTGTAACCTGTGTTCCTGTGCGACGCTCCGCAATCCTCCAGAAGTCAGCCGCCCGAATCGCAACCGACCTACAAATCGACTAAGCAGACCGACACCAGACACCTCCCCCCCCCTTTCACCCGATATCCCCTCTTCCTCAACCAGGTCGCTTGCGTATCAATACAAGCCTTTCCCACCCCTGCCTCCTCCCACAGCGCTGATCTCCAATCCGGTCCCCAAGTTCACACTTCCCGCCTCCCGCCCCCCCGGCTCAAGCAAGGACACGCATATAGATCAGCGACCGTTAAAAAGCATCCCTGCGCACATAGGCTTTTTGATCCACCCTCTTTTTTTTTTTTTTTTTTTTTCTTTTTCCGACATTCTCTCCTCGCCCAGAGATAACGGACTATGTGTTAGGACCCCAGTTGCTTTGCACGACCCCCCTCCCCCCAGCTACCTTAGCTCGGACCGGAAGTGGCTTTTGTTACGCACCAGCTGACGAAGTGCCGACACATACATAAAAGCGGTTCCTGGTAGCCAGCAATTTTACAAAATTTCCCTCTTTTTCGCCCCGCACCAAGCCGGTTCAGCCTCTCCATCCCCGACATCAATGTCAGCCAGTACAGGCTCATCATTGTGCTTCGCTCTTTAGACCACGCAATCTCCCTTTCCCGCCCCTTCCCGCCCCCCTCAAAGCTCCCCCGCGATAGATACGAATGAAGGTTACTGCGGCCGCGTCGGTACGAAAGCCCCCTCATATCGTTCGCCCCGCCCTTCCGAAAGCTCCGAACAAAGACCCCTGGCGTGTCTAATACACAAGCCCGCTGCATGCACGCGGGTCCTTCCCTGGCTTCTCCCGCACTGTCGCCCCCCCCCTTGTCCCAACCCCATCGAGAAAATCTCTTTTTCCGACACGGTTTTGTGAGTTCTGCTGGGAGCCTTCTGTAGGTGTTTTTGCCTGATTTTGCGTCATTTGCGGTGAAGGTAGAAGTTAAACGAATTAGAAGGCAATTGTGTGATAAAGAAAAGGGTTCTCTTTCTTTGGAGGAAGCTTTCCTTTTTTTTTCCTTTGATGTGATGTTAGAGTTCGGGCTTGCGAGGGCTTCGCGCTTCGAGAGCAAGTGGTCGGCCGCCCTTTCTCGATTAATCGCGGCGAGAGACGTTTTTGCTTTACTTGCATCCTCGTTGAAATTTTAGATGATTTGAGCTTTTTCTCTAGTCTAAGGAGCGAGCTGTAATGGTGTGGCAGGCAGGTTCTTGCGGGTGACCGGTTGTTTTCGGTGTCGACATCCCCACTTTTCAGGCCCCCCTGATTGCTTCGCACGGGGACCGGTCTTCTTTGGTTCTCTAATACGCTGCTTGCACGGACGTCCTTCCACCCCCCCCTCTCTTCCCTTCCTCTGGTTTGTCTTTTTTCTTTCTCTCAATGGTTCCTACAGCCACAAGCTTCAGTTTGTAGTTTTGAATGTCGAGTCTCAACCCCCTGGCGCGCTCTTTTTCTCCACCATCCCCGTCTTTTCCCCTTTTCGTTGGCGTTGCCCACTCCGTAGCTGAGATTTCGTGGTCTGCGTCTCGCGTGTTTTGGTTGCCGTTGTGTTGTGATCTTCGACTTTCTCCTTGGTCAGGTGCTTTTTCTGAGGCAGCGCGGTCCTGGGGGGCCTGGTGATCTTTGGGGGAATACTCCAGAGAATTGTCCGGCGTTAAGACGTTTATTTTTTTTCGGGGAGAGCTGTTAGGCTCTTGGTCTTCCTTCTGGCTTTTTTCGGCGTCGGTTGAGATTAATGGAGGGACATTTTATGTGTCTTGTCCCGAGTGCCCCCTTTCTTTCAAGCTTGGAAACGCCTGACCTTCCTTTAGATTCAGTTTGAGAAGCTATCATTTCTTTTAGCGTCAGGCTTCCAGTCTAAAACATCTAGGTGTTTGGTGGTTGTGTGAAGACAAAGATAGGTTCGAGTGGGTTTTCAGATCTCACACCCCCTTCTTTGAGCTTCATTTTGTCTTCTCTCCGGGGTGGGAGAGGATGTAGTGGGGGTTGTTGCATGGAGAGATTGCGAGCGGTGGTTCCGCTCACTCCATTCCATCCGGCGATGGTCTTCTATGACGACCGACCCCGTCTATACGCAGGACATTCATGTCCTGCTTGTCGGCTGACTTCCTTGCTGGACCTACACATAGGTGGCTGCGACGATTCGTGGACGCGCCCGGGATCTTCTTGTTTGGTTTTTTACGGGCCGGAGGCGGCTATCGCGTTGCGGGCATCCCCCCGTCAGCCCCTCCCTGATGTGCGGGGCAAATCACAACCTCCTGCCTATCATTCTATACCCTCCTGCTAACGTTTTTGGAACCCCCACCGGCTTTTCTCCCCGATCATGCAATGCCTTAAATAGCTATTCGGTCCTTTCGGGCCGGGAGTCTCTTTCCCCTCTCTTTTATTTTTTTCCTATTTTCGATCAGCAGACGCTGCTGTGCCCTTTTCCTTTGTAGGGACAGCCTTCATTCGAGACTCTTATCTTGGACTCTCCAGCTTTTCCCCCATTTTTTGGTCCTCCCCTCTGATCCCTTTCCTCACGCACTTTTATGAGTTGCCTACTCTGGAATAGGTAAGTGTTTTGCTCCGGGACACCTCCTCCCTGTCGCCCTGTTTCTTGGAGTTCGGTTGGTGTTTCCCCCAGGTCCGTCTGTTGCTGAAGGAATCGCGCCTTCGTAGCACATCCCATCTTCCGTCCCTAACGCTTATCTATTCCCTTGGCTTTCCTTGTCGAATTTTGCAGCAGTCCGGTGCGTTCCCCCGATTTCCTCTTTAAACTACGTTTTTTGTATTTCCCTGTGTTAGAGCGTCCTGTTGTTGTTTGTGTTTACATTGTTTCTTGTTTTTTGTGTGGGTATGTTGGGCTTGGAGTTTTCAGGGGGAGCGCTTGTGGGGACCGGTTTGTTGCTTGCTTGGAGTCTGTTTGACCGCCGTTGGCCCTGGCGCTGATGGAGCTTCTTTTTTTTTTTTTTGAGTTTGTTTGCGCGCTGTCACATTTGCAGGTTAAGGTTATCTTTCTTCCCTTCCCCTCTCCTACGTGTGGGGAGAGATCTCAAAATGATGCGTTCTGCCCACCACCAACCTCCCCACCCCTCCTCTTTTCCAGGGTTAAGGTCCCCGCTTCTTTACATCCCTTTCCCCGCATCCCCCCACCCTCGTCCCCTGCACAACCGTCCCCGTTTAGACGCCCCAAATAACACGCCCAACCCACCAATGCTGTAAGCCTCCAAACACCCAACCCTTTCCAGGCTTCCAACCACCCGGACAATACATAGCCCCCCTTTTTCTTTTTTCCAGTCAGTCCCCATCGGGACGGCACGGCTGACCTTCCCCCTTAGCTAAACTCCAATTCATAGTCTATTCCTTCGGACCGTTCACCTTTTTGACTTTTCCTTCACCGTTTTGAGGATGGCCTGAAATTCTTCGAAAACCGATGCCTTTCTCCCCCCATCCCCCTCCCAGTCAGTTGAGGCGTTGCACGTAGCCAACATGAATCCTCCCGGCCTTCGGTACCCCTCCCCCATAACCGGTCGTCCCGGATCAGTTTCTCCGAATTGAGATTTTTAATCCCTGCATCGAGTCGGCTATACACCATGACTTTCCTGCCCCCGCTAGATCCCCCTGTATGGCGATCAAGCCCCTCACTCCAACGGACCTGACAATCGCCGTTAATTACTCCCCCCTTCAATTTATTTTTTCACTGCCCTCTTTCTTGTGGCAACGTCCTTCTCATTGTCATTACTTGGGTGGGTTACGGTTATTTTTTTTTAGTTTTATTTTACGTTTCGGCGAGTTTTTTTTGCGTCCTAACCGGGGGGGCGACTTGGGATGCTAAAGACTTGATCGCACTACTCCTCTTTTTCTTAAGCTCCCTCGACTTTCCCCCGGCGCTTTCCCCCTCCAGATCTTTTAGAACTCCCCTCGCGCTGACAACACCGACCGCCTGAGGACTCCCCCTCATTTAGTGCATCTCTCGGCGGAATTCGTGGTCCGCAGTTCCTCTTAGAGCAGAGGTTTGCTGGACAGATTACTCTGAACCCCCTCTCCTTTTCGAGCGCTCCATTCACACCCCAACCCTCTCTCCGCACGCGCAGCCAGCTGCCTGCAAGTGGTTTTTTTCGAGAATCCAAGATCCCATAGCTGAAGCTTGCTCCGCAATCCCCAACACAAACCGCCCCGCGTTCAGGCGTTAGCGCCCTGTTCCTCCACCATTGATTAGGCTCTCTCCCCCTTTGTTTGAAAGGCAACTGCGCCTTCTGCGGTCAATCTTTTTTATTCAAGTTTCGCCGCTCAGCCGACAGAATTTCCTCCCTCCATTTTTGTCCCCCCCTACGTTGGCGCCTTCCCGCCTGAATTCCAGCACGTGTCACAGCCTTCCCCCTGCCAAAACCCATTAAAATTTCCTCTTGACTACAGGTCGCTGGTACCATACAACGACAAAAGTCAAGCGAAAAGCGTTTGATCTCCAAGCCTCCATTTTAAAGTCGAACTCGCTCCCGCCCCCCCCAACCTGGCTCCCCAGAGCGAGAATCCAAATTACAGCCCCAAGCTACGCTGCCGGTTGTTCGCACCCACACCCCCCTGGTAAAGAGGATTGTGCTCCCAACGAGCGCGGCAGGGTGAGCGCCTCGCAAAGGACAGACTCCACCTAGATAATGGTGGCTTAGGCCCAGATTTTTTCTAGAACAAGCCCCCAGCGCCTTTGACCCCATCTCTGGATGGTAACGTGTCCGTTGCACAATGCACAAGAGTTCCGACGAAAAGAACCAATTTCCACTCCGCGAACCCTTTCCCTTTTCTACCCCCACTCCCCTCGGCTGCCCACTGTCGATGTAGTACAAAAGTCCCAGATATACTCATTACCCTCCAATGCATGGCCCCACCCCTTACCCCGGCTCGCTCCTGCTTCGCGAGCTCGCAATTCAAGTGCACTCCCTTAAAGACCCCCCAACATTAAAAGACCAGTCCGTCCCCCTACTCTCTTCCAATAGGCCGACCCCGCGCTCGCCCAGCGCGTTTCTGGTCCCGCAAGCCCAGATATCCTCCACGAAGTAAGACTTGTTGAAAAGCACGCTCCGAGCTATATCCCCACGTCCCTGTCTTGCAAAAGAGTGTACAATCCGTCTGAAAAGAAAGTCTCCCCCTCGAGCCCAAAACCACCCCCCTAGCTCCAATCTCTTGACCCCATCTTGTGTTTTGATAGGATGGGAGAGGCTTTTGTGGTGCGAATGGCTTTAGCCTCTTGACGGTTTTTCCTACGCCGCCCGCTGTCTCCTTCCTTTTTGGGGATGAGAACGACCGGGCGATTTATGGGGCGGGCATCTTTTAACTGGGGATCTGACTTTGTGTCCTTTTTTAATCTATAGCGCTGCGAGCTACCGTGGCGGCTGATGAGAGATCTATCGAGGTGAGTTTAAAGCTTTTCTGGGCCTTTTCAGGTGGCTGCCCCGGGAGATTGTGGAGCTCTCTCATTGCTTCTAGAATTGATGCGAGCGGTGTTCATGTCTTCCCTTCTGTCTTTCCCCCTTAGTGCTGAGCGGCTTGTTGGTTGGACGACCATAGCCATCAGCCCAGGCAAATTTTTCTCACGTTAACTTCTTTTCGGTCTTGTGTCGGTGTTCTTCGCAATACGTGGTGCTAGACCAGGACCCTTTTTTATCGAGCCTTAGGGCGCTGGTTGGGCGTAGATCGAACTCTTGTGGCTACAGCCACAGAGCTCGTTAGATTCTTAAGCCGCCTACCCTGCGTCGTCTTTTGCGCACCATCGGTATCCCGTGTTTGCGTTTTGCAGAACCACGCGGCCAGTGAATTGAGCTGGATTGTTGATGCGCGGGTGAGCGGTTGTGTGATTCCTCTCGTCTGAAGTACTTGTCGGTGAGCTTTGGAGCAGCGCCGGTGCGGTGGGTCTGGTGGTTCCCTGTGGTGAGAGAAACTCCATTTGGTTTTTTACATGTTCGATCGGGCTTTGTCTTGTAGTGGTCGGAGGATGTGGTTTTCCTTCTTATGGCTTCCTTACTCGGCGGAGCAAGATTGAGTCATGTTACGGAATGCCTTCATCTGTCCCTTAGGCTTAATTCGCTTCCCTCCACGCTGCTACGGACGGAGGACTGCTGAGCTTCCGTGGTGGCGCTAAAGCCCAGTTTTTTGCTGGCCTTCGGCCCCTTCCCTTCAGTCCCTGACGTGCGGTTGTGTTTTCGGGCTTGATAAGATAAGAGGATGAGCGAGACCAAACCCCCCTCCGTTCCCTTTTTTCATATTTGCTTTTCTGCTGGTGGGGATTGGGTTCTTCTTGGTTGGGTCCCTGGTCTCCCTCCCTATGTGAGATTTTTTTTGCTCTTTTCACCATCCTCAAGGACGTCGGCGGCATGTCATCGCCAGACATATAAGTGCGCGGATGTCCCCTTGTCTTTCTTCAGTCTTTCGGTGGTATTGTCAAGAGAGGGGTATCCTCCCCCCTTACTCCGTTTGGAAGCTCACCTTCGTTCTTATTATGTCGCTTTCCGGCGCGGCTGGGTGAGTGCGAATACCACTCCGTAACGCCGTTTATGTGGTCTCTACACACCTCTCCCCCTTCTTTAACCCTCCGTTTTAAACTACACCCCAAAGCCTGCCAGGTGACCAACGACCTCTTCATTCTAGCCCTTTCTTTTTTCCTTAGCGTCAGATCTTCGTTTTTTCTCGTGTTGCTTTCGATATTCGATCCCTAGAACGAGGTCGCTCATTGGGTCAGCGTCGTTATCTGTACCTTCCGGGTGCCCTTTCTACCCGCTCCCTTTCCCCCAGTTTTCTCTGGCCGTCCTAACTTCTGATTGGCGTCCCCTCCTATCTTGATCGTAAGTCATGTTTCTTGCCAACCTCCGACATTGGTGCGGTGAGGTTTCCCGGTGCATTTTTTGATAGTGAGGACTTTCGCGCCCCTCTCCAGGTGAACCAATTCTTTCCTGAGCCTCGCTAACGATCTATGCCATGTTATTGTCTTCCTTCATGAGCAGCCCCGTTTCGGAAAAGATTTCCGTAAGGTCACAACTACGTCTTGTATTGGTACTTCTTTTTGTTTAATGCTTTGTGTTTTGTGTGTAGTTTTTCCCTTTGATGGCTTCTGGGGTTTGCTTGGTCTGTGACTGGCGGTATGAGGGGCCTCTCTTTGTTTTGCTTTTTGCTTCTGGGTTGTGTAACCGCCTGGGACCAGGGACTATTGTGGGTTCTTTGGGTTTTGGTTTGTTGGTTCGACGAGTTGTACCCCCCTTTGGATCTTTTTCCTTCTCCCCTAGGGGTGGGTTCTCGAGATCCCCACTGATGTCCCCCCCACAAAACCATCCGACAGCGCTCCCGAGTAAACTGGTAAATCCAGGCCCCCGCAGCACACCAATTTTTTTCCCCCTAACCCCCCTCGTCCAAGTTTTTCCCTTGACCTCCACGTCCCAAATAACCCCCCCAAACCAGCACACGAGTAAAGATCCCAAACAACCACAAAAATTTGGTCAGTCCACCCCCCCGTCCACCCTCTCCACGGTATTGGCCCCCGGGAAAAAATCGGGTTGGCTCCAGAATTTCCTTCGCCTCCAATCCACCTCAGCTCTTGCGTTTAGGTAGTACTTAAGGGTGTGCCCCCCCCCTATTCCCTTTCCCCTCCCTTCTTCCCCCCATCCTTTGTGATCCCTCCCCCCCACAGATGGGCAGGAGGTTTTTTTTTCCTGGAGAAACTGTAGACCTCTTCCCCTATATACTTTTCCCTAACTCCTCACCCCCCGTTCGTCCAGGACTTCTTAGACTTCACCTTCTCCGTATCGCAGCTGTTAACGTGCTGTCCCAAGCCCCGCGAGCGCAGCGCTGAACTCTCGAACCTCCTCACGCACGCAAAGTCAAAAGATTTAGAGTTTTGCCGCTACTGCCCAATTTCACTCCGCCTCATTTTTTTTTGTTTTACGCCTCTTCTCCCCCGATGGCGAACTTTTTTTTTCGGTTGATCTTAGTGTATCCCGTAGCTTTGCGGCCCCCATAGGAGGGGTTCGACTTTTATGAAGACAGAGCCCAGACTAGATGTAAAGAAATGCAGTCCCGCCGCGGCTCGTCCACGCCCTTTATCCCCCCCCTAGAGATTCTACAGTCCCGAGGTACATCCTCGCTGTAGTGCCCAGGCGCAAGGTTCCTTTTCTGGATCCCAGACCTCCCTCCGCTGATGTCTTCTATTAGTCTAACACCCACAGCCAGGATCTCACCCCAACCTCTCTGTATCCCCCAAAACGAAGGCTTGCAGCTATGGTGGCTTTCTTTCATCCCCTTTTCCCCAGCTGCTCTTGTATCGCCCACCCCCGCCAGTCCTAAGCGTCGATGCCCCGCTTCCCTCACACAGTTCGGCAGCACCACGGAATGACACCGCCAGCGAACTCGTGATTCCCTTGTTTTCCGTCACTCCGCCTCCGAAATCCCCTCTGCCCGTCTAGCATTTCGACCCTGTTCCGCTTTTCCCCAGCATTCCAGCCCCTCCCAAACCACTCCACGAACGTGTTTCTTATAACCCCGAGGATGACCACCCCCAGCCGCGCTCTCCTCAACTAACGACACACTCGACCCCTTTCTCCGCTCGCCCCACCCCGGCCGGTGCTCGCTCATAGACACCTTTCAAGATTAAGGCTGCTTCTATTACAACGCCCACCTCCCCTGAAGCTTTTTTCCCACGAGCCGATGCCTTTTTTTATCAGTCCTTTTCCCCCGACGCTCACTGTCGCTCCCCTGGTTTCTTTCTTTCCCCCATATCCCGCCCCCTCCCCAACAGTCCGCCCTGTCAGCTAGGATTGCGGAGTGCGCTCCACCAATGACCACAATCTTTTTTCCCTCCTCCCCCCCCTCCCCCTAACCAAGCGTTTACAAATTTTGTTTGCCCCTTTCCCCCCGATGCCCTTTCCCCACTCCTAGCGCCTGCACGACATTTACGTTGCCATGAAGCACCTTCCTTGTCTTTTATTCTCCCTCAATTCTCCTTCCACCGCCTGGCCCACACTCTCAGATTCGATAAGGCCGCACTCCCGGCATTCTCGCCATCCGCACTCCAACCTCTTTTTTTTCCGATTTACGCCGTCCCCAGACCGTTGGTCATCCCAATAATGCGTTCACTGACCGTCCATCCCTTCTACCTCTTAACAACAAGAGGCCCTTAATCTTTTCCTTTCACTCCTCCTGTTTTTTTTATCGATCTTTCCTCCCTGAGGTGTTGCCCCCCGATTCATATGCGTTCGTTAGCCTCTCCTTCTTGCAGCAGGTGGTCTTTTTCCCCCCCTCGCCTGGAGATTTGGGGTCCTCTCGTAATGAGGGAGAGGCTATTTTCTTGTTTTATTTTTTCCTTCGGCTCTGCCCTTCCTGGGAAGAGAGATATAGAATTTTTTTTTAATACTTTATTTTTGTTTTTCCGTTGGTCTTTGCACGGTCGTGATTTTGGATCTGAGGCTCCTGCTTCGAACCGGTTCTGTCCTCTTAGGTCTTTCTGTCCTGCCTGCGGCTTTTGTTGTCCCTTCCAATGGGACTATTGGAGCCTTCACGTTCCTCTGCTTTTCTTCCCTTATTTTTTTTATTCGACCCTATTTTTTCTCCAATTGAAACTGGCATTCTCGTGTTTTTTCTTTTCCTCCCCTCTTTTTTCCCCAGTTTCCACCAGGCGATCCCCCTTTTGCGGTGAAAAGTTTTTATGTTGTTCCAGATGTTCCTTTTTCTTTTTGCTGTCCCCCTTTAAACCGTTCGGAGCTTTTGGATCCTCGGGTTTTGAAGGTTTTCGATCTACGCCTTTTTCTAATTGCTTTTAGTTTTTATGCTCTCTTTTCTCTTTTTTTTTTTGGCCTTTCTGTGCTGATACGGAGAGTTTTCTTTATCTTTGCTGTTTTTGTCCTTTTTTCGGATTTTTTATTGGCTTCTTTACATCGGTGGCCCTTAAGGCGCTTTCTCACCTCTTCTACCCTCTTGGACCCGTTCCGTTGAGTATCCGCTGTTTCTTTTCAGATGGCGTCGCACTCCTCCTCCTTTTGCTTTTTTTCTTCATCACCGTTTCTCCGAGACTCTCTGTCTCATTCTGCCTTCGGTTTGTTTGCGGATTTTTGTTGGACTCTTTATGGCATCTGGGGGTTTCACGTCCCTCTCCCCTAATCAATTAAGGCGGGCCTTGATTCCTCTCGCCGATCTTGACCCCGACATACTCGAATCTTTTCATCATTATGAGGCTGCATTCTAGTTTCCAGGTCTCCTTCCCAGCTCGAGGGGCTCGAGTTTTCCTAGCTGGAAATGTTATTTCTCGCTTGTTTCTTATTCTCTGCGTCTGCTTGGGGTGGTTGGTTTGGTGGTTTGTTTTTTGTGGTTACTCCTCTTTCGTCACACTCTCTCCACCCCTCCCCTTTTTTTTTAACGCCCCCCCCCCCCGCAAGGAATTGTACATGTGCTCAACTTAACCCCAAAGTTGCTTCCCCCTCCCTCCCCTTTCCCAGTTAGTTCCCCAAAGCCATAGTTCCTGCGAGTTGAATGTTTAGTTGCTTCCTATCCGGAGAGGGGTCCATTTGTCCTTTTCTCCTTTGTAGCTTCTCCTATGTATGTTTTACCCATTCGCGGAACGGGGAGTCTGCGGCACGCTCCCTGCCCTT